>Ga0326728_10024048_pt1 | contig 11082 bp, 7 predicted proteins | sample MB3enrmetagenome_FD_207602 | JGI IMG/M metagenome (GOLD analysis project Ga0326728, IMG submission 207602) | Lab enriched peat soil microbial communities from McLean, Ithaca, NY, United States - MB31MN | ecosystem: Environmental > Terrestrial > Soil > Wetlands > Peat | place: USA: New York... | reverse complement strand
TTCCTGCTCAAAGGAGACGTCTTCACGCCCGACTTCCTGGAGATGTGGGCCAGCCACAAGCGCAAAGAAGCCGACGCCCTGCGCCTGCGCCCCCACCCCTACGAATTCCACCTGTATTATGATGTCTGAAGCGCGTCTTTGGACGACAACGCCGGGTCATCCGTGCATCTCCAGTTTCCAAGGCTTGCGGTATTCCCGCTGGTAGGCCAGGCAGTGCGCCACGCTATGGCGATGGGCCACGTCCTGCGCCTGCGCGTCCCAGTGCAACGTGCTGCCGCTTTGGATCGCGATGTTGCCCAAATGGCACACCATGGTCGTCTTGGCCATGGATTCTATGTCCGAGGCCGGCGTGCCCCGGCTGCGGATGCAATCCAGAAAGTTCTGCCAATGCGTGCTGTCCGCCCACTGCGATTCCGCCGGAACCGGCCCGTCCTTGGGGTTGGGAAAGTAGCGGTACCGCTGCCGGTCAACAATTAGCGTGCCATGCTCGCCGATGAATTCGGAGCCGTGCGAAATGCCCCCGTCCAAGCCGCGCGGATTGTTGAACCGGTGCTCCCAATTCAAAATCCAGTTGGCAAACCGGTAGCTGGCTTGCAGCGTGTCCGGCGTGTCGCGGTCGTCGTTGGTCGTGAGGATGCCCCCTTGGCTGGTGACGGTCAGCGGATCGCTCTGGCGCATCGCCAGCAGGATGATGTCTATCATGTGGACGCCCCAGTCGGCCATCAGGCTGCTGCCGGTGTTCCAGAACCAGCGCCAGTTCTCATGGCAGCGGTTGGGCGTGTAAGCCTCCCAGTGCGCCGGGCCGAGCCAGAAGTTCCAATCCAGCGTGGCCGGGGGCGCCTGCGGCGTCTCCCGTCCAATGTCGCGCTCCATCACCATCCAGGCGCGGCAGATGTTGATTTTCCCCAGCATCCCCGACTGCACGATGCCGATGGCCTCCTGAAAATGTTTCATGCTCCGTTGCCAGGTGCCGATTTGCACCACCGGTTTGTGGCGGCGCGCCGCGTTTAACATCGCTTTGGCCTCCATCAGGTTGTGCGAAATCGGTTTCTCGCACCAGATGTCCTTGCCCGCCTGGCAGGCCGCGATGAAGGGCAGCGCATGCCAGTGGTCCGGCGTGCCGATGATCACCGCGTCAATCTCCTTCTCCTCCAGCAGCCGCCGGAAGTCCTTGAACTGTTTGGGCGCCGCCTGCCCGGCCTCGACCGCGTCGTGCGCCCCTTCCTGCAAGTGATGCTCATCCACGTCGCAGACCGCCGCCGCCCGCACCCCATCGAGCTTGAGCAACTGTTGCCAGTTCCACCGCCCCTGGGTGCCGCAACCAATCAGCCCCAGAGAAATGCGCTCATTGGCTCCGCGGCTTTGGGCATGGACGCGGGCCTCCAGCGAAAGACCGAGGCCCAAGCCGCCGGCCACCGCGCCCGTTTGGGAAATAAATTCACGTCGCGTTTGCATAGGCCGGCAAGAATACTTGAGCCTGGGAGCGACGATCAATCCCGATTTAATTGCAACAGCATCTCCACGTAGGGGATGTCGCCGGGCACGGTCACTTTGGGGTTTGGCCCCGGCACGTTCACCAACCGGACGGCCTGGCCGATGATTTCGCACGCGGCGGTGTCGTCGGTCACCCGCAATCCCCGCTGGCGCACCGCCTGCAAGGCCTTGCGAATGATCTCCACCCGAAAAGTCTGCGGCGTTTGCACGGCCCACAAACACGACCGGTCCAAGTGCCGCGACACATGCGCGCCGTCGTCAGACGCCTTGATCGTGTCGGTCACGGGCTGGGCGGCGACGGCGGCCCCCTCCTGGCGCGCCGCCTGGATGGTCGCCTCAATCAAGGCCAGGCTCGTGCAGGGACGGGCCGCGTCCTGGATGGCCACAATGTCCGCGCCGGGCGAAAGCGCTTGCAGGCCGTTCCACACCGAGTCCTGCCGCTCCACGCCGCCGGCGACGAGACGAAAAGGCTTGTCAAATCCAAATTTCGCGGCCATTTCCTCGAACGCCTCTTGCAACCCCTCCCGCACGACCAGCACGATTTCCCCGATGAACGCAGCGCCGTCAAAGCGCCCCCAGGCATGGGCCGCCAGCGGACGGCCCGCCACCGGCAGCAACAGTTTGTCCGTTTGCGACCCCATGCGCGTGCTCTTGCCGGCGGCCACGATCAGGGCGGAGGTCACGGCAGGGAAGGGTTGGGGCCGCGCCGGGCCAGTTGTTTGGCCAGGCGGATGGCGGCGCGCATGCTCGAAGGATCAGCCTTGCCCTGGCCCGCGATGTCGTAGGCCGTGCCGTGATCGGGGGACGTGCGGATGAACGGCAGGCCCAGCGTCCAGTTGACTCCGTTCTCGAAGGCGACCATTTTCAAGGGCGCCAAACCCTGGTCGTGATACATCGCCACCACCGCGTCGTAGTCCCCGCGGTAGGCGTAATAAAAAACCGTGTCGGCCGGCAGCGGGCCGACGACGTCCAACCCCTGCTTTTGCGCCGCCGCCACGACCGGTTCGATGAAAGCGATTTCCTCCCCGCCAAATTCCCCCTTCTCCCCCGCGTGCGGATTGAGGCCGCAGACGGCGACGCGGCGGCGGGTCAAACCGAGGTCCCGGCAGGCGCCGGCCGCCAGTTCGATGGCCAGGGCGATTTTTTCGGGCCGCAATTGCTCGGCGACCAGCCTCAGTGGCAGATGGGTCGTGGCCAGCGCCACGCGCAGCCATCGGCCGCGGTCATCTTCGCCCAGCAACATCATGGCGGTGCGATCGGTGCCCGCCAATTGGGAAAGGAACTCCGTCTGGCCGATGAAGGGCTGGCCGCTGCGCACGACGGCTTCCTTGCTCAACGGCGCGGTCACCAACGCGTCTGTCTGGCGGCTCAGGCAGCGCCGGGCGCCCTCGGCCAGCCAGGCCAGCGCGGTGCGCGCGGCGGCGGGGGAACCCGGCTCCAATCCCGGCGGCAGCGGTTGGCCCAACGGATTGTGCAGGAAGAACCGGCCCGCCGCGGCAAAATCCGAAAACGGCTGCAAGGGCAATCCCAATCCCAGCCGCTGACAGAGCGCGGCCGTGTGTTCGCTGTCGCCGATCAACAAGTAGCGGGTGTCATCGCTCTGCGCCTCCGCCGCCAGCGCCTTGAGCGTGACTTCCGGCCCGATGCCCGTGAGGTCTCCCAGCGAGATGGCGATCCAGCCAGTCATCAATAATACTGGACGTACGATTTGTTTTTCAGCCGTTGGATCCACAGTTCGCGCAAGCGCAGATTTTCCTTCGACGTCAGCGTGCGTTCGATTTCGGCGCGAACTTCCTTCAAATCCCGGATGTGGGCCGGCCGGACATCATCCACTTGCAAGAGGTAACAGGCTTCGGGCAGTTCGATGACACCGCTGCGCTGGCCGGGTTTGAGCGAAAAGGCGACATCGGCCAGGGCGGCCTTGAAGAGGGAGTGGTTGACCCAGCCGCGATCGCCCCCCTCGGTGCGTTGCAGGCCCGCCGAATTGACCTTCGCCATCTCCGCGAACGGAACGCCGGAATTGATCTTGGCCAGGATTTCCTCCGCCAACGCCTTGGCCGTGCCGGGCGCATCGTCGGCCGACTGGGGGATGACGATCATGCGCAATTTGACCTCGTCTTCCACTTTGAATTCATCTTTGTTCGTCTGATAGTACTGTTCGATCTTCAGCGGGGAAATGATGATCTTGTGCGGGTTGGAACTGTTCTGATAGTTCATCGCCCTGATAATGAAGTCTTCCCGCTCCTGGCGCCGGTACATTTCGTAAGTCTGCCCCTTCGCCTCCAGCGTCTTGTCGAACACCGCGCGGTCGCCCCCGTAGTTCTTTTTTATCTCCCGCCGAATCTCGTCGTCAATAAACGCCTCCAGCACGTTGGTCAGGTAGCCGGAGGAGACGAAATCATGCAGGATCAATTTCTCCTCCACCCGCCGCTCCATGGCTTGGTCGTAGAGCTTCTGCAACTGCTGCTCGTAGCGGGCCCGGTCCGTGCCCGCGCCGGGAGCACGTTCCGCCACCTCGCTCTTGATCTCCCCCAGCGTGATGACCGAATCACAGACCACCACGGCCACGCCGTTGACCACTTCCGCGCGCGCGTTGCGACCTTGGAGCAATGACGCAACGACCGCGAAAAAACAGAGCAGTTTCTTCACCGCGCCGATGTTACGGAACCGGCCCGGCGACATCAAGGGCCAATAATGGATTCTTACTGGCAATGGGAGCACTGGCCTGATATTTTCGTCAAATGAGCGTGAACTTGAACGCGTTTCAGCCAGTCGGCGCCAATGGAGTATTTGCTGTCATAAAATCGTTGAAGACCCTTTCACAAGGCAAAGTCTGGCTGTTGATGGCGGTGCTCCTGGCGGGCCTGCGGCCCTCTTTTTGCGCCGCTGAGGTGGTCGCTGTTTCAAATCAACTGGCCGTCATTTCCATTTCCGCGCGGGGAACCAACCTGGTTTTGAGCGCCTCTGTTCCAGCCGGCATGGAGGAGGTGGCGGTGCAGACGCGTCCGACATTCGATGTTCCGTGGGAAGAAACAGGGCGGTGGAGTGTGCCAACGAACGGCGGCGAGATGTGCTTTGTTTTTCCCCAATCGGCGGACGTGGCCCGTTTCTTCCGGCTGCGAGCCAAACCGATTCTTCAGACTGCGCCGCCGGTTTCCGCTGAATTGGAGTTCGTGGCGACCGCGTCTTTAAGCACGCGGCTGTCGAACGGGATGGCGCTGTTCCATTTCAAAGGAGCCGTGGATGGATCGGATAAAATTCTCATTTCTCACCAGGGAGCGCTGTGGGATCACGTCAACTGGGACTGGCCGCCGGAAGCAGTGGCGATCAACGACACGCGATGGAATCCGGCGGAGAAAAACTATTTGAGCACCGTCGGGCCGGAAAAGTTTTTGCCCGAGACCTTTTCGCTGGACGCGGTGGAGTTGGAGGTGATCGAAGGGCGGGACGTGGTCGCGCTGGAGCGGACCAAGCAAGGTTTGATGGTTTATCTGGATGACACTCCGGCCGGCCCGGGCGAATACGAATTCACCATCAAGTTTCACCCTGCTGGGCCGAGGCTGGCCGGAGCGCGCCCATCCAGCGCGGCGCACTTGAAGGTGGCGGCGCAGGTTGACGGAAGCGAGTGCATCAAGATCACAGCGCGGGAAGCGCTCTTGGAACATAAGACCTTTGCTCTCCCCTTGAACCTGAGCGTGAACGGCATTCCTTGGGACGCGACCCAGGAAAGTGTGTTGAGGAATGAAGGAGCCAGCCGGTTCCTGCCTGACGGGGTGGATTTTTCCACGGCCAGGATTGTCAGCCGCAAAGGGCGGGATTTGGCCACGGCCTGGGGCGAGAAGGATGCCTTATGGGTGCGCTTCGCGGACAATCCCAACGGGAGCGATTCATACGAGATCGAGATCGCCTTCGGGCCGGAATAAAGGCAGCCGGGCGATTCCAGCGAGCCTTCGCCCTTGCCTAACCCGCCGTTGCCGGAAGGGCGCATGACAAAAGTGTGCAAAGGAGAGGGAGAAGACGCGGAAGGTTTTCCTTCATGAGCCAGCCGTGGATGCGGCCTGGTTTTTCTGGTTCGCGCTTGTCATTCGCCCGCTTTGAAATTGATTTTGCTTTTGCTTCGACAGCGCCGGCGGATTTTTCTTAAACTGGGCGCACTTGAGCCAGGATAGTCAATTGACGCCGATGATGGCCCAGTACCGCCGCATCAAGGGCGAACTGCCGCGGGAGGCCCTTTTGCTCTTCCGCCTGGGCGATTTCTACGAGATGTTCTTCGAGGACGCCAAGACGGGCGCCCAGTTGCTCAACGTCGCGCTGACCAAACGGGGCGACATCCCCATGTGCGGCATCCCCTTCCACGCCGCCCACAACTACATCACCCGCCTGCTCAAGGCCGGCCGCAAGGTGGCCATCTGCGAACAATTGGAGGAGGCCCGGCCGGGCCAGTTGGTCAAACGCGAGGTCACCCAGATTCTCAGCCCGGGCACGCATTTCGACGAGCGCCTCCTGGCGGCGGAACGAAATAATTTCCTGGCCGCACTCTGCCTCTGCGGCAAGGTCTTCGGCCTGGCGGCGGCCGACCTGACGACCGGCGATTTCAAAACCACGGAGCTGGATAGCGAGGCGGCCCTGCGCGCCGAACTGGAGCGGTTGCGCCCGGCGGAAATCATCCATCCGGCGGCGGCGGATAAGCTGGCCGCCCTGGCCCGCCAGGACGGCGTGGTGTTGAATCCTTACGAGGACTGGCTCTTTGCGCCGGAAACCGCCCAATTCACCGTGCGCGAGCATTTCAAAGTCGCGTCCCTGGACGGCTTCGGATTGAAGGACCGGCCGGCGGCCATTGGGGCGGCGGGGGCCGTCATCCATTACTTGACACAGCATTTGCGCCGCGACGTCTCGGCCCTCACCCGCCTCTGCTTTTACCAATGCTCGGATTTCATGGGGCTGGACGCGGCCTCATTGCGGAACCTGGAAATCTTGGAACCGCTCCACGCCGGCGCGCCGCGCCCGGCCTCGCTCTACGGCGCGCTCAACCGCACCGTCACGCCCATGGGCGCGCGGCGCTTGCGCGATTGGCTCAGCCAGCCGCTGGCGACCGAGCCGCCCATCGCCCGCCGGCGCGAGGCGGTGCGGCTCTGGGTCGAAAACGCCTCCGCGCTGGATGATTTCCGGCGCGAACTGGGAGAGGTGCGCGACTTGGAGCGCACCCTGGGCCGCCTCAGCTCCGGTTCGGGCAACGGGCGCGATCTGCTCGCCTTGCGCCTGGCCCTGGAAAAAATTCCCCGCCTCAAAGACATCCTCGCGCGCTTGCGAACGCCGCCCCGGCCGGCGGAGTTGCCGGTCATCCGCGAGGAAACGCCCTTGCCGGGCCTGGTCGAGGAACTGGCCGCACAATTGGCCCCGGCCCCGGATTTGGCGGAGTTGCTGGCGCGCGCCATCGTCCAGGAGCCGCCCCTGGCGGTCAAGGAAGGCGGCCTGATCCGCGACGGCTTCGACGCCAGCCTGGATGAATTGCGCCGGGCCACCCGCGAGGGCAAGAATTGGATCGCCCAACTCCAGCAGGACGAGAGCGCGCGCACCGGCATCGCTTCGCTCAAGGTGCGCTTCAATTCCGTCTTCGGCTATTACATCGAGGTGACAAAACCCAACCTGGACAAAGTGCCGGCGCACTACGTCCGCAAGCAGACCATTGCCGGCGGGGAGCGATTCATCACGCCGGAGCTCAAGGAGATGGAGGGCAAAATCCTCGGCGCGGAGGAGCGCAGCGTCAAGCTGGAATACGAATTGTTCCAGCGCGTGCGCGAGCAGGTGCTGGAGCAGTTGCCGCCCTTGCAGCAATCGGCCGCCGCCCTGGCCCAATTGGACGTCCTGGCGGCCTTCGCCCAGACCGCCCGCCTGCACAACTATTGCCAGCCCGAAACGGCCCCCGACGGCACGCTGGAAATTCGGGATGGCCGCCACCCGGTGCTCGAACTCACGCTGGCCGGGGAACGGTTCGTGCCCAACGACGCCAGCCTGGACCATGCCCAACGGCAATTGATGCTCATCACCGGCCCGAACATGGCCGGCAAGAGCACCTTCATCCGCCAGGTCGCCCTCATCACGCTCCTGGCCCAGACTGGTTCCTTCGTCCCCGCCGCCGCCGCCCGCATCGGCCTGGTGGACCGCATCTTCACCCGCATCGGCGCCAGCGACGACTTGGCGCGCGGCCAATCCACCTTCATGGTCGAGATGACCGAAACGGCCAACATCCTCAACAACGCCACCGCCCGCAGCCTGATCATACTGGACGAAATCGGCCGGGGCACCAGCACCTTTGACGGCCTGAGCCTGGCCTGGTCCATCGTCGAGCATCTGCACAATGTCGTCGGCGCCAAGACTCTCTTCGCCACCCATTACCACGAGTTGACCGAACTGGCCGCCCGCCTGCCGCGCGTGAAAAATTTCAACGTCGCCGTGCGCGAGTGGAACGACCAGATCGTCTTCCTGCGCAAAATCGTCGAAGGCGGCACGGATAAGAGTTACGGCATCCAGGTCGCCCGCCTGGCCGGCGTGCCCCGTGCGGTCATCGAGCGGGCCAAGGAAATCCTTTCCAACCTGGAGGAGTCGGAATTGACCCCCGAAGGCAAGGTCCGCCGCCCCCGCCGCCGCCCGGAGGTCGAAAAACTCAAGGCCCTCGGCCCGCCCCCGCAAATGGATTTGTTCGCCTGAGCCGCCTTTGGGGCATCTCTCTTTTCTGTTGCGGTTTCCGCTTCCTAATCTTAATTGAGTGGTTGGGGTCGTGGTGTTCAATTGCCAATGACCAATTTTCAATGACCAATTCTCAATCTTCCGAGACGGCCTTGTTCCAAAGGTCGCCCTTAAAATCGGGAGTTATTTATGCATGAACCCTAAGGTTAAGAACGGCCACCCAAAACAGTGAATGCTCCCGCCGGGGCCAGCGGTTGTCCCACAGAAGAATTGCGCTTCGGCCCCGCAAACCGCACAATTGCTTCAGCCTTCGCGGGTCTTGAAATCACAACGCGACGCCGTTTATGCCGTGACCGCCAGCTTCTTGGGCTGGACGCTGGATGCTTTTGACTTTTTTGTCCTGGTCTTTGTCCTCTCCAAAGCGGCGGCCGATTTTCATGTCTCCCTCAAGGACCAGATGACGCTGGCCATCACCGTGACCCTGGCTTTTCGCCCGCTGGGCGCTGTCATTTTCGGATTGCTGGCCGACCACTACGGGCGGCGGCGTCCGATGATCGCCAACCTGGTCTTTTTCTCCGTCATGGAGGTCCTCTCCGGCTTGGCGCCCACTTTCGGCCTGTTCATGCTCTGCCGCGCGCTCTTCGGCATCGGCATGGGCGGGGAATGGGGCGTGGGCGCGGCGCTGGCGATGGAGAAGGTTCCGCCGCGGTGGCGCGGGTTTTTCTCCGGCCTCCTGCAACAAGGCTACCCCTGCGGCTACCTGCTCGCCGCCTGCTGCTTCCGCTTCCTTCCGGAAAGCTGGAGCTGGCGCGCCCTCTTCTACATCGGCGCGCTGCCCGCCTTGCTGGCCGTCTTCGTCTGCTGCAAGGTCAAGGAATCCGATGTCTGGCGGCACAATCGGGCGGAGACGTGGTCGGGCCTGGGCCGGGCGGCGGCGCGTCATTGGAAGCTCTTTCTGTATTTGGCCGTATTGATGACGATGATGAACCTGGCCTCGCACGGAACGCAGGACCTGTATCCTAGTTTTCTGGAGCAGGAACGCCATTTCAGCAAGCCGCAGGTCGGCAACACCGCCATCATCTACAATCTGGGCGCGGTGGCCGGCGGCGTGTTTTTCGGGCTTGTTTCCGATCGGCTTGGCCGCCGGCGGAGCATGGCGCTGGCACTGCTGCTGGCTGTGGGCGTGATTCCCCTCTGGTCGTCCGGCGCCACGGCCACCTCATTGGTCACGGGGGCCTTTCTGATTCAATTCCTTGTGCAAGGGGCCTGGGGGGTGATACCGGCCCACATCACCGAGGTCTCGCCCAACGCCGTGCGCGGCTTCCTGCCGGGATTCGCCTACCAATGCGGCGTGTTGCTGGCGGGCAACGCCGCGCACCTCGAAGCCCAACTGTCCAAGGGCAGCACCTATGCCAACGCCATGGCCATGACCGCCTTCGCCGCCTTCTGCCTCGGCGCCCTCGTCATTGTTCTTGGCCCGGAGCGCAAAGCCGCCGCCTTTGCGCCAGAGTCATAACCGGATTCACTGCATCAATTACCAGAAGGCCGGCGGGTCACTCCTCGGAAATTGGCATTTGTGGCGTTATGCCTCTGCGCCAGAAAAAGCCGCCGAAAAAAATTCGGTCATTAGACTATCGGATGCACGCCCGCCGTGGCCCTGAAATTGGCAACCGAAACGTGGACAATCGAAAAACTCATTGAACAAACAACTTGTTGCGATTAAAACCTGAGTCGTCATGATTCCACAATACAATCGAAAGAGTTTGGCATTCGGTTTTCTTGGGGGTTTGTTTTTTCTTGGCTGCTTGTCGGCCCTTCAAGTGTTTGGAGACCCTGGATATCCGCATCCTCCAGCCGTGTGGATTTTGACCTTGTTGGCTATTGGTCAAGGGAGCGGCGCAGCCCTTTTGATCATTGGCCTTTGCTATTACGCGAAAGGAAAAGGGCACCACCCCGCACTTGGATTGCTCGGACTATTTTGCTGCATTGGGTGGGCAATTTTATGGTTTTTGCCTGACAAAACGAAAACGCCCCAAAATTCATCGCTCACGCCGCCTGTTCCCTGAGCAGCCGCAATCTAATCACACACGACCAAAAATTCGGTTCCTCCACATTATCCGTGGAATGCCCCATCAGAGCGTGGCATTGTCCATGCCTTTATCCATCCGTGCCATCCGGGAAATCCGTGGTTGCTCTCCCGGTCCTCACTCCGGTTTCCCACCCACCGTCCGTTTCCGCTGTGCGGCCATCGCCGCGCCAATGATCCGGCCGCTCAGTTCTTTATGTTTCATGGAAACCGAGTCAACCACGGATGGCCCGGATGTCACGGATTTTCTGTCGCCGCCCGCTGCGTATTGCGCAATGTCGGCGCTTGACGTTGCGCCAGCGAAGACGCCTCAATCCACCGGAAACGTCGCGGAACCGAAAATTCGCCGCCCGGCATGAAAACTGCTCTGCTGCGGAAAAATATTTTACGATTTTTATTTGCAGTCCCATAATAACGTGGTAATATGAAACCTGTGGGGCGCCCGCGCGCCTGTTCTTTGACATTTTGCAGTGGGGAAGGGGCCGGGGAGAGAGGCAAGCCTGCCCGTCGTAGCCTGGGCGAAGGCGGGTGGTCAGTGGCTGGTGGTCAGTGTTCAGCGAAGGCGCATGGAGAAAATCTTCTTTCCGTCCTTGCGCCTTCGCGCCCTTGCGTTGAATTCTTCCTGCCTTATTGAATGGACACGGCTAATCTGCGGTCTCCATCGCAGCCCCAACCGCAAAAAACCGGGGGCTTAGCACCAAATCGCACCAAGACGCTCCGAGTACAGTGGAGACATTCGCGTTTTTAAGGAGGTTGCCGTTCCAACGGCCAATCTCTCGTCGGGGTCCCAAAGCGGCAAAAACACCTGTTGACAT
>Ga0326728_10024047_pt1 | contig 11083 bp, 12 predicted proteins | sample MB3enrmetagenome_FD_207602 | JGI IMG/M metagenome (GOLD analysis project Ga0326728, IMG submission 207602) | Lab enriched peat soil microbial communities from McLean, Ithaca, NY, United States - MB31MN | ecosystem: Environmental > Terrestrial > Soil > Wetlands > Peat | place: USA: New York... | reverse complement strand
TAGGATTGATCGGGGCTGTAACCCTTGAAACGCGACATATTTACTTGTCGCTCATCAACAAAACAAAATCAAGTGAGTGGTGGGGTTCTCACGCAGACACTGAAGGCCCCTGCTCCCTCCGACTGTCTGGTGAAGGTTGAGGCCGCTGTCCTGCTGATTTGCCTGAACAACGCCGTCCATTGGTCTTCCGATGTGTCGAACATGAGTTATCTTGAACCGATAGGGAAACCAAAATGAAAACGAGCATCTCCATTGCAATTGCGGTGATTGTGGCGTGCTTTGCCGCTTCGGCCAGCGCGCCTGCCGAGAGCACGCTGCGCGTTGGCGCGGCGAAGGTCGATGTTACCAGGTGGTCGAGTCTGCCAGCCGTAACGCCAAAGTACGAAAACGAACGAGTCAACGTAAGGGCCATCGTGATCGACAACGGGACGACGCGAGCAGCGTTGATCAGCGTACCGGGCAGCGACTTCAACTGGCCGGAGATTTCGAAACAGGTTTCCGCCGAGTTGAACTGCCCGGTCGAGCACATTCTTGTTTCCGCGACGCACAGCCATAGCTACAATACCGCGCGCATCGATCCAAATGCTGCCTCTCAAGACCCGTTGACGCTGGCCGTGGTCGAGGCTGTCAAGCAGGCCAAAGCAAAGCTCGAGCCTGCGCGCATGGGGTTCGGAACCGGGAAGGCCTATCTGAACGTAAATCGCGACACGATCATGCCGGAGACGAGGAAGTGGGGCCAGTTCAGCAATCTCGACGCTCCCTCGGACAAGACAGTTTCCGTGCTGAAATTTGAGGCGCCCGGGGGCGGCCTGATCGCCGCCTACGTCAGCTACGAGATGCACCCCATCAATGCCTATGCGGTCAACATCACTTCAGGCGACTTTCCGGAGGCGATGTCGCGCTACGTCGAAAAGGCATTCTCCGATGACGCAATTGTCGCGTTTGGCCTTGGGTCCGCAGGAGACCAGAATCCACTCTACCTGCGGCCCTCTACCAACGTCATGGCCAGCCGCGCGGGAAACACGATCACCGGGTACGAGATGAATCGCGAAACCTCCGAAGGCCCCTTGCGGGTTACGGGGAGCGACAAAAAGCCCCTGATCACGAAGCCTGCCGATCCGCAGGCGGCCGACGATCTTCTCCGCTTTATCGAGAGCGAAGGCGCGATCCTGGGCGAAGAGGTCATCCGCGTGATGACCTGGGATACAGATACAACCACGGAAGCGCGCATCGGCGGCCTGAGCAAGACGGTCATCTGCCCCGGACGCAAGCGCACCAACGGCGACAAGATGGACCCCCTAACCCGCGAGGGCATTGAGGGCGTCTATGTCGACGGACCTCCGATTCATATTTCCGTCGGCGTGCTGGGCATTGGCACCGTCGCTCTGGTTCCCATCGGCGAGGAGACCTACGACCAGATCGGCGAAGAAGCAAAGGCAGCGGCACCGCTCAAAAGCACCGTTCTGATCACGCTGGCCGACGAGCGCGCCAACTCCGGCTACATTCCAGACGACGCCTCGTTCAATCACCAAACCTTCCAGGCTTTGAACAGCAACCTCAAGCCCGGCTGCGCTGAAACAGCCATCGTGAACGCCATTCGCGACCTCGAGACCGAGTATTTCAACGGGCACTGAGTCCGGGCTGCGAAGAGGCTGTTCCCTGCAGCATGGCGGAGCTTTGCTCCGAGGCCGCAATCTTCTTTGCGAAGCTGTATTTTTCCTGGATGAGGGTGATGCAGACGGCGCTGATGAGAACCGGGCTGGCCAGACAGATGAGCGTGACCTGATAAGAAAGGCTGGCCGCCAGTAGCGCGCCAATCACCACCGGACCTGTGAGCGCGCCGATGCGGCTGAGTCCGAAGGACACCGAGGTGGCCGTGGAGCGCATGGAGGGGGGATAGAAGGGCGGCAGATAGCTGTTGAGGAGGTTCTGCGCGCCGTACAGGCCCAGGCCGGCCAGGCACACGAGGGGCATGAGCAAAGCGTAGCGGCCGGTGAAGCCCACCAGCGTAATCGAGGTGAACGAGGTGAGAAAGAAGAGCACCAAAGCCGTCTTGAAGCCCAGCTTGTCAGCCAGCGCTCCGCCGATGAAGCTGCCGGAGATGGTGGTGGTGGCCATGGCCAGCATGAAGGTGAGGCCGGTGGCCAGCGGGTAGCCGTGGCCCATGATGAGCTTGGGCAGCCAGGTGGCGAATCCGAACAGGCCATAGGAGTTCATGAACGCCACGATCCAGAATAGGACGGTGCTCTTGGCGCGGCCTTCGGTGAAGATCTCGACAACCGGCGCCTTGCCGCCGCCGGTTTCGATCTCGAGTTTGCAGTCGGCGGGAACGGGCTGGTCAGGACGGATCTTGCGCAGCAGCGCGCGGACTTTTTCAAACTTTCCGCTGCGCATGAGCCGAACCGGAGACTCCGGGAGCAGCAGGATGAAGAGCGGCAGCGCGAATGCCGTCATGGAGCCGAGCACATACACCGAGCGCCAACTGTAATGCGCGTAAAGATAGATGCCTGCCAGCGCGGCCGTGACGCTGCCCACGCTGAAGCCGCCGTGCACGGTGGAAACGATTTTGCCGCGGTTTTTGCGCGGGGAGAACTCGGTGCATAGCGCGGTGGAGATGGGCTGCGAGCCGCCCACGCCCACCCCGGTGATGAAACGCCAGAAGGCGAACATCATGGGGCTGCTGGAGCGGCTGACCATGAACATTCCCAGGCTGAACAGCGCGATGAAGAAGACGAGCGCCCGCTTTCTGCCCAGCTTGTCGGTCAGGGTGCCGAGGAACAGCGCGCCGACGAGTGAGCCCATCAGCATATAGCTGGCGATTGCGCCGGCCATGATGGGGTTGATGTGGAAGTCCTTCATGATGAGGGGAATGGTTCCCGAATACACATAGAGGTCGTATCCGTCGAAGGCATTCAAGACCACGAAGAGAGCGAAGAGTCTCCAGTGAAATGCCGTGAGGCTGGCGCCATCGAGCCAGCGATTGATGTTGAGCGTATAGGTTTCCGATTTCCCAGTTGCCGTAGTGCCGGATACCGCCATTCATTTCTCCTTACCGCTCAACGTTGGTTCGCCTGCATTGTTGCGCCGTGCCGATGTTGACCCGGGCTATTTCGCGGGGGTGATGTCGGTGATGGGGAGGTCCTGGTGGGCGAGGAGTATCTCGAAGCGGCGCTGCTCTTCGCGCTTGTAGGTTGCCTGGTCGGGCCAGAGCTCGTGGATGAATTTCTCTTCGTCGGGGTTGGTGGTGGTGGCTACGGTTGAATCTTTATAGACGATGGTGACGCGGTAGTCCCAGCGGCCGTCTTCGGTGGTGTGGTAGGCGGGGGACTCGATTTTGACGGACAGGATGCGGCCGGTGGACTGGATCTTCTTGAGCAGGGGATAGTGGTTCTTGAGGAAGAGATCGAGGAACTCCTGCTGATGGCCCCACTGGACCTTGTAGTAGTACTCGACGGTGTAAGGCTGGCCGGCGGCGGACTGTACGGGCGCGCCTTGGGCACGTGCTGCGGCGGCTGCACCGAAGAGGGTGGCGAGGGCGATGAGGGCGATGAGGATTTTGCGCATGAGAGACCTCCTGATATGAGGATTGTAGATGGATGGGGGGTGGGTGCTGAGTGTTGGGTGCTGGGAGGTGGTTGCGGGGTGGTAGAGTGTTTGCAATCCTACAGGATAGTTTTTTGTGATTGGAGAGGGCATGAAGCGAGCGGGGGGAGTTGTGGCATCGGCTGTGGTGCTGGGGCTGGTGGCGCTGTTGCAGATTGCGCTGGCGATGTTGATGGGGGCGGCGGCGTTGATGGTCCGCGGCGGGGAGCTTTCGCGGCCTGGTGCGCCGCCCGTGCCGGGCTGGATCGCGGGAGTGCAGTGGGGGATGTGTGCGCTGCTGGTGCTGTTTGCAGCTTGGAGCGTTGCGACGACGATCGGTGTGTACCGGCTGCGGCGGTGGGCGCGGGTTTCGATCCTGGTAATCGGCGGATGGATGGCGTTCTTTGGCGGCATCAGCCTGCTTATGTTTGCGGCGATGATGTTTGTGCCATTGCCGGGCGTTGATAACTCGCAAGCGCCGAATGTGCAGGCCGTGATGCGGGTGATGTTCGCGCTGTTTGCGGTGTTCTATGCGGTGGTGACGGGCGTGGGGGTTTGGTGGCTGGTGTACTTCAACCGGCGGAAGGTGCGGGCGCTGTTTGCGGGAGAGGCGGGGGAGCTGGTTGAGCCGCAGCGGCCGCTGCCGATTTCAGTGATTGCGGTGATGTGCATGATTGGGGCGGTGAGCTGCCTGGGGCTGATGTTGACGCATTGGCCGGGTATGTTCATGGGCTTGATTTTGAGGGGATGGGAAAAGAACGCGGTCTATCTGGCATTCGCGGTGGTGGCGGGGGCGTCGGGCGTGGGGCTTTGGATGCTGAAGGAGTGGGCGCGGCGGCTGCAACTGGCATATCTGGCGGTAGGGGCGGTGAATATGGCGGTGATGATGCTAAGCCCGGGAGTTTGGAGCCGCTACCAGGCCGAGATTCACGCGATCATGAACCCCGGCCGGCCGCAGCTTGCAATGCCTGCGCAACGCGCCATGCATTTTGCGATCTTCGGGGTGAGCCTGCTGGTAACGGTGGCGTTTGCCGCGGTGCTGCAACACTATCGGGGGCGGTTTGCTGCTGGAGACGTGGTTGCGGGCTCTGTGCCGCCTGCGCCGGATGAGCCCGCGGCCTAGGATATCCAGTTTGAGCACTGGCCGGAGCGACGCCAGCCGGTGGAGGTCTTCTCAAGGATGAGGGTTTCTCCGTGGCCGCAGAGGCCGCCGCAGACAAAGCTGTAGGAGACGATGGCGTGGGTGTGGGTGCGGTCGAAGCGGATCTCGCTGAAGGTGAAGAGGCCGTGTGCGAAGGCGTTCTGGACCGCGTCTTCGATGGATTTACCGCTGCCGATGGTTCGCTCGGGATCGTTGGCGTGGACTTGCTTCTCGCCCTGTGCGGGCTCAATGAGCGTGATGGCGCTGCCACCGAGTTGAAGGAGATCGGCGGTGTGAAACTCGTGCACGAGCGTGGAGGATGGCTCGAGAACGAGGCCCTTTCCGCAGTCCTTTGCGTCGCCCATGCTGTTGGCATCGAGCGACTGGGTTCGGGCGGCGAGGTTGACACTGGGCATCTCGCGGCCCATCCACGCGACGAGCACATCATGATAGACGGATAACTGCTCGGCGCTGAGCGGCGACATGCTGAGCGCCGGTTGCTGCAAGTTCTGCTGCGCGGCGGCTGCCGCGGCCAACCCAGTTGCCATGAGACAACACGCGATTGCGAGTTTGGTCCGCATCTGCCCCTCCTTGCCTACTCCTTCTTAGACACCGGGAGATGAAAAACAGGCCGGGGGAATGTCGGCTCTGGGTTTGCATTCCCTCGGGGGCTAAAGGGGCAGTGAAGAACTCCGAATCCATCGCGGAAAACCTGAGAAACGTCCCTCAGGGGCTAAAGCCCGCGTTGCTTTTGCGGCATTGACGGCACGGCTAAAGCCGTGCCCTTTCAAAACAGCGGGACAATATTTGTCTTTCCGCAGCCTGTAAGGCGGGTACCCTTCATTGGACTGGGGGCCTGCGCCCTCCACACAGAACCTGGACCCTCAATGGTTCGATGGGGAGATTGAAGAGCTATTTTGCGTCGATGTGGACGAGGCGGATCTCCGGGTAGTTGCCGTCCCAGTCCTGGGCTACGGAGTCGAAGATGAGGCGGAACTCGGCGGATGCGCCGGGCTTGATGGGTGCGGCGGAGACAGGTTCGACATCGATGTAGGGCTCGCGGGTGCGGATGAGCTTGAGGGGCTGGGTGTCGTTCTGGGCGATTTCGTGGGAGTAGCTGTGAAAGAGGGTCTGGGCGGTGACGGCGGTGACGGTCCGGGAGCCGGAGTTGGTAATGCGGCCGTCGATGTAGGTGAGCTGGCCGCCGAGAGAATTGGTGGCGGTGCTCATCTGGAGGCTGGAGACGGAGAGGCTGGCGGCGTAGGGGTCGAGGGGTGCGGAGACCGGGGTGACGGGGGGTTGCTTGTCGCCGGTGCGGGGCAGGAAGAGGAGGGCGAGGGCAAAGATGAGGACGGCCGCGCCGATGCCGATAGCAACCCAATTGCGTTCTTTGGGTTCAACGGGAGGAATGAGTTGGGGTTCAGTGCTCACGAGCGAAATTGTACACCCGGTACCAAAGTTCTACTTCCCTCTTCACAATCCTGTAAAACGGGTGCAGGATGATGGAAGCCGGCCAGATACGCGGAGGTGGAGCACAACCTCCGGCAGACAAGAGCCAGGCGTAAGAACAGTAAGTCAAGAAGCACCTAAGGCAGGCCTAACATGACTTCTCCCAATTGCAGTCTCGAAATGTCTTCCCTGCCCGGCAATCCGGGATCGGAGTGCATCTATCGGGGTCTCACCCTGGTGGCGATGCTGTTGCTGCTCGTCAGCTTGTGGGCCTTTTAGGGCCGGCAGGCAGGAGCCCGATGCTTCGGCCGGGAGCGTTGCGCCTTAGCAGGCGGCACGCCTGAAGCGGACGATGTAGACTCCGACGGTCCCGAAGACTACGCCCAGCGTGACCGGCAGGAAAGCGGCCGGCAGCGGGAGCGATGCACTGCGCGCCCCGGTGACGATTAGGTACTGGATGGCGGAGAACAGGCCGAGGACTTCGAGCTTCATCCAACTCAACAACTCGAGAGACAGGGCCTGAAGGCGGGGCCGGTTCTCATCCGTTACCTTGACCGGGTAGTTAAAGGCTGTGGGGTAGCGGGAGACGAGAGTCAGCACCGCATACATGACCAAGCCGCCAAAGACCAGTCCCCAGAGCGAGCGGGAGGGGCCCCAGCCGTTGGGGCGGCCTGTGACATCGAAGTGCATGGGAATGCGGGCGGGGATGGGGTTGGGTCCGTAGAGGGCGTTGACGGGGATGAAGACGAGTGCCGCTAGGGCGAGGATGCTGAGGTTTTCGAGGATCCTGCGCATTGTCTGCCTTTCGGGCACTAGTGTATCGAAATAAGGCAGCGGTGAAGCGATACAGGTCAGAAATTGACTCGTTTTCAGACAGTTCTTATGAGGCTGACGGGGATCAGGCGAAGGTGGCGCGCTTAACGGACTGGCGGAAGTCTGCGCCGCGCATGTCTACGCGGATGCACATTTCTGCGAGGCGGGAGCGCATGCGGTCGCCGATGCGGTCGCCGAGGGTGTCTTCATAGCGGGCGGGGCGGACGCCTTCTTTGTCGGCGGTGAGGCCTGCGCCGGCGTTCTGGTCGGCGTAGTTGGTGGTGATGATGGTGGTGAGCTTGTCGTTGTAGCGGGTGTTGAGGATGAGGGCGACGGTGTCCCAGACCCACTCGTTGGGTTTTTGCGCGCCGAGGTCGTCGAGGACGAGGACCTCGGCCTTGAAGACGGGCTTGAGGAGTTCTAGTTCGGTGGTATTGACCTGGGGGTTGTAGCTGTTCTGGATGTTTTTGAGCAGCTCGCGGTAGTCGCAGAAGAGGCCGCGGACGCCGCGCTCGCGGACGAGGCGCTGGAGGACGCCGACGGCGAGTTGGGTTTTTCCGAGGCCGGAGGTGCCGACGAAGAGCAGGCCCTTTCCGGCGGTGTCGACAGGGTAGGAGTCAACGAAGCGGCGGGCGGTGAGCAGGGCGCGGCTGAGAGAGTCATCGGCGCGGGGGTAAGAGGGGTCGAAGGCGTCGAGGGTGCAGTCGCGGTAGCGGGAGGGGATGTGGGCGGCGGCGAGGCGGCGCTCTTCGCGCTGCATCTGCTGGCACTGGCAGGGGCGGGAGACCCAGCGGCCGGCGGGGTCGAGGACGCGAACGAGGCCGATGCCTTCGCAGATGGAGCAGACACTCATGACAGATTCAAGCGTAGCTTAAAAGGGCGATGACGAAGGCATGTGCATGGCGGGCGGGGAATGTGGAAAAGGTGCCGCCGCCCCCGCGAAGTGGCGGAGGCGGGCGGTGAGCAGCCATGTGCTGGGCTGACTATTTTGCGGTGATGGCGTCGATGCCGGCCTGGGCGAATTTTTCGTCGCTCTCAGAGGCAGAGCCGCCAGCGCCGATGGCGCCGATGAGGACGCCGTCCTTGAAGATGGGCAAGCCGCCGCGAAAGAAGTTGATCTCGCCGCCGTAGCCAATGGGGGGGGCTTTGACCGTGGCGGTGACGGGCTTCTTGTCGGCGGTGGCTTGGGCGATGACACTGGTGGGGACTCCGAACATGAGCACGGCGCGGGCCTTGCCCTGAGCGGTGATGATGGGGACGTGGGGAGTGCCGTCCATGCGCTCGGCGAGTACGACGTCGCCGTTGGTGTCCATGACGCAGATGGCGATGTGCTGGTTCAAGGCGGCGGCAGCGGCCTCAGCGGCGGCGATCATCTTTTTGGCGGTGGCCAGGTCGATGGTCTGTTTGGGCGCCTGTTGGGCCATGCCTCCACCGCCTTGCGGGGCGGCGGGAGCGGCGGCGGGAGCGGGAGCAGGGGTTTGGGCGGCGGCAAGGCCCGTGGCCAGGGCCAGGACCGACAGGGCAAGGAAGTTCCTCATTCAAGACCTCTCTTTGGTTCCCGAGATGCGGCTGGTAAGCCATTGTGGCACACCCATTCGAGGGAATTTTATTGTTGCGCACAACAGCGATTCCTGTACACAAGACGACTGGAGGAAGGGAAAGGACCGATTTTGCTGGCGGCGGGCTCAAGGGCGCGGGCGGGCAGGCCGGAGACGGTTGGACGGGGCCCTCATTGCGCGAAGGGGCCGAAACCCCATAGAATAGAGGAGAAAGATTGCCAGGAAAGGTTTGTCTCGAGAGCCATGCCGAAGGAAAAGATCCACCCCAACTACGCCGCGGTGAAGGTACAGTGCGCCTGCGGAAACAATTTCGATACCCGCTCGACCCACAAGGGCGACATCCACGTGGAAATCTGCTCGGCTTGCCACCCGTTCTTTACGGGCAAGCAGCGTTTGGTGGATACGGCCGGCCGCGTGGAGCGTTTCCGCCGGAAGTACGCCAAGAGCGACGCAGCGGTCGCGGCCAAGTAAGCCGGGTCCGGAACCGCAGTTCGATTCGCAAGGGGCCTCCGCCAGGGCGGAGGCCCCGCGTTCGTTTAGGCGAGAAAGGCAGCTTTTAGCTTTAAGCTTTTGGCTTTTGGCTTTTGGCTTTTGGCTTTTGGCTCTTGGTAATGACGCTGCGGGCTCGAAGCTGTTTTATATCGCTCGGTGCTTCTGGAAAACCATCCCTCAGGGGCTAAAGCCCGCGGTTTCATTGGCGCTTGTATGGCACGGCTGAAGCCGTGCCCTTTCAAAACAGGGTTGGGATGCAGCTTTGGGTTGTGATGCAGCTTCTATTGATGGGACGCGAAGGCGATGGTGGTGCGATGGCGGGCCGGGGATTCACGGTAAAGAAGGACTGGGACAACCCGAGAGAGTGCGCCATGCCTGCCGAAGTTCGGGTGCCTGCCGAGTTGCGGATCGGGCGGGTGGAGGTGCGTCCGGCGACGGTGCTTGCGCCGATGGCCGGGGTGACGGATACGGTGTTCCGGCGGTTTATCCGGCACGCTAGTTTGTTTGGCGGGGAACAGAAAACAGAGAACAGAGAACAGGGATCAGGGGTCAGGGATCAGGAGTCAGAGTCGACGCCGATTGAGGATGCAATTACCAATGCGGAGTCCGGGTGCGGGCTACTGATGACGGAGTTTACGTCGGCCGATGGGCTGAGTCGGATGCGGGAGACCAAGCGGCGGCGGTACCTGACGTTTTACGAGGATGAGCATCCGATCGGGGCGCAGTTGTTCGGGTCGAATCCGGCGACGCTGGCCGAGGCTGCGCGGATTGTTCAGGACACGGGGTTCGACCTGGTGGACCTGAACTTGGGCTGCCCGGCCAAGCGCGTGGTGGGGTCCAATGGCGGCTCGGGACTGCTGAGGGATCTGCCGCGGATCGGGGAGATCTTTCGGGCCGTAAGGAAAGCGGTGACGATTCCCTTCACCGTGAAGTTCCGGATGGGTTGGAACGAGCAGCAGATTGTGTGCCTGGAACTGGGGCGGATGGCCGAGGGCGAGGGTCTGGATGCTGTCGCGCTGCACGCACGGACGCGCGAACAGGGCTACAGCGGGCAGGCGCAGTGGGAGTGGATCGGAAGGCTAAAGCAGACGGTGGGGATTCCGGTGATCGGCAACGGGGACATCCGGACGCCGGAGGATGCGGCAGCGATGGTGGCCGAGACGGGCTGCGACGCGGTGATGATCGGGCGGGCCGCGCCGGCGAATCCGTGGATTTTCCGGCAGATTGCGCAGTACACGGCGACAGGGCAGTACGATCTGCCGACGGCCGGGGACCGGTACCGGATGATCCGGGCGTACTTTGTGATGCTGCTGGCTGAAACCGAGGCGACGAAGGATCTGCCGAGAGATGCGCGGCTGGGCGATCCCGCGGGGAAGATGAAGCAGTTTGCGACGTGGTTCACGCACGGGATTCCGGGGGGTGCACGGCTGCGCAGAGCTATCTACACGGCGCGGACCGGAGTTGCGGTGCTGGACGAGGTGGAGCGGTTCTTTCTGGCCGGACCTGAGGCGGCGGACGGAGATGGCTCGGATTCGGCGGCAATGGAGATCGAGCCGCTGTTTTGTGAGTCCGAGATGCGCTGCGATTAATTGGAAGAAAACCAAGACAAGGGAACGGCGCGGATTGCCGGGCGCTCAAGCTGGCATTATGCTGGTGCGATGAGCCGCGCGCTGGTGGAATGCGTTCCTAACTTCTCAGAGGGCCGGGATCGGGGCAGGATCGACGCGATCGTTGAGGCGATGCGCGTGGACGGCGTTTGGGTGCTGGACCGGACGATGGACGCGGACCACAACCGGTCTGTGGTGACGCTTGCCGGGGAGCCTGAGGCGATTGAAGAAGCGGCGATTCGGGGAGTGGGGCGCGCGGCCGAACTGATCGACCTAAATAATCATCGGGGCGTGCATCCGAGAATGGGCGCGGCGGACGTGTTGCCGTTTGTGCCGGTTGCGGGCGTGACTCTGGAAGATTGCGCGGCGATGGCGCGGCGGGCAGGCGCGGAGATCTGGCGGCGGTTCGGGGTTCCGGTTTATTTGTATGAAGCGGCGGC
>Ga0326728_10024044_pt1 | contig 11084 bp, 17 predicted proteins | sample MB3enrmetagenome_FD_207602 | JGI IMG/M metagenome (GOLD analysis project Ga0326728, IMG submission 207602) | Lab enriched peat soil microbial communities from McLean, Ithaca, NY, United States - MB31MN | ecosystem: Environmental > Terrestrial > Soil > Wetlands > Peat | place: USA: New York... | reverse complement strand
AAGGCGGGAGACGGTCGTCGAAGACAAGATCCGCCGCCGGGCGCTTACCACCCAACGAAGGTGACGTACTCTCCGACCATCGTCCCCACTCCGCGCTCCTCAAAATACATTTTTTCACACGTTCCAGGTACCTTTTTTCCCCTGGGAACGGCACCACAAACGATCACGGGGTACCCGGCCCTGGCCCTCATATTCCTCAACCTTGCGCGCGGAGGATTTCCCGATCGTGCGCTCCAAAGCTGAAAGAGCCGTTCTGCGAAGGGTGTTACTCCTTAGCCTTCTGGGCGGGTGCTTCGCTTCGCTCGCCGTCATTGCGGCGTCGGCATTGTCGGGGCTGTTCCTGTTACCTCCAATGGGTGAGATGATCCGGTTGTTGCTGGTCATCTTCGGGATCTCCTGCGTCCTGGTGGCGAGGGGACTCATATTTTCTGGGTTTTTCCTCCAACCGTAATCAAGCGCAGAGTCCCAACAGCAGGGACTCTGCGCCACCGTGCCGCGTTTGCGCCTCGCTATGGATAATGAATCAACCCACGATGTTACCCGCCCTGCGGATGCCATCAACTCTCACCGCCCCGGCGGCTTCTCGCTCCTCGAGATGATGATGGTGGTGACGCTGATCTTGATTGTGGTTTCCATCGCCACACCGATCTTCCGGACGGTCGTGGTGCGGACGCGCGAAGCTGTGTTGGCGGATCACCTCTTCACGCTCCGCTGCTTGATTGACCAGTTCACGCGCGACAACGGACGCTCCCCCTTGCATCTCCAGGAGCTGGTGGAGAAAGGCTACCTGGGAAGGCTGCCCACCGACCCCTTCACCGGCTCGAACCAGACTTGGCAGGAGACCAAGGAAGCCGCGCCGCTCTCGCCCAAGCAAACCTCCTTGGGGATTGCAGACGTGCACAGCGGCTCGGACGAGCTTTCCCTCAACGGCACTCCGTACAACGGTTGGTGAGAATAGGATTCAGGATTCAGGAGTCAGGAGCCGGACGTCAGGATTCAGGTTTCGAGACTCGGGAGTCAGGAGACAGGGGTCAGAAGTAACGCGACCGGCCTGAGACCGCTGATACGCTCACAAAATGGCCCTCACTGGCACGGAGCACCCGGCAGGAGTATGATCGCTGCAGTAACATGGCTCGAGCGGGAGCGCGGACCACCGCTTTTGTGGTCTGCGTCTTTTCGGCCCCCTGATGGAGCGATCAAACTCGTGCGCGCGCGTCGGAGGGCATTCTCACGCGGTCGACGATCAAACCGTCCGCCGGCTGGCGGAATCCTCGGCGCTCATGCCAGCGTATTCGTTGTGACTTGATCCCGCAGGGCGGGACCAATCTTCCGGGCGCCTGACCAAACCCGTCCGCACCGGGTTATGGTGACAGGTAAAAAGGGAGCAGTGCCCGCGCTCGGTTGAAGGCCCGCGCCAACAGGGCGAAGTCAGGCTCGGTGAATTTCTCTCGCCGCCTGAGCAGGCGCACGACGATAAAGAAATATCGATCGGAAAGAAAAGGACGCCGGAGTTTCGGTCCGTCGGCTGACGGACGATAGAATACGGCACGGTGGCGATAATGACTACGGAAAAGACGCGGAGCGCAAAACCGGCGGTCCGCCCTACCTGCTTGGGGCTACTTGCCCAAGACGGTGTCGATTCCCGCGAGCACCAAATCCAAATAGGAGGGTGGCAGCCTGCCGACGCGCCCAGTGAGGAGGTCCTTATCGACGCTGACGATCAGGGAAACGTTGGCCACAGAAGCCTTTGGCAGACCGGTGACATGCGCGGACAGATGGATATTCCCCGGGGCCAGGGCCCATTTGAGATTGCTCGTCAGCGGAACGCAGACGACTGTGGCAATGCGGCTCCGATTCAGTGCGTCACCCTGCACCACGACTACCGGCCTTCTGAACCCCGGGCCGGAGCCCACCGGGGCCGGAAGATCGGCCCACCAGACCTCGCCTTGTGAGATTACCACTCGCTTCGCTCCAGGATGCGACGGGCGGCGGAGGAAACGAAGGGATCTTTGGTTTCACCCACCTCGGCACAGGCCCGGTTCATCGCCTCGGTGACCTCGTCGGGCGCGTGACGCGCCAAGTACTCCTTGAGTGCGTCGCCGTACAGCCGGCTGCGTGATTTCTTCGTCCGCCGCGCCAGACGCTCCGCGCCTTGGTAGACTTCATCGGGGATAGATATCGCCGTTTTCATACCATCAGTATAACCACACACCCGCACGGGTGCAAGCGCGGACCACCGCCCTGCGGCCCATAGCCTTTGGGCGGCGGGCCGCTTTTGTGGTCCGCGTCTTTTCGGCCCCCTGATGGAGCAATCAAATTCGTGCGCGCGGATCGGAGGGCATTCTCACGCGGTCGACGATCAAACCGTCCGTCGGCTGACGGATTCGTCGGCGCTCATGCCGGCGTATTCGTTGTAGCTTGACCATCACCAATCTTCCGGGCGGCTGATCAAACCGGGCCGCACCGGGTTGAGGTGAATGTATTCCACCTTTTCGTTGTATTCCATGACGGTGCGCAGGGCGCGGTCGAAGAACCTGGGTTGCCAGAGTTCGCCCTCGGCGCCCGGCGCTGGTTGACCGCGTGCTCAGTAGTGGCGAGGCGGCGACTCGCCCCCACTTCACGGCCAGTGAAATCGTTACCGGATACACGGGCGCGCAAATGCAGTGCCCCGCCGCGGCGGGGTCGGGGAGAAAGACCCAAGCTGTTAGGTAAAAAGGGTGCAGTGCCCGGGGTCGGTTGGAGGCGCGCGCCAACAGGGCGAAATCAGGCTCGGTGAATTTTTCTCGCCGCCTGAGCAGGCGCACGGCGATAAAGAAATGGCTATCCCCGGAGAGCGATTTGCTCTACTCGCGCCAGCGGCCGTGAGTCACAGCTTACCGTCCTTAATCTCCGGCTCGACCCGGCCCAGCGCCTCGTCGGTTGCGAGTTCGAGTTCAGCAATTTCTTCGTCTGTTAAATCCCGGATTTTCACTTGCAGGGCCGACTTGGGAATGGCGCGTAGCTGAAATGCGAGTGCAATCGAGTTGTCCGTCAGGCCCCCCTCCGATGCGGCAATCAGAGCAGTTCCCGCGAGATTTGCCCGCGCCATGTTAGTCGTAAGAGGCACCACCAGGATCGACCCGAGCGTGCGGGTGAGAGCGTCGCTCTGCCAGATAATGACCGGGCGGCGTCCGGTTTGTTCGCGCAGACGGTAGGGTCCCAGGTCAGCCCACCAGATTTCGCCCCGCTTCACCGGCCATCCTCTCGCTCGAGACTGGCCGCCCAGTCCTCAAGACCCTGCTCAGTGAGAACTGCCTCGTCCGCCGAATGGCTCTTCGCAAGACGAGCCATGTCCCAGCGCTGCGGATCCGGTTGGCGTACCACAATCAGATGGACGCGCTCTCCCGGGCGCAAAGCCAATGGTCTGCTCGGCCTGAGCAATCCGCTTTCGAACCGTGCCTCAACCACTCGCATTAATGTCATCGTAGCACACATGCGTCGGTTCTGAATCTAGAATCTCAAGCCTTTTTGGCCCCCGTGATGGAGCGATCAAATTCGTGCGCGCGGATCGGAGGGCATTGTCACGCGGTCCACGATCAAACCGTCCGTCGGCTGACGGATTCGTTGGCGCTCATGCCCGCGTATTCGTTGAAAATGCAGTGTCCGACAGCCGACGGATCGGGGAGAAAGACCCAAGCCGTCAGGTAAAAAAGGTGCAGTGCCCGCGCTCAGTCGAAAGTCACCTCACGCTCGTCATTCCCGCGCAAGCGGGAATCTACCTGATGTGGACCCCCGCTTTCGCGGGGGTGACGACAACTTTCGTTGCTTTGGGTGGAGCTAAAGGTCCATGTCCACTCGGTTGAAGGCCGGTGCCAACGGGGCGAAATCAGGCTCGGTGGATTTCTCTCGCCGCCTGAGCAGGCGTACGACGATAAAGAAATATCGATGGGAAAGAAAAGGACGCCGGAGCCCCGTACCAGATGGTACCGGGCGGAGTTTCGACACCGCAACAGAATAGGGAACGGTGGCGATAATAGCTACGGAAAAGACGCGGACCGCAAAACCGGCGGTCCGCGCTACCGGCTTACAAGACCTGTTTCTGCGTGGCCTGGAAGGCCGCCGCCTGCGGCTGGTGATCACGGACGGATCGAGCCGCTTGCGGGCGGCGCTGGGGTTGGTCTGGCCGCAGGTTCCCCGGCAACGCTGTTGGGCGCATAAGCTGCGCAATGTCGCCGACAAGGTACCCCAGAAGGAAGGCTCCTGTGTGCGGGAGACGGCGGCGATGTATCAGGCCACCAGCCTTCCAGAGGCCCAGCGGAGCTTTCGGCGCTGGGCGTGGAGGTGGCGCCCCAGGCGTCCTCGGGCGGTCGCCTGCGTGGAACGGGACCTGGAGGAGTTGTTGACCTTCTATGCTTTTCCTCCTGCCCACGGGCGCAAGATCCGGACCACCAACATTATCGAGCGCGCCTTCCGGGAGGTGCGGCGCCGCACGCGGCCCATGTCCAGTTTCACGAACCCGGCGAGCTACGACCGCATCGTCTTCGGCGTCATTAGTCACTTAAACCGCTCCTGGGAGAGAAAGCCCCTCAAGGAATTTACACAAAAAGCTTGACGCTACCACTGCTCATAGCCGCTTGCATTTGCCGCGCCAGAGGCGTATAAAGACTTGATAATTATGCTGCGGCAACAGGCTTGCGACGGGAGCCACCGCAAGGATTGCGATAAATGCGCTGCCTGCGCACGCAGAGGCTCGCTGGGAAGAAAGGAGGCGCCCCGCACCCTAAATCTGCCGGGGTCAGGGCGTCGCTGCGGGGAAAGGCCGATATCGTCCTATCTGCGGCGGGGAGGCAGCTCATTGCGACTGGTGTTTGCGCAGTTGGGGCCTTTTTGGCCTATCTTTGGTGGTCTTGGTACTCTCGGCCAAGAATACAAGTGTTGGTCTCAACGTCAGTGCTTTTGCTGCAAGGCGAACTGCAGCAGGACATTGGCGCCAACTACGTGGTCCTCGTCGACGCTAAGAACAGTTGTGGAGTTGGGGATGGGTGGCGAGGGCGCCCGCGAATGACATGCTGCTTTGGAATCTGCATGGGCAGTTGATTTCGAAAATGTTCCTTCAGAACCTCGGCCGGTTCCCCGCAACCAATATTCGGATTGGCTACATCGTCGATTCTTCCGAAAACGTGGAAGTTGAACCAGGACCAAACCTAGCCGTCCAAACGACCGACCCTCAACTTCCTCCGTGGGGCGTCGTCCACATCGCATCGGTCGCCACGCTCCCGGGCCATTCGGGCGGCGTGATCACGTTTAAGTCCGCCCTACCTGCGCAAAACCTGAAACACATACATTTCACGGGACAGGGTCCGAATACCGTGATCTTTTCCACCCCAGTCGACTTTCCAAAAGCCAGGGTCGAATATTTCGGAGCGAGAGAAACTGGAACGGATGCTAGCCTCAAGTTAGTCTCAACAAGCGAGATGTTGCGAGGTGAATCCGCACAATATGCAGACGCCGTGGGTCCGCTCATCCCGTATGGGGACAGCCTTTCGATCACAGGGGACCAGCCTGTGATTTTCCGGGTCATTTCACCTGCCAGCCCGTGCGGATTGGGAGGCACGTTCCAGATCCAACAGTCAATTCAGTCGTGGCATCCCAACGCAAAACCGCAGTGAGTGGATCGGGATAGGGGGAGCGGTTGCCCGCTCACCCCTCCCACACCACCGTACATACGGAGCACGTATACGGCGGTTCCGTGACTTAGGCCCGCAAGCGCCGGGGGGTTCGCGACACTTTTCACCGTTGGAGGTTTCGCCGCTCCCAGGTTCCGGTCGGGCTTCACCTTATCACCCCCTGGCAAGCTCAGCCGAGGCTGATTGGCTGGCGCATGACCATCCAAGAGAATCGTGGGCTACTGGCCACGATCACGGTTCGGGCCTTCCTCACTCGCGTGAGTACTTCGCCCTTTGCTGACTTCTGCCGCCGGATCAGGACGAGTTGCCCCACCCTCAGTCACGATTCCGTGACCGACGGCAGATCTCCCGAGGTAAGTTCGACCGCCTTCCGTGCACCGCCGCCCAATCTACGTTTTGCGCCCTTGATGGATATGGGCTTCGCGAAACCCGGCCCGCTCGCCCAACGCTCACGCCTTCTATTCGGTTTTTGTCCATCGGCTCGCACCTTTGCTCCACGCTTCCTTCAGACCCCGCCTCGCGACGACGCCCTTGCGCTTCGCTAACCCTTCACCTCCATCAGGTTGGGTAGAGGACTTTCACCTCCAAACTGTCGAACATGCTCGGCACACCGGGTGGCGCAGACTCGCTGCCTTTGCGAGTTTGCTGGAGGAGGCGCCATGCGAATAGGGACAAACGAAATCATTGAGGAACTCACGGCACACATGCGGAAATTGGGGGGTGAGAAGGGCGAATGGCAGGTGGGCGCAGCAGGTAACCTTCGGCAGAGATGACCAGCAAGATCGAGTGTTGGGAATGGGAACGGAACTTACCCCTCACCCGTCCCGCGACGGCTGATGAAAACGCCGTCGCGGTCCACCCTCTCCCCAGGGGAGAGGGCTATGATTTCGACAGCACAGCACGGCCAGCAAGCTGGCCTGAGCGAAAGCGGCAGAAAGCTGCCGTACTCGAAACAGGCCACGCAAAAGGTCTGCGCTACGCCGGCTTCCCGAGACTGCGGCGGGACAGCAGGTAGGATTTAAGAAAGGGGTCGATGTCGCCGTCCAGGACGCGGTCGGTGTCACCCATTTCAAATTTCGTCCGGTGATCCTTGATGAGGCGGTAGGGGTGCAGGACGTAGGACCTGATCTGGCTGCCAAAATCGATGTCAGCCTTTGAGGCTTCGAGTTTGTCTGCCGCTTCCCGGCGCTTGCGCAGTTCCAACTCGTAGAGCCGGGAGCGCAGGAACTTCATGGCCACTTCCTTGTTGCGGTGCTGGGAGCGCTCGTTCTGGCATTGGGCCACAGTTCCCGTGGGGATATGAGTGATGCGCACAGCAGAGTCCGTAGTATTAACGTGCTGCCCGCCTCGGCCGGTGGAGCGATAGGTCTCAATCTTGAGCTCATCCGGTTTGATATCGATATTGATCGTTTCGTCGATCTCGGGGCTGACAAACACTGAGGCGAAAGAGGTGTGGCGGCGCGCGGCCTGGTCAAAAGGCGAGATGCGCACCAGGCGGTGGACCCCCGTCTCACCACTCAGCATGCCGTACGCGTAATCGCCGGATACGGTGAAAGTAGCGGACTTGAGCCCCGCCTCCTCACCGGACTGATAATCATTGAGCGTAAAGGCGAAACCGTGCCGCTCCGCCCATCGCTTGTACATGCGGAGCAGCATTTCCGCCCAATCCTGCGACTCGGTGCCACCCGCTCCCGGGTGAATCGCCACGATGGCGTTCAGCCGGTCGTTTTCACCGGCGAGGATAATTTCCGTCTCGAGACGCTCGAGCTCCTGCCGAAGCGTCTGGAGTTCGGTCCCCAACTCGCCTTCGACGGCCTCGCCCTCGCGAGCCAATTCGAAGTAAGCATCCACGTCGGCCAGACGCTGGGCGACTTTATCGTCTTCTTCAATCTTCTCGCTCAAACGCTTGCGCGCGGTCAGGATTCTTTGGGAAGCTTCCTGGTCCTGCCAGAAATCGGGCTGGGCTATCTGTTTTTCGAGCGTTTCGAGTTCCTTGCGGCGCTGGGGGGCGTCAAAGAAAACTCCGCAATTCGTTGGCGCGTCGCTTCAAGTCGTCGTATTCTCTTTGCAGTTCTTCGATCACGTTTGCTCCTGAGTTCGTAGCGCTGGACGTTAGGCCACCACCTGCTGGTGCTTCGCTAACAGTGAATGCCCGAAGGGCATTAAGATCATTAGCCGTAGGTGGAACCTACGGATCAATAACCATCCCCCTTCGATTCCTTCCGACCCCGAAGGGGTCGAATATGCGGCGGTTTAACCCCTTCGGGGTTGATTACCTTTCGGGTGTTGCGCTTACCGTAGGTTTCACCTACGGCTAATGATATTGGGTCCCTTCGGGACCCAGGGGGCGCCTAAATTAGCGCTTATGGGCCGGGCCTCGGCTGGGCTAGGCCGCTGCTTCGGGACCCAGGGGGCGCTTCAATTAGCCCCTATGGGCCGTTGGCCTGGACTGCGTTAGGTCGCCGCTTTGAGGCCACAAGGGCCAGAAACATCATTATTGCAGCCAGGGCCGTGCACAGCCATGCGAAGACGTCGCCCTGCCGGGTGTAGAAGGTCTCGCCATGACAGTAGCTGAAGTTGGCAGCCATAACCGCCGTTTGATCGCGCGCGATCTGCTTCTCAATCCGCCCGTAGGGATCAATTACTGCGGTAATGCCGTCGTTCGTCGCGCGCAGCAGGTAGCGGCGATTCTCAATCGCCCGCAGGCGCGCCATTTCCAGTTCCTGCTCGGCAGCGGATGAGTGGCCAAACCAAGCATCGTTGGAAATATTCACCAGGACTTGGGCGCCCGCCAAGGTAAACCGCCGGACCAGTTGAGGGAAGATGTCCTCATAGCAGATAAAGACGCCCAACGCACCATTGGGCGTTGAAGCCACGCGGTAACTGCTCCCCGGGACGAAGTTTCCCGCCTCGGTCGTGATCTTCCCGATCAGGTCCGGAAAAGCCCAGGGGGGGACATACTCACCAAACGGCACCAAGTGCATTTTATCATATTGCAGGATCTCACGTCCCTCAGGATCCAGCACCACAGCGCTGTTGGTGATTTTCGATGGTCCTGAACCGAGCGGCACAACCGTGTTCACAACCACATAAGCCCCGCCTTGGCGCGCCATCCCCTCGACGGCAGTCCTGAAAATCACATCGCGGGTGAAATAGAAAGGCGCAGGGTTTTCCGCCCAAATGATGAGCGGCGGTCCACCGGCGTGCTGGCGCGCTTCCGCGCCCGAGGCGCTGGCTTCTCTCCGTTCTTCCGTTGAGAGGGCCTGCAAGGACACGTTCACAAGCTGGATCAGCTTTGCGGGGTTGAGCCAGGGCGCCCAGGCGGTGGCGGCTGCCTCATCGAGCGGCACGTTGGGTTGCACCAGAATCGCCAGGCTCGACCCTGGAGCGAGTGCGGGCGGGGCGAGCGCCCAATTACCAACGAACAAGAGCGCCACCCAACCGCCCAGCACCAGGAGAGGCCATCTCGCTTTCCAACGCAGGATTGCCCAGCCGCCCAGCGCGCTGGTTGTAGCCGCCAGGAAAGACAGCCCGTAAACTCCGCTCAGGCAGGCGATCTGCCTGAGTCCGGCAAAGGACACACCGTAACCGAGGAGGTTCCAGGGAAAACCTGTGATCAGGTAGGTGCGGGCAAGCTCCATGGCCACCCAAAGGAAAGGGCTGAGCAGCAGGGCAAGATCCGGCGAGTTGCGGGCCACCGCTCCAACCGCTAAGCCGAAGGCTCCGAAGAAAGCAGCAAAGACCACTACGAAAGCCACCAGCGCCGTCAAGGCAAGAATCAGACTCAGCCCGCCGTACTGCCGCGTGACCTCGACAAACCAGTAGCAGCTTCCGGAAAGAAAGATGGCCCCGCTGAGATACGCCCAACCGAAAGCGCGCCAGAGGCTCGACTCGCCTGCCAGGACAAGGAGGAGCGGAAGGCTCGCAACCCAGACCAGAAGATGGAGACCTGGCTTGGGAAAGCAGGCGACAAGAAAAAAGCCGCTCAGCGCGGCCGCGACCCACCTGTGGAATTGAGTCATTGAGTTATTGAGTCATTAAGTCATTAAGTCATTGAGTCATTGGGCCATTGAATCTTTGAAGGAAGCTGCCAACAGTTTCGATTTTCGAGTTTCCAATTTCCAGTTTCGATTTTCCAGTTTCCTGTTTCGATTCCCGCCCCCCTCAGTGCCGGATGAAGGGGTTGAATCCCTGGTGTTTGAGCTTCGCCAGCGCCTTTTCCGCACGGTCCCGCGAGGCAAAGGGGCCAACCTGGACGCGGTAAAGGGTGTCGCTCGAGCCCGCGTGTTGGGGCGCCACGAGAAGGACCGAGTAGCCGCGCCCTTTCAAGACTCTCACTACGGCTTCGGCGTCTTGCCTCGTCCTCACAGCCGTGACCTGGACCGTGAATCCGGCCCCAGCCGCTCGAGGCGCGATGGGAGGCATTACGGCCGTGCCAGGGTCGGGCTCCCGTTCCGCTTTGGCGAGCGGTGGAGGAGGAGCGACCGCCGCTGACGCAGTTTCCGAGGACGTCCCAGGTTTCTGCTCGCCCGCTGGTAAAGGAGGCGGGCTGGCCGGTTGGGATGCGACCGGCGGAACAGAGGTTGACGATGTTGACCCGCTGTTAGGCCCCATTGGAACAGTCTCGAGGGGAGAATTGACCGTGGGTGGAATCGTCGCAGGAGTATCAACGCGCTCCGAGGTTGGCGACATGCGCACGGAGCGTTCGTTGTACCCCACCAGGAAACCAAGGGAGAAGAAGACCCCACAAACGGCAACTCCCGCCAGGAATATCAGGACAAGGTGCCGCGTCGAAAGACCCTTATCGTCACGAGGAGTCGTGTTCATATCTCTAGCCAACCTTGGCAAAATCCGGCGTACGTCGAGCCAGCTTCAGAAAAGCAATTCCAATTTCAAATGGCAAAGGCAAATGGGAAGAGAATCTCAAATTTGAGATTTGAAATTTCAAAATTCGCCGCTACTTCGCGTCGCTCCCCGGGGCCGGGCGGGTTGCGAATTTCCCCATTAACGCACTCAGCAGTTCGACCGGTATGGGGAAGACGATAGTAGTGTTTTTCTCGGTTCCGATTTCGGCCAGAGTCTGGAGGTAGCGCAACGTGATGGTGATAGGCTCTGTGGCCAGAATATGGGCAGCCTCGGAGAGTTTTTCGGAAGCCTGAAATTCTCCGTCGGCGTTGATGATCTTGGCCCGGCGTTCGCGCTCCGCTTCAGCCTGGCGCGCAATGGCCCGCTGCATGTCCTGTGGCAAGTCAACCTGCTTCACTTCCACCTTAGTCACCTTGATGCCCCAGGGCTCAGTGTGTACGTCAAGAATGGATTGTAGACGCGCATTGAGCTTTTCGCGCTGGGAAAGCAAATCGTCGAGTTCCACTTCACCCAGCACCGAACGAAGGCAGGTTTGCGCGAGCTGCTCAACTT
>Ga0326728_10024043_pt1 | contig 11085 bp, 7 predicted proteins | sample MB3enrmetagenome_FD_207602 | JGI IMG/M metagenome (GOLD analysis project Ga0326728, IMG submission 207602) | Lab enriched peat soil microbial communities from McLean, Ithaca, NY, United States - MB31MN | ecosystem: Environmental > Terrestrial > Soil > Wetlands > Peat | place: USA: New York... | reverse complement strand
ACTACCCGGCCGCTGAAGGAAATCGGCGATCACCTGTCCGAGACCGAGCGCAACTCCGATGACGCGGAACGCGACAGCCGGGATGTGAAGATGTCCGCGTTCCTGAAGGCGCAGCTCAAGGCCGCGCGTCCACCGCGGTATGCCGCGCTTGTGACGGATGTGCGCAACTTCGGGTTCTTCGTGGACGTGGCGGGATTGGGGATGAGCGGTTTGGTGCCGCTCTCCGGATTGAGCGATGACTTTTATCAATTTGACGCCGCCCGGGGTCAGCTTGCCGGCCGCCGGACGCGCCGCGTGTTCAAGCTAGGCGACCGGGTGGAGGTCCAGGTGGCGAAGGTGGATACATTCAAGAAGCAGGTGGACTTCAAGCTGGCCGGGCCGACGGACGAGCACGGGAGGAGGGAGAGCAGACCGCGCGCCACCAGGTTAACTGCCCAGTCATCCCGAAGGGATGCGTGACAGGAGTGTTTTTTGCTCAAGACAGCGGCGGATTTCCTGAGAGATTATCGTTAGCGTAAGTTTTTTCAGAATTTTCTTGTTCCCCCAATGGGTGGTAGGTAGGTTTGGATTGTTACCCAACTAATAGGGTTTGTGCAGGGCCTCGAGGAGAGGCCCCAATGCTTAAGGAATCGGCGAATTTGAATCAAATCTGCCGGTTGTTTTGTTGAAGGTCGGTCAACGGGAACAACTGGCGGAACGGCAGGTGGAAGGAAACAAGATGATAGACACAACGGAACAGGCCTTGGCTGAGGCGCCCCCGCATGGGCGCCGACGGCCCACAACAGTCACGGCAACGAGAGCACCGAAGAATGGCAACGGGCCGGCGAGGAAGTCGCTCGGCATCCAGAGAGTTTTCAGCGATGCAAAGATCAACCCATTCGATCAAATCGAGTGGGAACGGCGGACGGCGGAAATCACCGACGACGCGGGGAAGGTCATCTTCAAGCAGGAAGGTGTGGAGGTGCCCAAGTCGTGGTCGCAATTGGCGACCAAGGTGGTGGTGTCGAAGTATTTTTACGGCGAGCAGGGCACGTCCGAGCGGGAGAGTTCGGTACGTCAGCTTGTGCACCGGGTTTGCCGGACGATGGCCGATTGGGGCATCAAGAGCGGCTATTTCACCAAGGCGGCGGGCGAGGTTTTTTATGACGAACTGGCCTGGCTGTGCCTGAACCAGTACGGCGCGTTCAACTCGCCGGTGTGGTTTAACGTCGGGCTGTATCACCAGTATCACGTCGGCAACAGTTCGAGCCGGGGCAACTGGTATTGCGATCCGCGGACCGGGCGGGCGGAGCGGGCGAAGACGCAGTACGAGTATCCGCAGTGCAGCGCCTGCTTCATCCAGTCGGTGGCAGACAACATGGAGTCCATCATGCGCCTGGCGCACAGCGAGGCGATGCTGTTCAAGTTCGGCTCCGGCACCGGCACGGATCTTTCGCCGATCCGCTCGTGCAAGGAGAAGCTGAGCGGCGGCGGCCGGCCGAGCGGGCCGCTGTCGTTCCTGAAGGTCTATGATCAGGTGGCCAACGTGGTGAAGTCGGGCGGCAAGACGCGCCGGGCGGCCAAGATGAACACGCTGCACGATTGGCACGGGGACATCGAGGAGTTCATCGAAGCCAAGATGAAGGAGGAGAAGAAGGCCTGGGCGCTGATCGAGCAGGGCTACGACGGCTCGTACAACGGCGACGCGTACGGGAGCGTCATGTACCAGAACGAGAACCTCTCGGTGCGCGTGAGCGACGCGTTCATGCAAGCGGCGCAGGAAGGCAAGGAATGGTGGACACGCGCGGTGACGACCGGGAAGCCGCTGCAGAAGAAGGATGCCAGCGCGCTGCTGCACAAGATTGCGGAGGGCACGTGGGTCTGCGGCGACCCGGGCCTGCAGTATGACGGCGCGATTCAGAAGTGGCACACCTGCAAGGGGACCGAGCCGATTCACTCAACCAATCCGTGCTCGGAATACGTGTTTCTCAACAACACCGCGTGCAACCTGGCGTCGCTGAACCTGCTGAAGTTCAAGCGGGAGGACGGCACGTTTGATATCGCGCGGTTCAAGGCGGCGGTGCAGGTCTTCATTACCGCGCAGGAAATCCTGGTGGATAACGCGAGCTACCCGACGCGGGAGATCGCGGAGAATTCTCACGTCTTCCGCACGCTCGGGCTCGGCTACGCCAATCTCGGCTCGCTGATCATGAGCTACGGGCTGCCCTATGATTCCGACTCCGGCCGCGCGCTGGCCGGCGCGCTGACCGCGATCATGACCGGTCACGCTTACGAGCAATCGGCCGAGATCGCGGCGGTCAAGGGCGCGTTCAAGGGTTACCGCGACGCCCGTTGCTCGCATGTGACCACGCCGCTGGTGGAAGACAACGTCGAGTCGATGCTCACCGTGATCAAGCAGCATCGCGACGCGGTGGAGGAGATCCAGCCGAGCGAGGAATTCAACTATTTGAAGGAAGAGGCGCGCAAGGCGTGGGATGTGGCGCTGGAACGCGGCCGCGCGGTGGGCTACCGCAACGCGCAAGTCACCGTGCTGGCGCCGACGGGCACGATTGCCTTCCTGATGGACTGCGACACGACGGGCATCGAGCCGGACATCGCGCTGGTGAAGTACAAGCTGCTGGCGGGCGGGGGGATGCTGAAGATCGTTAATCGCACGGTCCCCGAAGCTTTACGGCGGCTGGGCTACAGCGCGGAGGAAACAGAACGGATCGTGGCGCACGTGGAGAAGCACGACACGATCGAGGATGTTACCGAGGGCGACCGGACTGTGGCCAGCGGTCTCAAGCCGGAGCACCTGCCCGTGTTCGACTGCGCGTTCAAGCCGTTTCGCGGTCAGCGGAGCATTCAGTACCTGGCCCATTTGAAGATGATGGGGGCGGCCCAGCCGTTCATCAGCGGGGCGATTTCCAAGACAGTCAACATGCCGAACGAGAGCACGGTGGAGGACATTCGCGACGCGTACGTGCAGGCATGGAAGATGGGGCTTAAGTGCGTCGCCATTTATCGGGACGGCTCGAAGCGTTCGCAGCCGCTGAACACGAAGCGAACCAACGAAGGCGGGGGCAAAGAGGCGGCGGCGGACACTTCCGCGCTGGAAGCCCGCATCCGGGAGCTGGACGGCGAAGTCGCCCGGCTCAGCTCATTGGCGGGCAAGCCGTTGCGCCGCCGGCTATCGGAAACGCGCACGGCGATTACCCACAAGTTCGACATCGCTGGCCACGAAGGTTACCTCACCGTCGGGTTGTTTGGCGACGGGCAGCCGGGCGAGCTGTTCATCACGATGGCGAAGGAAGGTTCGACGATTGGCGGACTGATGGATGGCATCGGGACGTTGACGAGCATGGCGCTCCAGTACGGGGTGCCGCTGGAGGCCCTGGTGCGCAAGTTTGCGCATGTCCGTTTCGAGCCGTCGGGCTTCACCAAGAACGCGGATATCCGCAATGCGGCTTCCATCACGGATTATGTCTTCCGCTGGATGGCGTTTCAGTTCATCCCGGGCTTCCGGGAGGCCAGCACGCCGAAGGGGAACCAGCCGGAGCTGGCCATTCCGGGGCTGCAGGAAGTTGAGAAGAAGAAGGTCAACCGCCCGGTGCCGGATCTGCCGATTGCCGAGGAGAACGACGTGTCGGAACTGAACCCGGGCAACGGCGGCAACGGCAAGGGCCCCGGCCATTCCAGGCCGGCCCAAGCCGAGCGGCAAGTGAAAACTCTCAGCGACTCAGTCGCACATTTCCAACAGGACGCGCCGACCTGCCCGAACTGCGGCCACGTCACCGTCCGCAACGGCGCTTGCTACAAGTGCCTGAACTGCGGCGAGAGCCTGGGGTGTTCGTAGGAGTTACGGGGATTTCCGCTCCGGAGCCTTCTTTTGTCGGACGATGGGGGCGACGCCGCCGATGTAGCCGTTGGCGATGGCGGCGAGCCGGTGCTGGAGGCGCTGCAGATAGAGGGCGGGCGGTTCGGGCAAAGGGATCGGCGCCTTGGCGCGCGGCACGACGCGAGCCAGCTTTTCCTGCGCGATGGCCGGCGAGGTGATGTCCCCGCAGTCGAGTGGCTTCCGGCGGCTGGCCTGGGGCAGGCTGTTCTCCCAGTTACTGTGGTTTTCGATGAAGCGCAGGACTTGTGTCAAGGTGCGGCGGGTCTTCCTGTCGGCCAGCAGGCGGGAGTACTCCTCCAGGAGCGCGTCGGGCGTGAGCGAAGCTGAGCCGCACATGCGGCCGAAGGCATAGATGTTGAGGGGTTCAGCCGGGACGAAAGCGGCGTTGGCTACCAGGCCATCGAGTCCCAACTGGCGCGCCTGGTCAATCACGGCACGGATGTAGCGGGTCTCGCTTTGGGACTGGCCGTGGGTCGCCACGTTGTTGGGGGTAATGAAGCCGTCGTCACACTCGTCCACAAGGAAATAGGGCCAGCCGAGGATGGGCTGGACGCGGCGGTCGCGCAGGGCGCGGATATCGGATGGCAGCGGGAACAGTTCGGGCGGCAGGCCGGCGTCGTCGTAGCAGCTTAACGCGAGCGAGCGGTAGTAGTTATCGAGCGAGAACACCACCCCACAGGCCGGCCCGAGGAGATCCGGCTCGCCGGCGACTGCCTTGGAAAGGGCGACCTGCTTCTGCCAGAAGTCGAGGCTGAAAGGGGAGGGAAAGCCTGCCCATTCGGCAATCGCCCACAGGTTCAGCGCGAAGCCTGCGTGCGGCGCATCTTCGCGGACGATGGCCTGGACCTGTCGGGCGAAGGCGATGCAGTCTTTGACCGTGCTGCGGCCCTCGGGGTCTCCGCCCGGGTCGCCGGCGAAAAACTCGAAGCCATCGGCCGCCGGCAACCGGCGCACCGCCTGCCGGATGAACGAAAGCCGTTCGTGGAGCAGGTCGGTATGCCGGGCGCTGAAGGTGCCGGCGTTGCCGGATTCGGCCGGGCCCTGCCACTGCCGCATGCCCGCCAACAAGAGGAGCCATACCTTGAACCCCTTCTGATGGGCGGCGGCGACCGCCTCCGACAATTCCGCGTGGTAGGCGGGCAGCAGGTCGGGCCGGCGGCCAAAGCCGCCCTCGCAGAACTCGAGGTAGTTGTAGCCGCAGGCGTGGTAAAAGTCGTAGTAGTGGGCCTCGGTCTTGCCGGGCGGAGCCACATACAGGCCGATGGTGGCCAGCCGCCGCGAATGAAAGGCCGGCTTCGACGGGACGCTCTCCCGGCCGGGCGCTGCGGCTGCGAATGATTCGAGCGGTCCCAGCCGTCTCGCGTCCAGCGCACCGACGGAAGCGAAGGCCATTGCCTGGAGAAAGCGTCGGCGGTTCATGGTTGCTCAGCGCGGACCACCAGGGCTTGGGCGGCGATAAAATATCCGGGCTGACGGGGCGGCGGCGGCCATGCGGTTATCATCACCCGGCTCCCACCTCCGGGCAATGCTCAATCACCTCCATGGAGCTATTGGGCGGGGAGCCGCCAGACCCAGTCACCGACGGTTTGGTCAACGGCTACACCTTTTTCCCTGAGGCCGATGATGCCGCCGTCGTCGGTTTTGTTCCAGCCGACCGAGTAGAGCAGGTATAGGCGGTCGGGGGTGCGGCGGTATTTGAGGGGCTGGCCGTCGATGACGTCGTGGGGCAACCGGCTGATGAAGTCCGGCACGAGCGCGTTGAGCGAGTCGGGGAATTGTCCGCGGGCGAGGCGATAGCGTTCGAGGGCGCAGGCGACGGCGGCCGCGTCGGTGCCGGCCTGGGCGAAGGCGAACTTCTGGGCAGCCCGGGTCAGGCCGGGAAGCAGTAGAGCGGCGAACGACTCGTGACGTGAGAGCATCAGCATGCCGCCGCTGGCGTGCAGCGATTCGAAATGAGAATCGGCCTGGGCGCAGACATCGGGATTGAAGCGGCGCGCGGGGACATCAAAGGCGGGGAGGAAGTCATCCTGGATCAAGCGGCAGAAGTTGAGTTTTTCGAGGCAGAACCAGCCGCTCGGCACGGCCGCCAGGAGGGCCGATTGCCAATCGAAGGAGGACTGCCCGGTGCCGGGGGTTCCGCTGCCCATGCCGGTCAGGGCCAGGTAGCGGTGTGGGGACCGGCGGACCCAGTCGATCAAACCGCAACCGAGGAAGGCTCGCTGGCCTTCGAGGGCGCGCCGGCCGTCAGCACAGAAGTCCAACTGGAGCAGGCGTTGCTCGAAGGCGACTAATTGGGGTTCGGACCACTGATGCCGTGCCAGGCCCTCGGCGAGCGGCTGCAAGGCGATCTGGAGCTCGGAGATTCGGACGAGCTGGCAGATCAGGAGGGGCTCGTTCCGGATGGCATCGGCGAGGCGGAAGATCAGGCTGACGTCCTCAAAACCCTGATCGTTTTGGCCGAGAGCCAACTCCGCTGCGGCGCGCAATTGCAGGATCTGGCAGAGTCGCTTGAGGGTGGCAAGGTGCGGCAGGAGAATGGTCGCGGGGTTGTCGTTGGTATAGCAGAGGTTGAAGCGGGAGTAGGGGCGGAGGCTGGCGACGCGGAGTTGTTCCAGGAGTGGATCGGCATCGGCGAGCGCCGCCAGCAGACCGGCGGCGGCTTCGGTGCGATTGGTTGCGAGCGGCAAGGCGGCAGCGGGTGGTTGGGCGGGCGTCGCGCCGGGCGGTTGCCCCGCGAGGCCGTATCTCGCCCGGAAACGCTCCGGCCCGGAGTCGGCGGCATTGGTGCCTTTGAGGGAAGCCGTGTGCCAGCCCGGGAGATCGATCTCGGCGATCACCCAGGAATTCGACCGTGGCAGCCTGCGCAGGTCCGCATGACCGGCGGCTGCCTCGTACCGGGGCGAGATAGCCTGAAGGGCGGCGACCGCGCTGGGATTGCGTGATTGCTCGGAGCCGGGCAGGAAATCGAACAGCGGTGCGAGGGAGGGAGTCGCGGCGAAGTTCTGCTCGTCCGGCACAGGCGACGGCACCAGGGCGGCGGGATCGAGGCGCTCGCCCAGCGCTTCCTGCTGCCGCTGGTAACGGTTCCAGGCGCGCTCACCGCGCTCGTTCTCCTCGAGATAGAAGCCGGCCACCAGCACCACAACGAGGGCGACGCCCGCCACGGGAATGAGGCGACGCCGCACCAATCTCCGCTCGGCGCGGTCTTCAGCCGCGACGCCGCCCGAGGCAGAGTCCAGTTCGGGCAGTTGTTCGAGCGGGAGCCGGAGGCGCCGCCAGAGCGGCCACCCGGCGGCGCCCGCGACCGCCAGAGCCAGAAACCCCGCCAGCAGGGTGAGCAGGTGCCGGCCCCACCAGGTGTCAAAGAACGCGCCGTCGTGGGACGCGCCGACCGCGCACGTGACAATCAGAAACGGCACCAGGACCACGATGGCGGCATCGAGTGCACGCATGCCGACCCGTCCCCAGAGGATGACCCGTTCGGTGCCGCGGCGACCGACCAGCGGTTTGCTCATGGTGATTGGACAAGGCTTAACGGGCGTTGTCACGGGAGGGGAAGGCGGCGGGCGATGATAAGCTGGCGTCTGCTATTGCCTGACCGCGCGGTTCAACGTATTCTCTGTGCATCCGAAGAGGTGCAGCCGAGGCTGATCCTTCGGCGGGGGCGTCCTGCGCCGAGGCTGGCCGGCGGTCAGCACTTGCGGGCCGGATGACAAACTAACTGCTTATGAGGAAAACTGCGACGACTACCCCGGGAAAGGGTGCGGAACGTCCACAGAAGGCGACCCGCCTGCGCGCGGGGCGGATACACCCGGTCATCATTTACCCGATCCAGCAGCCGGAAGATTGCTCGCACCTACGGGCGCTTTATCGGCTGGTCGGGCGGCTGGCGGCGGACAAGCATCGCTATGCGCACCCGATCACGGTGCTGGATCGCAAGACGTACTACGCGATGCAGGGGAACAAGGCTTTTCTCGATTTCCGGCGGAGCACCGTGGCGCGCTGCTCGGAGGCGCTGGATGTGTGGGCGGTCGATACCTGCCAGATGTGGTATTCGGGGCTGGGCGCGGCTTTCGAAAGGGGCGGGGCGAACGATGTTTATTGGCTCATCCCCGGCGATTTCAATTACGGGACGATCGTGGGGCAGGAGGTCCTCAGCGGCCTGCATGACCTGCCGGAGATCATCCTCGAACTGAACCAGGACATTTGCATCGGCGAGATCGCGACGGACCACAACGACTCCAAGCAACTCATCGACACCTACGGCACGTTTGCCCTGCTTTACCATTGGTTCCCGACGGAAGCGCAGGAGATCCGGCAGTTCACCGAGCGTCCGCGCTCGGAGTTTCTCGCCTTGCGACACAGTTTTCTGGGGGAGGCGCTGCGTCAGCGCTGGTATCCTTACGAGCAGACGGTGGTGATGCTGCTGCAGGCGGTGTTCGGCCAGAAGGGCATCAGCCGGTTTTCGGTGGGGCACATCACGGACCTGCCGACGGGGCGCGAGACGCTGGCGTCGGCGATGCTGCAGGTGGAGCGGACGGAGCGGGTGCTCAAGGCGCTGTGGCGCGAACACCACCAGGCGGAACCGGGCTGGGTCGAGCAGTATCGTCTGCTGGCAACCACCTCCAACCAGATCCGCCACACCGCGCTGATTATCCTGCACAACTTGCTAAGCTGAGGTATGCGCGCGTTGAACTACCAAAAGCCCCTGCGGGCGATTAATTTCATCTGCCACGCGCCCCAGGCCAAGGCGGTCAGCCTGGTGGGGGATTTCAATCAATGGAACCCGGCGGTTCATCCGATGAAACAGATGCCGGACCGTTCGTGGCTGCTGAACGTGGAGTTGAAGCACGGCCACCATCGCTACGCGTTCCTGGTGGACGGGGTTCTGACTCTCGACCCCCATTCCCAGGGCGTCACGCGCAATGACAAGGGGGAACGGGTCAGCCTCGTGCCCGTGAGCTAGGCCTCCGGGAAGCAGCAGAAAACAAGACTTGAGATGTATCGCGTCACCAAACTGCACAACAGGCTGACGGTGGCGACGGCGGAGATGCCGCACATGCTCAGCGTGAGCGTCGGGCTGTGGGTGGGCGTGGGATCGCGCTACGAGCCGGCGGCGTTGAACGGCGTCTGCCATTTCATCGAGCACCTGCTGTTCAAGGGGACGCGGAAGCGGTCGGCCCGGGAGATTTCGCAGGCGGTGGAGGGGATTGGCGGGTATCTGAATGCGTTCACCAGCGAGGAGATGACGTGTTTCCATGCCCGGGCGGGCTATGAGCGGTTTGACGAGTTGCTGGACGTGCTGCTGGACATGCTGCTCGAGTCCCGGTTCGATCCGGCCGAGATCGCCAAGGAACGGGAGGTCATCAAAGAGGAGATCGCGATGGGGCTGGACGAGCCGCAACATTACGTGCAGGAGCTGCTCAACGCGACGCTCTGGCCCGGGCAGGCGCTGGGCCGGCCCATCACCGGCACCAACCGGACGCTGGATGGGATGGCGCGGGGCCAGTTGCTGGGCTACCTGCGCGAGAACTACGTGGCCGGCAACGTCATCCTGGTGGTCACCGGGCGGTGCAAGCATCGTCAGGTTGTCCGGGCCGCGGCGCGCTATGCCAGGCGCCTGCCGGCGACGGCGCGGCCGCGCTTCGCGGAGGCGCGCGACAACCAGCGGCGACCCCGGGTTCGGCTGTTCACAAAGAAGACCGAGCAGACGCAACTGGCGCTGGGGATTCGCACCTGTTCGCGGCACGACGACCGGCGTTACGCGCTGCGGCTGCTGAACGCGATCCTGGGGGAGAACATGAGCTCGCGGCTGTTCCAGGTAGTGCGCGAGGACCGGGGCCTGGCCTATTCCATCTACAGCACGCCCAGCTTCTTCAGCGACGCCGGCGACCTGGTGATTTCCGCCGGGCTGGACACGGATAACCTGGCAAAAGTGCTGCGGCTGATCCTGCGCGAGATGCAGCGGCTGCGGGAGGCTGCGCCGAGCGCCGCCGAGCTGCGCCGCGCGCGGGACTACGTCATCGGGCAGATCGATCTCAGCCTCGAAAGCGCCGACCACCAGATGAACTGGGTGGGCGAGCAACTGATCGGCTACGGCAAAGTCTGGCGGCCCACGCAGGTCAAGCGCCGCTTGCAGGAGGTCACCGCCGGCGAAATCCGCGCCCGGGCGCGTGACTTCTTTCGTCCTGACCGCCTGAACCTGGCGCTGGTCAGCCCTTTGACCAGCGACAAGTCCGTGGCGAGAATCCTCGGGGTGAATGCCGAGTCCCTGCCCGTGGGAGGCAGGTAGGGGCACTCGAAGGCGCTGCGATTCCAGGGATAGAAGCGGCTCAAGGCCAGCAACAAGCCCGTTGATAGCCCGTTGATATGGTGTACGGATCGTGTACGGATCGCGTACGGATGGTGTACGGATCGTGTACGCATGGTGTACGGATGGTGTACGGCTATTGTGCGTCTTGTGGGCATAAGGACGGAGGGGAGGGAAGGCCGAGGGAAGAAGGCAGAAGAACTGATGATCGGCCACGGCGGTCGGGAGCTTGGAGAGAATGCGGGCGAAGCCTGGAGCGGAACCGCCTTCAGGGTGGCTTCCGGTGGCGAATTCGGCAAGATTACGGCAAAATTAGCGCTTGATCAGGGAAACGGGGGTGCCTATATTGCGCGCTCTTTTTGAGAGAAAGTTGAACGATTTATGCGACGTCCAAAAGGCATCAAGACCAAGAAATCGGCGGCCAAGCGGTTCAAGATTACGGCCGGGGGCAAAGTCCTGCGCAGCAGCGCCGGGCGGCGCCATTTGTGCCAGACCAAGAATGCGAAGCGCCGCCGGAGCCTGCGGGGCACCACGGGGGTTGATCCGACCGATGCGTATCGCATCACGCAGAGCCTGCCGTTCAGCCACTGACGCCGCGATCAACCGCCAACACTTAACCAAAGACTGACCCATGCGCGTTACCAACGCACCCGCATCCCGCAAACGCCGCACCCGGATGATCCGAGCCGCAAAGGGCTTCCGGATGCGCCGTTCCAAGCTTTACCGCTATGCCTCCGACGCTATCGACCACGGCCGGGTCTATGCGTATCGTGACCGGAAGACCAAGAAGCGCAATTTCCGGGCGCTCTGGCAAATCCGCATCAATGCCGCCGCCCGCGCCGCCGGCACCACCTACAGCCGCTTCATGGAAGGGTTGAAGGCCGCCAAGGTTGCCCTC
>Ga0326728_10024042_pt1 | contig 11085 bp, 8 predicted proteins | sample MB3enrmetagenome_FD_207602 | JGI IMG/M metagenome (GOLD analysis project Ga0326728, IMG submission 207602) | Lab enriched peat soil microbial communities from McLean, Ithaca, NY, United States - MB31MN | ecosystem: Environmental > Terrestrial > Soil > Wetlands > Peat | place: USA: New York... | reverse complement strand
TCCCGATGACTTCAAGCAGCCGGCGGCGCTGGCGCAGCAGCTGGCGTCCTCGCCCGATCCGGTCTCCGCGCGCGTGCGTGGGCGGCTGCCGGCAGCAGCGCTGCAAACGCTCAAGGATCCCGCGGCGACAACACTCACCCTGCGGCGGGTGCTTTATTTTGAAATCAACCGCCTCCTGAAGGCGCCCGATCTTTACGATGCCACCGCGTGGCAGAACCTGAAGCTGAACGCCGAGGCGCAGCGGTTGCTGGGGGCGGATCGTTCCGGCGACACCAACCGGCGGTTGAACCGCCTGCTGCTCGAGGCCGCCTACCCCGGGGAATTGCAGCCGCAACGGTTCTATTACGACGAACGGCATATTGGCTACCTGTTCGCGTTTTGCGGTCTGATGTCCGCCTTGGTGCAGGGCGGCATGATAGGCCGGTTGGTGAAGCGTTTTGGCGAGCCGCTGCTCATCAATGGCAGCCTGATCGCCGTCGGCGGCAGCCTGCTGATCATTCCTTATGCCGGCACGCTGGGCGTGCTCTTGCTCGGATTGGCGCTGGTGGCCATGTCTTCGGGGCTCAACCGGGCGCCGACGATGGGGTTGATTTCCATTTTTACCGCGGCGGAAGAGCAGGGGGCCATTCTGGGAGTCACGCAAAGTGCCGGCACCCTGGGGAGAATCTTCGGTCCGTTGTTTGCCACCAGTGCCTATGCGCTTTATCCACGGTCCCCTTATGTGGCGGCGGCGGCGTTGTGCCTTCTGGCTGGGCTGGTGGCCATGAAACAACTGCCCAAGCGGTCCGACCTCCCTACGCATTCGCCCGTGCCGGGGTGAGGTCCAAATCCAAACACGGAGCGCGGCGAACTGAGTTTACACCCATGAACAGTTCTCAGTCCGCCGCCTTGCCGTTCCGTGGAACGGAAGCCTGATTTGTCAATTATCGCCGGGCGGCGGACCATCCGGTCCACCATCCGGAGGCGGCCCGCCGGCATCGTTGTCATCCATGCCGCCATTTCCGCCGCCGCCCTGCGGGGGCGGACCGGGACGCTTGCCCAGGTATTCGTCGCGGGTCAGCACGCCGTCACCGTTTTTATCCAGCGCCTTCAAGGCGGCTGGTGCATTGGCAATTTCCGAGGCGTCAATGATCCCATCGCCGTTGGCATCGAGTGCCTTGACGATGAGGGGCGTCGGTGGGCGGGGGGCATTGGCCGGGGCATTCTTAGGCAGGGCCGGTAGGTATTCGTTGGTGGTCAGCACCCCGTCGCCGTTCGTGTCCAGCGTGAGCAGTGCCGCGCTGGCGTTGGCGATTTCCGCGGCGTCGATGACCCCGTCGTGGTTCGTGTCCAAGGCCAGCACGAGCGGCAGCGGTGGGTGCCGGAACATCCGGTGTCCGCCGCCACCGGGACCGCCGGCCGGCGGACCGTCAGTCGGGCTTTCGTCCGCGGCGGCGAGCGCTAATGCGCCCAGCGCGGCCAGCGCGAGGGCGAGGGAGGTTTTCATGATCTTCATAGTTTTGCCTTTCGTGTTATTATGTTCTTGTTCTTTCGGTGTAAAATTCGAGGTATTCATATGACTTGGTGAAACGGAGGTTTCGTTTCAATTTTCATGACGACAATTTAGCCGAAGCAACCTTAAGCCGGCGTTAAGCGGGAAAATTGCCGCGATGATTCTTCAACGGCCTTGCAAAAAAGGCGGGCATGGCGTGGTCCCGGCCGTTCGCACCTCGAGCGGCGCGTGGTGGCCCGGCCTTTCGTTGCGGAGTATTTCTGGCGGGTGAGGGTTGGCCCGGGAATCGTGTTTCAGCGGCCGGGGACGGCCCCGGACCGGAGCGCGCCCGTCCCGGGCGCTGAGGCGTACGCGTGGATCGGCCGTTCGCGCATTGAGCGGCGCGTGGTGGGCCGGCCTTTCGTTGCGGAGTATTTCTGGCGGGTGAGGGTTGGTCCGGAATCGTATGTCAGCGGCCGGGGACGGCCACGGACCGGCACCCTGCGCAGGGCAGGTTCTTCGCGGCCGCCATTCAATCCTGCGGACTGGCGGCGGGAGTGCGGATCGGTGGCTGATTAATTTTACTGGCCAGCGATGACGGCAAGTTCTTCCCGGGCGGCCTTGGTCGGGTGACCATTCATGGCCCGACGAAAGTTGTCTGCCGGAACGACGGCCGGGGTGGCCTCGCCGCCGACCAGACTCAAGAGGCGGCCAACGGATTCCTTCATCGAGTAGGCCTGGGCATTCAGTTCCTGCGCGGCGGCGGCGCTTTCTTCGGCACTGGCGGCATTGCTTTGCGTCACTTTATCCATCTGACTGACCGCGGTGTTGAGTTGGCTGATGCCTTGGTTTTGCTCGTTCGAAGCGGTGGCTACTTCCGCCGCCAGTTCATCCACCTGCCGGGCTTTCACCACGATTTCATTCAGTGCCTCCGCCACCTTGTGGCTGATGTCCACGCCTTGGGCGGTCTTGCCGATGGCGCCTTCAATCTTGGCGGCGGTTTCCTTGGCGGCTTGGGCGGAACGCTGGGCCAGCGTGCGCACTTCTTCGGCGACCACGGCAAAACCCATGCCCGCCTCACCTGCTCGGGCCGCTTCCACCGCGGCATTCAGCGCCAGGATATTCGTTTGAAACGCAATCTCATCAATCGTCTTGATGATCTTGGCCACGTCATCGCTGGCGGCTTTGATGGCATCCATCGACTTTCCCATGGTGTGCATGTCGCCGGCGCCTTTGTCGGCTGCCATGCGCGCCTGGCGGGCCAAGTCATTGGCTTTTTGGGCGTTGTCGGAGTTCCGTTTGGTCATGCTGGCGAGTTCCTCCAGGGACGAGCTGGCCTCTTCCAGGGAGGCAGCTTGTTCACCCGCGCCTTGGGCCAGCGTCTGGCTGGCGGTGGATACCTCGCCGGCGGCGGTGGTCGTTTGATCGGCCCCGGCGGAAAGATCCTTGGCCACCTGGCTGAGAATGGCGGTGATGCTGCGAGTAATGAGCCAACCGACCAGCACGCTCAACAACACGGAGGCCGTGATGACCACGAGCACCGTTTGTTTGGAAAAGGCCACCAATTGTACGATCGTGTGCGTGCTGGCGGCGGCTTGATGGGCGCTGTAATCGCGCAGGTCTTCAACCCCCTTGACTAGTTCGTTGCCGGTTTTGCCGGCGGCCAGCAGATAGGCCTGCGTCGCCGCTGTATCTTTCTGGCGGCTGGCATCCCGGAGTTTTCGGGTCTCAACCAAATACTGGGTCCAGAGCGGTTTGATCTTGGTGAAGATCGCCTGCTGTTCAGGCGCCTGGACATGCTGTTCGTATCCCGCGATCAGGTCGGTGAACGCCTGTTCCTCCTGCTGGGCTTCCTTTTCCAGCCCGTCCTTTTGGGCCGCCTCGTCGTATAGGACATGCTTCAGATTGGTTACCCGCAGCAGCACCGCCTGAAAACGGAGGTCGCCCGCCAGGGTGAGCTCGGGCAGGCTTTCGCTGGCGATCCCATTCACGTTGCGTGAAATCTGTTCGGTTTTCAGCCAACTCACGATTCCCAGCAGGAGCATGAGGGCCAATAAGGTGCTGAGAGCAAACGTGAGCCGCTTGGCGATAGTCCAGTTTTTCATTTTGTTTTAGGTGCGGCTGGACCGCTGGACGCCAAATACGTCAATAGCATCCCAAGCCACGTCCTATGTCGTCGATCAGGGACGCCCACTTGAGACTTTTTCGCCGAACCTCCGCATTTTGCGGCCGGAAGGCTGTATTCTGGGGTGCGGTGGAACGGCCCCATAGGTGGACCATCGCCAAAGCTTGGCCAGCACTTCTGATGATTTGCTGGTCGTCTGCTTCGTCCGCGGCGGGCGGGGTGAAGAAAATTGAGTGCATTGACATTGACTTTTTGTCACGGAAGTGAAAACTTTCGCCTTGCGTGTTCCTCGAATTCAATAGTAGCCGGACCCGCTTGAACATCCCGTGGCTGAAAAAGACGATTATTTATTGGACCTTTTGGTTGACCTCGGTTTCACCAGCGCCGACGTGGTGTCTAAAGCCCGGGAGGAGGCGCATGCCGCCGGCGTGGGGGTGGTAGACCTCTTGGTGGCCAACAAGGCCATCCGACCCGGGGATGTCACCCAAGCCAAGGCCGCCCATTTCGGCGCCGAAGTGGTCCATCTTACCAACGTTAAGATCGAGGACGATGTCATTTCGCTGGTCTCGCGCGATGTGGCTAGAAAATACCGGGTGATCCCGGTGAGCCATAGCGAAGGCAAGATCAGCCTGGCCATTGCCGACCCTTCCGACCTGAACACCCTCGATTCCCTGACCCACCTGCTGAACGCGGAAATCGAGCCGCGGGTGGCCTCCGAGCAGGACATCGAAGCTGCGCTGAACAAGTACTACGGCGCTGAGAAGCGCAAGTCCATGTCCGAAAACGCCGAGTTCAAGGGCGTCATGGAGGAACTCACGCGTGAGAACGTGGAGCTTGGCGGGGATGACGGGGCCACCGAGGTGGAAGCGGACGCTCCCTTGATCCGACTGGTGAACCAGATCATCGTCGACGCCTTCAAATTGCGGGCTTCTGATATCCACCTCGAGCCGATGGAGAAGAAGTTCCGCCTGCGCTACCGGATTGACGGTATGATGACCGAGGTGAAGTCGCCGCCCAAGCGGTTGCAGGCGCCGATCATCGCCCGGTTGAAGATCCAGGCGGGCATGGTCATTTCCGAGCACCGGGTGCCGCAAGACGGACGCATCCAGTCGAAGGTGGGCAACAAGATGATCGACTTGCGTGTGTCCTGCCTGCCGACCAATCACGGCGAAAGCATCGTGATGCGTATTTTGGACAAGGAAGGGCTGAAGCTGGGCTTGGCCGAGCTGGGGTTTATGAGCGACGACCAGGCACAGTTCGAGCGCATCATCGCGCTGCCAGACGGCATCCTGCTGGTCACCGGCCCCACGGGTTCCGGCAAGACAACGACGCTTTATTCCTGCTTGAATTTTATCAACCGGCCGGATCGCAAGATCATCACGGTCGAGGACCCGGTGGAGTATGTGCTTTCCGGCATCAACCAGGTGCAGGTGAATGAGATCGTTGGCTTTACGTTCGCGGCGGCCTTGCGCTCCATGCTGCGCCAGGCGCCCAACATCATCATGCTGGGGGAAATTCGCGACCTGGAGACGGCCACCATCGCCATCAACGCGTCGCTAACCGGCCACCTCGTCTTTTCGACCCTCCACACCAACGACGCCCCCGGCGCGGTGGCTCGTTTGATTGATATCGGAGTGAAGCCGTTTCTCGTGGCCTCCTCCACCCGCTGTCTGATGGCCCAACGCCTGGTCCGCAAGATTTGCAAGAAATGCATGGCCCCTTACGATCCCACGGATGCCGAGTTGCGGGCGCTGGGGATTAAACGCGAGGATCTGAAGAACGCCAACGTGCAGAAGGGCCGGGGTTGCAACAACTGCAACGGCACGGGCAACCGCGGCCGGTTCGGGATCTTCGAAATCTTCGTGCTGGATGACGAGGCGCGGAAGCTGGTCTACGACCGCGTGCCCACCAATGTGCTGCGGGCGCGGGCGCGCGAGATGGGCATGCGCACCCTGCGCGAGGACGGCATCCGCAAGGTGCTGGCCGGACTCACCACCCCGGAAGAAGTCATCCGGGCGACGATCGGCGATGAAGCGTGACGAATTCAACAGGAGCAGGTCTATCATTAACATGAAGGTTTGTAGTTTTAACCACAACGGAATTCTCCGGGCGGGCTGCCCGCGTCCCTAACGAGCCATGTCATATTCGATGTCCGATTTGTTGCAGTTGGTGGTTTCGGAAAACGCTTCCGATTTGCATATTCGCGTGGGTACCGCGCCCACCATCCGCGTGCACGGCATTTTGCACCGGGTTGAGGGACCATCGCTCAAGCCCGAAGACGCCGAGGAATTGATGCGCAGCATCACTTCGGAGGAGCACATCCAGGAGACCCGGGAACGCGGTGGCGCCGATTTCGCCTTTGCGTTCGGCGAGGCGGCCCGGTTCCGCGTGAGCGTGTTCAAGGAAAAGGGCAACTTCGGCATGGTCATGCGCCAGATTCCCAGCAAAATGCTCACCTTCGAGCAGATCGGCTTGCCGGAATCCACCCGGGAATTGTTGTTCAAGCCGCGCGGGCTCGTCCTCGTGACCGGCCCCACCGGCTCCGGCAAGTCCACCACCCTGGCCTCCATGTTGAACATCGTCAATGAGACCCGGGATGAAATCCACCTGATTACGATTGAGGACCCGATCGAGTATTATCACCACCACAAGAAGGCGCTCGTCACCCAGCGCGAAGTGCACGTCGATGTGCCGAACTTCGCCGAGGCCCTGCGGCGTGCCTTGCGCCAGGACCCGGACATGATTCTGGTCGGCGAAATGCGCGACTTGGAAACGATCGAGGCGGCCATCACCGCGGCCGAAACCGGCCACTTGGTCTTCGGCACCCTCCACACCACCGGCGCTGCCAAAACCATCGACCGCCTCACCAACGCGTTCCCGACCAACCAGCAGGAAATGGTCCGCATCCAGCTTTCCACCGTGCTCCAGGCGGTGATCTCGCAGTTGCTCATTCCCCGGATTGATAAACCCGGCCGCGTGGCGGTCTTCGAGGTGATGGTCAACACGCCCTCCATCGCCGCCCTGATCCGTGACAACAAAACCTTCCGTATCCAGTCAGACATCCAAACAGGATCCAAATACGGCATGGTCACCCTGGATTCCTTCCTGGTGGAAAAATACCTGGCCGGCATGATCGCGCGCGAAGAGGTCATCAACAAGTCGCAGGATCCCACCACGATCACGGCCAAGCTGCAGGAGCTTGAACTGGCCGCGAGCACCGGCGTAAAGACCAAACAATAGTTCCCTGTCATGTCTGACGAAATCTCCAGTCCATTATTGACCCTGATTCGCGAGAACGGGCTGATTGACGACCTGCAATACGAGGAAGTGGCCGGCGAACTCAAGCGCAGCGGCGCCAGCGCCATCCAGGTGCTCCAGGATTTCGGCATCATGAAGCTGGACGATATCCTGCACGTGGAGGCGACGGCGCTGGGTACCGAAGTCATTTCGTTGAAGGACCGGGAAGTTCCGGAGGAGGTTTTGAAGCTGATCCCGGCCAAGGTGGCGCAGATGTACCACTGCCTGCCGATCGCCCTGACCAATGGCAGCCTGCAAGTGGCGCTGGCCGAACCGCTGGACCCGAACACAGCGAGCGAAGTGGGCTTCGCCGCCAAGCGGGATGTGCTGATCATCGTGGCCGACCCGGCCGATATCCTCAAGGGAATTGAGCGCTTTTACGGCCAGCAGGACAATGAGAGCTTTTCGCAACTGCTCAAGGAAATCGACGCCAACAAGAACTTCGAACGCGAGGCCGTGGTGGCGGTGGACGATGCCAAGGCGGCCGAGGAATTGGCCAACGCGGCGCCCATCGTCAAATTCGTCAATATGGTGCTCCAGCAGGCGGTGGCCGACCGGGCAAGTGACATCCATTTTGAACCCTTTGAGACGGAATTCCGCATTCGTTACCGCGTGGACGGCGCGCTCTATGAAATGGCGCCGCCGCCGAAGCACCTGGCCTTGCCCGTGACCTCGCGTATCAAGGTCATGTCCAATCTGAACATTTCCGAGCGGCGCATGCCTCAGGACGGACGTATTTCCATGATGATCCTGGGCCGGCAGGTCGACATGCGCGTGTCGTGCCTCCCCACGGCTTTCGGCGAGTCGGTCGTGTTGCGCGTGCTCGACCGCTCCGCCGTGAGCCTCGAGCTCGAAACCTTGGGCCTCCCCAAGAACGTCTATGATTTCGTCACCGAGGTGATCCAGCGGCCCAACGGCATTTTCGTCGTCACCGGCCCCACCGGTTGCGGCAAAACCACCACGCTCTATTCCTGCCTCCGGCGCGTCAATACCATCGATTCCAAACTCCTCACCGCCGAGGACCCGGTGGAATTCGACATCGAGGGCATCATGCAGGTGGCCATCAATGAGGCCGTCGGCATGACCTTCGGCAAGGCGCTGAAGTCGTTCTTGCGTCAGGACCCGGACATCATCATGGTGGGGGAAATGCGCGATTTGGAGACGGCGCAGATTTCCATTCAGGCGTCCCTGACTGGCCACTTGGTCATGAGCACGCTGCACACGAACGATTCCCCCGGCGCCGTCACGCGCTTGGTGGATATGGGCGTGGAACCCTTCCTGATTTCGTCCACGCTGATGGCCGTGCTGGGCCAGCGGTTGGTGCGTACCATCTGCAAAAACTGCCGCACCCCCTTCGAACCCACCGAACAGCAACTGTCGCTGCTGGGACTCTCGCCCTACGATCTGGGCGACAAGGTGTTCCACTATGGCCGCGGTTGTTCCAACTGTAACGACACCGGCTACAAGGGACGGAAAGGCATTTACGAATTGTTGGTGGTCAGCGATGCCATTCGCACGCTCATCAACGACCGCGCCCCGACCGTGGTGGTCCGGCAAAAAGCGGTTGAGTTGGGCATGGTCACCTTGCGCGAAGACGGCCTGCGCAGCATTTTTGACGGTGATACAACCATCGAAGAAGTCGTCAAATACACTTGATTTGCCATGCCCAAGTATAATTACGTAGCGCTCGATAACAAAGGCAACGAGACCAAGGGTGTCATTGAAGCCGGCAGCCAGAACGAGGCCATCGGCCGCGTGAAGGACATGCAGCTTTTCCCGACCCGGATCACCGAATCGGAAAAAGAGGACAAGGGCCGGAAGTCCAAGAGCAAGTCCGCCCCCAAGCCGAAGAGCGGCGGCAAGAAGGGGGGCGTGAACCTCAATATCAAGATCCCCGGGTTCGGCGGCGTCAAACCCAAGGTCTTGACCACTTTTACCCGGCAATTGGCCACGCTGGTGGACGCCGGTCTGCCGTTGTTGCGCGGTCTGCGCGTGCTGGAAAAACAGGAACGCAACAGCACCCTCCGCGGAATCATCGGCGAATTGGCCACTTCCATCGAAGGCGGCAGCACCTTTTCCGAGGCCTTGGCGCAGCATCCCAAAGTGTTCAATCGCTTGTTCGTCAACATGGTCAAGGCCGGCGAACTGGGCGGCGTGCTGGAAGTGGTGCTCAAGCGCCTGGCGGAATTCTCCGAAAAGGCCCAAAAAATCAAGGGCAAGGTCAAGGCCGCGCTGTTCTATCCCGTGGCCGTGCTCATCGTCGCCATCGGCATCATGATCCTCCTCATGTGCTTCGTGGTGCCCAAGTTCAAGGACGTGTTCGCCGGCATGAACATCACCATGCCCGAGTTTACCCTGCTCGTGCTGGCCATCAGCGACGCCATCCGTCTGCACATCGTGACCACCATCATCTGCGTGGCCGTGGTCGTCGTCCTCTTCCTGCTGTTCATAAAAACCAAGTTTGGCCGGCAACTATGGGATAAATTCAAGCTCATCATGCCGGCGATCGGGCCGGTCATCAGCAAGGTGGCCATCTCGCGCTTCACCCGCACCTTGGGCACCCTCGTCAGCAGCGGTGTGCCCATCTTGCAGGCCCTGACCATTGTGCGCGAAACCGCCGGCAACGTGATCATCGCCAACGCCGTCGCCAAGGTGCATGAAAGCGTTAAGGAGGGCGAAACCATCACCGCCCCGCTCGAAGCCTCGCGCGTCTTCCCGCCCATGGTGGTCAGCATGGTGGACGTCGGCGAACAAACCGGTGCCTTGCCGGAAATGCTCTTGAAGATTGCCGATAACTATGATGAAGAGGTGGATAATGCCGTGGCCGCCATGACCTCCCTGTTGGAACCCATCATGATCATTTTCCTGGCCGTGATCGTCGGTAGTATCGTCATCGCCATGTTTCTGCCCCTGATTGCCATGATCAGCAACCTGAGCGGTGAAGGCGACGCGGGCGGCAAAGGTGGCAAAGAGTAAGCCGGCAACGGCTTGGCATTTCCTCGGAGCGCCTTGCCGGTCCACGCCAGCGGGTGGGAGCGGAGCCCTGAAGCGGCGCCGCTGCCGGTCAGGGCGGGAACGGACTGCCAAGGGATTTCGGCGGTTTTACCGAGGGTGCCGCCGGCCTTCCGGTTGGATGTCCAACGGTTCGCCTTTTGGGAGGGCAGGGGGCGGCGGGGATTCTCTGGTTTCCAAGAAGTTTGATGAAAAGCGCTTTCAGCGCCCAGTTTTAGGCATTATAATGCTGCCCCGAAAGAAAACCTTGACAAATATGCGCCCGCCGTGTAAATACATTGTATTCACATTATATGGGCGAGTTATTTACAACTGAACGGATATGGAGTTCGATTGGAATAACCTGCCTTTTGAGCTTGGTTCTTTGAATCAACGGGAAGTTGAGGAGTCATTCGAGGACGCCTTTGCCGTGCGTCTGATGCCGGACTCGTCCCGTTTCGGTGTGCAGGCGCGGTTTTTTAATCTGGGTATGTCGGCGGGCGGAATCGGTATCCTGAGTGTGTATCGTACCAACGGGCGGTTGGTGCGGGTGTTGCTGGCCCGGCCCTTCGAGCCGGAAGAGCGGTTCTTTTACCAGCGAAAGATGGGGCAGACTCTCTCCCAATAAGGTGATTGGATTGGATGAAAGACTGGCGGAACGCCAGTTTGCGGGTCCACAAAACTTTAATTTGTAGCCGGTTAAATCGGATGCGTACGTTTGCCAGATGGGAAGAAGTGCCGCTCTTCGACAGCGAAGAGGCGGAGGCTGGCTTTTGGGCGGAGAACCGGCCGGATCTGCGCTTGATGGAAGCGGCGGTGGCCGGCAACGGTGAGGCCGCGGAATCGGTCACCATCACCTTGCGCATCGATCCGCGGATGCTCGCGCGGATCAAGCGCTTGGCGCGCATGCGATTTTTGAATTACCAGAGCATGATCAAGCAGTGGCTCAGCGAACGCATGGAACAGGAACTTAAAGAACGATGAAGACGATCCCAATGGGTATGCCGGAGCGTGGAGTGCCAATGAACCGCACGGCCGCGCCGGGTGGAACTGTCGGTGGGCGCCAAGACCAAAACGCAAACCAGGCCCCGTCGTGCGGGGCTCGCGGCGGCTTCACCCTGATCGAGCTGTTGGTCGTCATTTCCATCATGGTCTTGCTGGCCTCCCTGACCGTGTCCGTCTTGCATGGGGTGGCCATCAC
>Ga0326728_10024041_pt1 | contig 11085 bp, 12 predicted proteins | sample MB3enrmetagenome_FD_207602 | JGI IMG/M metagenome (GOLD analysis project Ga0326728, IMG submission 207602) | Lab enriched peat soil microbial communities from McLean, Ithaca, NY, United States - MB31MN | ecosystem: Environmental > Terrestrial > Soil > Wetlands > Peat | place: USA: New York... | reverse complement strand
GGCTCCGCGCGTTGTCGGGCCTGTGCTTGCTGTGTGCGTTGCGGGCTTCGTGAAGATGCAACTTGCTGTTGACGCTGTTGCCCTTTGGCTTGCTGCGTTTGTTCCTGCTTAGCGGCCTTCGCTTGTTCCTGGCCTTGCCGCTGTTGCGTCTGCTGACTCTTCGCCTGCTGTGTCTGTTCCTGCTTAGCGGCCTTCGCTTGCTGCTGGCCTTGCTTCTGTTGCGTTTGCTGACTCTTCGCCTGCTGTGTTTGTTCTTGCTTAGCGGCCTTCGCTTGTTGCTGGCCTTGCCGCTGTTGCGTCTGCTGACTCTTGGCTTGCTGTGTTTGCTCCTGTTTAGCGGCCTTCGCTTGCTGCTGGCCTTGCCGCTGTTGCGTTTGCTGACTCTTGGCTTGCTGTGTCTGTTCTTGCTTGGCGGCCTTCGCTTGTTCCTGGCCTTGCCGCTGTTGCGTCTGCTGACTCTTGGCTTGCTGTGTCTGTTCTTGCTTAGCGGCCTTCGCTTGCTGTTGTTGTTCCTGCTTTGCCGGTTTGGCCTGTTCCTGTTGCTTTTCAGGCTTGGCTTGCTGCTCTTGTTTCGGGGCCTTAGCCTCTTGCTCGTGTTGCTCATTCTGTGCGTACATGGGAGCTACGGCTCCGAGAAGAAGGAGCAGAACTCCCGTACTGATAAATCCAACTGATTTCATGATTGTTGCCTCCATTACGGTGACTTCATGCGTCTCTCGCTCGTCGCGTCGGGCGCGCTAGTTGTTTCCGGTGGCTGTCTCCGGCAGACGACACGCGAATTTCCCCGCTGTCGTTCATGCAAGCTCAATTACGTCCCAACGTGGATGTGGGAGAGTGAATGGAAAAGCCCAAAAATGTCCAGCAGCCACAACACGACGCCGATCACCACGATCGCGTTCAATATGGACTTAATCGTTCCCTGCATTGGCACGTAGCTATTGACCAGCCAAAGCAGAACGCCCACCACGATCAGAACTAGCAGGATTTGAAGTATAGGCATCTGGTTATCTCCTTTTCTTCGCAGGCAGACACTCCGACCTCTCGCAAGGCATGGCACCCATCTCTGTGTTGAACCAAGAACTGTTTGCGCCGGCTGAATTAGGAAGGAACCTGCGATCTCCAGTGCTGTTCAGGCGGAAGCTCTTGGATTTGTCTTCGCCTTGGTCCTCTTGCTTCACCTACTGGCGAGCATCTTAGAAGAGCCAGGTATGGATATCTGTTCACTTGCGTACACATTCGCACTCTTCTTGCGGGCTCGCGATTGCGTGCTATAATGCGCATCAGTAGGGTATTGCTGCCGTGGCAACTAAAGCTTCAATTCGCCTCAAACCCAATGGTGAGAATGCCTTCAACGCCCAGGAGTTTCTTGAGTCTGCGGGTGTGGCCCGGAAGGTTGTGGAGTTTAAGAGGAAGGAAACGATCTTCTCGCAGGGCGATCCTGCCAAGAATGTTCTATACATTCAAAAAGGCGGGGTGAGACTCTCGGTAGTCAATGAAAGCGGCAAAGAGGCCGTCGTCGGAGTTTTGGGGCCGGGCGACTTTTTTGGCGAGGGATGCCTCGCCGGTCAGCCGCTTCGGATCGGGACGGCGAATGCGATTGCGGCGACCACTGCGCTCGTCATTGAAAAAGCCGAGATGATTCGCGTTCTCCACGCGGAACATGAGTTTTCCGACCGCTTCATCTCTTACATGCTTTCGAGGAACATCCGAATCGAGGAGGATTTGGTCGATCAACTCTTCAACTCCAGCGAGAAGCGGCTGGCTCGCACGTTGCTGCTCCTCGCGCGTTATGGCAAGGAAGATAAGCCCCAGAGGGTGCTCCCGAGAATATCGCAAGAGATGCTGGCGGAAATGGTCGGCACAACGCGCTCGCGCGTGAATTTTTTCATGAACAAATTCAAGAAATTGGGCTTCATCAAATACAACGGCGGGCTCCAGATCAACACCTCGCTTCTAAGCGTTGTCCTGCACGACTGAAGAACCACCTTCGCGCGTCACACCATCATGGCATCAATACGGCGTGGGAGCCTTTAGGTTGGATATTCGCGGCGGCGTTTGAATGAGAACAATCGAAGGTTATTCGGCGCTAACTAAATTTCAGGATTCAATGCCTGCGAGAAAGATTCTCTCCGCTCGCTTTTCATTAAATAAAGCGCGCGGTCGGCGGCGTACAGCAGCGGCCCAATTGTTTCGGCGTCCTTGGGGTAACTGGCAACACCCACGCTGACGGTGAGTCCAGGCTCCTCGCCATCATTTGCAAAGAGTTCGCAGATACGACGCGCAACCAACGCGGCTGCACCCGCTCCCGTCTCCGGCAATACAAGCGCGAACTCGTCCCCGCCATAGCGGGCCGCAGTGTCGAGCGACCGGCAACAGAGACGCAAGACGTTGGCCAGCCGGCATAGGGCGCGGCTTCCTGTCTGATGGCCGTAAAGATCGTTGATTTTCTTTAGCCCATCCAGGTCGAGGAATATAAGAGCGAATTCTCGCCCGGTGCGCTTGGACCTAGTGATCTCTCTGTCTAACACGTCCACGAGCTGGCGGTAGTTGGCCAAACCAGTCAGAGCGTCGCTGGCCGCTTGTTTCCGCAGATGATCCTCGAGCGCACGCTGGTCGGAGACATCCTCAACGATAATCCCGTAGCCATCCAACGCATGCTTCTCGCCCCGGACTTTTCGTCCGCTTAGCCGAACTTTCACCGTCGTGCCGTCTTTCCGCTTCCAATCGGTTTCTACAGGATCGGCTCGTCCTGTTTGTCGGGAGCGCTCCAGCAATTGCGCCCACTCGGTTGGATTCAGACTCGTGTCGGTCGCAAGGTTGGCTGCCATGAGTTCTTGTCTTGATGTGTAGCCTAGGATCTTTACAAGAGCCTGATTAACTTCGAGGAATCTCCCATCCTCGTTGCAGCGGCACATGCCGTAGGCTGAATGTTCCACCAAGGCGCGGTAATGCGCCTTCGAATGCCGCAACTTTTTTTCGGCTCGGTCTCGTTCTTCCCGTAGATTCTTTTCATCGAGAGTTCGGCGAACGGCCATGGGCAAACGAGCGATGCGATCCATTTCGATGCAATCGGAAGCGCCATTCTTCGCCAACTCCGTGACGGTCTCTCTTTGCAGGGTGTCCGTCACGAAAATGAGTGGTGTTCCCTTGTTCGTCTGGCGCAGAACGTCCATTGTGGAAGTCCCTTGCCGGTCGTTGCTCGGGCAATCGGCTACGACAAGGTCATAGTGCTGCGAGTTCATGCGTTTGGCCAACTCCTCGGCATTCAGGGCCACGTCTGGCTTGACGATAAACTCCACGCTATTCAGCTCATGCAAGCAGCGTTCTACGGTTGCAGCGTCATGGTGAACGAATAGGATTCGCAGCGGCTGCCGTCGGTGGCTCCCTGTGCTTCGCGAGGCGGCATTTTGCCCATCCCAACTAGACCCGGTCTGTGTCGAAGTGGCCATTGAAGATACCGGCGAATTCCCCCAATTCTGGTCGGCGAACACACCCCCCTTCTGGCAAATCTAGCTGATTCCTGAGTGCGTGACTGTTCAATTTTGAACATATTGCTACAGGGGCAATTTAGTTCATTCTATGCTTCAATTTTCGGCGAAACCGCTCATCTCGGCTCATGAATTCCTGAACAGGCTTGCGCGAAAGTGTGCTGAAGAGAACAGCCTCTGACCGAGGCCGGTTCTATGATGCTCCTGCGAATGCCGAGCCTGGGACGAAATACCTGAATTTCAAGCTGGGGGGTTCAATTCTGACCTCGCCATTTTCTAGTTCGGTTCCTGTCAAATAGAGATTCAGGTGCAACGAGAGAGGGATGGGAATTACTTGATCAAGATTAAAGCAAGCAACTGCGTGTGGGGAATAGGCGTGTTCGTGCTTGGGCTCGGCTTGAAGCTTTACACCGCAGGTGAGGTCCTGTCTTCAGTGATGCTATCAAGCGTCGTGGTTCTTTCACTCGGTTTGCCCGTAACGATCGTGTTCATAGTCTTGCACGCGGGCAAGAGCGTAGCGAGCTGGGCCAGAGTCCCCTCGCGGGACTCCACGCTGCTGACGTGCCAGACTGCCGAGCTTGCGAGGCCTCAAACGACCGAGTAGTCTTGGGTTCTCTAGCAGGCTGCGATTGCGAGATTGATTTCAACGGAAGACGATCCCATAAAAACCGCGCCGATCTTTCCGCGTGCCTCTTACATGCACTTGGCCGCTGCGCTGTTGGCCGGGATTGCGCTGCGTCTGTTTTTTGTCGCTCATTTCTCGCCTTATTCGGGCGACACGAAGTTCTATGAGGAACTCGCGCGCAACTGGTTGGACCACGGCACTTATGGCTTGTTTTTCCACGGCCGATTGGTCCCCGTTAACATGCGGATGCCGGGATATCCCGCATTTCTTGCTGCCATTTACGCAGTGTTCGGCAGGACGCACAAGGCAATCCTGTTTGTTCAAGTGGTCGTTGATCTGGCGACGTGCATCTTGGCCGCGCTCATTGCCGCGCGTCTTGCACCTGCCTCAAAAAGAACTCTTGCAGCCACCGTTGCTCTTTGGATGGCCGCGCTCTGCCCATTCACCGCAAACTACAGCGCAGTTGTGCTCACCGAAGTTCTCGCCACATTCCTGACGACCCTGGCACTCTTTGTCTTTGTCTGTATCTTGGGCCAACCTTCAATGGATAAGCCTCTCCGTTCATTCGACAGGAAATCCCTGCTTTCCGCCGTCGGATGGTTTCTGCTGGGCGGAGTGGTCGTGGGATTGGGCACCTTGGTGCGTCCGGAGGCGCCGCTACTGCTTATCGCGGCAGGACTGGTTCTTAGCGTCCGCTGGCGCCGCCGCGCCGATTGGTCGAAGCTTGCTCTGGCCGTCTCATGGATGATTGTCGGTCTGCTTCTGCCTTTGATGCCCTGGGCCATGCGAAACTCGCGGACCATGGGTCAAATCCAATTTCTCGCTCCACGTTACGCGGAAACTCAAGCGGACTTCATTCCTCGCGGCTTCTACGAATGGACTCGAACGTGGGTGGTGCAATTCAACGATGCATACTTTGTGACATGGAAGTTGGGGAAGGCGCCGATCCCCATCGATACGTTGCCTGGCTCGGCTTTCGATTCTGCGGCGGAACGCGCCCGCGTCGATGTGCTGTTTCGCCGCTACAACAACGACCTGAAAATGACGCCCGCGCTCGATCGCGATTTTGCGCTCCTGGCACGCGAGCGAACGGCGCGGCATCCCATGCGCACTTTCGTCTTAATTCCTGTGTCTCGCGCGTGGATGATTTGGTTTACGCCGCGGATTGAATTGCTCCCCTACTCGGGGAAGCTCTGGCCGCCGGGCGAGAAATGGCGAGACAATCGAATGGACTTCGGCACGACGCTCGGGTTCGGAATTTTGAACTGCATTTATCTGGGTCTGGCAATCGTGGGCGCGTGGCGTTGCCGCGAACATCCAGCGCTGGCATTGCTGATTACATACGTGGTCGTCCGCACGGCTTTCCTCACGCAGTTGCAAACTGTCGAGCCCCGCTACGTGATCGTATGCTTTCCCGTGGTGCTGGCACTCGGAGCTCTAGCATTTGCAGCCCCTCAGCGTGATATCTCTGCTGCTGGCCACGTTTCTCTTGCCTTTTGATGAAGCCTTTGACCTTGCGCGTATGTTTTGTGGGGCGGAGCCGGCCGCAGTCTTACTTGGCGTCGAGACAACTGAGAGCGATTGGGCACGACAGGCTCGGCGTCCAGGGGAAGAGCACCTAGTTCCGCTGCTCCATGAGTACGGCGCTTCATGGGCCTTAATAAGGCAATGGGCAGGACATGATGCAGCCGTGGAGCAAAGAGAAGCTGAAATTCAGAGACTTGAGCGGTTCGTTTGGGATGCGGTGTACGCACTGCAAAAGGCGGGGCTCGACAAAGAGGCAGCAAAGCTGCGGCATGCGATCGAGAAACACTGATCGGCAACACGAATATCGGCCACCGATACATTCACGACACTAAATCGCTGAGGCCAGCAGGATTTTCTAAACTTTCTGCAGGGCGGTTTGACTGGTGACGCATTTTTCGAGCACTGTCGGGATTACGGTATCAAGCACTGAACGAGGAAACCTCTTCGCAATCTCTAGAAGCTTGGCAATGTTGAGGCGTTGAAATTGAAGTTCGTCCAACTGAACCGGAAGCCCACTTTTAAGGCCGAGATAGACCCAATCTAAGAGAGCTTTTTCCGCTTCGGCAATCTTGTAAATGCCATAGCGACTTTTCCGCTCCACAAATCCCCAGAAAAGGTTTCCGCTGATCTTTCTGAACTCGATCAGGATGGACGCGCTATTGATGGTGCGTGGTTTGGAGGTGGTCAGACACGTAAGCCCAATTGGGCTCTGAGTCGAAATACCCCATTCGAGCAATGCGGAATCGAGAGAGATATACGAACGGGGATCAATCGCGTTGAGAAAATCTCTTGACGTGTATCCCACGGCGAGTTTATTGAGATAAATATTTCGAAGGACGTGTTCTGCTAACCCCCTGCGTTCTTGACGTGTCAACGCTGCGATCACAGAACCATAGGAGAGGTTGTACTCCTTCGCGATTTCGTCTGCACGGATTACTGCCTGGCTTTTAGCTTCTAAGGCTAACAGCGAGGCCCAGTCTACGTAAGTCTTCAAAGCCATTCTCCAAATAATTGCGACAAGCCATCTCTCAGGGGCTGAAAGTCTGCTTTTTCGAGGGATTCGTATGTGTTCTTGGGCAAAAACCCTTTCAATTCGGCGCGACAAAGTGCGTTCGTGATCTTTGCAATCCGATCAGCAATATATTCGCCATCAATATTCCTCAAGAGCAGATCCGCCAGATGGTCATGCAGATTTCCATCGAGAGTAGCGTTTCGATCGAGCAAAAATCGGACGTCGTACGCGTCTCTGGCTTTTACAAACCTTCTCAACAAGAATGCCTCTGCCTTCTGGAGAAGGAGGAGGTTCCCAGAGACAAATCTGACGTTCGCAGTATCAGGTGTTCCCAAACCTTCAAGGATCCGTTCTTCGATTCCGGACTGAATCACCGAGCCCATGCGACTTAGGTCTACCGTGAAGAGGGCAACCCCATTGGAAGATATCCCAATCTTAAGAAGGTCCTGATCTGGTCGAAAAACCTTTACTTCCAGAGGACTCCGTTGCAGCAGCTTCGCGAGTGGATCTAGTTCTTGGCCCAGGATTGCTGCCACTTTGTCGGCAGAAGGGAGGTCCCCTTGCAAATGCAGATCGAGGTCAGCGGAGTGTCTTACGCTCTCGTGAAACAGCACCAGATTAGCTCCTCCGTAGAGGATGAAGCATTCTGGCCTGTCGGAACAATATGGTGGCTCCCTCCCGAATCAGAACGATGACCCGAGCCTGTTCAGCCGAAAAGCCCTTTCCTTGCAGCGCTTCGAGCTATTCCGCTAGAGTCATTCACTTCTATAGCCGAAAACAACATGATACCAGAAATGGGCATGCAAAAACAACTCATTTATGTCGTTATAAAGAAACATGCCAGAACTTCGTTTCGATTAAAATACGTATATGTATATTTTCTTGTCCGTCTCTGGAAGAGACATGGTATATATACCATGTTTCTTCCGCAAATGGCCGGAAGGCGTCTTGCCAGGTCATGGACCGTTAACTGCGGCGGATGGAATGGGTGTAAGCCTGCATTTGCTTTTATGGTCGAAGTTCAAGCGGCGCACGCCGTATGACTTCTACACCAATGCCGGTGAGCAGCAGGCAAGCGAATTCGGCGTCGGCATCTAGCGCCCGATGAATCAAAAGGTGTATAGCATGCGACCCGGGCGATTGCCCGGGTCGCATTTCTTGTGCCCATGTTAAGCGCTACTGCGGAATCACGAGCAGCGTGATTGACTGCCCCGGGAACGTGTAGCTGATGGTGCTGCTGGTGCTTCCGCCCGCGGCCGGAGTCACAGTTGCCGGTGTTTGCGTTGCGATGGCGTTGAGGTTGGCGCTGCTGTATTGATACACCTGCGCCGTTGTGCCGCTGGTAGCGGTAAAGTTTTCAAGCGACAGCGTCGAGGTGAGCGAACCGTAGGTCTTATTGATGACCATTACGGTGATGGCGTTGTCCGACGATCGTTGGGCGCCATAAACCGCGAGCTGTCCCTCCGCATCGGCTCCGAATGCGGTGCTGGTTGCGTACAGGTACGTATCGCCGAACAAGGAATCTTTGCCGTCGTAGTTGCGATACATGGCGAAGGCGTAGTTGGCCGGGTTCTGGGCCGTCGAGTCGATCACGCTGGTCGGAGTTCCGAGCGGCCACAGCGCAGCGAGGCCCAGGCCCTGACGCCCGAAGATGCCCAGAATGTCCGCCTCGACCACGGCGCCGCTGATTGATTCCAGGCCGCCGAAGTTGTACTCGTCTATGGCCGTCAGCGTTCCCGGGTAGTCACGGTTCACCCAGGTCTGCAGCATGGGAATCACATTGGGGGCCTGTGGCGGCGGCGAGCAGTTTGTGGTGTAGTTTGTGTCGGTGATGTAGTTCGGTTGCGGGTAATCGGGATCGGTGTAGGTGGGATCCCAGAAGGCCCGCGTCCCGTTCGCACGCACCTCCTGCTCCTGGGTGTCGCCCGCAGGGTTGAAGCCAGTCGAGACGCCGCTTCCCGGCGGGTAGTCAGGCGCGAAATAGCCGTGAACGTCCAGGTAATCGAGGAGGCGGACGCCGTACTGCTGCGAATAATTGTTGAATTGCTGCAGGTAGTACTCGATCAGGGGCACGCCGTTGTGCGCCTCGCGGTCTATAGGATTGCTCCACGGTTCAAAGCAGGGATTTCCCGTTTGCCAGCCTGATACAATGTCTTTCTTCGAGTAGTAGTATGCCCACCAGTAGTCGATCACCGGCCCCGATACCAGCGCCGTGGGGTCCGCCGTCTTGATTGCCAGCGCTGTTCCAATTCCGTTGTTAGTCACCTCGTCGTAGGAGAAGGGGTCCGGATGCACGTCGCGGTGCTCGCCATCCCACCATGTGGGCTCGTTGTCGAGATCCCAGACAGCCACGCCCTTGCCGCTCGAGCCGTTGCCATAGCTCGGATTGCTCGCGATTGATTTCACCCATCCGCCCGGCCATGTTCCATTCGCCCAGGCGCTCATCGTGCCGATGGACGAGCCGGGAGTGGGGGCGCTGGCGATGCTGGGGGGCGGCGCCGCGATGCTTGTCACCTGCGCGACCGTATCGTTGCCGTAGATATTGCAGCCGACCGAAATTGTGCAGCCGTCATCTCCGTCGGGGTAGACTCCGTATCCGCATTGCTCGTTGTTATAGCTGATGAATGCGTTGTAGGTGATGAATCCAGTAAAGCCTAGCTGGCCCACCTGATTCGGGAACGTCGAGCTCGGAAAACTGCACGCATAGGTTCCGTTGCTCACCCAGCCCTGCAATGGCATCGTCCCCAGCGCCGCCGAACCCGCCGCATCCGCGGCCGGGAAGAACGATGTGAAATTGGTGCCTGCTGTTGGGTTGGAGGAACTGAGAATGCTGCCTCCAGTGGCGTTGGGGAACATGTACGCTGCGCCTTCGCCATTCTCGAAGTACCAGTCGCTGCCCGAGTTGGTCCAGCCGTTCTGATAGTTGTAGCGCGAGCTATCGTCGCCGCCCCAGCGAAGAATGCCCGGATTTGCGATCTTCTCTGAGGCCGAGTCCAGAAGATAGGCATTCATTCCGTAAATGTAGGGACTGATGGTGTGCGGATTCTCGCTCGGGTTGTTGGGCGTGTTCACGTCTACCGCGAGCGTTGGTCCCGTGGTCGCGGCCGGCGGGCTCAGTGTCACTGTCACGCTGCCGTTGACAGCGGGCAAGGCCGTGCTGGTTGCGGTAACAGTGACCGATGGAGGCGCGGGGTAAGGCGTGTTGTAGAGTCCCGTCGAGCTGATGTCGCCGGCGCTCAGGCTGCTGCCCGAAGGCGCAGAAACCGACCAGGTGACCGCGGTGCTCGCGGTGCCAAAGTTGCTTGCTGTAGCAGTGAACTGCTGCTGAGCTCCGATAACGGCGCTGCTGGGAGCGACGGATATTGAGGGCGTGACCGAAGGAGGAGGCGAAGTTGACGAGCCCGAAGAGCCGCTGCCGCAAGCAGCGATCCACAGGCATGACGCCGAAATTATCGCAAGAGTTGCAAGCCGATCAAAGAGTTTCATTTCACTGCCCCCAACCGGAATCTCCTTTTTCGGCACCGGTCCCAGAAATTGTATCGCCTCCAGAGGGAGGTTTCGAGGCCAAAATGACGTTTGCCACGAAGAAGCCAGCGTTTGCGGGAGAAAAGCCGGACGATTCGCTGCTGTCCTAGCCTCGCCCGCCTCATTGACCTGACCGGGGGTTTTTGTACCAGGTGAAGTGAGAGAGAATTCACCTGGGAGGAAGAACGGTCATGTCGATTAAGAGATACAAGCCGGAGCAGATCGTGGAGCTGCTGCGGCAGATCGAAGTGGGAATCGCGAACGGAAAGACCACGCCGCAAGCCTGCAAGAAAGCTGAGATCACTGTACAGACCTACTACCGCTGGCGGAAGGAATACGGCGGCCAGAAGTTGGATCAAGCGATACGACTGAAGGAACTGGAGTCCGACTGCCATTCTCCCAAGGAATCCGTGCTCCATCGAGAACGCAACTAAACATTTCTCCCTATCGGATATGCCCAAAACCGCCCGTTCATCCCCGAGTATAACCCTTTTCTTTTGTATGGCGTGTTGCGCCAAGATGATAATGTCTGAGCGGCCTGAGACATAGGTATTTGGCTGGTTAGTTTTATGGATTATGATCTGGGATACTTCGATCTGGAGACTCGAGTGCTCGAACCGCTCGAAAATCCGTTCGGCCCAAAAGTGTTACCTATGTCTTAGGTACGTTGTGTCACCCATGTCTCCGGGCCGGACCCCAAGATTAAGTGGCGCGCCCGGGGAGATTCGAACTCCCGACCCTCTGCTTCGAAGGTGCGCAGTACAAAACTCTAAGTGCCGCTTCTGGTGATTGCATAAGAATGCCGACTCCCTAGACCCGAGTAGACTGTGGTTGCTTGATGACCATGGGCTCGGGAGAAAGGAGTCGGACATGATGATTATAGGCGTGGATTACCACCCGAGCTTTCA
>Ga0326728_10024039_pt1 | contig 11086 bp, 11 predicted proteins | sample MB3enrmetagenome_FD_207602 | JGI IMG/M metagenome (GOLD analysis project Ga0326728, IMG submission 207602) | Lab enriched peat soil microbial communities from McLean, Ithaca, NY, United States - MB31MN | ecosystem: Environmental > Terrestrial > Soil > Wetlands > Peat | place: USA: New York... | reverse complement strand
GCCCCGGAGATCCTGGTTGAAGACGTGGTGAACTATCTGCGGCAAAACGGCTTCGAAAACGTCGAAGAAGTTGAGGTAATGCCGGAAAATGTGCGCTTCGGCTTGCCTCCTGAGATTGTGCAAGCCATCGGAAGCGCGGGTGGCACTGAGCCCGTCCCTGTACGTTGACTGAGATTGCAGCGCATCAGCCCGGCATCATCATAAGGATGCGCAAACTCCAAGAACATCCAACTGATTTCCGTGTTCCAGTTAATGAATCGGATTTTAGAGATTTCATGAGCCCAGAGCAGCAGAAGACGCCAACCGCGGCCCCCCATTTTGCGCAGCCCAGGTTTGGCAGAATCGACGCCGACCTGGCCGATGTCGAGTCGGCGATCGAAAACGCGCGCGGGTTCCTCTTCTCGCTGCAGCATCCTGACGGTTACTGGTGCAGCGAGCTTGAGGCCGACTCGATGCTCGAGGCCGACTACATCTTTCTGCACACGCTTCTCGAAAGCGGTGATCCGGGCCGGCTCAAGCGCGCCTGCACGGAGATGATGCGCTACCAGAACGAAGACGGCAGCTGGAGCATCTATCCTGGCGGCGCCGGCAACATCTCGCTCTCGGTCAAGTGCTACTCCGCGGCCAAGCTCATGGGCATCGGCCCTGAAGACCCGCGTCTGGCGAAGTGCCGCAGGTGGGTGCTGGAGCACGGTGGAGTCACCGCGTGCAACACCTTCACCAAAATGTATCTCTGCGCGCTCGGCCAGTATGACTACGACGCTGTCCCTGCCATTCCGCCGGAGATCGTTCTCTTTCCCAAGTGGTTTTACTTCAATATCTACGAAATCTCGGCGTGGTCGCGTTCCATTCTCGTGCCGCTGGCCATCATGTACGCTAAAAAGCCGTATAAGAAGATTCCGCCGGAGCAGGGAATCGACGAGTTGTTCGTGGGCGGCCGCGCCAACTCCATTCTGCGTCTGCGCGTCGATCGCAAGCGCCTCATCTCCTGGCGCAATTTTTTCCTCATCCTCGACCGCCTCATGCACTGGTCCGAGATGGTCCACCTGCGCCCGCTACGCAAGCACGCGCTCAAGCGCGCCGAGAAGTGGATGCTGGAGCGCCTCGAAATGACCGACGGCCTCGGCGCCATCTATCCCGCCATGCTCAATGCCATCATCGCGCTGCGTTGCCTCGGCTATTCCGAAGACGATCCGCAGGTGATCCGCGCCCGCGACGAATTTGAAAAGCTGGGCATCGAGCAGCCGGCCACGCCGGAAATGCCCGAGCCCACCTTCCGCATGACGCCCTGCATGAGCCCGGTGTGGGACACGGCGCAGGCTGTTTTCGCGCTCGGCGAAGCGGGTGTTCCGCGCAACGATCCGCGCATGATCAAGGCCGTCGACTGGATGCTCGCCAAAGAGGTTCGCCACAAGGGCGATTGGGCCGTGAAGGTCCCGAAAACCGAGCCTGGCGGCTGGTACTTCGAGTACAACAACGAGTTTTATCCCGACACCGACGATACCGCCCAGGTTCTGCTTGCTCTCAGCAAGGTCGACAATCCCCGCGAGCGCTATCAGCACCAGGTGGCGCAGCGCGCCATTCAGTGGGAGTTCGCCATGCAGTGCCGTAACGGCGGCTGGGGCAGCTTCGACAAAGACAACACAAAAATGATCTTCCAGTACATCCCCTTCGCGGATCACAACGCCATGCTCGATCCGCCCAGCGTGGACATTACAGGGCGCATGCTGGAGATGCTGGCCGTCTACGGCTACACGCGCGAAGACAAGCGCGTACAGCATGCCATCAAGTTCATTTTCGCGGAGCAGGAACCGGACGGCAGCTGGTTCGGCCGCTGGGGCGTCAATTACTTTTATGGGACATTTCTGGTTCTGCGCGGCCTCGATGCGATCGGTGTCGATCACCTCGAGCCGCAGATTCAGCAGGCCGCGGAGTGGATTCGCATGGTGCAGAATCCCGACGGCGGCTGGGGCGAAACCTGCGGCAGCTACGACGATCCCAATACGCGCGGCATCGGCCCGAGCACCCCTTCGCAAACCGCATGGGCGCTGCTCGGTTTGCTCGCTGCCGGCGACGATCGTTCCGACTCCATTGCAAAGGGTGTTCGCTGGCTGCTCGAGCGCCAGCGCCCCAATGGTGACTGGGACGAGTCCATGGGCGAGGGGCCCACGCGCCAGGCCATCATCACCGGCACCGGATTTCCCAAGGTTTTCTATTTGGCTTACACCATGTACCGCCAGTATTTTCCGTTGATGGCGCTTACGGCCTACAAGCGGGCGATGGAGCGCTCCACGCTGGGCTCAACCAGCCGTTGAGAGGTTTTAGGTCGTCGGGTCGTTGGGCGATTTTGCTGTTCTTGGACGGGTACGACCTTGAGGGATTTGAAGGCTTTGCTTGAGAGAAGCAAGAAGTGTCAGGGCACGACTTTAGTCGTGCGGTAAGGGGCACAAAATCGGAGGGGCTTTGGCCCCGGATGCAAGATTGGGGCTTCCGCCCCTGAGGGAAATCGCTGATGGCAGTTCCAATCTCACAGATGGCGACGGTGGCCACGTACGTACTGAAGAAGCGCCTCTCCGGCGAAAAGCGCTATCCGCTTGTGCTCATGCTCGAGCCGCTCTTTCGCTGCAACCTGGCCTGCGCCGGCTGCGGCAAGGTGCAGTACCCCCCGCACATCCTTAAGAAGCAGCTCACGCCAGAGCAGTGCTTCGCCGCAGTCGAGGAATGCGGCGCGCCCATGGTTTCCATTCCCGGCGGTGAGCCGCTCTTACATCCGCAAATCGTTGAAATCGTCAACGGCCTCATTGCGCGCAAGAAGTACATCTACCTCTGCACCAACGCTCTTGAATTGAAGCGGCGCCTGCCGGAGTTTACGCCATCGAAATACCTTACCTTCTCCGTGCATCTCGACGGCCAGCGCGACGAGCACGACTTCTCCGTGTGCCGCGAGGGCGGCTGGGATATCGCTGTTGAAGGCATCAAGGAAGCCGTGAAGCGCGGCTTCCGCGTCACGCCGAACTCCACCTTTTTCGACGGAACCGATCCAAACCACGTCCGCGCGCACTTCGATGAGATGATGGCCATCGGTGTTGAAGGCATCGTACTCTCGCCCGGCTACAGCTACGACAAGGCACCCGATCAAAAGCACTTCATGGGCCGCGCCCGCGTGCGCCGGCTTTTCCGCGCCATCCTTTCCAATCGCAAAAAGTCGTGGAAGTTCAACATGTCACCTTTATTTCTCGAGTTCCTGATGGGCGACCGCAACTACGACTGCACGCCCTGGGGCTCGCCGGCCTACAACATCTTCGGCTGGCAGCGCCCCTGCTACCTCCTGCAGGATGGTTACTCTGACACCTTCAAGGAGTTGATGGAAACGACGCGATGGGAAGATTACGGCGTCGGCTCCGGGAATCCCAAGTGCGCCAACTGCATGGTCAGTTGCGGCTACGAACCCTCTGCGGTTCTCGAGGGCTTCGGATCGCTTAAAGGATTCATGGCCATGGTCAAGGGCAGCTTCTCGCTCTATTCCGATCAGCACGCGCTCAACCTGCTCAGCGAGCCCATGCCGACCGGTCCGTCGTCGCTGGTGAACATCACCCATCCCGACCGCGAGCTTGAGGAGACGCGTGCATGACGGCGGAAGTTCAGAAATACACGCGCGAGCAGATTGAAGCTCTCGAACTGGCTCCCGGATTCGAGCACGAAGAGCTCGAAGGCTCGGTTCCCTCTCTCGCCACCGACGAGGACCTGAAAAACGCTCTCGAGAAGGCCTTCGATTTTCGCGGCGACGTGACCATCACCCTCAAGTCCGGCGAAAAGATCGAAGCCTACATCTTCAATCGCTCGACCGGTGCCACGCTCGCCGATTCGTGGATCCAATACTTCGCACCCAACTCGTCCGAAAAAAAGAAGACAAGCTACGACCAGATCGCACGGTTGGAATTTGGAAAAGATCGCGCCGCCGGCAAGCACTGGGAAGACTGGGTCAAGGCCTACAACGAAAAGAAGGCCGCCGGCGAAAAGAACATCGGCCTGGCTCCCGACGCGCTGGAATAGCTGCCCAGGCGGGACTTCTGATTCACGCCAGCAGCTTAGCCTTTTGCCCCAGCACAGCCGCGACAGGGAAGGCCTGCTTATCAAAGGAGACGAAGGTCTCCCCGCCCGCCCACTGTCCCTCGTAGGCGATCACGCCATCGGCAAACTCGCCTCCCGCATTCATCACGGTCATTCCCGCCTCGACCGCCGGGCGATTGATCTCGACATTGCCGGCATCGAGCAGCGCGCGCAGCGCGGCGGTGACGTCCTCGCGCCCGATCTTGTACACGCTCCGCAGCACCGCAACAAACTCGCAGACCGCGGTCAACGAAACCACGATGACCTCGGCGTCCCGGAGAAGGCCAGCCGCGGCGCGGGCCTGCCGCGCGTTGTCGCGCACCGCCGCGCGGATCAAGATGTTACTGTCAACGATTGCCTTCATCGCATCCCCGCCCATCCGCGTCCCGTGGCTTTGACGATATCCCCGATGGCAGCCGTCTTCCGCGTCTTGCCTTCGAGCGCTCCGATGAAGTCCTCGATGCTTCCGGTTTTGCGGGCCGCCGCGATCGTTCCTTTGCCGCCCGGCATCAGCTCCAGATCGATTTTCTCGCCGGGTTTCACGCCGAGATGGCGCAGCACATCTTTGCGGAAAGTGACCTGGCCCCGCGCCGTAACCGTCAATGTGGCCATCGAAACTCCTTCAAAACCCGGCTAATAGGGCCATTGTAATGCGTTTCTGCATGAAATCGGCGCAAGAATTGCACAAAAGTAATAAGGCGACTTTGCATGAAGAAATAATGCAAAGTCGCATGCTGAGAAGTAAGGCATAAAAGCCTTACTAAAGTAATGTAAAACAACATTACAAAATAAGGTAAGAATACATTACAAAGTAATGTAGTTATGCATGAAATGCTATCGGCGGGAAAATGAGCTTGGCCTTCAAGACGGTTTCCTGCGCGCTGCGGCATCTTCCGGAATTCCTCGGCCGCGCCGCCGCGGCCGGCCTGGCTGCTCCACCGCATAAAATAGGGGTGGCCCCCGCGCGAACTCAACGAACACCTCTGACCGCGCTGACGCCGCCTCGCTATGAAGATCTTTCTCACCGGCGCTACCGGCTTCGTCGGCCACCACGTTGCCAAGGCTCTGGCCGCCGAAGGCGCCGACCTCCGTCTCCTCACGCGCAAAACCAGCAATCTTGCCAATCTTGAAGGCATTCCCGGTGAAACGGTCGTGGGTGATTTGTTTGAGCCAGAGGGGCTCAAGAGCGCCCTCGGCGCCTGCGACGCCGTCGTCCATGTCGCTGCCGACTACCGGCTTTGGATCCCCGATCCAGCCGCCATGTACCGAGCCAATGAGGAGGGTACCCGCGACCTGCTCCGGATGGCCCGCGAAGCCCAGGTCAGGCGGTTCGTCTACACCTCGAGTGTTGCCACCATGCATTTCCGCGCGGACGGGATTGTCATCAATGAGGACACGCCCGTGTCAATCGCCGACATGGTCGGCCATTACAAACGCTCCAAATTCCTCGCCGAGCAGCAAGCCATCGCTGCCGCCAAGAATGGTCAGCAGGTCATCATTCTCAACCCCACCACCCCCATCGGGCCCAACGATCGCAAGCCCACGCCCACCGGACGGATCGTCGTCGATTTTCTCAACCGCAAATTCCCCGCCTACATGGATACCGGCATGAACCTTGTCGACGTATCCGAAATCGCCCGCGCCCATGTTCTCGCGCTCACCAAAGGCACTCCCGGCCGGCGCTACATTCTCGGCGGCGAAAACCTCACACTCAAGCAGATCCTCGACAAAATGTCGGCCATCGCCGGCATCCCTTCGCCTACCGTCAAGATTCCCTTCGCCGTCGCCGCCAGCTACGCTTTTTTTGAAGAACTGATCACCGGCCGTATCCGCGGCAAAGAACCTCGTGCGACGCTCGAAGAAGTCCGCATGGGGCGCAAGAAGATGTACGCCTCCTCCGCGCGCGCGCAGCAGGAGCTTGACTTCCGCGTCGTGCCCGTCTATCCCGCCATGCGTGCCGCCATCGACTGGTTCCGCTCGAACGGCTACGCGCCGTAAAATGATGCTCACCATGCCGCAGAAGCTCAAGCTTTCGACGTTTCAGATCGGCACGCCGGCTAAACCCGGACAAGGCCTGCGCGTCGGCGCCACTCGCCGTCCGCCGCGCGGCGTACCCAAGTCCCGGTGGATCTCCGGCGGCTACTTCGACATCTGGCTTCCTGCCCTCGCGCCCAGCGCCGAGCTCCTCGTCCAGCTGAAGCACTATGACCTCCAAAACCCTGCGCGCCGCAAGGCGTTCTTTGACCGCTATGAAAGAGAACTTCTCTCGCACGCTGAAACCCGCCAGACCGTCGAGTTCGTTGCGCATGTTGCCGCACGCATGCCCATCAGTGTCGGTTGTTTCTGCGAAGACGAGTCCCGCTGTCACCGCTCGCGCCTCTATCAAATCCTCCTGAAGCACGCCCCACTCGCATGACCCGCGTCGCCATCATCGCCGCCTTTCCCGGCGAGCTCAAGACGCTCGTCCGCAACTGGCCCCACTCAACCCGCGACGGAACCCGCTTCTGGGCGCAACGCACCGAGGAGGAAGAATGGATCGCCGCCTGTGCCGGCGCAGGCCAATCCGCCGCCACGCGCGCCTTTGCAGCCATTGAGGCGGGCGGTCCCATCGACCTCGTCTTCTCCATCGGCTGGGCCGGTGCGCTTCGCCCCGAAATCGCTCCCGGCACCGCCCACAACGTCGCCGGAGTCATCGACGTCCGCACCGGCGAGCGCTTCAACTGCGATGCGGGCGCGGGAAAACTGTGGCTGGCCACGAGCCCTAAGGTCGCTCCTTATACCGAAAAGCGCCGTCTCACGTCGGCCTACAATGCCGCACTCGTCGATATGGAAGCCGCCGCGGTCGCTCGCCTCGCCGCCATGCGCAGCATTCCGTTCTATTGCATCAAAGGCGTCAGCGACGCCCTCACAGACCGCCTGCCCGACTTCGATCGTTTTCTTTCGCCTGCGGGCCAATTCGAATTCGCCTCGTTTACTTTTTTTTCCATCTTCCGGCCGTGGTACTGGCCCTCACTCATCCGGATGGGCGAAAATGGTAAAAAGGCTTCCCAGAGCATCGCGGAGTTATTGATCGATTTTCTCGACGCACGAGGTCACATCGAAGAATAGATGGCTACCCAAATCTCCACTCCCAGACTGCGCATCGATACAAAGATTCCCGCCACGATGCGCGCCGTCGTTTACCGCGGCATCAACGATATGCGCCTGGAAACTGTCCCCGTTCCGCGCATCGGTCCCGGCGAGCTCCTGATCAAGATCGCCACCTGCGGCGTCTGCGGCACTGATCTCAAGAAGATTCACATGGGCTCGCACTCCGCGCCCCGCATCTTCGGCCACGAGATGGCCGGCGTCGTCGCCGAAGTCGGCGCAGGCGTCACCAAATTCGCCGTCGGCGACCGCGTCATGAGCTTCCACCACGTTCCCTGCGGCGAGTGCTACTACTGCCGCAAGAACACGCCGGCGCAGTGCCCGCTCTACAAGAAGACCGGCGCCACCGCTGGTTTCGAGCCCTCGGGCGGCGGCTTTGCCGAATATGTCCGCGTCATGGATTTCGTCGTCAACTACGGCGGCGTGGTTCCGATCCCCGCCGGCGTGCCCTTCGAACAGGCGGCCTTCGTCGAGCCGCTCAACACTGTGCTCAAAGGCGTTAAGCTGCTCAATCTCGCGCCCGACGATACCGTTCTCGTCATCGGCCAGGGCCCCATCGGCCTCATGCACGCAGCTCTTTCCAAAAAAATCGGCGCGCGCGTGCTCACTTCCGACCTGTTCGCGGAGCGCCATGCCATCGCAGCGCGCTTCGGGCTCACCAACCCCATTCACGCCGGCACGGAAAACGTCGTTGAACGCGTCTTCACTGAAACGGACGGTCGCGGCGCCGACGCGGTCATCGTCGCCGTCGGCGGCAATGCGCTCATCCGCACCGCCATGGACGCGGTTCGCCCCGGCGGCAAGGTGATGCTCTTCGCGCAGACCCAGCACGGCGAGGCCACATTCGATCCCGCCGCGGTTTGTGTGGACGAAAAGACCCTCCTCGGCTCATACTCATCCTCGTTCCCGATTCTGGGCGAGGTCACGAGCCTGGTCTTCGACGGTTATCGCAACGGCTTCGATCTCACCCAGTTGATCTCGCACCGCTTTCCATTTGAAGATGCGGCCGCGGCCATTGAAATCGCCTCGCACCCCCAGCCCGGCTCAATGAAGATTATGATGGAGCCTGTGCCGGGCGCCGGGGCCGAGTAAGGGAAATCGAGGAGCTGATGGCCAGCACGGTGAAAGACGCGATCCTCCGCGGCCGCAAGACCGTCAAGAATGTTGTTCAGGGAGGCCGCAAGAAAGTCGAGGACGTCGTCGAGGGCGGCTTGAATACCGTCGAGACGGTCGTCGAGGCCGGTCTTGATACGGTCGAATCGGCTGTCGTCGTAGGCCGCAAGACGGTCGAAACTGTTGTCCACCATGGCCGCAAAACAGTAGAGAATGCGTTCCTCTCCGGGCGCGTGACCATGCGCGCCGCGGTCCTCCATGGCCGCGAGGATGTTCGCATCGAGCAGGTTCCCATTCCCAAGGCTGCAGTCGGCGAGCTCGTCGTGCGCGTAGGCGCGGCTCTCACTTGCGGCACCGATCTTAAAGTCTTTCGCCGTGGATATCACGCGCGCATGATCGTTCCTCCTGCGCTCTTCGGCCACGAGCAGGCAGGAACCGTCGTTGAAGCCGGCGACGCTGTCGCCGATTTCAAGCCCGGTGATCGCGTTGTCGCGCTCAACTCCGCCCCTTGCGGCCAGTGCTTTTTCTGCCTGCGCGGGCAGGAGAATCTTTGCGACGATCTGCTCTTCAACAACGGCGCCTACGCTGAGTTCATCAAGATTCCCGCCCGCATCGTCGCCAAAAACACGCTCATCATTCCTGAGAATGTCGCCCTTGAGCACGCCGCGCTCACTGAGCCCCTGGCCTGCGCGGTTCACGGGTTTGAGGACTCTCATCCCCGCAAGGGCGATATCGTGGCCATCATTGGCGGAGGGCCGCTTGGCCTCATGATCCTCCACGTGGCCGCGCTGGCTGGTTTTGAAACCATTGCCATCGTCAAGCACGATGGCCAGGTTGATGCGGCGCGACAGCTCGGCGCCACGCATGTCGTGCAGGCCGCCACCGTTCGCAAGGCCATTCGCGAAACCCGCGCCCTCACTCCCAAGGATCGCGGCGTCGATATCGCCATTGAGGCGGTCGGCACGCCCGAAACGTGGCAGGAAGCCGTCGAGTTGGTGCGCAAGGGCGGAACCGTCAATTTCTTCGGCGGTTGCGCGGCAAACACCCAAGTCACTCTCGATACCAACCGCATTCACTATAGCGACATCACTCTGCGCGCCACGTTCCATCACACGCCCGCCATCTGCCGCAAAGCTCTCCAGCTCATCGCGAGCGGTCGCTTTCAGGCCGGAGCATTCATTACCGGCCGCGCCCACCTCTACGAGCTGAATCGCGTCTTTGAAAGGCTGATGAACCGCTCGTCGGAGATCAAGACCGCAATCGTGCCGTAACCTCGAACGCCAGCTTCACAGACCATCCGCTGAAAAGTCTCGCAGCGAAGATTTTGATAGCAGCAAAGTGCCTTTCAACCCCTCCTCAACTACTTTTCTTTCTCCCCGTCCAAGCCAAAGCGAGCACTGGCCCGTCCAACGGCAGTGCTTGCATTCGAACGGGCAATAGCCCGCATCCAACGGACATAACTTGGAGGCGCATCTAGCGAATTAAAATGAAAACCAACACTTCCCCCTTCTACCGGCCGCTCGGCCGGATGGCGGTTTCTGTCTCTGTCGTTGGCGCCGTTCTCGGCTTCAGCCTTCCCGCGCTGGCTTCGCTGGGCGGTAAAGTCGATTCCATTCAGGCTGACACCGCCCGCATGGGCGCCACCGTGAACCAGACCAGCGCCAACAACGTTGAGGTTCATCAACTGCAGTCGCCTACAGGCACTGTGGTCAATGAGTATCTTTCTTCGTCTGGAACCGTTTTTGCGGTCACCTGGCAGGGACCATTCATGCCGGACATGCAGCAGATTCTCGGTTCCTATTTTCAGCAGTATTCCGCTGCGCTCTCATCCCAGCCCAGGCAATATGGGCACCGTCCGCTCAATATCAAGCAGCCGGGCCTGGTGGTCCAAACGGGCGGACACATGCGCGCGCATTGGGGCCGGGTGTACGTCCCGGCTCTCGTGCCAGACGGCGTGAACGCCGAGCAGCTTCAATAAATAACTGTTGTGCGGGAGCATTCTGTGCAGAAACTCACTGTTTTGATTTTTCTGGCCGGCGCTTTTGTGATTGCCGGTTGCGGCGGCAGCAGCGTTACGACTTCGAAAACTACTACGACGACAAACGGGAACGGCTCGACCACCGCCAATGTCATGCCCATCTCGGTCAACGGCGGTCCCACGGTTGGCCAGATTGACGGCGGCATCTATCCCAACGGAGCCTTTGCCAGCGCCACGATCTGTGCGCCCGGCAGCACCACCAACTGTGTCACGGTAAACGGGCTCCTCGTGGATACCGGCTCGACCGGGCTCCGAGTGCTGCAGTCGGCCGTATCGTCGCTCAACCTGCCCACCGTCAACGCCTCCAATGGTTCTGCGGCATACGACTGCGTATCGTTCGTGGACGACTCGTATCTGTGGGGACCGGTGCAGCAGGCCGACGTGACCCTGGGCGGTGAAACGGCGAGCAAATTGCCGCTTCAGATCATCAGCACAAGTACCGATGTGCCCACCAGCTGCTCCAACGGAAGCACTATGAATGAGAACACACTGGCGTCTCTGGGCGCCAACGGCCTGTTGGGTGTGGGCACCGAGCCCACGGATTGCTTTTATCAGGGCGCAAGTGTTTGCAGTCCCAGCTCCGGTCTGTCGAGCCCGCCCTATCCTGCGTATTACACCTGCTCCGGAACCTCCTGCAGCCCCGCGTTTGTTGCCACCAACGATCAGGTCAGCAATCCC
>Ga0326728_10024037_pt1 | contig 11086 bp, 10 predicted proteins | sample MB3enrmetagenome_FD_207602 | JGI IMG/M metagenome (GOLD analysis project Ga0326728, IMG submission 207602) | Lab enriched peat soil microbial communities from McLean, Ithaca, NY, United States - MB31MN | ecosystem: Environmental > Terrestrial > Soil > Wetlands > Peat | place: USA: New York... | reverse complement strand
CGTTCTACGACTTCATCGGCGACCGACTGGGAATCCCAGGACCCAAAATCCCACACCTCGCAACCCTCGTCAGGCCCGCCCCCGCTTGAGCTACGCCAGGCTTGCCCGGGAATTTGCCCCGGTTACGCTCCATGGTGGAGCCAAAGCCCTCGGAAATCCGCTATTCTTGGCCAACGTGACAATGCCGCCTGGAGCGATCGGGATTTGTCGTCATGTAGAGGCCACTTGCGATCGCCGGGCCGGGAGAGATTGGCATTTGCCCGAACGACCCGTATAGTCCTCAAACCACCTGCCGTTGTCCCGCTCGGATCCTGAGGAGAGCGGTGAGCCAGTCATCGGCCGGGCGACGAGTCGGGGGGGTCTTTTGATTGTAATCACGGGGCTGAAAGCAGAAGCGCGGATCGCGGCGGCATCGGGCGTGACGGTGTTCGCCTGCGGCGGAAAAGTCGAACTTCAGGCGCAGGCCATTAAGCGCGCCGTGTTCTCCGGCGCGGCCGCGATCGTCAGTTTCGGTATTGCAGGCGGGCTCAACTCGCGTTTGACGGCCGGCGATTGGGTTGTCGCCAACGGAGTGATTTCAGGCGATCGATATATCGAAACCGATATCGAGTGGTCGAGCCGACTTGCGCGGCTCCTCCGCGCCGCCGAGTTGGGCGACATCGCGACCGTGGCGGTTCCGGTGCTTCATCCGATGAACAAGCGCCGACTCCATCGGGATACAGGCGCCATAGCTGTGGACATGGAATCATTTCAAGCTGCGGCGCTCGCCGAAGAACTTGGCGTGCCCTTCGCCGCCGTTCGCGTCATTGCCGACCCGGCCCATCGCGAAATACCTTCCGCCGCGCGAATGGGTCTTCGATCCGACGGGACGGTCGCCATCGCTCCGATCTTGTATTCGCTGCTCAGGAAGCCTTCCCAACTTCCCTCACTGTTTCGTATCGCGAGCGACGCCATGATCGCTTTCCGGACGCTGTACGCGGGCCGCCAAGAGCTTGGCCCGCACTTCGCTTCGGTGTTGTACCCAACAATATTGGCGAACGAGTCGGTGAATTCCGCCAAGCCGGATCGGCAGCGCGCGGAGCCGCTGCCGGCATAGCCCGTCCGGGCGGCGGACCGGGCGCTTTCAATCAGCGTCTTGCCGAGCGGCCGGATCGGGCCGGCGATGTCGTGAGTCGCGGCGATCGCCGCGCCCCAAGCCATTGATTTCCCCGACTGCGGCCGATGGGCGTGTCGCGCGGTTGACAAGTGAAACTCGCGAACGTGACAATGCCGCGCCGAACGCTCGACGGCCTGGGCATCCTGGCGAACCAGGCGGCGATCGGCATTGCGCTCTGGACCGGCGTCGATGTCGATCCATCGGCGATGCGCCGCAAACTTGAGGACCTGCTCGGATAATTCCGGCCTGCGGCGACCATCGGTCGCCGCAGGCCGGAATTTGCAGCCGGTCAGCCGCCCCAGACGATGGACCGACAGGACCCGGTGGGGGTCGTGGTGAACCAGGTCTCGACGGGCTCCTTATGCCCAATGGCGCGCCAGACGTCCTCGCTGCGTATAGGCATGTGCGTCAGCTCCGCCCCCACGGCGTTCCTGATGGCGTTGCCGAGCGCGGGAGCGACGGAGATCATCGGGTGTTCGCCCACGCCGCGCGCGCCGTAAGCCCCGTCGAGCTGCGGAGTCTCGATGATGATGCACTCGATCTCGTCGGGAATGTCCTTGCACGTGGGGATCTTGTTGTCGGTGAACGAGGGGTTCAGGAGATGGCCCTGCAGGTCGTAGACGTAGCCTTCGCACAGCGCCGTCCCGAGGCCCTGGACCATGCCGCCGATGCACTGCCCGCGGACCAGTCCCGGGTTGATGGCCTTGCCCACGTCGTAAGCGGAAGCGATCTTCAGGACGTGATACTCGCCGGTCGCTGCGTTGACCTCGGCAATGATCCCGTGCGCGCCATAGGTCCAGTCGAGGGCCGGCAAGCCCTGGCCGGTCTCCTTGTTGAGGTTGGTGAGGCCCTGTGCGACATAGCGCCCCACGCCGACCAGCGGTCCGCCGATGGCGTTGCCGTCGGGGTAGGCATAGCCGACCGCAAGCTGCGCGAAGGTGACGGAGCGGTCGGGCGCGTGGCTGACGAAGATCTTCTCCCCGTCGTGGTCGAGGTCGCAGGCCTGCGCGCGCAGCGCCTGCCCGGCGTCCGCATAGGCCTTCTCGAGCAGGTCCGCGCAGGCCAGGATCAAGGCGTTGCCCGTGAGGATCAGGCCCTTCGAGGCGACCGTCTGCCAGTCGTAGGGATCGCGGTCGGTGTCCTTCTCGACGGTGACCTTGACCTTCTCCAGCGGGAACTTGAGCCGCTCGGCGGCGATCTGGGCAAGCGCCGTCGTCGAACCCTGGCCGATTTCCGTCAGCCCGACGTTCACCAGCACGCCGCCGTCGGAGTTCATCTTGACGATGACGGCCGTCCCGGTGAACGGCGGCATGGCGGGAGCCTTGTGCAGAGTGGCGACGCCCTTGCCGATCTTCAGCCCGGTCCTCTTCTCCCTGGCCGTCTCCGCCGGAGTCAGTTCGCCGTAATGAATCGCCTCGGCGACGGCGTCGAGGCACTTGCGCACGTCGCCGGAGTGAGCCGTGATCTTCTCGCCGGTGAGCGTGAGCGAGCCGGGCCGGAGGAGGTTCTTCCGGCGGAACTCCAGCGGGTCCATGCCGATGGTCCGGGCGACCAGCTCCATGTGCCGCTCCAGGCCCCAGAAGAACTCGACGTGGCCGAAACCCCGGTAGGCGGTGCCGTAGGGCTTGTTCGTGTAAATCGTGTAGGCGTCGACCCAGGCGTTGGGGACCTCATAAGGACCCGCCGCCGAGTAGCCTGACGCTCGGGTGACGTTCACCGCGTAGTCGGCGTAGGCGCCGGCGTCCCAGAACATCTCCATCTTCTGGGCGATGATCTTGCCGTCGGCGAGCACGCCGGTCTTGATCCGGTAGGTCAGCGCGCCGCGGCAGGGCAGAAGCGTGAACTCCTCTTCGCGTGTGGCCTGGAGCTTGACGGGCCTTCCCCCCGCCTTGCGCGAGAGGCAGGCGACGAGGGGCTCGAGGTGAATGCCGGCCTTTCCGCCGAAGCCGCCACCGACGTTCGGAATGAGCACGCGCACGTCGGACAGCGGCAGTTTGAAGGCGTGACAGAACAGGTTGCGCACAGTGAACGGCGACTGCGCGCTGGTCCAGATGGTTACCTTGTCCCCCGTCTTCCATTGGGCGATGGCGACGTGCGTCTCCATGGGAACGTGCTGCACCGAGGGGTTCGTATATTGGCGCTCGACGATCCACGCCGCCTCGGCAAAGCCCTTCTCGATGTCTCCCTTGCGGCACTTGGTGAGGTTGGCGATGTTGGTGCCGCCCTGGGGCGAGAAGACCGCCTCGACGTAGTCGTAGGCACCCAGATCCCGGTGCACCAGGGGCGCGCCCGGTGCGAGAGCGTCCATGTGATTGAGGACGGCGGGCAGCGCCTCATAGTCCACGTCGATGAGGTCGGCGGCCTCTCTGGCGATGGCGAGGGTGTCTGCGGCGACGGCCGCCACCGCCTCGCCGTGGTGGCGAACCTCCCCCTTGGCGAGAATGTACTTGTCCACCACGTACAGGCCGAGGCGATAGTTGAGATCCTCGCCCGTGAGGATCGCGCGCACGCCGGGGAGCCGCGCGGCGCGCGAGACGTCGATGTTTCGTATTTTCGCCCGGGCGTGGGGGCTCCTCTTGACCTGGGCGTGGAGCATGCCGGGAAGGGTCATGTCGCTGACGAAAACGGCCGCGCCCGTGAGCTTGTCCGGCCCTTCCTGACGCGCGGGGCTGTGGCCGACATGCTGAAGGGAGCTGGGATTCGAGGTCTCAAGCATGGGTTGGCTCCTGCTTGCTGTCCGCTTGCCCGGTGACGTCGAGCACGGCTTCGATGATCTGGGCGTAGCCGGTGCAACGGCAGAAGTTGCCTTCGAGGCCATCCTTGATTTCGGCGACGGTCGGTTTCGGATTTCGTTCGATGAGCGCGCGAACGGACATGACCATCCCGGGGGTGCAATAGCCGCATTGCACGGCGTGGCGCCGCGCGAACGCCTCCTGGATTTCCGAGAGCCCGCCGTCCTTCGTCTCGCCCTCGATCGTCGAGACGGAGCGGCCATTGGTCTCCGCCGCGAGGACGAGGCACGAGTTCACTGGACGGCCGTCGAGGAACACGGTGCAGGCGCCGCACTCTCCGGCGCCGCAGCCTTCCTTCGTGCCGGTGAGGCCGACGTGTTCGCGCAGGAAATGCAGGAGCGTGACGTTGTCCGCCACCTCACGCTCGTAAGCCGCGCCGTTGATCGTGACCTTGATCTTCATGACTTCACCTCATCAAGAAGGCGCCGGACGAACGTCTGCACCATGTGCTCGCGATACTCCTTGGTCGCCCTGACGTCGCTGATCGGGCTGATGGCCTTCATGACCGCCCCGACCACCGCCTCGGCGGAGAGGGAGTCGGAGAGACCCTCGACCAGTATCGGGGTCGGCGCGCAGGAGCTAACGCCCAGGCGCATGTCGCCATTCCGCCCGAGGCAAATCGCGACGCCGACGATGCCGAGGTCGTGGCCGTTGATCCGCTTGAGCTTGTGGTAGTCGCCGCGGGCGCCCGCCGATGCGGCGGGAACGACGATGCGCTCGAGCGCCTCGTCGGGCTGGAGAACGGTCTTCTTGACGTCCTTGAAGAAGTCCTTGAACGCGACCTCGCGCTCCCCTCGCCGGGAGCCGATCACCGCGCGGGCCTGCAGGCAGAGCAGAGCCGGCGCCATGTCCGAACACGGAGAGGCGTTCACGACGTTGCCGACGACCGTCGCCCGGTTCCTGACCTGATGGGAGGCGAGGTCGCGCGCACACGCGGTAAGGAGGGCGTAGTCGCTCCGCACCCTCGCGTCCCGGAGGATGTCGTTGATGGTTGCGCCGGCGCGGATGAGCAGGCCGTCCTCTGCGCTCCACGCGATGCCGGAGAAGCCATCGACCCGCTTCACGTCCACGACGATGCGGGGGTGCGCGAGGCCGCTGCGGATGTTCGCCAGGAGGTCCGTCCCTCCCGCCAGGAGGCACGCGTCGGAACCCCGATCGGCCAGGACGGCGTGCAGCTCGGCCCGTGTCCTGGGGGCCAGATAGGTGAAATGTTGGAGCATAGGACCTCCGCCGATATTTGACCGCCTAGCGCGGTCGCCGCCATGCCCGACCCGTCCTCGTCACGCCGACGGCGCCGGGTCGGCGGCGCCCAGTTGTCGCTCCGCGAGGGCGGCCGCGACTCTGCGCGGCCGCAATCTCGCGGCCTTATTCTTGAAGAGATTTCCGCTCGGCGCGCCCGCGGCGCGCGCCAGCTCCTGCATTCGCGCGAGGTCGACCCGTCGGCCGTGGCTGACGACATGGCGAGGCGCAGCGTGGAATCGCAGCGCCTCGACGACGTCGGGTTCGCCGAGCACCACCAGGTTCGCGTCCGCGCCGACCGCGAGACCGTAATTGGGCACGTTCATCGCCTTTGCCCCGGCGACCGTCGCCATGTCGTACAGCCGCTCGATGTCGTCGCGCCCCGTCATCCACAGCAGGTGAGCCGCCAGAAACGCGACCTCGAGCATGTTGTTGCGGCCGAACGGATAGTAAGCGTCGGAGATGTCGTCCTGGCCGAGGCAGACGTTGATTCCCTCGTCGATGAGATCGTTCACCCGTGCGTGCAGCGGGCCGGTGTGGGGATCGCTGACGACGGAGATTCGCGCCAGGCGCAACACGCCGCACAGGCGCTGCAGATAGGGGGCCGGGTAGAGCGCCATGGCGCGGCAATGATGGGCGAGCGCCCGCCCGCTCCAGCCGCGCCGTATCGTCTCGGTCGCCATCATCTCCAGCGTGCGCAGGCTGGGGTCGCCCGCGTCGTCGAGCAGCATCGAGACTTCGGCGTCGTGCTTGGCGGCGAGGTCGAAGCAGAACGCGATGTGCTTCAGCGCGTCGGCGTCGGTGAACTCGATCCAGGGAATGCCGCCCACCACGTCGGCGCCAAGCGCCATCGCCTCTTTCATCAGCAGGTCGGCGCCCGGCTCCTTGACGATCCCGTCCTGCGGGAAGGCCACGACCTGGATGTCGACGACGCCGCGAAACTCCTCGCGGACCGCGATCAGCGCCTTGACGCCTTCGAGGCGGGCCTTGCCGTCGACGTCGGCGAAGGCGCGGATGTGGAGAACGCCGTGCAGCGCCGCCAGCGCCGCGGCGCGGCGAGCGTTCGGCGTGATCCAGGCGGCGTCGTATTTCGCCTTGATCGCGCTCGCCAGATCGATGGCGCGGAGCGCCTTGCCCATGTCCGCTCCATGGTAGGCGGCGAGCGCGGCCTCGTTCATCATCGGCAGCGTCCACACCTTGCAGAGATGCAGGTGGGGATTGACGAACGTTTCGGTGACCAGACCGCCTTCGGCGTCAATCGCGTCTCGCGCCGACGCGCCGACGCCTTCACCGATGGCGACGATGCGGCCGTCCGCGATGGCGATGTCGACGAGTTTCTCGCCGCCGCGTCGTAGACGCGCGTTGCAGATGCGGAGTTCTGGCTCTTCGAGAACCATGACCTTGTTCATCCTCCAGCAGCCGCCAGCCCTGATCGATGGGCGACCGAGATCGTGGGATCGCTCGCCGGCGCCGCGCGAGCGGCAAGGTCCGTCGAGTTGCGCCAAATCGTCAACCCGTAGAAGAATCCGGTCGCGGCGTCCATGCCCGAGCTGTGTCCGACGCTCGCCAGTCGCAGGACCGCGGCCGGCGCGCCGCATCCGGGCTTTCCCGCGCAGGCCTCCGCCAGCGCCGCCAGCGGTCCGAAGACATGCCCCGCCAGAGCGCTGCGCAGCAACGTCGCGCTGAGCGCCGTCGTCGCGCCGAGGCGTTCGCGCACGGCGTGCGCGAGCGCCGCGAGCAACCGGGACTCTCCGGGGCGCGCGCCGTCGCGGCAAAGCGCAGCGGCGTGAAAGCCGCAAAGGAAGTCGTCGCCCGTCGGCGTGAGCCCCGTTCCCAGGCCGACCAGGCGCGCCGCCGCATGCTGCGCGGCCTCCACGTCGCCGGCCCGAACGGAGCGCCCCAGAGCCAGAGCGGTTCGGGCCAACCGTTCCCCCAGCGGGCCCGGCGCGGCGGCGTCCGTCAATAGGCAGCGGATGCGCAGATCAGTCCCGGCGCGCTCCTGCAGTGCGTCCAACAGCGCGACGCCCGCGCTCCATCGTTCCTCCGCCGCTCCGATCTGCGGCAGCGGCTCCGCCGCCAGGCGGCGCGCCGAGGCGCAATCCACCCGGAACGGCGGCAAGCCGCCCGACCGATCGAGAGTGATTTCCGCGGCGGCGAAGGCGCCGGCGGCTCCTGCCACGAGGGAACACGAAGAGAAGTCCTCCACGGAGGCGAGGCGGATGCTCTGCGGGCCGTCGCAGGCTTCATTGCTGAGGAGACTCAGCAGGTCGCCGCCGGGGCGAACAACGTTGAGCGCCGCCCGGAAGACGCTGTGGATCGCCACAGGGAATTCCCCGCTCGGGACGTCCGGACCGAGGGCCACCGCCAGCCTTGGCGCGTCAACTGTGGGTCTCATGGGCTCTCGCTAAGGCGTCCTTGAGGGCGTGCTCGACCTGGTCCCGGCCGCCCTCGATGTTGCGGCGCAACACCGCGATGGCCTTGTGAGGCTCGTGCCGGCTCACCGCGTCCAGGATCTCCAGGTGCTCCAGACAGGTCGTCTTGAGCCTCTCGGCGTTGGTGATGTCGAAGATGCGCACGAAGCGAATCCGGTCGTCGATGTTCCTCAGCATCGAAGCCATGGTCTGATTCGCGGCGGCGCGCGCGAAGGTCTGGTGGAACTCTGCGTCCATCGCAGCCGGATCGGCGATCATGTGCGGGAGATTCTCATAGACGTGCGTCCATCGCGCCTTCAGCTCGAGCATGACGCCTTCGTCCAGGCCCCTCTCGCATACCTGAGCCATGATGAAGGTCTCAAGCACGAGCCGCACATCGTACAGCTCGCGGATCTCCCTCAGGTTGAGCTGCCTGACGCTGTAGCCTTGCCGCGGCTTCTTCTCAATCAGGCGCCGGTCGGCGAGCATCTGGAGGGCTTCGCGGATTGGGCTGCGGCTGACCTTGAACTCGGCGCACAAGGCCTCTTCGGTGAAGACGGTATCCGGGAACGTATCGCCAGCGCAGGATCCGCTCGCTCAGGCTGGCGAAGATCGCTTGGCTCAGGTTCGTCTCGGACATCGTCGTTTCTCCCGTCATTTTGCTCGGCCCCCGTCGCCGCGGTGTGGCGACGAGGGTCATTGTCGAAATGCTGCGCCGCGCGGCCAATCGATGACCGGCGCGGCGCGCGCTTGGATTTCAATCCGGCGACACGACGCGGGCGTTGGCCGCCTCTTTGGTCAGCCCGGCTTTGTCGGGTCCGCAGAAGGCTGAGAGCCCTGCCGCGCCGCAACCATGGCCTCGAGCCACATCATCAAGTGATAGGCGACGAGAACAGCCACCGTTCCGAGCGCGATGCCGCCGAACGATACATCCTTGCTGAACACGAAGGTGTAATCGCCGGCGCCGACGATCAACGCGATCGCCGCCGGCATCAGGTTGTGATTGCTACGGAAATCGACTTTGTTTTCGACCCAGATTCGTGCGCCGAGGACGGCGATCAAACCATACAGGATCGTCGTGACGCCGCCGAGCACACTCAACGGCATCGTCAGGATGAGCGCCCCGAACTTCGGGCTCATTCCCAACACGATGGCGAACAACGCAGCAACAATGTACGCGGCCGTCGAATACACCTTCGTCGCGGCCATGACGCCGATGTTTTCGGCGTAAGTCGTGGTGCCCGACCCGCCGAAGAAACCGGCAAGCATGGTGGCTAGGCCGTCGCCCATGTAGGCGCGTCCGAGACTCGCGTCGAGCGATTCCCCGGTCATTTCTGCGACCGCTTTCACGTGTCCGGTGTTTTCGGCGATGAGGATCAGGACAACCGGCGCCATCAAGAGGATCGGTCCGATCGCGAAGGTCGGATGGTTGAACGGCGGCAGACCGAACCACGATGCATTCTGAAGATCCGCGATCTTATTCGGATCAAGGCCGCCGGTAATGGCGGCGATAATCCAACTCACGAGGACGCCGGCGAAGATCGAAATGCGTCCCAGGAACCCTTTCGACGTCGCCGCGATCACCAGAATGACGAGCATCGTCAGGAGCGAGTAGCCCCAGTTGCTTGCAGCGCTCTTGGCCGCCACGGGCGCGAGGTTCAGGCCGATCAGGGCGACGATCGAGCCGGTCACGACCGCCGGCATGAGGCGGTTGATCCACTGGTGACCGATCTGATTTACGATCAAGCCGATCAGGAACAGCAGAAGTCCTGCTGCGAAGATACCGCTCAGCGCGAGGCCGATGTTCTTGTCGGCGCCCATGCTTGCGATCACCGGACTGATGAACGCAAAGCTCGACCCGAGATAACTCGGGATCTTGTTCCTCGTAACCAAGAGGAACACGAGCGTTCCGATGCCGCTGAAGAGGATCGTCGTTGTCGGCGGAAATCCAGTGATGAGCGGCACCAAGAACGTGGCGCCGAACATGGCTATCACGTGCTGCATGCCGATGCCGATCGTTTGAGGCCATGGGAGCCTTTCATTCGGCGCAACGACTCCCCCCGACGGAACTAATTTCCAAAGCATCTCTCTACCCCCTATGTTTCGCTTTCCCTTCCTCCGGCTTGGCGAGAGATTCGCCGAAGCCTGCAAGCTCCATGCACGAACTCGATCTATTCAAAGACGAATATGTTGACCGGCGCTCCCGGACGTTCGTCGGATTCCTCGACGCGGCTATTCAGTCGCATGCCCGTGGTCGGTTCGGCAACGCCAATCCTTCCCGACGCGCGCAGGCCGTTGTCGAACTCCGCCATGCCGAAGAGGAGGAACTTGACGTTGTAGCCGTCCGGCAGGTTCCACACCCTCGTCCACGAGAGGAGGGTCGCGGGGCCCTCCAGGGGGAAAGTCTCCCAGCCCTGGCCCGTCACCGGATCGCGCCGGGACGAGCACTTGCCGCAGATCATGGGAGCGGGATAGTAGATGGCGCCGCAGCGCAGACACCTGTACGCCAGGATCTGCGGCGTCTTGACGTCGTACGCGCTAAAATCGATCATTGAAGAGAATTCCCCCTGGACTTTTTGGTATGCGCGAAGGCGACGGAAATCCTGATCCCGCGCAACGATCGATATGCGTCGTAGAGTCGCATGATCCGCCGACCTTTCGCCTTATGCGACAATGCGCGTGCAGAGGCGCTCACGCATGGCCTTCACCACATGCCCCTCATGCGCGATGATCGCCTCTTTGCCGCCCTTCTCGACATACTCGACCGCGCCTTCGATCTTCGGTCCCATGCTGCCCGGCGGGAACTGGCCTTCCTCCAGCCACTTCCGCGCTTCGGCGGTCGTCATGACGTCGATGTCGCGCTGGGTCGGCTTGCCGTAATCGATGCTCACCCGGTCGACGCCGGTGAGGATGATGAACAGCTCGGCGCCGAGATTATAGGCGAGCAGCGCGGCGGTGGCGTCCTTGTCGATGACGCCCTCCGTCCCCGCCACCGAGCGCATGCCATAGTTCACCGGGATGCCGCCGCCGCCGCCGGCGATCACCACCGTCTCGTTCTGGACGAGGAGCTTGATAGTGCGCAGCGGAAGGATGTGGAGCGGCTTCGGCGAACAGACGACCCGGCGCCAGCCGCGGCCGGAGTCCTCGACGACCTCCCACCCCTCGGTGCGCCGCAGCTGCTCGGCCTGCTCGCGCGTGTAGAACGGCCCGATGGGCTTGGTCGGCTTCGCATAGGCGGGATCGGCCGGATCGACCGCGACCTGGGTCAGCACCGTGGCGACCTCGCGCTGCATCTTGTCTTCCTCGAGCACCGTCCGCATCGCGATCTCCAGCATGTGCCCGAGCAGGCCCTGCGAGGTGGCGACCGCGACGTCGAGCGGCGGCACCGGAATGATGTCCCGGGCCTTCTCGAACTGCAGCAGAAGATTGCCGACCTGGGGCCCGTTGCCATGCACGAGGACCAGCTCGTAGCCCTTATGAAGGATCTC
>Ga0326728_10024035_pt1 | contig 11087 bp, 3 predicted proteins | sample MB3enrmetagenome_FD_207602 | JGI IMG/M metagenome (GOLD analysis project Ga0326728, IMG submission 207602) | Lab enriched peat soil microbial communities from McLean, Ithaca, NY, United States - MB31MN | ecosystem: Environmental > Terrestrial > Soil > Wetlands > Peat | place: USA: New York... | reverse complement strand
AAAGAGCTTCCGGTCAGTTCGGGCGCTGGTTACGGCGGCAAGATGACCGGTTACTCCGCTTCGCCCACCACTCTCTACACCATCACACCCGCCAGCCCCGGCTATTACGACAATGACATAGATGGCGTGGCCGTGCTCAGAAACACGACCAGCGGCGATACCGTGTTCTTTGGCGACCTGAGCGACGGTATCTTTGGCTTACCCGACACCAGCACCGGCATTCCCACCGCCAACGGGCAGCCTACCGCTCTTTACATGGTATCGACGCAAGGCACCAAGGTGATGAGCATTGACAGCTCCGGCAATCTCTACCTCGCCACCGGTTCCACCGCTTTGAGCAGCAGCAGTCCTGACACCGTAGCGCAGCTCACCTTGAACACGGTTACGGTTCCTGGCTCTGCGGTAGGCACTCCGTCGAGTCCCTCAACGACCATCAATCCGGTCTCTACGGTTCTGAACGATGCCGGCTGCTCCTCCATTCCGGCTCCGGCGGCAAACTTTGTCGCCAATTCCAGCACATCCGGCTCAGCCACGCTGAGCACCACCGGAACCTGCGCATCGACATTGACCGGCGGCACGGAATTTGCCGCCACGGTCAGCTTCACTCCGCTCCAATCGGGCCTTGACAGCGATACCTTGCTCGGAACCGATCAATCGAGCAACACCCAAACTGTAACCGTGAACGGCGCTGGAACCGGCTTTACCCTTACGCCGTCGCCCACCAGCGTCTCCGTCGCCCAGGGAAGCAACAACACCGACACCATCACGGTGAACGACTTTGGCGGCTTCTCAGGCAGCGTAACCTTGAGCGCTTTAGGCCTGCCCAGCGGAGTCACGGCGAGCTTTGCCGCCGGCACCGTTTCCGGCACGCAAGTGATGACGCTTACGGCCACGAGCTCGGCCACAGCCGGCGGCCCGGTGACAGTGACCATTAACGGCGTCTCCGGCTCATATACCGGATCCACGACCATTCAACTGACCGTCACCGCACCTCCCACTTTCACAATTTTGCCCACCACGGGCACATTGTCCATCACGCAAGGCACGAACAATAACAGCGAGACCATCACTGTAACCCCCGCCAACGGATTCAGTTCCGGGGTCACGCTCTCCGCCACCGGCTTGCCCAGCGGCGTGACGGCCAGCTTCAGCCCCAACCCGACCACGACGGACTCCAGTGTGCTGACCTTGACAGCCTCAAGCACAGCCACGGTCGGCGGTCCGGTAACGGTCACCATTACCGGCACCTCCGGCTCGCTCATTGAAAACACCAGCATTCAGCTTACGGTGGCCGCGGCGCCGACCTTCTCGCTCTCACCCACCACTGGCACGTTGTCCATCACGCAAGGCACGAACAATAACAGTGAGACCATCACTGTAACCCCCGCCAATGGATTCACGGGCGGCGTGAACCTCTCCGCCACTGGCTTGCCCAACGGCGTGACGGCAAGCTTCAGTCCCAACCCGACGATGGCCAATACGAGCGTGCTCACCCTGACAGCCTCGAGCACGGCCACGGTTGGCGGCCCGGTCACGGTGACCATCACCGGCACTTCGGGCTCGTTGACCAAAACCACCACCATTGCGCTTACGGTGGCTGCTGCGCCGACCTTCTCGCTCTCACCCACCTCGGGTTCTCTTTCCATAACCGAGGGTACAAGCAACAACAGTGAGACCATCACTGTAACCCCCGCCAACGGATTCAGTTCCCCGGTCACGCTCTCCGCCAGCGGATTGCCCAACGGCGTGACGGCCAGCTTCAACCCCAACCCGACTACGACCACGACCAACTCCAGCGTGCTGACGCTGACCGCCTCAAGCACGACCGCCCCCGGCGGTCCGTTCACGGTCACCATCACCGGCACATCCGGTTCGCTCACTGAAAACACCAGCATTCAGCTCACGGTTCAGGCGCCTGCCCCCACGTTTACCCTGACCGCTTCGGAGCCGCTTGTCACCTTGCCGCAGGCCAATTCCGATAGCACCCAAATCATCACCGTGGTTCCGGCCAATGGCTTCACCGGCACGGTAGCGCTCTCCGCTTCCGGCCTTCCCAGCGGAGTAACGGCCAGCTTTGCCGCCGGCACTGCCGCTGATACACAGGTGCTGACCTTGACAGCCTCGAGCACGGCCACTATCGGTGGGCCAGTCACGGTCACAATCACGGGAACATCCAGCGCGCTGACAGCCAACACCTCCTTTAATCTCACCGTCACGGCTGAACCGACCTTTACCATCAGCCCGGCCAACGGAACCTCGACCATGAGCCTGGAGCCGGGCGCAACAACAGGAAACACAGCCACCTTCAGCGTGACTGGCGGCAATGGATTCTCGGGCAATGTGGGCCTTAGCTGTTTGGTAACCACAAACATGACTGGCGTCACGGACATGCCGAGTTGCACCATGTCGCCGTCGTCCGTATCCGTTAACGGAAACACGGCAGGCTCGTCGACGCTCACGGTATATACGACGGGGTCTACGACCGCCGCAAATCAAATGAAGCGGCTCTTCTGGCCGTCGGCGGGGGGCACGGCGCTTGCGCTCGTCCTGATCTTTGGCGTTCCGCGCCGCCGGCGTAACTGGCTGGCCATGGCCGGGCTGCTGGTGCTGTTCGCTTCGCTCGGCGCCGGCGCCATTGGCTGCGGCGGAGGCGGCGGAGGTGGAGGCGGCGGCGGAGGTGGTGGAGGAAACAGCGGCACCACCGCCGGATCTTACACCATCACGGTGACCGGCAGCGCCACCGGGGCCAGCGGCATTGCGGGAATGATCTCGCTGACGGTCCAGTGAGCCTCGAAAGTTTCCGGAAGTAGAAGCTGGGCGGGGAAAGGAACTCCCGCCCGGCTCATCGAGCGATCTTCCAACGGAAGCTGCGGAGCTGGGCGGGAGCAAGTGCCGGAGTTGATCGGCACTGCGCAAATGTGGCTACATTCGAACGTGTGGGCGAGCGGCTGCTGGCCACTTACGCGGGGCCGGGCGAGTCGGCGCCCAACACCTGGCACTCCCACCTCACCAATTGGTCGGGCCCCAAGCGCATGCAGAGCTTCGAGGGCCGATCTGCCTCCTGCGCTCGCGCCGGCGCTGCTGTATATAACGTCGACATCGTTGCCGTCATCAGCAGAATAGGCGCTGCAAATCCTCGCGCAACCGGGAATCCTTTCGATCTGCGCAGTGAAGCGCTCGTTGCAATCTTCTCCACCAGGGATTTCCTTGCAGCGGTTCCAACGTTGCCTGCTGCACGTCCTCACCTCAGAAGAACACCTTCCACTCCGCATCCGAGCCCGTCGCCGATGTGAAATCGACGGTGACGATGTTTCCTTCCGTCTTCAGTGTTGCGTTCAACCCGCCGCTCACCTCGGCGCGCTGCGCGCTATAGCCATCCGGAACATAGATCCGCAATTGATACGGGTCGCCGGCAACCGCACGCGAAACTCCCCGCAGCACTCTCGGTGCAGAGTTGTATTTCAGTTCCTTGATGTCGAACGCCATCTGCCGGATATGCCTGCTCGTCGAAAGCAGAACAGGCCGATCCTGCTTCTCCACAATGCAATACACATCGCAGTCGTAAGGATTCAGCGGGCGCGTCGTAAAGCTGCCTTTGAAGATTCCGAGGAATGTCTTTGTCCAGAATTCGTAGACCAGATACTCCTTGTTCGCATCGAGCCGAAGATCTTTCTCCGCCTGCAGCTGAGTCGAAAAGACCGCACTGTCTGGCCGGCGCGTGTAATTGAACACCGCCACGATGTTCCAGCTCCCAAACGGCCGTTCGACAGGCATGTTCCACACCTGCGCGGGTTTGCGAATGAATAGGTCCACTGGATAGGACACATCCATGGTCGGCGGAGAGATGCGCTTCATCAACTCGATGCGGTCTTCGGGGTATGGTTCGTCGAAAGCCTCGGAGATAAAAAGCGTGCTGCCCGCGATGGCGTGAAAATTGGCATCCACCTTCGCCTGCTGGTAATTGAATTTTTGCCCATCCGGCGCTTTGTACTTGTAAATATGAAAGCCGTCGCCGTCATTCCAGAAGACGCGGCCGTTGTAGAAGAACCGGTTGGCCGAGCCGAGCACTGTTTCCGTGAATAAGCCTGTGAATTCCGTCTGCGTCAGCGGCGAAACCACCGCGGTCTCATAGCCGTGGTCCGCGTCTTCTGAGATGCGGCAGATATCGACAATCCCATAGGAGTGATCCACCGGTTGCATGTTCGAGCGCACCACTCTGCGCGGAGCCTTCTCGTCGATCGCTTCGCGCCACGGAATTCCTCCCGCGCGATACGTCTCCATGGCACTCATATATGGATTGAACTGTCCCGGCCACTTGTCCCACCAGTCGGCAAAGTCCATCTCCGCGCGGCCCGTCTCTTGCGAATCCTCCGACGCCCACGCGAACGCAAGTTCGCGCTCAAGCTTGATGGTGAGTGGATTGGAGAAATCGATCACCCGTTCGCCGCCGTACTTCGGTGTGCGAATGGGCAGGAAACATTCCGCCGGATAGTTCATGCGCGACGGGCGGCCCTGCGTGCTCCCTCCGGACCCATAGAAACCGAACGACCCAGAACGTGCCGGGCCGCCCAGTCCCCAGTAGAAGTCGGTCAGCCCGTGCTGCTCGAAGAAGCTCTTCGCGCCGGCCATCGTGCCCCCGGACATCCACCCATGGAAGCGGCTGTAGTCGTTCGCGACCCACTCGCGGTCGTCCAGATCGATCGGCCGCCGGTCTTTCAGCCGGATATCGTGGGCAATTGCGATCAGGTCTGCCTGGTGCTCCATGGCCCCAAGCGCGTCGGTGCTGAAGTGGATCAAGAGTTTCTCACCTGAAAAGCTCTCGCCTGCCGGCATGGTCACCTTGTAGCTGCAAAAGCCTCTCACCTGCATCCGGTCCGGAGTCTTCCCCTGCCACCCCTCCCTCACCTCGAATCGCGACGCGCCCTTCATCGTGGTCACATGCCCCATCAACACGCTGTTGCCGGTGTCCGCGTCGCGCACTACATGATTCACCTCATACAGCTTGGGGACATTCAGACACTCGACCGGCCAGAATTCGTAGTAATCGCGATTTCTGGAATGTGTCCCGAGGCTCGTCCATCGGTCCGTAGTGCCGCCCAGCCGGACGTCCGCGCTCACGAAATAGTCCATGTTCTCCACTTCGACGGCCTTGCCGGTTCGGTTCCGGCGGCCCAGGCTGACCAGGACGTCGTTCCCTGTCTTGCTTGCCGAAATACGGTACTCGAAGTCTGGAAACCCCGGCTTTGTGCCGCGGAGAGTCACTGTGACAAACGATCCCAATTGGCTCGAATCGTTATGCTCGATGGAGCTCTCAACATGCCAGCCCGACGGGTCATTGCCCGGCAAAAAATAAGCATCGTTCAGCTGCATCGCCGTGCCTATCAGCCGCGCCGTCCAGCGGCACCCGTGCGCATCGACTGAAACACTGAGTTTCTCAGTTTCGATCCTGATCGGCGCTGTTTCGACGGACCTGTGCGTCGGCGGCGGCGCCGAATCGGCCTTAGCCAGCAAAGTCTGTGCAGGAGCCGCAACCGGCGACGCTACCGTGGCCAGCACCGCGCCACAGGCAGTTTGCGCAAGCATGTCGCGCCTCGTAATCGACGATCCGGAGTCCTTCGCTTTTTCTGACAATGAACGCCTCCTGCTCCAGCAAGCTACGCCTTGACAGCTGGCCACTGCGGTTAAGAGAGGATTGCCCTTGCCTCGGACTCAATGCGGCAGGCTGGATTCTGAAGATCGCCGGTCCGATGGTGCCTGCCTGTGCGTCCTGCTCGCCGCAATCCCATAGTCAGTTCAGGATAGTTCGTAATCGGCGGCCGCTCTTACCGCGCGCCTTGTCTCTCCGCCGGTCCATGATTGCACAAAGACCGCCCTCTCATGTATTGAGGTTCCTCTGCCGGGTGCCCCAGGTCCGGATTTCCGGACCTGGAATACCACGAACCTTGACCTACCCAACGGCGACGCGCTGTCAATGAAGGATTTCGTGATGGAGACGTGGACGTAACGCCTACGACGACATTAACCGGCTGACCGGCGCGACGGCCCCGGCGGGCGTGGACGACGGCCTGGCGCTGAACTGGAACTACGACTGCTACGGCAGCCGTGTCCCCGGCGCCACGGGGTCCCCAACGAGCGGTTTTGGCTCGTTGGGGTGAGGCGACAGGCTCTCGTCCTTGGGGTGCAGAGCCGCCGGGCGCCGACGGCTTTGGACGCAACCCGCGCGGCGAATTCGGCTCCAGAGCAGCGGCTCAACGGCACCGTTGCGAAAAACAAGAACGCGCCCGGTTAGGGGCGCGTTCTTCTTGAGTGTTTCCTCGTGCTTCGGCTGCTTCCTAGTGTACGGTCACGCTGATATAGAACGGCAGGTTGAGCTGGTTCGAGCTGCCATAAATCAGCAGGCCGTTGTTCGTTGTCGAGCCGCTTCCCGGAATGATGCAGTTGGCGCCGCCGGCAGCGGGAGCCGTGATGCATTGGTTGCCCACTTGCTGCGCGGTAACCTGGACCGTGTATGGACCGGATGGTGTCGCAAGCACGGCGTTCGGGCTCAGGTTGGTGGTGGAGCAAGCAGTAATGCTAACCGCCAGCGCAAGAGCCGCGCCAATCAGGAAGAACACGAGCAGCATACGGGCCTTCTCAAAAGCCTTGCGGCGGAAGAAGAGGCCGATCATGCCCAAGCCGAAGATCCCGGCCAGCGTAATCGAACTCACGCGAGCGACTTGACTGGTGGTCGACGTCCCCACCGTCACGTCGGTGTTGATGGTGAGGGTTGCTGTCCCAAGGCTGCAAGTGGACAGTCCCGCTGCCAATGAGTCTACGACGTTCTGGTTGGTTCCCGCGGGACAGGTGATATCCAGTGCCGTGGGGACCAGGGGATCCGGGTTGGGATAGGCGAACGAGCACGTCGCATGCGGCGGCAGGTTAGTGCAGGAGAGCGTGACGGGGAAGTCGTAATCGTTCTCCGCTTGGTTTCTTCCCGCCGCGCCGTAGCCCAGAATCGAATTGAGGTAAAGCGTCATGCTGGCCGTGGACCCAGCCGACACACTCAGCGACGGCGCGGTCGTAATCTGCGTGCCTGCTGAATTGGTGAACACGATGCCGGGGTTGCGAATGACCTGGAAAAGCGTTCCGGACGCGGCCGTGGCAGGCGGCAGGAAGTTGGAGTCTCCGCTATACACCGGTGTGACATAGTGCGTGGAGATGAACGGAGTGTACGTTGTGTTCTGCGGCATGGGCAGGCACGAGGTGGCAAATGAAGCCTGAGCCCCGGTCGGTGAGGCGCCGGAGTTCTGGATCTGAACCACGGCGGCGCCGGCCTGTTGAGGACAGGCGGTACCCGTATAGTTGGTGAGCTGGCATGCCGTAGCCCCAACGCCGGAAAGGGATGTTCCCGGCGGGCAGGCGGTCGAGTTATCCATGAAGGTCAATGTTCCCGTGGGAATACCCGCCGATGTGTTCACCGTAACCTTGAAGTTGTACTGCACGCCGCCGACTGAGCTGTCGTAAGGAGTGGAGCCATCTTCCTCCAACGTGAGCGGCAGGTAGATATCGGTCGGATCAGGAGACGGAGGCAGCGTGTAGCCGGTTGCCAGCGACTTTGACACTGTAGCCGTGACTGATGTGGTCGATCGGCCAAAGACTCTGTCGCCTGAGTAAGAGATACTGAACGTGCCACTCCCGGCCAACACGGGCGCGAGGGTTAAAGTGACCGTTCCATTTTTCAGGGTACCCGAGGCGGTGGCCGTTGTCGGCGTAACTGTTGGATTGCAGGCTGGCTCATTCCCGCTCCCGCATGGATTCGGAGTCGCCACGGTCCATGTTGGATAAGTAACCGTTACTGTGCCGGAGGGAGTGCCGGTTCCGCTCGAGGCCGCGACCGTGATGGTGATCTGCGTATTCACCACCTGGGACGTGCTTGCGACGGAGCCCGCCGACTTGGAATTGGCCAGTGCGGCGCTGTTCGCAGTGGCATCTACGGCAGCCGCCGGATTTGCCGCATTGCTGGTGATCCCGATCTGACCCGTCAACGTGCCTTGTTCACCGGGCCCTGGGTTCAGGGTCACGGCAACCTGGCAGCTGGCGCCGACCGCAATGGGGCTATTGGCCATGCAGGTTCCGTCAGCACCCGAATAATCGGGCGGATAGATGCTCGTTGCACCGGTATTCGCGCTGGTGTAGCCGGTGACCGTCAGTGGCGAGTTGCCGGCGTTGGTCACGGGCACATTCAATGAGGGCATCGTGTTCAGAGCCACATTCCCAAAGTTGAGTGTGCCGCTCGTGGCGACAAGATGCACGTTCAGAGCGGTGCCATCGGCCAGGTACACATTGCCCAGATTGTCAACGGCGACGCCCAACGGGCTGGTTACGGTTGTAGCCAGCGTGGTTTGACCGGCGGTATCAAGCGTTCCACCAACATAAGGAATCCGGATGGTGCCGCCCGACGAAGCAACGTAGACGGCGCCCGAAGGATCGACGGCCACTCCCGTTGCACCACTAAGACTGGTCAGCCAGGCGGTTGGTATTGTCGCTCCGGCCGGTACCTCAAACAGATTCGCACCGTCGATGACATACAGGTTATTGCTTGGATCGACAGCAACATACGACGGGGTCTTGAAGCCCGTGGTAAGAAAGAGCTCGGTCTGGGGGTTCGGAGCGAACGCGCCGCCGAGATTGCTCAGTTCGACCACGCGCGCATTCGACGGGTCAGCGACAAAAAGATGCCCCAACCCGTCCACTGCCACTGTCAAATTGCCGCCGAGGCCGCTTACCAACGTAATTTGTCCCGATGCGCCCGCCCCGTAAGGAACTTCGTCTATGCTGCCGGCGCCGCCATCCGCAATGAACACATCGCCATTGCCGTCTACGGCTACGCCGGTCACCTGCGTGAATCCTGAGCCGATGGTCACAGGCGCACTTGACGCGCTCGAACCGGCCGCATACATCAGAACCTTATTCAGGCCGGAATCCGCAACATAGATGTTACCCATTACATCTGTCGCAACCTGGCTTGGCGTTTTCAGCCCGCTGCCGATTGCTGACTCGATTGCGGGCGTGGCCTGGATCAACGCGCCCAGTCCCGTGCCATGCAGTCTGGTAGTGGCGACGGTCGTATAGGTCGTTTTGCCGCCCGTGGTCTGCGCCGTTTGCATCAGCAGCAGGGCAGACACACTGCCAACATGATGCGGGGTAAATGTCACGTTGAGGGTGCAGGATGTTGTCGGAACAGTCTGAGCCCCCGTAGGCAGAATGGGGTACGTCGTTCCGGCCGCGCAGGTTCCCCCCGTCGACACCTGAAAGTCCGGCGCCGTTACGCCGCCTTCCTGAATGACGAATCTCGCCGGCGTGACGTTTCCCGATACAGGAGTTGAGCTGCCTGGCAGATTTAAATAGTAGGTCGCATTTAAGGCGCTCGTGAAGGAATACTGGACAGTCAATGGATTTGCGGCTTGCTTTCCGACTTGAACCGCACCTGCCTCACCAACGCCGATCGTCGCCTTCCCCGTATTGACGGCGCTGTATGGAGTTGCCGGGGCCGGCCAGAGGGCTGTCGTTGGCACATAGAGCGTATCGTTTGCCGGATCGATCGAGATCTGGGCTGACGCGGGAATCGGCGAAACCATCACCCAATCGAGAGGATTGGGGGTGCCGTTCACGTTCGGAACCATGAATACGCCATACTGGCTGCTTCCAATAAAGATATTGCCGGCCGCATCCACGGCCATCCCGTCAATGGTGGAGTTGCCGTTGAGCGTAAGGAGCGGGATCGTTGCCGGGCTGCCGCCCGCGGGGTTGGGAATCACCGGCTCAACGTCCGTAATCGACGGATCCTTATCGGTGGCCAGATTGACGCTTCCCGCTGGAATCCTGATCACTCCAGGCAGACCGCCGTCCTGGAATTCATAGATGTTCCCCGCGTTATCGATCGCGAGCGCTCGCGCCCGGGCTGTAGCCTTCACGACGACCGCCTGGAAATTCGACACAACGCAGGTCGAGTTCACCGTCATTGAGTCGATGCCGACGTTGGGGGCTCCGTTCTCTGTGCTGAAAGCCAGCGTCCCGCTGGAGTTGATTGCCATCCCGGCGGTCTGGTAATACCCGATGGAGAGGCTGTTTGCGCAGGTAGCCGCTGCGGCCGTGTTCCAGGTGCGCGTTGCAGCATTGTAAGGAACCCAACCAAGGCCGCCATTCCAGTTGTTATTCAGCCACAGGTTGTTCCACGGATCGATCGCGAGACCATTATTCGCCCATGCTCCGCCGGGACCAGATGAGCCCGGCGCGTACACGATGATCGGGCTTAGGCTGCCGGCCTGCCACTGCGTCGTTGCAGCGCCTTCGAAATCCGCGGCGACGAAGTCCCCGTTGGGTGAGACCGCAGTATCCCAGATGGCATCCCAGGTCGCCGGCGGCGTCAACCCACTCGTAACACTGGATGTCACCAGCGACGAGGTGCTCTGGCCTGCGGCTGCAATGCACAAGCAAAGGCTGAAGAGCGACAGCGTAAACGCAAGGCCTGCGAACCGGCGCAGAGCGGTGAACGACGTGGTGGCCATAACATTCCTCCCAAAGAACTCGTATCAACTTCCCACGAGCGGATTTCCTCTCACTCGAGGTTCGAGGCTCCCGTTCTCTTCGGCATTCCGGGAGCTGCCTCGTGCTCCCGGAAGCCTTTGATTTCTCCGCCCTTTTCCCTGCTCCCCTATTGAACCGTTGTCGGGATGACAAACAGCGGAACCGCAACGGAGTTCTGCTGCCCGGTGATGTTGTTGTACGTGATCACCTGAATGTTGTAGGTGCCACCCGGCGTGACCACCGGGGGTATCTGCGGAGGTGTCGAGTAACCCGCATTGGTGCAGGACGCCAAGCCCATGAAGACGCCGGAGAGCATGAGCGCAACGCAGATCAGGGTCAAGTAACGGTTCATTCTCTTGCGGCCGGCGATCACTCCGATCAACCCTAATCCGAAGAGCCCGGCCAGCGACCATGGCGCCCGCTGCGCCAGAATGTTAGTCCGGCTCTTGTCGAGCATGCTCGTGATTCCGCAGTTCCCGGTGCAGACGTTCGTGCTGACCGTGATCGTGATGCTTGTCGGC
>Ga0326728_10024034_pt1 | contig 11087 bp, 10 predicted proteins | sample MB3enrmetagenome_FD_207602 | JGI IMG/M metagenome (GOLD analysis project Ga0326728, IMG submission 207602) | Lab enriched peat soil microbial communities from McLean, Ithaca, NY, United States - MB31MN | ecosystem: Environmental > Terrestrial > Soil > Wetlands > Peat | place: USA: New York... | reverse complement strand
GTAGGGCCGACCGCCAGCAAGTCCAGTTCCATCGTCTCCCCGGTCCTGGCGGGGTGCCGCGCCCTGACGCGAATCGAGCAGGTCTCTGCGGCCTGGTCGCCGAAAACCGCCTCGGCCAGCTTGAAGCTGCACGGCGCGACCATGTCCTCGATAAGCGTTCCCATGCTGTCGGAGATTTCGGCCAGCCGTTTGTTAAAGTCCTTCCGCTCTTTCTCAGCTTGTTGCCGGTCTTTCTCAGCCTGCTGCCGGTCTTTCTCAGCCTGTTGGCGGTCCTTCTCAGCCTGTTGGCGGTCCTTCTCAGCCTGTTGGCGGTCCTTGTCGGCCTGCTGCTGCATCCGCAGCAACTGCCGGTCGGTCCGCGCGTTGCTGGCGCGGATTTCGGCGACCTCCTCATGGATGGCCGCGATGTCCTCGCGGTTGGCGGCGATGATGGCGTTGCTTTGCTCGATGAACCTGGCGAGCGCCTCTTCCAAATTCACAACCCGTTCCTCGATTGCCATTGGAGCAATCTACCTGGCGCGGGCTGGAGGTCAAGCGCACGCGCTCATTCCTCCGCCGGCTCGAGGCGGGTAATCGCGGCCATGATTTCGTCGGCCACCTGGCTGTAGATCTCCTTGAGGCGCGCCTTGGAGCAGGTCCTGGCCTCGGCGCGAAGTTGCTCGAAGAGGAGCGGGCGGCCGAACTGGACGCTCAGCCGGCGGGGCCGCGGCCAGCGGAGGTGGCGGCCATAAGCCTCGAAGGCGCCAAAGGTGCGCACGGGCACCACCGGGGCGCTGGATTTGATGACCGCCAGACCGATGCCGGCGCGCGGCGGCTGGAGTTGGCCGTCGCGCGTGCGCGTGCCTTCCGGGAAGAGGATGATCGCCCCACCGGCCAGCAGACGTTCGAGGATGGCCTTGAGGCCCTTGGCCCCGCCGCCCTCGCGGTCCACGGGCACCACCTGCCACCGGCGCAGCAGCCAGCCCATGACCGGAAAACGGAACAAGTTCTCCCGTGCCAGGTAATGCAAGGCCCGGCACAGACTCGAGCCGACCAGCAGCGGGTCGAGAAAGCTGGCGTGATTGCAAGCGAGGATGACCGGCCCTTGGAGCGGCACCCGCTCGGCATGGTAATAACGGGCGCGAAAATAGACCCTGAAGAGCAGCCGAAAAAAGCGCCAGCCAAGGTAGTAAACCGGGTTCATGGGTGCGGGGCGCCTTCGAGGCCGTAGTCGGGTCTTCGGGTTCCAACTGCGGTCCGTCCTCAGCCCTCCGTTTTCCGCCGCTCCGCCAGCTTCCGCCGGATGTCGGCGAGGATCGAGGCGCTGGTTTGCTCGGCGCTCATGTGGGAGTTGTTGATGACTACGGCGCCCAGGGGGATCATGAGCGGGGCGGCGGCGCGCTGGCTATCGCGCTGGTCGCGGGCGGCCAGGTTTTCCTCGAGGCCGTCGGCGGCGCGGCGGCGGGCGCGCTCCTCGAGGTTGGCATCGAGATAGTACTTGAAATCGGTTTCGGGGAAGACGTTGCTGCCGATGTCACGGCCTTCCATGACCAGGCTGCCGAACTTGAGGCACTGGCGCTGCTTGCGCTTCATCCACTCGCGCACTTTAGGCACCGCGGCGACGAAGGGGACGGCGGCGCTGACCTCGGGGGAGCGGATTTCCCGCGCCGGATGATAACCCTCGACGGCCAGTTGCACCTGGCCGTCAACGCACCGCAGCGCGGTTTTCCACCGCCGGCAGGCCGCCGCGACCGCCTTGGGGTCGTGGATATCGAGGTGGTGCTTGAGGCAATACCAAGCCAGGGCGCGATACATCGCCCCGGTGTCCACGTGGACGAAATTCAGCGCCTTGGCGACGAGCTTGGAGTTAGTGCTCTTGCCGCTCGCGCTGGTGCCGTCGATAGCGATGACGACCGGCGTGTTCATCCCTCGCTGGGGAGCAACTCCTCACCGCTCAAGGCGCGGCCAGTATCGGGGTCGAGGAGGGTGGCGCCCAGGCCGTGCGGGGGCGGGGCGGCCAGTTTCTGGAAGAAATTGGGGAAGGTCTTTTTCACGCAGGACGGATGGTGGATTTTAATGCCGGGCACTTTCAATCCCAGAATGGCAAAGCACATGGCCAGCCGGTGGTCGTCGTAGGTCTCGATTTGGGCGCCGTGCAGCCGGTTGGCTGAGGGCAGAATGGTGAGGGTGTCGCCTTCCTCGACGACTTGGGCGCCGCAACGGGTCAACTCGGTCCGAAGCGCCGCCACGCGCTCGGACTCTTGGAGGCGCAGCCGCCCCAAATCCGTGAGGCGGATGAGATGTCCCGCCAAAGGGGCCAGCACCGCCGCGGTCATGATGCTGTCGCCCAGGTCATGGTCGCGCGAGACCTCCCTGGGCAAGCTGAGCATGACCCGGTGCCGCGGCAGCTCGGTGTCGGCCCCGGCAGTCTCGAGCCCGGGCCCGTGGCCGGAGAGGAACTTGGGAAAATCGGCGTCCACCTGCCAGCCGCTGGTCGGCCAGTGGCGGACCGAGATAGTCGTCAAACCGGTGAGATTCAGCGCCCAGGCCCTCTCCGCCGGTCGAGGGGCGCGCCCGGCGGTCAGCGCTGCCTGGAAGGCGGCGGTAATCTCGGCATCGCGCAGAATCCATTCCGCGCCCAGAAAATAGCTGCCGCTCGAGGCATCCGGCTCGATGCGAAAGGCCCCTCCTTGAAGCGGGAAACTCTTGAGAAGGCCGCGGGTCATTTCCACATACGGCTGCTCGTCCTGGTTGGCGCCCGCCAGCTCCACTTCCCAGCAATCGCGGCCCGCCAACAGCAGGGCCGAAGCAAACTGCGAACTTTCCTCGAGGCTTACCCGGCACTTGCCCGGACGCGCCCCCTGCCCGTGGAGGACCACGGGCAACTTGTCGTTGGCGGAATCCACCCGGCAGCCCAGCTCGCGCAGCGCCCCGAAGAGGGCCGCCTGCGGGCGCTCCCGCATCCGGCGCACACCGTCCAGGCGGTAAACCCCTCGGCCCCGGCACACCAACGCCGCCAGGAACCGCGCGGCCGTGCCCGAGTTGCCCACGAACAACTCCAGGGGCCGCTCCTCGACGCCCCCGCACGGCACCCGGCCACCCTGCCCCCAAACCGCCAGCGTGCGGTTGCAGCTCTCTTCCGGGTCCGGCGCCGCCTCGACCCTGAAACCGAGCTGTTGGAGACCCTCGGCCATCATCCGCGTATCCTCGCTCCACAGGGCGCCGTGCAGCGTCGTGACCCCCTGGCCCAGCGCCGCCAGCACCAACGCCCGGTTGGTGATGCTCTTGGAGCCCGGCACGGTGATTTGCGCCTGGACCGGTTGCTCCAGCGGGACGATTTCTATGAGCGGGGGCAGCGGCACTGTGAACTCCGAAGGCGGAACGCTTTCATGAAGCCCGGCCGTCGCCCGACCAATCATCGCGTCGTTTCTTGGCCGTCTCGAAGAAGCCGGCAATGGCGCGGGCGTCGCCCGCCTCGAGGGCGCGGTGGAACTCCTCGAGGCGGAGCATGAAGGTCCGCAGGGCTTGGGCGAGGTGCCGGCGGTTGGCCAGGGCGATGTCGCGCCACATCTCGGGCGAACCGGCCGCGATGCGGGTGGTATCGCGGAAGCCATTGGCGCAGAGGGCTCGCTGGGCGGGCGGATATTCGGGGCTCAAAATGAGGCTGGCCAGTTGCGCGGCCAGGACGTGAGGCAGGTGGCTGGAGCGGCTCACCAGTTCGTCGTGGCGCTCGGCGGTCAATTCCAGGACGGTGGCGCCCACGCCGCGCCATAGCTTGCGGACCTGGCGCAAGGCGGGCAGATGCGAGTTGGGGGTGGGAGTCAGCACGCAGACGGCGCCCACAAAGAGGTCGGCCCGCGCGGCCGCCACGCCGGTTTTTTCCGCCCCGGCCATGGGGTGGCCCCCGATGAAATGGCCGCCCGCCTGGGCGACCAACCCCTCGAGCTCCTCGATTACCGGGCCTTTGACGCTGCCGACGTCGGTGACGATCGCTCCGGGCTCGAGCGCCGGGAGCATTTGCTCGACCAGCGGCCGCATCTGGGCCAGCGGCACGCACAGCACCACCATCGCGGAGCCCCGTACCGCGGCGCCCAGGTCGCACGTGGCGGCGTCCACCGCGCCCAGGCCCTCGCACTCCCCGACGCTGGCCTGGCGCCGCACAAACCCGACCACGCTCCCGGCCAGCCGGGCCGCTTTCAGGGCCAGCCCCAGCGAGCCGCCCAGCAGGCCAACGCCGGCCAAAGTGATCTTCCGCCAACTCATCAATTGTCCTGAGGCCGGGGCAGGACCAGATGGCCGCGGTAGGCGTAATTGCCGCCCGGCCCGTTTAACCGCTCCAACAGTTTCGGATCGATCTCGATCCGTGCCTTCAGTTGATGCCTCCCCACGACCACCAGGTCCCACAGGACAAACACCCGCCGGCCCTCGAACTCGAGGGGCAAATCAATGAATCTGCGTTGGCCGTTATCCAGGCTAAGGTGCCGCAATCGTTTCTGTCTCTTAATGCGCATACCTTCGATCCAGAGCAATGGCTCGATTTAAACCCTACAAGGGTACGCGGAGGGTTGTCACGCTGAAAATGGCCGCAAAAAAGGCGTGCCATGCACGGGGATTGCGGTATAACTTCGGGCCATGAACCAAAACATCTCACGTCGTTCCGCGCTCCAAAGTCTGACCGGCGGCACGGCCGCCCTGGCCGCGGCGGCCTCGCTTCCGGCCCCCTTGCTCGCCGCCGAGGCGGCCGCCCCGAAACTCAAAGGCCGCATTCACCATTCGGTCTGCCTCTGGTGCTACGGGAGCCTACTCGAGGGACGCGGGGGCCGGCCCGCCAAGATGACCTTCGAGGACTTTTGCCGCGAGTGCGCCAGCCTGGGCCTCCAATCGGTTGAACTGCTCGGCCCTTCCCAATGGCCGACGGTCAAGCAGGCCGGCCTCATCTGCGCCATGTGCACCAGTCCGGACAACATCTCCTATGGCTGGAACCGGCTGGACCACCACGACGTGCTGCTGCCCAAATTCGAGCAGATGATTCCCCAGGTCGCCCAATACGGCTTCCCCAACATCATTACCTTCTCGGGCAACCGCCGCGGCATGGATGACCAGCAGGGCCTCGAGAACTGCGTCACGGGCCTCAAACGGCTGGTCCCCATCGCCGAGAAACACAAGGTGACGGTGTGCCTCGAATTGCTCAACAGCAAGGTCGATCACAAGGACTACATGGCCGACCACAGCGCCTGGGGCGTGGAAGTCTGCAAACGCGTCGGCTCGGAGCGGCTCAAGCTGCTGTATGACATTTACCACATGCAGATCATGGAAGGCGACCTGATCCGCACGATCCGGGACAATTATCAATTTATCGGCCATTACCACACCGGGGGCGTGCCCGACCGCCACGAAATCGATGACACCCAGGAAATCACCTACTCGGCCGTCATGAGGGCTATCGTGGCCACCGGCTACCAGGGCTTCGTAAGCCAGGAGTTCGTCCCCAAGCGCCCGGACGCGCTGGCCTCGCTCCGCCAGGCCATCGAATTCTGCGACGTTTGAGCGGGGCGGGACGGCCTTGCCCGCCGCCGCGCCAGGCGGGAGGCCGCCCTGAGACGGCACCGAGGGCGTCTGCACAAATCTCTAAGCCGGCGGAGGCGGGCCCGGGTGTCATTAAGAGTGTCGGGCGTGCCGTCTGGTTTTGTCCCAGGGGCCGGGCCTGCACCACCGGAACAGGGCCCGGGGGCCTCACGGCGCCTCGCCTCGCTGCAGGCCAACGGGCCTGCTTCATCTCAGCTCAGGGCGCCAGCCCTGGGTCCAGCGGCCGACATCCCCGCGCAGCGCTGAAAGCGCGGTTCATGGCGCACCCCCGCTCGCGCACGCCCGAACCAATGCCCTGGCCCGCCCCTCAATCCTCGACCGGCCGCGATGCCGGGGTCCGGGGGCTCGCTTCAGGGCCAATTGAGAATTGGGGATTGAAAAATGGTTATCGGTTATTGGGGCTCCGCGGACGCGGGAGCGCGTCGGCCCCGGCGCCTTCGGGCGCGTCCTTTACGCGGCTGGGCGGGGGTGATAGGTTGTGATGGGAAATGAAACGCTCGCTCTCGATTGGGCAATATCTCATTGAACGGCTTTATGCGCACGGGGTGCGGCATGTTTTTGGCATTCCGGGCGATTACGTGCTGGGTTTTTACGATCACCTCTCGAAGAGCAAGCTGCGCCTCATCAATACGTGCGACGAGCAGGGGGCGGGTTTTGCGGCGGACGCGTATGCGCGGGTGCGCGGGCTGGGGGCGGTGTGCGTGACCTATTGCGTAGGGGGACTCAAGGTGGCCAATGCGACGGCGGGGGCGTTTGCGGAGAAGTCGCCCGTGGTGGTCATCAGCGGGGCGCCGGGAATGAGAGAACGGCGGAAGAACCCGCTGTTGCACCACAAAGTGCGGGAGTTCGACACGCAGAAGAAGGTCTTCGAGCAACTGACCGTGGCGGCGACGGTGCTGAGCGAGCCGCAGACCGCCTTCCAGGAAATCGACCGGGTGCTGCAAGCCGCGTTGCGGTTCAAGCAGCCGGTGTATGTCGAGCTGCCGCGGGACCGGGTGGACGTGCCGGGCATCCCGCACCACCGGACGCTCGAGGTCCACGAGCGGAGCAACCGGCGCAGCCTGCGCGCGGCGCTGGCCGAGGCCGCGGAGATGATCCGGGGCGCCCGGCAGCCGGTCATCCTCGCGGACGTCGAGGTCCACCGCTTCGGCCTCCAAGAATGGGTGCTCGAGCTGGTCGAGAATACGGGCATCCCCGTGGCGGCCACCATGCTGGGCAAATCCGTTATCGGCGAGCAGCACCCCCTTTACCTGGGCGTCTATGAGGGGGCGCTGGGACGCGACGACGTCCGCCGCTACGTCGAGTCCAGCGATTGCGTGATCCTGCTCGGGGCCTTCATGACGGACATCAACCTGGGCGTTTATACCGCCCGGCTCGACCCGGTCCGCTCCATCTATGCCAACAGCGAGAAAGTGTCCATTCGCTATCACACTTATGAAGAGGTGCGCTTCAAGGACTTCCTGGCGGGGCTGCGGGGGCTGCGGCTGCGCCGCCGGGCGCCTCACAAGATGCCGCACCCGGTCCCGATTCGGCGCTTTGAGGCCAATGCGGGCAACCTGATGACCGTCACGCGGTTGTTCGAGCGGTTGAACGCCTTTCTCTCCGCCAACATGGTGGTGGTGACGGACGTGGGCGACGCCATGTTCGGCGCGGCGGACCTCTTCATCCGGGAGCGGACGGAGTTCATCAGCCCGGCCTATTACACCTCGATGGGATTCGCGGTGCCGGCCAGCGTGGGCTTGCAACTGGCCAATCCGAAGCTGCGGCCGTTGGTCCTGGTGGGCGACGGCGCCTTCCAGATGACGGGGATGGAACTGGCGACGGTGGCGCGCAACGGTTTGAACCCGATCGTGGTGGTGTTCAACAACCGGGGCTACGGCACCGAGCGCCACATCCAGGACGGCCCCTTCAATGACCTGTGGCCCTGGGATTACAGCCGCCTGCCCGAGGTCCTGGGCGCCGGGCGGGGGTTCGTCGTTCGCACCGAGGCGGACCTCGACGCCGCGCTGGCCCAGGCGCGAGACTGCACGGAGACCTTCTGCCTGCTGGACGTCCACCTGGCGCCATTGGACCGCTCCCTGGCCCTCGAGCGCCTCGCCGCGCGCCTGGCAAAGAAGCTTTGACGAAGCACCGGCGGGCCCTTAAACTCCACATCAAAAATCTCAATATATTTATTGACTAATTAGGCTAAACAGCCGATAGTCATCGTGTAACTGGAAACGAAATTCGGCTCCAAGCCGTGTGGTCGCTCTGAATCTTTCAGTCCGACCCTATATTTCCAGTTGCACTGAGCACCCCAAAAGGGTGCTTCTCTTTTGCGTAAGTCTCGCCCCTCTTCTTACCGGTCTTGGAATCTATTTCGTGAACCATACTCACGGACGGCCAGAGCATCCGTAAATACTCCTCCTCACCTCTTGCGTAGAAACGCTGTAAAGCCCAAAGGCAATAATCAACCGCTTGCAGGTTAATGCACGTGAACGGGTTTGCCGGTGGCATCACACGAATGGTCCCCAGAAGGCGGTTGTCTTTAACTGATTGTCCGAAGCGCGTCTGGATGTTGGCCAAAGCCCTCCTGAGAGCCTCCGTCCGGTCGGCAGGGCCACGACGAGCGAAATAAACGTCGTGTCGGCGGCTCTTGACCACTCTCGTCTCAAAAAGGCGATAGACCAAGTGATCGTAGAGTTGATTCTCGTTGTAGCGATAGCGCGGATAGACTTGCTTTTGCTGGAGAGCATAACTGAGCGCCTGGATTTTGTCCTTGACAACCGCGAAGAACCTGAAATTGGAAGCATTCCTGACCAGCAATTCAAAGACCATCTTCCGAACCTCCGGCAAATCGTCCTTCGCGTGAAACCCAAAGAACGTCTTCCCGCGGGCCGCCTGAAAAGACGGTATTGAGGCAAACTTCGGATTGGCCAAGAGCGCCTGGTGAAGCGCAACTAATTCTTGTTCTAGAGATTGCGGATTAAATACACTCAGTAGCCCCATGAGGAAATGACGCGAACATCCCCCGTTTCCCACGATAATCTTTCCTTTCGCATTAAACAATACAGGGTCTCCTGATTCATCCACATAATAGAAGCGCGATGTCGAGCTGAGCACGCCGGGTAAGTTTGGCTGATGATCCATGCGCTTCGTTTCCTCAAGTCCATATTAGCAGCCAGAGCCGCCCGTTAGTCAAGACTTCATTGAGGCCAGCAGAACCAACTGCCCCCTCCGCACGACGCCAAATCAGGACACTACCCCGGGGCCGCTCTTGATTGTAAGGCCGCAGCAAATATGTTAGGCGCTGGTGGAATTGTGTTGGGGCGCCGGCGGCGAGCGTCGGGGGGCGGTCGGCCTGAGGGTCCAAGCTCGATTGGTGTAGCGTGTGACCAAGAGCGGCAGCGGAACGCCGCCTTCAGGCGGCAGTGGCCTCGTAGCGGGCTGCGCTGCCGGGCATTCCCAACGCCCCTCGCCTCGTCGGCGCGCGGCCGCCTGAAGGCGGCGTTCCCGGCCCGTGGTGGTACTGGCCGGAAGCGCCCGCGCGGCGTGGGCCAGGCGTTTTGAGGTTGCCTTCCGAGGATAGTCAAGTCATTATTGCCCTCGGCAGACGACGACAACTTAAGCGGGATATGGCTTACGCGGAAAAAGAGCTGCAGCACATCTCGAAGCAGTTCCAGATTTACGGCGAGATTCTCCACGCCGAGACGCTCAAGATCGGTCACATCAACGAGACCTACTCGGCCACCTACGACCAGGGCGGCACGCGCGTGCGTTACATCCACCAGAAGGTGAACAAGAACGTCTTCAAGCACCCGCCGGAGCTGATGCGCAACCTCATGCGGGTGACCACCCATATCCGCCACAAGCTCGAGGCGCAGGCCGCCGAGGACATCACCCGCCGCTCGCTAATCGTCATCCCCACCCGGGACGGCCAATCCCATTATCGGAACAGTGACGGGGAGTTCTGGCGCACCTTCGTGTTCGTGGAAGGCACGCAGACCTTCGAGGCGGTGCAGAGCCCGGCGCAGGCCTTCGAGGCCGGGCGCGCCTTCGGCGAGTTTCAGCTTCATTTGGTGGACCTGCCCGGCGAGCGCCTCACCGAGACCATCCCTGACTTCCACCACACGCGAAAACGATTCGCCTCGTTCGTCGAGGCCGTCACCAAGGACCATTTCAACCGGGCCAAGGACGCCAAAGCGGAAGTCGCCTTCGCGCTCAAGCACGAAGAAATGGTGGATGTCATGCTTGAGGCCATGGACAAGGGCCGGGTCCCCGAGCGCATCACCCACAACGACACCAAGTTCAACAACGTTATGCTCGACACCCAGACCGGCCGGGCGATGTGCGTGGTGGACCTGGACACCGTCATGCCGGGCTGCGCCCTCTACGATTTCGGCGACATGGTCCGCACCACCACCAGCCCCACCCTCGAAGACGAGCCCGACCTTTCCAAAGTCAAGGTGCAGATGCCCATGTTCAAGAAACTCGCCGAGGGCTATCTCTCCGCCGCCGGCCAATTCCTCACCAAGTCCGAACGGGCCCTCATCCCCTTCTCCGGCAAGCTCATCACCTTCGAGATCGGCCTCCGTTTCCTGACCGATTTCCTCTCCGGCGACACCTATTTCCGCATCCATCGTCCCGACCATAACCTCGACCGCTGCCGCACCCAGTTCAAACTCGTCGGCTCGATCGAGCGCCAGGAGGAGGCCATGCTTAAGAGCGTCGAGTCCCTTTAAGGTGATCGCCGCCCTCGCAACCGGGCTGCTGCTGGGACTCTCCTGCGGCCTGGCGCCCGGCCCGCTCATGGCGCTGGTCCTGGCCCAGTCGCTGCGGCACGGCGCGCGCGAAGGCTGCAAAACGGCGTTGGCCCCGCTCCTGACGGACGCACCCGTCATCCTGCTGGCCTGGCTCTTGGCCGCAAGGGCGGCCGATTATCGAACACTCTTCGGCGCGCTCTCGCTGGCGGGCGGGGCCTTTGTCCTGTACCTGGCCGTGGACACCTTCCGTCCGGCGGCGCCCAGCACCGCGGCGCCCGGCGGCAGCCCAGGCTCGTGGTTCAAGGGCATATTGACGAATCTGCTCAGCCCGCACCCGTGGCTGTTTTGGCTTACGATCGGGGCGGCCACCTTGGCCAAGGCCCTGGCCCGAAGCTGGCTGGCGGCGGCGGCGTTTCTCGCGAGTTTCTATTTCATGCTGGTCGGCTCCAAAGTGGCGCTCGCCCTGCTGGCCGCCCATTCACGCAGCTTCCTGGCCGGCCGGCCCTATCGGTTCGTCATGCGGACGCTGGCGGTCTTGCTCGGGCTCTGCGCCATGTTGCTGTTTCGAGAGGGCTGGTCCCGTTTGGCGGCGAATTAGACCTCGGTCCACAGGTAACCGGACAGGCCGCGTGGGAGTGACGAGTGACGGGTGACGAGCAGCGCGGCGCGGCCACCGGTGTTTTCGCTCGTCACTCGTCACTTGTCACTCGTCACTGCGCAGCAATGTCCGGATGCTCTGGAACCGAGGTCTAAAGCCCGCCGTCAGGGGAGCTCCCAAAC
>Ga0326728_10024033_pt1 | contig 11087 bp, 8 predicted proteins | sample MB3enrmetagenome_FD_207602 | JGI IMG/M metagenome (GOLD analysis project Ga0326728, IMG submission 207602) | Lab enriched peat soil microbial communities from McLean, Ithaca, NY, United States - MB31MN | ecosystem: Environmental > Terrestrial > Soil > Wetlands > Peat | place: USA: New York... | reverse complement strand
CCCTGCCTGGCTTCTTGATCATGCAGATCTTGTTCGGAGTGGGGACGGCGATCATCTACGGGTTCTACATCGGGCAACTGTCCCGTGAGGCGGCCCTGTTCATTGTGAGCGGCGCGCCGGCCCTGGCAGTTATCGCTATCGGGGTCGTGGCCGTACCGTCGATGGTCACCGACCGCCAGACGGCCGGGACGTGGGACTTCATCTGGTCGTTGCCCGTGCCGCGTTCGGCTTCGGTGGCCTCGACCTTCACGGTGTACACGGGTCTGACCTTCCCCGGGATCGTGGTGACGCTGGCACTCGCGTCGTGGCGGTTCGGCCTGCACCTGCACCCGACGCCCATGGTGATCCCGGCGTTCCTGCTGGGCTCGTTGATGGCCACCTCCGTCGGCTTCGGCACGGCGCAGGTCATACGGAACCCGCTCGTGACGAACGTGGCCACCAACGTCCTCATTTTCGTGGTGTTCCTGTTCTCCCCTGTGATGTTCCCGATCGACCAGTTTCCCCACTGGCTGGCCGAGGTGCAGCGCGTCCTGCCCATCTACCCCCTGGCACAGGTCATGCGGGCCAGCATCACGAACGGGCTCGTGCACAACGTCAGCATCTGTTATGCGATCCTGGCTGGCTGGACGGTGGCCGCGTGGACCGCGACGGCGTGGGTCATCGGCCGCCGTCGGTAGTGACTCGCACTGCTGAGCTTCATATCCTCCCGCCGGGGGGATCTCAGCACGGCCGCCACCGCCGGCGCATTCTCAAAACACCACTGCATATCCCGAAGCCTGCCTAGCTGACGCGACAGAACGACGCCGTCCACAGCGGCCGGCCCCAAATACTCGGCGATCGGCGCTCACTTCCGGGGAGTGACCAGGAGGCCTCGTGAGGTACTCACCGGTGACGTCCGCCGCTCCAAAAAGTCCCACGCCCTGAAGAACATTCGGTGTTGGAGCTGCGCGTGCCCCATCCTCCGGGCCGCTTTGAGTGGGCACCAGCCAGCGTAGAAGGCTTTCCCAGGCCACTTGCCCACGACCCGGTAACCCACCCCAATGGCCGTCTCTATGACGTGGGGTTCCCCGAGCTTGCGCCGGAGACGGCCGACCGTGATCGCGACGCTCTTGCGGCGGTGACCGCGGGGTGGTCGGGGCGTCCTGGCCGTCGAAGACGACGCCAGAAGGGGAGATGTGACCCACATAACGATGCCGGTTACGAGAGCTTCGTCCGCTGGCCCAAATCTGACCACTGACACCGGGCGCCTTCGAGCCCTGCCTGTACTCTCATGTCGCATGAGGCCGTCCGTCTTCGTTGGTCGGGAGGCTGAACTGACGCTCTTGTCCGACCTTGCCGAGCGGGCGCGCGCCAACGAGCCGCAGGTCGCCCTCATAGAGGGCGAGGCCGGGGTGGGCAAGTCCAGTTTGCTCGCCAAGTTCGGACACAGCCTGAGGGACGCCAAGGTCCTGCGCGCAAGCGGGGAGGAAGACGAGGCCCACCTGGCTTACGGCGTTGTTGCGCAGGTAGTCGCGGCCGGCCGGGGCGTGGGCGGGCGACCGTCAGACCTGTTGGCCAGGGGCCTGACCGACAGCGTCGACCCGCTCTCGGCCGGGCCCGAGCTGCTCGGCTTGCTCGACACGATCGGCCGCGGTGGGGAGCTCGTGGTGCTGCTCGTAGACGACCTGCACTGGGCGGACACGGCCTCGGCCCGCGCCCTGCTGTTCGCGTTGCGCCGGCTCAGGGCGGACCCAGTACTTATGGTGGTCACCTCCCGTCCGGGTGAGCTCGCCCGCCACGGCGAGGGCTGGTACCGCTTCGCCTTCGGCGACGAGCGGGCGACCAGCCTGCAGTTGGGCCCCTTCGGGACAGAGGACCTGGCGGCTCTCAGCCGAGCGCTCGGCTCGGGCGAGCTCTCCGCGGCGGGGGCCACCTCGCTGCTGCAGCAGACCGGGGGAAACCCGCTTTACTGCGCGACGCTGCTGCGAGAGCTCGGGGCAGAGGCGCTCGGGCACCGGGAAGGGCGGCCGCGGGTACCCAAGAGCCTGGCGAGCATCGTCCTCGTGAGGATGAGCAGGATGACCGTTGATGCCCGGGCATTGGTGACGGCGGCGGCCGTGCTCGGCCAACGCTGCCCGTTGGCGCTGGCTGTGCAGCTCGCCGGCACGGCCGACCCGCTGGCCGCCCTCGACCAGGCCGTTTCCGCTGCTTTGTTGGTCGAGGAGGCGGACGGCACTGAGATCGCCTTCGCGCACCCCCTCGTCTGGAGCGCCGTCTACGGCGACCTGAGTGCCGCCCGGCGGCGCGAACTGCACGCCCGAGCAGCATCCCTAACCAGCGGGGAGCGCGCCCTTGCCCACAGGGTGGCGGCTGCTGCGGGCGCCGACGACGGCCTCGCCGGGGAGCTCGAGGCGACTGCGCAACAAGCACGCACCAGAGCCAGGGCGGAGCTGGCCGCGTCCTTGTACAGCCAGGCCGCCGGCGTGTCCAGCACCGCGGCCGAGAGGGAACGCCTCCAGCTCCTGGCCCTCTATTCGCTGGTCATTTGCGGCGACATGGCGGGAGCGCAGGCTCTTGCTAGGCAGGCCGAGCACTTCACGCCGACCGCGGCGCGAGACGCGGTGCTTGGCGTCCTCGATTTCTTCTCTGGTCGGATCGCGAGCGCCCGGGCACGGCTCAGCAAAGCCTGCGATGCGGACGACCCAGGGCTCGTGCCGCCGATGACGTCGGACGCCCTCTTAGCGCTCGCGGCGGCACACCTTTTCGACGGCGACGCGGAGGAGTCGATCGCCCGTTGCCGTCAAGCCGTGGACGCTTCTGCGGCCGTACCGTCGGCACGTAACCGCTCACTCGGCATGCTCTGCCTTTTCCGGACGCTCTGCGCACGCTCAGAAGACGACGTGGACCAGGCTCTCAGCCTGCTGGACCACCTGCCCGACCAAGCGGCCGGCTTCGGGCCCGAGGACCTCGACGCTCTCATAATGCGCGGGACGGCGCTGCTCGCAGCCGGCTACCCGGAGAGGGCCTACCCGGACCTGTTGCACGGCGCCAACTGCGTGCGGGGTGGGCTCTCCTCGTCGCACGTCGTCCAATGCCTCTATCTCTTGAGCGGCGCCGAGTACTCGCTCGGGTTGTGGGACGACGCCCTTGTCCACGGCGAGCTCGCTGTGGCTGCCTCAGAAGGCGGGCGTGCCTGGGAGGCCGTTGAGGCCCACCTCTACGCGACGTTCGTCCCGCTCGCCCGCGGAGATATCGGTGCGGCAGCCACCCACATCGAAGCCTCCCGGGCCCTGGCCGCTGTGGTCGGGACAGGCCATACAAAGGTGTACGTTGCGACATTCGAGGCGGCGCTCGAGCTGGCGCGAGGGGACCCGCAAGCCGCTCTTGGTGCGCTCGGCGCCGTGCGCTCCAGCGGCCGGGCGGCGGTGTTCAGCCGTGGCAGACCACTGGACTGGCCGCTCCTCGAAATCGAAGCGTTACTGGCGCTCGGTGAACTCGAGGCAGCTAGCGGCCGGCTTGAGGAGCTGGCGGAGGGCGGTGTACGCCGTTCGCCGCTATCGCTTATCGAACAGGCGCGCCTCACGGCGCTGGTGGCCATGGCCCAAGGCGACCAGGACCGGGCCGCCCAGGCGTTCGCCGAAGGGTGGCGCTGCCTCGCCGGGCACAAGTTGCCGCTCCTGCAAGCGCAGCTCGAGCTGGCGGAGACCAAGTACTTCCGCATCACCCACCAACGCAGCAAAGCCATCGAGCGGCTGCACTCCGCCAGGTCTTGCTTGACAGCCCTTATGGCAGGCCCCTACGTCGAGCGCTGCGACGAGGAGCTGGCCCAATGGGGGGCCACGACCCAAAGCGCTGGTCTTCGCCGCGAGCTCATGCTCACGGCATCAGAGCTGCCGGTCGCCAGGCTCGTGGCCAAGGGCCGCACCAACAAGGAGGCGGCGACGGAGCTGTACGTGAGCGTGAAGACGGTCGAGCACCATCTCTCGAACATCTACATGAAGCTCGGCGTACGGTCCCGCCGCGAGCTCGCCCGGTTGCTCGAAAGCCTTTCCGCCTAAGCCCCCGGGACTGCCCGCGCACGCCCGGCTCCCTCGAGCTGTTTCTTCGACGAGCTGGAGCCCAAAAGGACCTCCACCGGTGACAGTGTCCGGAGGCAGCCTGACGCCTTAGCGGCGCGAGATTAGGGACGGAATTAGGGGCTGACCCCCATGACGTCAACCACTTCCCTGGCTGACAATCATGCGCGTGATACCGCTGCGACTTCAAGGTGCGAGGGGCTGAACGCCTTGCGGCTCGTCCTAGACATCGACCGGTCGGCCGACGGCCGGGTCGAAGGGTTCGTCCACCCTGTGGGAGCTCAAGCAGCCATGCCCTTCTCGGGCTTGCTCGAACTCCTCGGCGCCCTGGAGGAACTGCTCCTCCCTGACGAGGGGGCGCCAAGGGCCGACGAAGCCGCAGGACGGGAAAATCTTGCTGGCCACTAGGCGAAAGCGCTCGCTAAGGGTCCCGAGCCCCTGAAGGCCTTCTGGCGGAGGGACGAACTGGTGTCGACGCGCACGAGCGCTGCGCAGGCGCGTCGCGGACCCTCCTTGTACTACGAACCCAGACGCGACCCCGCCAGTCATGACTGCCGCCCCCCGAGGTCGAGCGTGACTGAAGCCAGAAGTGGGGTCCCAATTAGGGTCCACCCCCCATGACACGAGACCGGCACCCGACCGACAATCAGCATATGCCCCCTAAATGCCATCCTCTACCCGTTGCTGTTCTTCGCCGGACTGTGGGTCCCCCGCGCACAAATGACCCCGGTGCTGCGGAACATTGGCGACTGGACTCCCCTCGGAGCGGCGGTCCAGGCACTTCAGAGATCCACGCAGGTTGGGTTCCCCACTGCGCAATCGCTCCTCGTCCTGGCGGCGACGCAGCGATTTTCGGGTTACTGGCAGTTCGCTCCTCCGCTGGGAGTAGGAACATCCGCCACCAGGTGGAGCCGGTCGGCACGTCCAGGAAGCTGGGCAGCCTAGCCGGGGTCTTACCCTGACCGACTCCACCGACTGGACATCCCTACGACTCAAGCTGCCTCTAACACATAGGAAAGGAAGTACGCAGTGATGCTTCAAGATCAGAAACCGGCAGAAGTCTTGTCCGCCACTGGCGCCGGCGAGGACCTCGCTCGCCAGCAAGCTGTTAAGCAGATCGAGCGCAGACGCCGCTTCCATGTGGAATTTGCAGTATCTGTCATTGGCATGGTTCTGCAGCTTACGTTGACTGAACGCGGAACAGTACCAATCCACGATTGGAAGAGAAGGATACCGTCGTGATGTCGCGTCAAGAGCGCTTCTCAAAAGTCAAGCTATCAAGAACTGCGTGTCACGCATGATGCAAAGAAAGGAGGATCGTGTCCCAGTCTATTTACGAGACGACCGGAGGTGATTTGATGCCACATTTGTTATGTCAGAGGGAACTCGGGACAATGGAAACCGACCCGGGGGGGCTCGCATTTCGTCCCGCAACTGAAGTTGCTATCGACGTGTCGCATCTCCGCAAGACGTACGGGCCCACGGTCGCCGTCGACGACTTGTCCTTCTCCGTTAGAAGGGGGGAGATCTTCGGGGTGATCGGCCCGAACGGGGCCGGGAAGACCACCGCGGTCGAGTGCGTGGGGGGTCTGCGGAGCTTCGACAGAGGCAGCATCAGCGTGCTCGGACTCGACCCCTGCCGACACCGGGGCGCGCTGCGGCAGGTGGTGGGCGTCCAGTTGCAGGAAGGATCACTTCCCGTCCGGCTCAAGGTTGACGAGCTGGTCGAGCTGTTCGCCTCCTTCTACCCGCACCCAGCCGACACGGGCCAACTATTGGACTTGCTCGACCTCGCCCCGAAGCGCCACGCCTACTACGGGCGGCTCTCCGGAGGCCAGAAGCAGCGGGTGGCAATCGCGCTCGCACTCGTCGGCAACCCGAAGGTCGCGATCCTCGACGAGCTGACGACCGGCCTCGACCCGCAGGCTCGCCGGGACACCTGGGAGCTCGTCGCGAGTATCCGAGATCGTGGCGTGACCATCGTGTTGGTCACGCATTTCATGGACGAGGCTGAACGGCTCTGCGACAGGGTAATGCTCGTCGACCACGGTCAGGTCGTGGCCCTGGACACACCCGCGGTGCTGGCCGAACGCCACGGAGGCGGCACCCGTTTGAGCTTCCACCCCTCCCAGCCGTTCGACGATTCGCTCTTGACCTCGCTGCCGGAGGTGAGCGGGCTCCAGCACAAAGACGGTCGCGTGGTGGTCACCGGGACCGGAGACGTTCTCGGCGCCGTCGTACACGCGCTTGACGGCGTGGGGGTCGAACCTCGTAACGCCGACCTCACCACCGCCAGCCTCGAGGACGCCTTCCTCCGGCTCACAGCGCGACCCAAAGGAAGTTCTCAGGAGGAGGAGTCACGATGACCTCGACTGACACAATCACGGTGCCGCGACCGACCGGGCGCTCACTGCGCCGCCTGATCGCGACAGAAACCAAGATCGCCTACCGAGTTCCGGTCGGGCTCGTCTTGGGCGTTGTTGTACCCGTCCTGCTACTGGTGATCTTCGGGGTAAGTCCCGGGTTCAAAAAGCCCGTGAACCCGCACACCACCATCACGTTCATGGACGACTATGTCCCGGTCCTGATGGCCCTCACCCTGGCCCTGATCGGCCTCGTCAGCCTGCCCATCCCGATGGTGATGAACCGCGAGCGCAAGTACCTGCGGCGGCTTTCGGCCACGCCGGTGGCACCCGTATGGCTGCTCGCCGCGCAAGTCGCCGTCAACTTGGTGCTGGCCGTCGTGGCCATGGGATTGATCGTCGGCGGAGGGGTGCTGTTCTTCAACATCAAGGCGCCTGGTGACCTCGGCGGGTTCATACTGGCCGCGGCCCTGGCAACCGCATCCCTGTTCGCTCTGGGCCTGTTCATCGCGGCGGTGTCGCCAAGCCCCCCAGTCGCAGGTGTCTTCGGCACGGTGGTGCTGTACCCGCTCCTGTACTTCGCCGGGCTGTGGGTCCCCCGCCAGAACATGGCTCCTACGATCCGCCACATCGGAGACTTCACCCCCCTCGGCTCCGGCGTGCAATCACTGCTCAGCGCGTTGCAAGGCACCTTTCCGCCTACGCACGCGCTCGTGGTCATGGCCGTTTGGGCACTGGTCTTCTCGGCGGCCGCTGTCAAACTCTTCCGCTGGGAGTAGATCGTGACTAGCACATTGACAGGAATCCTCATCGGCGCGGCGCTGGTGGTCGTCGCAATCGTCCGAGGGTCCCGGCCCTACGAGGAGACGTTCACGGTCCCCGGAGGACCGGAGGAGTGGCTGCAAAAGTGCCACGACGCCTTGGAAGGGGCACCGCACTTTTCCGACGTGAAGGTCTCCGACGACCCCCTCCGAGTCAGCGCGCGGTACCGGCAGAGGCCGGGCGTCTGGGGACGGCTGACCGTAACCATGCTTCCCGACGGGTCCGCGTCCACGCAGATCACGGCGCGGGCCACGGTGGCGCCGACCCCGGTCACAGCGATAAAGCGCCCCGAGTCCCAAATCGTCGGACAGCTCACTCGGCAACTAGGCCTACGCCGACCGGGCGAACTGCAGGGACAACAAGCGAAGTGGCTGAGCATTGGATTTCCCGATTCGCCGGCCGCGACCAAGACATCACCGAGGGAGTCCTGATGCGCAAGCTGCTCAAGAACCGCAACGCAGACGATATCGGAGAGAAGTTCCAGATGAAAGTGTTGGCCTTAGCGCCCTCGAAGCACCGATCGGATTCGAGCAGTGATGCCGTCCAGCTCGTCTCCGTGAGTAAGTCCTACGGCCGTCGACGGCACCGAAGGGACGTGTTGCAAGGCATTACTGCGAGTTTTCCCCGGGGCACACTCACCGCTGTCATGGGGTTGTCCGGGTCGGGCAAGTCGACCCTGCTCCAGTGTGCGGCCGGGCTCGACCGGCCAAGCGCCGGCAAGATCCACATCGGCGGGATCGACGTCACCGCCTTGAGGCGGAAGAAGCTCTCGGTGCTGCGACGCGAGCACGTGGGATTCGTCTTCCAGGCGTTCAATCTCGTCCCGACGCTGTCTGTGGCCGAGAACATCGCGCTGCCACTTCGTCTCGACGGTCGCCATGTCGATCGCAAGCGCGTGCGGGAGGTGGCGGACCGGGTCGGGATTGCCGACCAGCTACGACGACTGCCGGACACGCTCTCGGGCGGTCAGCAACAACGTGTCGCGATCGCGCGGGCGCTCATAACCAATCCCGAGGTCATCTTCGCCGACGAGCCGACTGCAGCACTCGATCCCTATACGACAGAGGCAGTTCTTAGCCTGCTACGCCGGGCCGTCGACGAGCTGGGCCAGACGGTCGTCCTCGTCACCCACCAGCCGAGCGTGGCCGCCTGGGCGGACCGTGTCCTCATCTTGCATCGCGGACGTCTTGTCGAAGTGCAAGAGTCACCCGATCCGACTGAGTTGACCAACCAACTACGCCTTCTGGGCGCGGGCGAGGAGGCGGCGTCATGAGTCAGCTGCTTGCGACGCTTCGGCGCCGCCCTGCTCCCCTCATCGGCACCTTTGTCGCCCTCACGGTGGCGGCGCTCCTCGTCACTGTGACCGCCATGTTTTTCGGGACGAGTCTCACCTTGACCGTCCCCGCCCAGAGGCTTGCAGGAACTGCCGTGGTCGTGATGGGGAACCCGAACGTCGCTGTCACCTCGGGGGCCGGCACGGACAACGCCGAGAGGGACGTGCTTCCCCTTCCGGACTACCGCCGCGTGCCACTCGGTCTCGCCACTCGCCTTGCTGCGGTGCCGGGAGTCGAGTCCGCCGTCCCCGACATATCGTTCCAGGTCGCCCTCGAGCTGGCCGGCGGCCGGGTCGCAACCGGCAGTGCCGCCGATCCGATCGAGGCGCACGGATGGGAGAGTGCACCGCTCACGCCCTTTCGCCTGACCGAGGGCCACAGCCCAGTCGCAGCCGGCGAGATCGTCCTCGGTGCGGGCCTTTCCGCCGCGACCGGGTTGCGCGTCGGGTCCACCGTCCTCCTCGCCGGGGAGGAGCTTCCGCCGTTCCAAGTCGTCGGCTTGGCCACCACGAGCGGCGGCAACCCGGCAGACAACTGGACCGTGTTCCTCTCGAACCCCGAGGCCGCTTCGCTTTACGGCCATCCAGGACAGGCTGATCTCATCGGGATCGTCGCCCGGCCGGGGGTGTCGGCGACCGCGCTCGCGGGTCGTGTACGAGCAGCGCTCGAAGGCTCGGACCTGACCGTGTTAAGCGGGACGAAGATCGGTCAGGCAGAGAACCTCACCGTCGGCCTCGACAAGATGGGCTTGTCTCAGCTCGCAACAACCGGCGGCATTTACATCATCGCGATCGCCTTCTTCATCCTCGCCGGAACCGTGGCCCTGTCGGTCGCCATGCGCTGGCGAAACCTCGCCCTCTTGCGAGCGGTCGGCGCGACGCCGGGTCAGGTGCGCCGCATGATCATGTTGGAGCTCGCCGTGCTCGGCGCTCTGGCCGGCCTCGTCGCCTACCTCCCGGCGCTGGCGCTCACGACTTGGGCCTTCCACGGTCTTGCCGCTCACCAGCTTCTCCCGCCGTCGACTAGGGCCTGGACGAGTTTGTGGGTGTTGCCCATCTCCGCCGCCACAGGCGTCGTGGTCGCCGAGCTCGCGGGCATGGTGTCGGCACGACGGGTGAGTTGCATCCGACCCGCGGCCGCACTCGTCGAGACGACGGTCGAGCCCCGCCTGATCCACCCGGTTCGTCTCCTGTCCGGCCTGTGTGCTCTCGGCGGCGGCGGCGCCCTGTGCTTTTTGATGATCGCCCTGAACTTCAGCGTGCAACTCGTGGACACCTTGGCCATCTGCACGGGCCTGCTCTTCATTACCGCCATCGCCCTGCTCGGACCCCTCGTCGTCCGTGTGGCCGAGCTGGTCATCCGGCTGCCGCTGCTGCTCGTCTCCGGAGTTGGTGGTCGCTTGGCGCTTGCCGACGTGAGGAGGCGTCCCCGCCGGTTAGCCGCGGCGGTCTCGGCGGTCGCCCTCACCGTCTCATTCGTCGGCGCCGAGTACCTGATCGATGTGACCCAGACCCACGGTGCTGTCGTCCAGGGCCGCCAGCGTCTCGTCGCCGACCTCGTAGTGTCCGCACCAGGTCCCGGCCTTTCTCCCCAAGCAGTTCAGGCCATCGCTGACGAGCCGGGAGTATCGGCAGCGGTGGGGCTTATACCGACCACTGTCTTCGTGCCGGACCCGGGCACCGCCTCCGCCTTGGCTGAGGCGGTCACCCCCGGGCGGCTCGGCGCGGTGCTCAACCTGCCTGTGACCTCCGGCAGCCTCGCCGGCTTCGGTCCGGGAGACATCGCCCTCAGCAGGGCCATTACCGGCGCCCTCGCCGTGGAGGCCAAAGTCGGGGACACGATCACCACCTACCTGGCGGACGGCACGCCGTATCGGGCGAGAGTGACCGCGATCTACTCGCACTCACTCGGTTTTGCTGACGGCGTCGTTCCGGCAGGGGCCGACGGTGGTGGGCACCTCGGATCAGCCACGATGGCCGAGGTTCTGGTCCGGAGCACTCCGGGCGCTTCACTGGGGCAGCTCTCGGACAGGCTGGCGGCGCTCGAAGGAGAGTTCGCCGGCCTCACCATAGCCAGTCGAAGTGCCGTGAACGCCCAAGCGGAGCAGTACCTGGCACAGCAGTCCTACGGCAACAACCTCTTTCTTGTGGTGGTCATATTGCTCGGCACGGTTGCGCTCGTGAACACCCTCGTGATGGCGACCATCGAACGAAGGAGAGCGCTCTTGCTGCTCCGGCGTGTCGGCGCTACGACTCGACAGCTGCTCTCGATGACAATCTGGCAGACCGTGATCCTCGATCTCGTCGGGATCACGATTGGCGCGGCCGCGGGGGCCGCCTCCGTGATCGTGGTCTCGAAGGCCCTGGCGGACACCTGGATGCCGTATTTGACCTGGCCGCCGATGGTGATAATCGGCGCCAGCGCGATCGGTCTGACGGTGCTGTCGATCGCGGTACCGACCGTCTGGGTGCTCGCATCTCCAAAGAGCAAGCGATGAACCTTGTGCAGGAACT
>Ga0326728_10024032_pt1 | contig 11088 bp, 8 predicted proteins | sample MB3enrmetagenome_FD_207602 | JGI IMG/M metagenome (GOLD analysis project Ga0326728, IMG submission 207602) | Lab enriched peat soil microbial communities from McLean, Ithaca, NY, United States - MB31MN | ecosystem: Environmental > Terrestrial > Soil > Wetlands > Peat | place: USA: New York... | reverse complement strand
ACAGGCGCAGATGGATGCGCTGCCGGTCCGGCATCTCATCGTCCCCTCCCACCATTCGCGCGCTGCTTTCCGTGGCCGCCCGCATGACCTCCTGTTCAGGAAGCCCCTGTTTCCCGCCAACGATCAATTCCAGCGCGTTAAAGCGCCGCCGTAGCGGAGGCGCCGTGCCCTCACGCTCCGGCGGCAGGCCGCTTCGACGCATCTCGTAGATGGCCGAGACAAAGGGAAACTCACCCATGACCTCGCAGCAGGATTCTGGATGGAGGCTGAAGATTCGGACATCGGTACGGTGCGTCCGCCCCAGTGGCACAATCCGGGGCTGCCCGTAGAACTCCTTGATCCGCTCGACATGGGCCATACCGCCGACAAACAGGATGCGTTCATGAAGCTGCGCCAGCCGCTGTAGCCGAAAAGCCATCCCCTGCTCGCGGCGGAGGTCCTCCCGGCATGGCGCAGCTCCCGCCGTGGTCCGGCAGTATTCCCGGTAATAGTCGGCCAGGCCGATACGCTGGATAGCATACGAATCCGGTAGAAACTCCTTTACAGCGGGGTAATCGTCCAGGTCAACATCCACCAGGTGGAGCGGGATATGCTGTTCCAGAGCGCAGCGGGCAGCCTCCGCCAAGGGGTCGGCCGGTTCAACCAACAAATAGATGGTTTTGCTTGCGGTAGTTTTTGAGGCAGAACCAGGGTGGGACTCGTAGGAGATGACCGAAACCTGGGGCAGTCTGCCGACAGCCTGGGTGAAACGTTCATCCAGGGTGGAGGGCAGTTCCACGGCAATGCAGTCGGGCCGTACCAGCCGGACGGCTTGGCGCACCAGGTGGGCGAACTCAAGACGATAATGCAGAATGGGCAGGGCGTGGACGGGACCGAAGATTTCCAGATGGAGCCGGCTGGACATAGGTCAAGACTCTCTTACCTGAAACCGTGACGCTGGAATGCCGCAGTGCCCGAAAGAGCCGCCGCCCGGCCGCGCCAAAACACCCGCTGCATCGGTCCTCCGCCGGCATGTCGCGCATCTTCTCAAGGGCAATGGCAGAGGCATTTCGGACCAACGAAGGCATGGAGGCGTCACGGTTTCAGGTTTTATTTCAGATACTCCAGGGCCTCGTCCCCCAACACCCGTTCCACGGCCAGCGGGAGCAGTCCGACGGCCTCCGTACCCTGCATGTGCATCATCTTGAGGGCGTAGCGGGCGATGTTGATGCCGTCCCGCACGGAATAGGACTCATCGGCGGCATGGGCGCGCTGTAGAAAATCCACCACGTACTGCAGGATGCGTCCGCTGCTGAAGGGGAGGTTCTCCCTGAGGATCAGCAACTCCTCGTCAGCAGACGGGAAATCGATGTATATCTGCGGTTGGAGCCGGGAATGGATGTATTCCGGCACCTCGAAGGTGGAGGAGTCCTCGTTCATGGTGACTACGATACGAAAATTGCGGGCCGCGGGGATACGCAGGCCGGTGACGATGGACTCCACGTAGCGGCGGTCGTCCAACAGCGGCGCCAGCGAGGCCCAGGCCTTCTCGCTCATGCGGTTTCCCTCGTCCAGTATCAGCACCCCTCCGGCGAGCATGGCCGAAACCAGGGATGAGGCGGCGTACTGGATCTTCCCGTCCGGGTTGATCACCGGCGAGATGATCAGGTCCTCGGGCCGGGTATCCATGGTGGCCTGGTAGAGATAGACCGGCCGGCCCAGGCGCAGAGCCGCTGCATAAGCCAAAGTGGTCTTGCCCACCCCCGGCCTCCCCACCAGGCGGGGATTGAAGGGGATGTCCCGTTCGTCGATCACCATCCAGGCCGCCAGCAACTGCGTGAGCAACTCCTCCTGCCCCACCCATTTCAGCGCAAGGCTTACCGGGGAAGCCAGGTTCAGGGCGATGCCGTCGATTGTGGTCTGTTTCATATTGTTGAATGCCTTTATAGCGGAATCCGGCACATTTTGTAGTTCATAACAAAAAACTCATCCACTGCAAATCTACGTCCTCTCTCGCCAGCGTTTCGGATTCCTTTTGGCGTGGAAGAAGGCGAGAACGATAATTCGAGTGCCTACAACAAGAAAGAACACCCCAAACGGGAAACGGTGCAGAAGCGCCCTGCGCACATCTTTGTGTATCTTGGCGAACTGGTGCGGGTTACGGACAATAGCATGAATTGTTGCATCGGCTGATATTAAAAACTCCGAGCCAAGTCCTCGCAGTTGCTCTTCATACCAGTCAAATGCCTCCGCAAGCTCTGTCTCGGCTTCGGGCCGTATGAGCAATTCATATTTCATGTCCGATTTCGAATTCGCTCCCGTACCGCTGACCACGGCGACCCCACATTCGGGTTTTGATGATAGGCATCCAGCCGGAGATCCAACTCCTGCTTCTGGGCCGCGCTGAGGGGAACTTCCTCCGGTATTTCCGCGATGCTGTCCCAGATGTCCTCAACCAACAAAATCCGTTCTGAAACGCTCAGGCTGAGAATATCCTTGGCAATTGAACTCATCATGCACCTCGTTCAATATACTTCTTTTCTGAGTAGTAATAGGGGGCTAGGCGTTTTTGGCAAATTGCAGATCACACCCACTCGCGTAGCAGTAACAAACGGTCGGGCAGTTGGCTTGGTCGAGCCGCGGATAGCCCCGAAACAGCTCCGGCAGGGATGCCGGCTCAGCGGGGCAGCGTGTCGTCCGGCGTTTTTGACGTATGCGCCCGAGCGCTGCCTTGAACATCCGTGCCCTTTCCTTTGCCCCGTTTCGCCGGAAATCCGGCACCGGCTTTTGCCGGCGGTTCCGATAGCTGTTGGAACAGGCGGCTGCGGTAACCGGCATGGGCGGCCAAAGCGATGCAGGCGTCCAGTTCACGGCCGGCCACGGCCAGCCATGCCGAGACGGCGCGGCCGGCCGGCCGTTTCAACGCCAGCTTAACCAGACCGGCCACGGCAAGCCATTCAGCCAGTTCCTCAAACCGCTCCTTGTTGAACCACTCGACGCCATCGCTGTCATGAATCAGCATGAAATCACGGCAGGCCGGGCAGGAAAAGGCCCGTGCCATGGCGTTGTCCGGTCCGCAGTCATCCGTGCCATCCCATGCAAGCAAGGCCATGAGGAGTTGATCCTCGTGTTGAGAGGACTCTCCAACATGATTCCCTTTCAGCACGCGCCTCAAGGTGCAATCGAGCCCAAAGGTCTCCAGGCTCTCTGTTCCGGCATGCCTCAGGAGCAGCCACCCCATCAGCACACAGGCGCCCGAAGGGGCCTCCAGGAGTTCCAGCAGCCTGGCTTGTACCGTCCGGGCGGCCTTGGAAGCAGGTTTCATCGCCTGGAATGCCGACGTGAACCCGCGCCAGGCGGAGATGGCCTTCAGCACGGCATCAACCCCGGCACTATCCCTGCCCAGGTGGGCATGGAGAATAGCCAAAAAGCGCTGGGCTGCCCGGAGCACATCATCCGCTTCCGGCGGAGCGGCCGGCATGACCTTATCCGGCACGGCTTGGAGCGCAGCCCGGAAGGCGGCGTTCAGTGAAGCATAACACTGCTGCTTGAGCTCGTCCGCAAGGCTTTCCACGCCGCGGCCGCCCAGCGCCGCGCAGAGGCTTTGCCAGCTTCCCTCCGCATCATCCCGGATTTCACGAAAATCCATGAAGACGTGGAACTGGTATTCCCCCAGTTCGACATAAAGCCCTTTTTCCCGCAACTCCCTGCCGTTACGCACGTATTCCAGTCCCTGGGTGTGGTCGCGGAAACAGTAATAGGTACGATCGTCCGGCTTGACCTCCAGGGCTTCCCCCAATGTCGTACGGCGCAGTTCGGTGTCGTCGCCCGCAGCCTTGACGGCAAACGAGACGGAGTCCTTGATCCATCCCGCGCAACAAGCGTAGCGGTTGTGGTACAGGACAAGCGCCCGGTGTCCCCCGAACCTGTTTGAATAGGCAAAGACGTTTTCGTCAACCGTACTGCCTGCATGGAAATCGTACAATACGAAGTTCTCCGCCCCGGAAAAAAGCCAGCGCCGGCGTAGCAGCGGGAATATCCACATCTCGTGACCGCGCACCATCCCCTCGTCAACCGCCTCCTCCCAGTACGCCCGTTTGTACTCCATGCCGTACTTTTCGTGGAAGCCTTCGATCTGTCCATGACCGAACATGGGCAGGCCCGGCATGGTGGCCAGCAGCACGCAGGCGCCAAAGTACTTGCCCTGGGTGCCGAACTGCTCAACAGCGGTCTTCTCATCCGGATTGTTCATGAAATTGACGAAGCGCTTGAGCACCTCGGGGTTGAACTCCAGAACGTTTTTGATGGTCTGGCGGTACTTGGCGTTTTCCTCCATCTTGAGCATGTTCATGAAGGCGCTGTTGTAGACGCGGTGCATGCCGAGGGTCCGCACGAAATAACCTTCCATCAGCCAGAAGGCCTCGGCCAGCAGCAGGGTTCCGGGCACCTCTGCCGCCACCCTGTCCACGACCTCACGCCAGAATTCCACCGGAAAGAGGGCATCGAACTCCTCCCGGCTCATGCCGTGCTCTGCGCGGGACGGGATGCCGCCTCCCAGGCCGCGGATCGGGAACCAGAGGCGCTGATAGTGTTTCTTGGCCAGGGTCATGGCGGCGTCGAAACGGATGATCGGAAAATTGCGGGCCACGTGAAGGATGGTCCTCATGACCGCCTCGCGCACCTCGGGGATCAGATAGTTGAGTTGGGCCGTGTCGTTCCAGGGGATGCTGGTGCCGTCGTTGCCGTGGTAGATATAGCGGATGCGGCCGGTAGAGCGTTCGATCAGCCGGAAAACAACTGCGGCATCGGTCTTGGTCCAGTAGCCGTCCTCGATCTGGATGCAGACGTCGCCCGATTGGGACAGATCCTCACCATTGAACCGATAGGTGGGGAACGGGGGATAATCTGTCTGGATGAACCAGTCCGGGTGCTGGACGACCCAGCGGGAAAAGATTCCGGTGTGGTTGGGGACCATGTCGCTGGCCAGACGGATGCCGCAACGACCGGCTCGTTCCCGTAGATTGCCCAGGGCATCCCATCCCCCCAGATCGGCGGCGATCTCATAGTCGTACAGGGAATAGGCCGAGGCGATGGCCTCGGGATTGCCGCACAACTGCTTAATGCGCTGGGAAGCCGGAGAGCGCTCCCAAACCCCTATCAGCCAGAGTCCTGTGATGCCGGTTGCGGCCAGCCGGCCCAGTTCCGCGTCCGGCACCTGGTCGAGGCGGGTGATGGGCCAGCCGTACTGTTTCGAGAGCTGGTCGAGCCAGACATAGACCATCTTGGCGATCAGCACAACATTGGACATCCAGTCCGCATCCGGCGAAAATCCTTCGTACTCGGGGTAATCATAGCCGCCGAAGACAGAGCTGCCCCCTGCCTCCCCATGCCTTCCGCGGCTGAACTCCAGCACCGGCGGCGGTCCCGGCTCCCCTGTTCCGCCCCATTCCCGTTCCTCTTCCAACAGGATGTCGAGGGCGCCGGCAATCTCTTCAAGCAGTTCCGGCGGCAACAGGTGGACCCAGCGCTCCCGGAGAAAGCCCAACTGGCCGGCGAGAGAGGTGGGAAACGAGACGATGGGCGCCCACAACGCTTCGCCCAGGGTACACCCCAACTCCGGCAGTAGCGGCCCCTGTTTCAGGGCGGCATGCATGCCGTCGGCCATGGCCGGGTACGGCGTTTCATCCGCCAGGACCCGATCATCCAGGATCTCCCGAAAGCTGTCAAGAGCCGGGTTCAGGGCGGCCAGCCTGAGCAGGAGCAGTTCACGCAGGACCAGCAGACGTCCCCCTTCACCGGCGGCGCTGAGCCACTCGTTGCTCTGCAGTCTGCCTTGCAGGACATCATCCGGCGGGAAAAGCGCCACAAAACGCTCCAGGGTCATGGCCGTTTCACCCCCGGCTGGATCGAACCCTCCCCGTTGCAGGGCATCCGCCATCACACCCGGCGTTTCGCGTTCTCCAAAAACGTCGATGATATGGCGGTACACTTCGAGCAGGGTGGCATAGAGAACGAGGTGGCCGGCATGAACCGGCAGCGCGTCGGGACCTTTCTCGCGGTTAAGCTTGAGGGCAAGCTGACGGAAAAACATGACGCCGGGTATGCCGCGTGCGGCAATGAGTTGCGAAAGCGCTCCCAACTCAAGGTAGCGCCAATGCCGGGCGGATATCTGGATGGTGCGGGGAAAGTAGGCTAGCGCGCTGCTCAGTTCAGTCATATCTGTGTCCAGCCGTGGGCGTGAGGGTTACAGCGGCGGGAACGCCGGAACGGGGCTACCCGCGATCCGGCGAACCGATGAACGCAACATGAATAGTATTATTTTTTCTTGGCTTTGCTTTTTCCAGGCTTTGCGGACTTGACGTTTTTAGACGTCTTCGTCTTCTTTCCTTTTCTGGACTTGCCTTTCTTGTGCCTGCTGCCGATCTTGCTACTGATCTTGCGGGGCTCGGGATTGAACTCCTCCCGGATATTGTTCAACAATACCGAGGCCTCTTCAAGATTGGGATCGGCCTTTTTGGCCGCTTCGAGCATCTCTTTCGCCTCGGTAAGCCGGCCGGTCTTCAGATAGAGGCGTCCCAGGGCATTGAGGGAGCGAGCGTGGTCCGGCTTGAGTTCCAGAGCCTTTTTATAACTGGCAATGGCGTTGTCATAGTCCTTCTTGAAATCGTAGATCAGGGCCAGCTTGTAGTGGTTGTTGGGATCATCGGGGAAGAGTTCCGCCGTCCCCTTGAGCAGGTCGGTAATCTCGTCGTAGCGCTTGTCCTTGACGTAAAGCGAAACCAAGGCGTTGCGCGTTTCCACATCGTCTTTCTGCTGCGCCAGAACCTTATTATAATGCTCAATGGCCTTGTCGTTCAAGCCCTTGGCTTTGTAGAGGGCGGCAATCTCCCGGTTTGCATCCACATTATCGGGCGACTGTTTCAGCACCGCCTGATATCCCTCGATGGCCAGGTTCATTTCCTTGGTGCGGGCAAAGAGTCGCGCCAGCTTGAGCTGGATATCGGGGCTGTTGGGTTTGAGCTTGAGAAATTCGCCGTACTGCTCCACCGCCTGGGCGTTGCTTCCGCGGTTCAGGTAGATATCAGCCAGGCGTAGCCTGGCGTCGGCATTTTGCGGTTTGACCTGTACAGCCTGCCGGTAGGCCACCACCGCCTCGTCCAGCAGGTCCTGTTTCTCATAGAGAATGCCCAGGTTAAGGTAGACGTCGCTGCTGGTGCTGTTGCGGTAAGCCGCTTCCTTATAGGCGGCAACTGCTTCTTTATCCATGCCGGCTGAACGGTACAGGTTCCCGAGTTCTTCATACGCTGCCACTGCATCAGGCTGTTCCTTGATGGTCGCCTTCACCCTTTCGATCGCTTTTTCCAGCTCTGCCTGGGACGGGGTTGCGGACACCGGCTTGTCAACTTCGGGGGGAGGCGGGGGCGGGACTGCCGTGGCGGCCGGGGTTGCCGGAGGCGTCTTTCCTTTGCCGCCCAGGAGCCTTTCGTAATCAGCCAGCTTGTTCTCACCTTTTCTGGCGTAGATATCGGCCATCATCAGATGAATCTGGCGATTTTGCGGGCTGGACACGGCGGCCTTCTTGAGCTCGTCCAGCGCATGATTCGGTTCATTGCGCTCAAGATGAATGGCGGCAATACCCATATGGGCCTTCTCGGAATTCGGATCGGCCGCCAGCGCCCGGCGGTACTCCTCCATCGCCTTGCCGTGCTGGCCGATGGCAACGTAGATCTCCCCCAAGCCGGTAAACACACCGGCGTCATTGGATAATCCGCGGCTGGCTTCGTTAAAGTAATAGATGGCCAGGGGATAAACCTTGCGCTCCGCCAGGATCATCGCCATGGCCTTTTGATACCTGGGATCGGGAATCGACGACAGGCCGCGGGCCAACTCGACCGAGGCCTCGTCATTCATCCCCTTTTGGGCGTACAGGAGCCCCAGATTGCCGCTTGCCAGGGGAAAGGATTGTTCCAGTTGCAACGCTTTGCGATATTCCGCAATCGCCCCGTCCGGATTGCCGGCACGCTCGAACTGCAATGCGGTTACATAGTGGCCGGCAGCGCCGTCGGGACAACGGGTGAGGATATCCGCTTCGGTCTGACGTATCTGGGCTTCATCGTGGAGTTGCCCCAGCTTCCCCGTAAGCTCAAGGGCCTTGGGGCATTTGTCGGCCCCGAATCCCCAGGTGAAACCGGTCAGCATGAGCACCGCGCAGGGCAGGGCAAGATATGTGCGAATCATAGGCATGTTCTCGGGTTGTCCTTGGTTAGTGTCCAGACGGCTGCACCCCTTGCGGTTCAGGTTCTTTTAGCCTCTGGCTGCGTTACGGCTCTTCATCGGGAGCTAAAACTCAAAAGGAATTACTGCGGCGAACGGACCGCACAGGACACTGATCTAATGTCGGGGGGAGATTATACATGGCACCTGGTCAAAATTCAATTCTTTAGGCAAATATCTTTGATTCTTGACATTTTTATGCAATAATTTTTATCCGTATAACACCTGTCGGCCACACTCCGCTTGTATGTCGTGAGCAGCAAGGAGCAGCGAAATGAATCAAGAGCTTGAGGCGTTGATCATGAATGCCAGTGATCTGCCCACCATCCCGGTGGTCGCAACCAAGGTCATGCAACTCGTTGAAAGCGAAAGCACCACCTCGGAAAAGCTGGCCAAGATAGTGGCGTCCGACCCGGCCGTTGCCGCCCGTGTCCTGAAAATCTCGAACTCGTCCTTTTACGGCTGCCAGCGCCAGATCCAGACGCTGTCCCATGCCATCATGATCCTCGGTTTCAGCACCCTGAAAAGCCTCGTGGTGGCAGCTTCGCTCAAACAGGTTTACAAGCCCTACGGCCTGACCGAGCAAATGCTTTGGGAGCACTCTTTCGGCGCCGGCCTGGCCGCCCGCATCATTGCCGGGGAAACCCGGCTGGTAAATGAAGAGGAGGCATTTCTGGGCGGCCTGTTCCACGATATCGGCAAGATCATCATGAACAACATGGACAGCAAGCAATTTCAAAGCGTCATGCAGAAATGTTATAATGACCGGATCTCATTTCTGGAGGCCGAACGGCAGGTATATCCCTACAACCACGCAGATGTGGGCGCGCTGGTTATCAAGAAATGGAACTTCCCGGAAATCCTGATGTATGCGGTCCTGAAGCACCACACCTACGATTTCGACGCCGACGAAGACCCCTATCGGATACGACTGGCCTGTGTTGTCGGGCTGGCAAACCTCTTCTGCCACAGGGTAGGGGCGGGCGTGCGCGAGCCGGAGGATTTTGCGCTCCACGAGACACCGCCCGCCATTATTCTCGACATCGATGAGGAGCAGATGAACGTTCTTTTTGAAACCTTCGTGGAGGCGTTCAACCGGGACAAGGGCTTTTTCGGCTAAACAGGGCGTTCAAACGCGTCACAAACCGCTTTTTCGTCTATTTCCCAGCAACTTTTCACTGGTCTCTTTTAAACCCGGATTTTCCATCAGGGCACGAGATGCTGCCAAGGCATATTCCGGGAGTCACTTCCTTTTGCCCGCTTGAGACCCCTTTCGCACTGCGAGACATGTCTGCCGGCTTCTTTCGCCCCGCTGCCCTCCCCAATCGAGTCAGTCGCACCCTCGTGCCGACAATCAAGATCATAATTTGATTTTTTTTGTCCAAAATAGTATCGTAATAAATTACGGTAGTATCAAAATGCAGATGCCGACACAACGATGAGACGGAAGCAGCGAAGACATGATTTTCCCTGTTGAGCGGTTTCCGCGAGGCAATCGGCAATTTGGCGCCAAGCATACTAGAATACGTCGCAAGGATGTTTATGATCCGCACAATTCTCACCTACCCCAACCCAGAACTCAAGAAAAAGTCGGCGCCCGTCGCTGTTATCAATGATTCCCTGCAGCAACTGGTCAAAGACATGGTAGAAACCATGTACGACGCACCGGGGGTCGGCCTGGCTGCACCACAGATCGGCGTGCATCAGCGCGTTGTCGTAATCGATGTCTCCGCCAAGGACGAACCGCCTGAATTGATTGTGGCAATCAACCCGGTTATAGTCCATGCTGAGGGAGAATCGTTTGAAGAGGAGGGATGCCTTTCCGTCCCCGGCTATGCCGCCAATGTCCGCCGCCATGCCAGCGTGGTGGTCAAGGGGCTGGACCCGGACGGGAACGAAAAGAGCTGGCGGGCTGAAGACCTGCTGGCCATAGCCTTCCAGCACGAGATCGACCATTTGGACGGGATTCTCTTTGTCGATCACCTTTCACCGCTCAAACGCGACCTGTTCCAGCGCAAACTCCGCAAGGCCGCCGAAGAGAAAAGGGGCGACAAATGACCGGCTGGCGGGTGATTTTCATGGGGACCCCGGAATTTGCGTGCCCCACATTGCAACTGCTCATAGATCGCGGCGAACAGTTGCTGGCGGTGGTTACCCAGCCGGACCGGCCCAAAGGACGCGGCCAGAAGCTGACGCCGCCGCCGGTCAAGGAACTGGCGCTGCGTCACGGTATCCCGGTGCACCAACCCCTCAAGGTACGCGACCCGGCCTTTGTCGAAAGTATTCTGCGGCTCAATCCGGACGTGATCGTGGTGGTGGCCTTTGGACAGATCCTTCCCAAGGCGCTCCTGGAAATCCCCCCCCATGGCTGCATCAACGTTCACGCCTCGCTCTTGCCCCGTTACCGTGGGGCCGCACCGCTCAATTGGTGTATCATCAACGGCGAGAGCGAGACCGGCGTTACGACCATGCTGATGGACGCCGGCCTGGATACCGGCCCGATGCTGCTCCACCGGTCAACACCCATTGATGAAAACGAGAATATTGCCACACTCCACGACCGCATGTCCATGATGGGTGCGGAACTGTTGGCCGAGACCCTGGACGGGATCAAAGCCGCCTCCATACCGCCGCGGGAACAGGATAACGCCCTTTCCTGCTATGCCCCCATGCTGAAGAAGGAGGATGGACTGATCGTCTGGTCCCGTGACGCCCGCGCCATCCATAACCAAGTGCGCGGCATGAGCGTCTGGCCCGTCGCCTATACCTTCATGGACGGCCAGATACTGAAGATCTACCGCACGAGGGTCGGCAGCGGCAGCGGCCAACCGGGTA
>Ga0326728_10024031_pt1 | contig 11089 bp, 6 predicted proteins | sample MB3enrmetagenome_FD_207602 | JGI IMG/M metagenome (GOLD analysis project Ga0326728, IMG submission 207602) | Lab enriched peat soil microbial communities from McLean, Ithaca, NY, United States - MB31MN | ecosystem: Environmental > Terrestrial > Soil > Wetlands > Peat | place: USA: New York... | reverse complement strand
GTCCCAGTAATTCCAGACATAGTATTTCCCGTCCTGCCGGGACCTCATGCGTGATTTCATGAGCTGGAACCACTGCAGGGCGCGCTGGCGATAGACGGGTTTCTTCGTCACGTCGTACATGGCCAGCATCCAGCGGGCAATATGGTTCTCCTTATTGTCGGGGTTGGAAAAGCCGGTGGTCTTCCTCTCGGCATATCCTGCAGACCACTTGCCCGTCTGCCGGTCAATCCCATAGGCCGGCACGATCCATAAGCCGCCCTCTTTGACCTCGCGCCAGCAACCGCGGGAGTCCCATTTCTGGAATGTCTCCTCGGCGAGTTTCAGATAGCTGAGGGCCTTGTCGCTCCACCTGGCGGCGAGTGCGGGCGTTCGACGGATTTCCTCGGCCATCAACACCACCGGTCGGAGTATCATCGCCTCGCCTAGCAGACTGTCGGCATCATATTCCTTGGACTCGTCTCCGCCTCCGTCGCCCTTCGGCCAGCCGGGGAAGCCATCCGGCTCCTTTGCGCTGCGCTTAATGCAGGAGTCCGTCCAATCAACCAGCGCTTCGACCCACTTGGGATCATGCGTCGCCCGGTATCCGTAATAGAACCCGTTCAGGAAGGGGCTGACCAGCCAGCCCAGTTCCTCACCCGTTTCCTTGTCGCAATAGCGGTTGCGCGCGTCCCCAACGATGTTCTTCTCCCACCGGTCGAGCCAGTCTTTGATCAACGCGGCATCCAGGGCCAGCGCCGGCTTGCCACCCACAGGGCGTGACGCTTCCGCGGCAAGGAGGAGGTGTGAAGGCAGGGGGGCCGTGATGGCCGCTGCAGCCAGGGTGACCTGTTTCAGGAAGCGGCGTCGTTTCATGGTGGACGTTAGACTACTGGATTGCCGCGTGGAAGTAACGCTAGGATAATGACGAGGCAGGCGTAGCATAGCACCGCCACGCCTCCTCGCGGCTTCAGGTCCCTTTCACTACTTTCATCGTTTGGACTCCTGCACCACTGCCGCGCAGGCCCGCCGTAGATACTCCTCAAATTGCCAGTCGCCACTGCTGCCGGTCTGCCGGGTCACCACTAAGTCGAGGCTTGGCACGAAGGCGATGAGTTGTCCGCCGGAGCCGGGTTTCTCACGGGCGTCGGCGGGAAGGCCTTCCCCGCTGTGACCGCCCGCGGGCCAGTGCCCCGCGGGCAATTCCCAGCAATGGGAGAAGACCTGCGGGTTCAGCTTCCAACGCATCTCGGGGGTCATCACATCATGGGTGGGAGCGGCGGTCTGTGCGACGAACCATTTCGGGATCACTTGCTGATCTTGCCATTGGCCGTCATGCAACATGCAGTAGGCAATGCGGGCCAGGTCGCGCGCGGACAGGCCCAGGCCGTGCGACGGGTGCCGGCCAATGCTTGGCCCGCCGTCGTAATACTGAAACCACCAGTGCTCGATGCCGAGCGGTTTGAACAGCGCTTCGATGGCAAATTGATCGTAAGGCTTGCCCGTGACGTTCTCGCAGACGAGCGCAGCATGCGCTAAAGCGATGGTCGAATAACCGCACCCTTGCCCCGGATCGAAGGCTAGCTTCGCGGTTCGTTCATCGCCGCTGTGGCCGAGGATATATTCCCACGTGCCGTCGTTGGGCGCGCCGGTCGCTTCGGGACAGATGCCAGAAGTGTGATTGAGCAACTGCTTGACTGTGATCTTCGCTTTGCGCGGATCGCTGAGCGGTTGCGCCCAGGGAATGAACTGGAAGGCCGGATCATCGAAGTTCATTCTTTTCGGTGTCTGGCCGTGCTGGCTTCGCTCGGAGGCGATGGCCAGCACGGTCGCGCAGACCGCCTTGGAAACGGACGCCACGCGGCGGGTGTCGGTCCTGGCGCTATTTCCACGCTCGACTTCCAGCGCGATGTGGCCGTGGCGAATCACGTCGGCAGCGAAGGTCCGGTCATCCGAGTCGAGCAGCCACTGTTTGAGGTCAGCGAGCTTGCCAGGGTCCATGCCGGCCAGTCGGCGGAGGTTTTCCGCTCCGTCGAGTTTTCGCCAGCCGCCTTGGGATTCGGGAGGCGGGAAATATGCGGCGGCGTGCTCGCCCGAAGGCGCAGGGACACGCGCCAATTGTTTCAATTGGGCGTAAACCAGCGAGTCATCCGCCGCGCCGCGGAAGGCGAACGGAAAGCGTTGATTCACTTGCTCCTCCATCAATCCCCACGACGCGCCATTAGCAACGCAAAGGCCAACGGCTTTGGCTCCGGCTTCGCTTGTCTTTTGATCCTCGTTGCAGACGATCGGTTTGCCGTAGGGCTTCAAAGACGCAATTCGCCGCGGAATATCCTCCAAGCGAGTTGAGTTGAAGTGGACGAGCAGGAAATCACTGGCCTTAGCGATCACCTCTTGCTGCGCGCCGTCCCCTAAACCGCTCGTGGACACGAGCAAGCCGGGAGCAGTTTGCCTGGCCAGCCGAATAAGCGCAACGAGACCATCGGCAGTCTTCAGAATGGGGTGATCGAAACCGCTGTGCCCGAATTCGTTGGCGATTTCCAGCACCACGTTCCTGAAGCCGCTCGCATGAACCCACTGCGCCACGTTGACCACGCCGACGCGCACGGCCTCGTCATCTTTGAGCACCTGGTCCTGCCGCTGATAGTAGCAACCGAGGATCACGACCGCGCCGTGCCGGTCGCATGCTTCGATCACGCGTTGGACGCGGTTCAGATAGGAGCTGCGCAAGGACCCGTCCGGGTTGAACGCCGAGTTCACCGCGCCTTCATAACCCGGCATACCGCCCTGCAAATTCAGCGTGAAGGCAAGGACACCGTGCGCAACGTAATCGGGAATGTGCACTATAAACGCGTCCGTGTTCGCCTCGGCGCCGAATGCAGGACGGTGGCTGTCCTCGAACGTGGCGTTGACCATGCGGACGTTGAGCAGCAAGCCCTCCGCCTGGGCGCCGCGGTAGGTGACCTCTCCGTTGATGTGCCAACGGCCATCCACGATATCAACTCGCGTGGAAGCGGCAAACTTCGAATTCAAGCCCGGCTCGTCGCCGTTTGGTCCGGCGGTCGCACACGAATTATGCGCAATGTGGAAGGTCAACAGCAGACATCCGACGGAAGCCAGCATTCTCATTACGTTTCGCATCGATACCCTGAAATGGGCTTAAGGGCGAGCCTTGTTTTCGCTCGACCAGTGGAATCCTGATTAACGCGGCTTGGGTTCGCGCTTTTGGGAAAAGCGAACCTTTACCAGACCCCAAAGGACCCGTCGTTTCGTGAACAGGTTCAAGACTTCTCCGATCTCTCGAAGGCCTTGCCGCATTGAGAGGCGGAGGCAAGCTGAGACCGGCCCTCTTGGCCCTTATGCCAGAGGGTCCACGGTTTGCACTCCGGCTGGTTGGAAATGACGTTTATTGTGGGTTGCGACGATGTGGCCGTGAAATAATGCCGTGGCTGCGATCAAAGAGTCTTCGCAGGTCATCGTGCGATTCTTGGCCTTCAAGTCCGCGAGGAGACCCTTCCATCGAATCAGCACGGGTTCGGTCAGTTCTTCGGTGGCCTGGGCGAGCTGCCGTCTGACAGCGGCCAGCCAAGCGGCAAGACTCGCCTTATGCGCGGCAGGCGCCCGGTCCAACCCGAACTGCAACTCGGCGAGCGAGACCACGCTCAGGAAAACATCAGCTTCGTTGTCCTGGAGCCAAGTAGCCAGTTTTGGCGGCACTCGTTTCCGCTCAAGCAGCGACAACAGGTCCGTATCAACCAGGAAGCTCATTTGAACGGGAGGGGATGCCGCTCTGGCGGGGGAATGGTAGCCGGACACTTCGAGAACAGTTTGAGCAATCCAATGGCGCCGTGGCGTTTGGCCGGTTTGGGGGTTAGAACGATACTATTCTTGCCGTCGCGCATCGGCCGGACCTCAACCAATCCACCCTTAGACAGACCAGAAGCCTCCCGCCACCATCTTGGGAGCGTGCTCTGACCGACCTTTGAAACGGTCATGGTGTCCAAGTCTTTCATGTGTTAAGGATTCCTTAAATCGCAGCGAATGTCAACTCAAGCGACCTGGACTGAACTCCGCCTCACTCCTTCTCGGTTGCGGCGGATCTTCCTTATACGACGACTTGGTTTGCCTCGATAATCTCCTTGAAGCAATGGGGGCTTCTGCGAATGCTCTCTCCAGCTTATGGGCAGGGCCACGGCCCGCGCAGGCTGAATTGCAAAGGGAATCGCCCGCCGTCAGCCTGATCATACAGGAACCGATGAGCGCAGACACCGACAGCCTCTTGGCCCCGAACGATGACAAGGAGTTCGAGCAACTCTGTCAGCACGTCCTGGAGCACCGGTTCAAGACCCTCCGCGGGCAGGCTTACGCCCGGTCCGGCTGCGCGCAGCACGGCGTGGATTTCTACATAGAAGTACCTGCCGAAGGTGGGAAAGCGGACACTGCTGGCACCCAAATCATCGGCGTACAATGCAAGCACAAGGACCGTGCCCTCGGCCATGAACTGACGGTCGAGGAACTGAACGCCGAGGTGCAGAAGGCGAGGGGTTTCCGTCCGCCGCTGACGGCCTTCATCGTTGCGACGAGTGCGCCGACCACCAAAGCGGTGCAGGACCGCGCCAACGAGTTGACCGCCAGCCACGCGCGCGAAGTCCCACCCTTGTTCCCTGTCACAGCCTGGTTCTGGGAGAAGATCCGGCACGAGTTCGCTAAGGACGAAACGCTCCTCACACAAGTCTTACAGCGATTCTATCCCCATCTTCGCTCCGCTCTCACCCCGCCGTTCAACACCCTCCACCAGCTTACACCGCCCGTCTCGGACTTCACCGGTCGTGAGGCGAAGCTTGATGAGTTGCGGAAGAAAGTGAAGCAAGGCAGCGTGGCCATCACCGGCGTGCGCGGCATGGGCGGGGCCGGGAAGACCGCACTGGCCCGGCGGCTGGCCGCGGAGTTGAAGGCCGATTACCCGGATGCCCAGATCGAACTCGATCTCAAAGGCGTGAGTCCCCAGCCGCTCAGTCCCACCGACGTGCTCAGCGCCATTCTGCGCGTTTTTCATCCCGCAGCGAAACTGCCGGAGGGCGCGGTGGAGTTGGCGGCGCTGCTCCGGCAGACGCTCGATGGCCGCCGCGCCCTACTCCTGCTCGACAACGCCAAAGACGCCCGGCAGATCGCGCCGCTCCTGCCGCCCCCGCCGGGTTGCCTGGTCCTCGTCACCTCCCGGCAGCATTTCGCCCTCTCCGGCCTGGATGCCGTGAATCTGGGCGTGATGGAGCTACCGGAAGCACGTGGGCTGTTGCTCAAGATTGAGCCCCGCATCGGCGCTGAGGCGGATGCTCTGTCCGAAGCCTGCGGGCGGCTGCCGCTGGCCTTGAGGCTCGCGGCCAGTTTCCTGGCCGTCAATGAGCATATCGCTCCCGCCGACTATGTCCGGCAATTACGTGATTCCCGCCAACGGCTCCAGTTGCTCGACAAGGCCCAGGAACTCACGGCGGAGGAGCTGGGCCTGGAAGCCTCATTCACTCTCAGCTTCCAACAACTCGCGCCCGAGCAACAACAGCGGTTCACTCAACTCGCGGTCCTCCCAGAGAGCTTCGACCGTGCGGCCGTGACCGCGGTGTGGGCAGTCGAGGAATCCGCGGCTAGAGACGCGCTCGACCTGTTGTTACGGCTGAGCCTGCTGGAATGGAACCCGCAAACGCAACGTTTCGAGCTCCATGACCTTCTGCGCGAGTTCGCACGCAACCAGTCCACGGCGGAAGCACTGGACGCGGCGAAACGAAGACACGCGGAACATTTCATTCGCGTAGCTGAGCGAGCGGCAGGACTCTACCTGAAAGGCGGGGAAAATGTCCTGGCCGGTCTGGCGTTGTTCGACCGCGAGCGGTCGCATTTGGAGGCGGCATTCGACTGGATCGAGTCTCAAGGTGATAAGGAAGCTGCCCGGCTGCTGGTCTCGCTGATGGACGCGGTCGCTTACACCAGCGATCTGCGTTTCCACCCGCGCCAGCGCATCCGTTGGCTGGAAGCGCAGGCCAAAACTGCCCGGCTTGCCGGAGACCGCGAGGGGGAAGGCACCGCCCTTGGCAATCTCGGCATTGCCTACGCCGCTTTGGGCGACGCGCGCCAGGCCCTTGAGTTCTACGTGCAGGCGTTGGTCATTGACCGCGAGATTGGTAACCGGCGCGGGGAAGGCACTAGCCTCGGCAATCTCGGCTTTGCCTACGCCGCTTTGGGCCAGGCGCGCAAGGCCATTGAATTCTACGAGCAGGCGTTGGTCATTGCTCGCGAGATTGGCAACCGGCGCGGGGAAGGCGCCGACCTCGGCAATCTCGGCAATGCCTACCTGGCCTTGGGCGAGGTGCGCAAGTCGATCGAGTTCTACGAGCAACGATTGGTCATTGCCCGCGAAATGGGCGACCAGCGCGGGGAAGGCAATGTTCTAGGCAATCTCGGCAGTGCGTATCTGGCTTTGGGCGAGGCGCGTAAGGCCATCGAGTTCTACGAGCAGGCATTGACCACTCGCCGTAGAATTGGTGACCGGCGTGGGGAAGGCCAAGACCTCGGTAATCTTGGCTTAGCCTACGCTGCTTTGGATGACCGGCGCAAGGCCATTGAGTGCTACGAAAAGGCGCTCGTCATTCTCCGCGAGATTGGCGACCGGCGAGGGCAAGGCAACGTCCTCGGCAATCTCGGCAGTGCCTACTTCATGCTGGGCGACGCACGCAAAGGCATTGAGTTCTACGAGCAGTCGTTGGTCATTGCCCGCGAGGTTGGCGACCGGAGCGGGGAAGGCAATTCCTTGTCGAATTCCGCGCTGGCGTTGGAGAAGCTGGGAGACCGGGCGCAGGCCATCGGTCGGGCGGAGGCGGCGCTGCGGATTTTCGAGGCCATAGAAGATCCCGGTGCCGCGAAGGTGCGCGCAAAGTTGGCCGAGTGGCGCAAGGCTGGAGCCGGTTCGTAGCGCTGAGCATGTAGGTTTACTCGCCTGACTCGTGCCCGCTGACTCTGGCGGCTTCGGGGTTGCCCCACCGGAGCCTTCTGCTAGGGTAACCACAAAGAAGAATATTATGGCATTTACACCTGATGAGCGGCAGCTCCAAAAGCGCCTCTTTCAGTGCCTCGCCGATGAGGCCCTGAAGCCCGGCAGCAAGTTCTACGAGCCCATTTACGAACATGCTGGAAGTGAAGACCCTGTGGTGCTAATGCGGGTGCTTATCGAGCTTACCGCCACCGAGAGTATCCAGATGTTCTCCGGCTTTCGTGGGTCTGGGAAAACGACGGAGCTGTTCCGTCTCAAGAAAAGCCTCGAAGCCGAAGGCTACGTTGTGCTTTACGGCGACGCCCTCGAATACCTGAACCCGGCCCAGGAAATTGACATCTCGGACCTGCTGATTGTTCTCGCGGGCACCTTCAGCGACGCCTTGGAAGCGGAGGGTTTGGGAGACATTGGCAGAGACGATTATTGGACGCGCCTGAAAAACTACCTGACCACCACAACAGTAATGGTAGATGAGGCTGATGTGAAGGCCGGCGTTGATTTGAAGCTCAAGCTCAAGACCACCCCCACCTTCCGCCAGATGCTCCAGGAAAAGCTGGCCAACCGAATCGGCGAGCTCAAACGAGAGGTGGACCGCTTTTTCGAGGACGGTGTCAAGGCTATCCGGGCCAAGCGCGGGGCCAAGTTTCCGGGCGTCGTCTTCCTTTTCGACCAGATGGAGCAGATTCGGGGCACCCTATCGAACGAGAAATCTGTTATTGACAGCGTCGTGCGGCTATTCTCCCAGCACCTGAAGCTAATGGAGATTCCTTACGTGCACATGGTCTATACCGTGCCGCCGTGGCTGAAATTTGTTGTGCCGGGCCTCGCTCGCATCCAAATCCTCCCCAGCGTCCGCCAGTGGAAGAACGACGCAAAGCGCACCGACTATCCCGCCGGGTGGACCGCTTTGCGGTCGTTGGTGCATCGGCGCTTTGGTGACGTGGATTTCCAGCGGTTTTTTGGCGGCCCTGGCCCCAAACATCCTCTGGCGGACCGGCTGATCGCGGTGTGCGGCGGACACTTCCGCGACCTGCTTCGGCTGCTGCGCGAGGCTGTCCTGCGCGTCCAGACTCTACCCGTTACGGAAGAGATCATTCAAAGCGCCATTGTCGCTGTGCGCAGTAATTACTTACCCATCGCCATCGACGACGCGAAGTGGCTGGACCAGATTGAGCGCGTGCGAGAGGCCGCGCTCCCCAGCACAGGAGAGAAGGATGTCAACCGCCTCACCCGTTTCCTGGACACGCATTTCGTGCTTTACTTCGCCAATGGCAAGGAATGGTACGACATTCATCCGCTCATTCGGGAGGAGGTGGCCGCTATCGTAAAACGGGAAGCCGCCAACACCCCGCCAGCTAAAGCATGAGCAACGAAGCCCAGCTACGCTGGGAGGATCTAGCACGGCGCTACGACTTGCCGAGTCAGCCTGAGTGGCAGAAGCTGTTGACCCTCTTCGACCTTGCCGAAGGCTTCTCTCTGCTCGTCCTGCTGGTGCTGGATGCAGATGGGGCGGCCCTGTGCCGGCGAGAGTTGGAAAAGCACCTTCAGCGCGAAGGCAACCAACTGGTTTCCATCGAACTGCCAACACCGGATGACCTTCGCCAACTCCCCGCCCGCCTCCTGGCAGCGCAACCGCCTCCCAACACTGGCTGCCTCTGGATGTCGGCGGTGGAACCAGACTACGGCAAGGCTTATCCCGAATGGCGTGAAGCATGGCGGGAGGCCCTTGCGCGGCTCAACTCCCAGCGTAATCCTATCCGACGGCAATTCGACCTCTCGCTCGTCTTCGTGGGTGCATCCTGGCTCCAGGAAGTCATGCGCGAAACCGCCCCGGACCTCTGGTCAGTACGGACCCTCGTCGTCCGCATCGAGCCAGCGCTCCGGCCCGCTGCCGAGCGGCAAGTCCCCGAGGCTGGGCGATTTGAATTCACGGAGGAGCCCGGCGGCGGGGACCCGTTCTTTGCCCTCCAGGAAGCGGAGAAACTGCGCAGCCTGCCTGGCAAGGAACTCGCCCTCGCCCGCCTGCTCCACCGGGCTGGGGAGGGCTTCGCGGGCCGGGATGACTGGCGCGCGGCCGATAAAGCCTTCACTGAAGCTCTCGAACTCAAGCAACGCGCCAGCGCTCAAGCCGCCAGCGTGCTTGCCACTCTCCTCAATCTTGCTTGGGCGTGTCAGATTCTGGGCCAGTCCCGTCGGTCGATAAACCACGCCCAAGAAGCTGTGAAGTTAGCCCGCGAGATTGGTGACCGGCGCGGGGAAGCCGCTGCCCTCAGCAATCTCGGCCTTGCCTACTACAGTCTGGGTGACGCGCGCAAGGCCATTGAGTTTTATGAGCAGGCGTTGGCCATTCGTCGTGAGATTGGCGACCGGCGCGGGGAAGGCATCACCTTCAGCAATCTCGGCCTTGCCTACACCGCTTTGGGCGAGGCACGCAAGGCAATTGTGTGCCACGAGCGGGCGTTGGTCATTGCCCGCAAGATTGGCAACCGGCGCGGGGAAGGCGGTGCCCTCGGCAATCTCGGCTTGGCCTATGCCGATTTGGGCGACCTGCGCAAGGCTATTGAGTTCTACGAGCAGGCGTTGGCTATTCGTCGTGAGATTGGCGACCGGCGCGGGGAAGGCAACGCCCTCGGCAATCTCGGCTTGGCCTATGCCGCTTTGGGCGACGTGCGCAGGGCCATTGAGTTCTACGAGCAGGCGTTGGTCATAACCTGCAAAACTGGCGACCGACTCGGGGAAGGTACCACCCTCGGTAATCTCGGCAGTGCCTACTACCGTCTGGGCGACGCGCCCAAGGCCATTAAGTTCTACATGCAGCAATTGGCCATCACCCACGAGATTGGCGACCGGCGCGGGGAAGCCAACTCCCTATGGAATTCCGCGCTGGCCCTGCAGATGCTGGGCGACCAGGCGCAGGCCATCGCTCGGGCGGAGGCAGCGCTACGGAATTACGAGGCCATCGAAGACCCACATGCCGCGAAGGTGCGGGCTCAATTGGCCGAGTGGCGCAAGGCTGGAGCCGGCTCGTAAAGTGGACCTGGCTGGCAGGTCGCCCGGCGACGCGGCAACCATATCATGTTGGTGGTCGAATCTGTGTAACCTTGGCAACGTTCTTGCGGTCTATAAAGCTGGTCTCGGGACTTCCAGTGCCCAGGCGGCTGAGCGGCGGGATGGAGCGGGTCGCCAGCGTTGCGACACGGCGGGGGCAAGGCCAGAGACCGAAGGAGGAGGCTTCCAAGAAGCTTACAACAGGCTTGCAACATGCTTGCAACATGCTTGCAACTAGGCAGGCGCTAGGCAGGGGCTTGGGAGGCGCCAGGCAGGCACAAGGGCCTGGCGGCGGTCCCAATCAAGCGGGACAGGCGGGACACCTGCCTTAGGTCAGCAACAAAACTGCGGGTGCTCTTGCGGCTTCTCCCAGGTGGCCAAGGAAAGCCGCGGCTGCGGCTTCCGTTTTGCGCGTCCGGGGCCTATTGTTCGCTCATGCGCGTTTTGATTGTTGGGTGCGGGTATGTCGGGATGCCGCTGGGGGCGGAATTGGTCCAACAAGGACACGAGGTCTTTGGGCTGCGCCGGGGGACGGGAGCCGAGGCCGAGTTCAAATTAGCCGGGATCAAGCCGCTCACGGGTGACATCACCAAGGCAGAGCAGTTGGCCCAGTTGCCCAGGGAGTATGATTGGGTGGTCAACTGCGTGTCGGCGTCCGGCGGGGGCGTAGCGGAGTATCGGGAGGTCTATTTGCAGGGGACGCGGAATCTGATCGAGTGGCTGGGGGCCGCACCGCCGAAGAAGTTTGTCTATACCAGCAGCACCAGCGTTTATGGGCAGAACGACGGTTCGATAGTCAAGGAGAGCAGCCCGACGCAACCGGCGGCCGAGACGGGGAAGATCCTGGTCGAGACGGAACGGGTGCTGCTTGCAGCGGCGCGGGAGGGAATGCCTCGGACTGTTAACACACCTTGCGCCCCTGAAACCCCAGGCAAAGACGGGCCCCGCACCCCCCCCCCCACCCCCAACGGAGGGGGGGGGGGGGGGGAGAGGGCGCGTTGCGGGAAAACAAAACACACCCAAATT
>Ga0326728_10024030_pt1 | contig 11089 bp, 8 predicted proteins | sample MB3enrmetagenome_FD_207602 | JGI IMG/M metagenome (GOLD analysis project Ga0326728, IMG submission 207602) | Lab enriched peat soil microbial communities from McLean, Ithaca, NY, United States - MB31MN | ecosystem: Environmental > Terrestrial > Soil > Wetlands > Peat | place: USA: New York... | reverse complement strand
AGGGGGGACCGCCCCACAACTGCGGCGCCTGCGGCCGATGCGCCACGATGCCTGCGCAACCTGGAGTTCTTCAATCAGGGCCGGCGCCGTGCTCCGCCTGTCTACCGTTTCGCCAGCGGCTTGAGAATCTCCGACAGCAGGTCCTGAACCGCGGCGTCGCGCACCAGGTGGGGGTATCTTTCGCCGCCGTGATAGTCGATCCGGTGCGTTTCGTAATACTCGCCGGTCTTGATCAGCAGTTCCAGCGGCTTGGTGGCGGAGGCCGTCGCCTCCACGGCTTCACGCAATCCCGTGGGCGTGAACTGCCGGTTGTTCACGGCCATGATCGTGACGGCGGGCGCGATTCCGGCTTTCTGGGCCGGCCCGCCGTACGCCACATCGATGATCATGCCGTCTTCCTTGACCTTGAGGCCCAGCGAGTAGCTCAGATCGATCGTCTTGCGTTCCGCTTCTTCGTCCTTCCAAATCTCCGACTGCTCCCCGTCGTAAACCAGCTTCCAGCCGGAGTGCTCGATGCCCCCCAGCGGCGCGTGCGGCTCCGTCGAGCGCAGGCGGCTGTTCAGGAAATCCGCCCAATCGTAGGGCTGGACTGAGTTCAGCGCGGCTACCAGGTCCTCGAAATTGTACGGTTTCATGGCCGGCGCTCCGCCCGGGCCTCCTTCGAAGGCGCGGCAGAAATCGTCCAGCGACCTCGCGCCCCGGCTGAGCTGCCGGATCTGGACATCGGCATCCAGCCAGATCAGCGTGCCCTCCTCGTAGTAGTCCACGGTGCGGCGATAATCCGCGTAATCGCTTCCCGCCTCATAGAGGACTTGCGCGGCCACGGCCGTGTCTTCGAGCGGTCTCCACGTCCGGCCGTACTTGGTGTCCAGCTCCGCCGCGTCCATGGCCAGCGATTCGCGGAAGTCCTCCGCGCTCCACAACCCGCTCCGCGGCGCCAGAATTTCGCCCAGGTAATTCGTCAGGCCTTCGTAGACCCACAGCAGGTCGCCCTTCATGGGCGTATCGTACCCCCCATCGGCGCCGCCCGAGGTGAGCCCTATGGGCCGGCGATATTTGCCGTTCCAGGAGTGCACGAATTCGTGCGACAGCAAGGTGCCGGAGAGCTTTCGCGGTCCGGGGTCCACCAGCGTGCGCTCGCCCAGCCGGTCGTCGCTCGATTCGTGGTGCTCCAGGCCGAAGTGCGCCACGTGGTCGCTGAGGGTGAACAGGAAGTGATAATCCCGGTAGTGGCGCGCTCCGAACAGCGCGCCCGTCTCCACCACCAGGTTCTTGTACTCGTCCGCCAGCTCGGGGCTGATCTCGACGGCGCGGTCGCTGTCCCCGGCCAGGTGCAGGTAGTGCGGAGCGCCGCGGTCCGTGCCCAGCTCGACGGTGCGGAAGTGGGCGCCGGCCAGCAGCGGCGAATCGATGAGAGTGGTGAGCGGCGCGGGCTGAAACTCGATCTCGCTCCCGGACTCGTGCGCGATCGGCAGCGCGGTTCCGTACCGCCATGAGCTGGGCACGCGCAGCGTGGCCTGGTATTCGAGGCTGTCGGCCGGCGCGCCCTGGGGATACAGCACAAGCTGGTTCCAGTTGAGCACCGCCAGCTCGCTGGTGGTCGAGCTTCCCGATGAGAAGCCGCTCTCCTCGGGCGGCGAGATGAAATCGAAGCTGGCCTCCACCGACGATGCTCCCGCCGGAACTTCGATGTGGAACGCGTACATGTTCACGCTGTCGCGCCTCCAGGCCACCGGTTGCCCGCCCGCCTGGATCTTCAACCCGACCAGGTTCACAATCGGCCCGGTGGGCGCGTGCTCGCCCGGAATCCATTCCGGATAAAGCAGCGTCATGGGGCCCGGCCGGGCGGGAATGGTCATCTGGACGTGGAACAGCCGGCGGGGCGCGTCGGTGGCGTCGACGCGCAGGCGAACCGGGTTCTGGGCACAGAGCGGCAGCCACGCCAGCGCTGCCAAAGCCACGCGGACAATACGCATAATCTCACGATTGTACTTCACCGGCGTCGGCGGGGTGTGCTGCTTCACCTTGCCAATGGCTTCCCCCGCCGGCGCCCGTATCGCTCCCGGTTCCCGCCGTGCCCGAACAGCCTTCGACAATGGCGTAGAGATCCGCCAGGCGGACCGGCTTTGGCAGATAACCATCCATACCGGCCAGGCGGCAGCGCTCTGCATCGCCTTTCATAGCGTGCGCCGTCAGGGCGAAGATCGGAACATGTCTGCCGGTACCGGTCTCTGCCTGGCGGATCAAGGCGGTGGCTTCGAGGCCATCCATTTCCGGCATCTGTAAGTCCATGAGGACCAGATCGAACCGTTCGCGCCCGACTGCCGCTACCGCTTCACGCCCGTTTGCAACCACCGTAACCTGGTGCTCCCGCTTTTCCAGCAGCCGTGCCGCTACCATCTGGTTGACCGGATTATCCTCCGCCAGCAGAACTTTGCGCCGGGCTTGGGCGCGCCTCTCAACCGCCAACCCCTCCGGCGCCGGCTCCGTCAAGGAAGGCTTGTTTGAGACACCCAGGCGTGCCGTGAAATGAAAGCAACTGCCGTGGCCGGGTTCGCTTACCACCCACATCCCGCCGCCCATCAGTTCCACCAGGCGCAAACAAACCGTCAGCCCAAGCCCGGTGCCGCCGTACTTGCGGGTGGTGGTGCTATCGGCCTGCGCGAAAGGCTCAAAGATCTTTTGCTGCAACTCCACGGGAATTCCGATCCCCGTATCGCGGACGAAAAAGTGAACCACCATTACGTCCGCGTTTCGGCTTGCGACCTGGGCCTGGACCACGATCTCGCCGTCGGCGGTGAACTTGAGAGCATTACCCACGAGGTTGGTCAACACCTGGCGCAGGCGTGTCGGATCGCCCACCACCATGCCGGGCACACCCTGCGCCTGCCAGATCAGTTCGATCCTCTTCTGCCCGGCCTTCAGGCTGAAGCTCTTCATCGTCTGGTCGAGCAGTGCCGGCAGATCGAAATCCACCGGGTCCAGCTCCAGCTTGCCGGCTTCGATCTTCGAGAAATCCAGAATTTCGTTGATCAGGCTGAACAGGCTTTCGCCCGAATTCTTGACCATACCCAGATGCGCGCGCCTCTCGGGCACGGTTTCGGTATCCAGAAGCAGTTCGGTCATGCCCAGGACGCCATTCAGCGGCGTGCGGATTTCGTGGCTCATGTTGGCGAGAAACTCGCTCTTGGCGCGGCTGGCTGCCTGCGCCGCCTCTTCGGCGCGCTTCCGAACCTCGATCTCCCGGCGCAATTCGCCCGTGCGCTCTTCGACACGCTCCGCCAGTCTGCGCTCGCTCCGGCGCAGCTTTCGTACACGGATTTGGTAGAATCCCACCCCCGCCGTGGACGCGGCCACCAGGCACAGCGCGGCGAACCAAAAGGTCTGATAGAAGCGCGGCCGGGCTTCCACCGGGAACCAGGCGCCGCTCTCATTCCAGGCGCTGTCCATGTTGCGCGCCACCACGCGGAAGCGGTACGCGCCGGATGGAACGTTGGTGTAATAAGCGGCGCGCCGGTTGCCGGCTTCCACCCAGTCCGCATCGAAGCCTTCCAGCTTGTATCGGAATTGCGTGAACTCCGGAAACAGAAAGGTGAGGGCGGTGTAGTGGAATTCCAGGTTGCCGCCGGCGCGAATCCACCCGCCGGCGCCAACCGGCTTCTGCCGTTCGTCGGTTACGCGTTCGATCAGCACCGGCGGGGCGGGCCGTTCGATCATCAACCGCGCCGGGTCGATCTCCAGCAAGCCGCCGTAAGTGGCGAAGTACAGCTTGTTGTCCCGGCCTTTCCAAGTCTCCGGCCACGCCACAAAGGGAAACTCGCTGCTGCCTCGCATTCCATCGGCCGCGCCGAATCGCTGTGTCTCGACCGCGCGCTTGCGCCCTTCGGCAACGGCATTTAGGTCCGCCCGCGAAACCCGCAGCATCCCGTCGCGGCCCGCGATCCAGAAATAGCCGTGGCCGTCTTCAAAAATCCAGGCCATATCGAGCTCCGGCATGCCTTGAGCCGGGGTGAAAGCCGTGACATGCGTCCCGTCGATGCGGTTCAGCCCGGAGTAAGTCTGCGCCCACAAGTGCCCGGCGTCGTCGGCGAGCATGCTGTGCACCGTCTGGTTCCCTCCGGAACGGGCCAGCACGGGACCGAATCGTCCGCCGTCGAGCCGCTGCACACCCAGCGCCGTTCCCACCCAGATGGTTCCGTCCGCGCCCTCGGCCATGGCTCTTACCGGCACGTAGGCCAGGCCCTGTGGTTTGCCGAAGACCGCCATCGAGTCGCCCTGAAACCGGATGAGGCTGTCTCCCGTGGCGGCCCACACCCTGCCATCCCGTTGCTCAAACAGCAGGCGGATGGGAGGCCGCAACTTCCACTCGCGCTGCGCCCGGCCATTCGGTTCCCCGCTAAACCTTTGCAGGACGCCCACGTCGGACCCGGCCCACAGGTTGTTGTGGCGGTCGCGGATGACGGGCCACATCGCGTTCCGCGAGAGCCCATCCTTTGAGGTGTACGCCGCCACGCCTCCCGAGGCCCGTATACGGGCGATGCCGTTGGTGGTGCCCATCCACATGTCGCCCGTGCTGTCCTGCTGGAGGGAACGGATGCTGTCGCTGGGAAGCCCTTCGCGCACGGTGCGCATGGTCACGCGATATTCCTTGAAGCGGTTTACGCCCCCGGCGGTCCCCATCCACAGGCTGCCTTCGTGGTCTTCGTAGAGGCATCGAACCACCTGGTTGGAGAGTCCGTCGCGGGTCTGATAGGACGCGAACTTCCCCCCGGCCAACCGGCTGACCCCGCCGCCGTCGGTGGCGATCCACAGCGCGCCGTCGCGGTCTGAAAGCAGCGCCAGGATGCCGTTTGGCGTGTAACCGTCGTGCCGGTCATAGCTCCGGAAGCGCCCCTGGCGGTACTCGCTCAACCCCCCGGTCTGCGTGCCGATCCACAGCCCACCCCCGGCGCCCACCGCCAATCCCCAGATCAAGTTGTCCGGCAGCCCGTCCTTGGTTGTGAATACCCGTTCCACGCCGCCCTCGAACCGGTGCAGCCCGTCGTTGGCGCCCACCCAGACAGTCCCGGCGGGGTATTCCAGCAGGACGTGCACGTTGGCTTCCCAGCGGCCGGTAAAGACGGAAGTGGCTCGGCCCCCATCCAGCCGCGCCAGGCCCCCGTCGGCGCCGATCCACAGCACGCCCCGCGAATCCAGAAGCAGCGCGCGGATGCTGTGGCTGGGCAGGCCCGGGTCTCGAATCTTCTCGAAGCCGCCATTTCGGTAACGCATCAGCCCGAGGTTGGCCGTGCCGATCCACAACGGCCCATCCGGCGCCGCCAGCAAAGCAGTCATCGCGCTCCGCCCTAAAACCGGTGTATTCGAGCCGTTGAATACCGTGAAATTCAAGCCGTCGAAGCGAGCCAGTTCGCCGATGGTCGCAAACCACAGGTACCCGTCGGCGGTTTGAGCGATGGCGCGGATGGAGTCTTGCGGCAGCCCGTTCGATATGGTCCAGACATCGTGGCCCAGTTGTGTGAGAGCCAGCCGGGGATCCAGTCCCCAGGCGGGCGCCGACAACAGGGCTGCCATCAGCAGGCTGGCTGGACGAACTGTCACAATACTCATATCGGCCAAGCCTCGCCAAGTTGGGAACGAAGCTCTTCGAGTGGTGGCCTGCGAGGCCCTCGGTCAAGGATGCCGATCACGGTCTTCCAATGTCAGCAGGTTATTGATTACACTATGGTTAACCACAAATTGGGTTTGTTTCGTCTGTACTTCACCGGGGCGGCTATGCTAACTTGGTGGCGACTGCCCGCCGGATAGCGGTACGCGAAATGAAGTTAGCTTATATTCGTTGGAAAGATGCCGTGGCCGAAGAAGCGGGGGAGGCCGGTTCTCAGAACCCCCAGGCGCAATTGGTGGAGCTTCAGGAGATCGGGTTCCTTCTGGATGAGAATGAAGAGGCCGTCGTGATCGGGATGGAGATTCACAACGACGCCGAAGTGCGGCCAGGGCGCTGGCGTCTGCATATCCCCAAAGTCAGTATTCAGGAAATGCGCGTGGTGGAACTGGAGAAGGTATTCGCCAGAAGGCGCAAGAAGACCGTTTGAGCGGCCCAGCGCCGCTGGAAAGGATCGCATGGCAACTCAACCGGAATCCGGCCTCACACCGGCCAGCGGCTCGCGCCAGGACCGGCGTACCGTGGTCTCCTGGCTGCTGGGAGGCGGCGTGGCCGCGTCGCTGGCTTCGTTCTTCTATCCCGTGGTTCGCTTCGTGAACCCGCCGGCGGTTTCGGAAGCCTCCGTGAATGAAGTGGACGCGGGCAAAGTGCAGGACCTCAAGCCCAATTCGGGCAAGATCGTGAAGTTCGGAAATAAGCCCGCCCTGCTGGTGCGCATCAGCGACACCGAGTGGAAGGCGTTTTCCGCCGTCTGCACGCATTTGAACTGCACCGTCCAATACCGCGAATCGCGCCGCGACATCTGGTGCGCCTGCCATAACGGCACCTATGACTTGAACGGCCGGGTCGAATCCGGACCTCCGCCCAGGCCGCTCGAGGAGCTGGTGGTGCAGGTCCGCGGCGACCAGGTTGTCATTACGCGCCGCGCGTGACCCGGAGAACCAACATGCCTGCCACTGAACCAAAAAGCAAATTGCCCGACTGGCTGGATGAACGGACCGGCTGGCGCATGGTCCGCGATCTGGCGGACCACAAGGTGGTGCCCATACACGCCGGCACGGCCTGGTACTACTTCGGCGGCATCACCCTGTTCCTGTTCGGAATCCAGGTGATCACCGGGGTTCTGCTGCTGCTCTACTACCGGCCCAGCGTCGCCGAAGCCTTCGACAGCGTGCGTTTTATCATGACCCGCGTGGAGTTCGGCTGGCTCATCCGCTCGATCCATAGCTGGTCGGCCAACCTCCTCATCCTGGCGGCCTTCGTGCACATGTTCAGCGTGGTCTTCACGCACGCTTACCGGCGCCCGCGCGAGCTGACCTGGCTCACCGGCATCGCGCTGCTCGGCCTGATGCTCGGTTTCGGATTCAGCGGGTACCTGCTGCCCTGGAACCAGATCTCGTATTTCGCCACCAAGGTGGGAACCGACATGGCCGCCAGCGTCCCCGTCGCCGGTCCGGCCATGGCCCGGTTTCTGCGCGGCGGCGAAGACGTCGGCGCCGCCACGCTCACCCGCTTCTTCGCTTTCCACGTCATGATCCTGCCGCTGATCGCGTTTGGGCTGGTCGGCCTGCATCTCCTGCTGGTCCAGTTTCACGGCATGAGCACACCCAGCGGCGTTTCCGCTTCCCAGCTCGCGCAAATGAAGTTCTTTCCCAACTTCTTCCTCCGCGAGCTGATGATCTGGTACGGCGTGCTGGCCGTGCTGGGCACGCTGGCCGCTATCTTTCCCTGGGAGCTCGGCCTGAAGGCCGACCCGTTTGCCTCGGCCCCGGCGGGCATCCGGCCCGAATGGTATTTCCTGGCGGAGTTCTATACGCTGAAGCTCATCCCCAGCCACGTCTGGTTCTTCGAGGGCGAGCTGCTCGGCCTGCTGGGCTTCGGGCTGCTGGCTGCCGGATGGGTGGCGCTGCCGTTTTGGGCTGCCAGCCGAAGCGGCGATCACCGCGCCAGGCTGGTCACGGGCGCGGGTGTCTTCCTGATCTGTTACCTGGCCACCTTCACCATACTGGGTTACCTCAAATGAGAGCGCCTGCCATCCTCTTTCTCGTCTATTGGAGTCTGGGCGTCGCCTCCGCCGCAGACTCCTGCGTGACCTGCCACTCCGCCATGGAGGGAGACACCAAAGGTCCCGCCACGCTCATCAAGAATGACGTGCATTTCGCCCACGGCCTGAGTTGCGCGGATTGCCACGGCGGCGACCGCTCGAGCGACGATCCCACCATCGCCATGAGCAAAGCCAAGGGCTTCAAAGGCAAGCCGGCGCGCACCGCCATTCCGAGATTCTGCGCGAGCTGCCACGCCAATCCCGACATCATGCGCAAATTCGCGCCGGCGGAACGCGTCGATCAGTACGAGCTTTACCAGACCAGCGTTCACGGCAAGCGCCTGGCGGCCGGCGATGCCAACGTGGCCACGTGTATCGACTGCCACAGCGTCCACGACATCCGCGCGGTCAAAGACAGCCTGTCCCCGGTTCATCCGCTGCACGTCGCCGAAACCTGCTCGCGCTGCCACTCCGACAAGCTCAAAATGGCCCCTTACAAAATCCCCACCAACCAGTTTGAAGAATACCGGAGCAGCGTGCATTGGGAAGCCATGACCAAGCGGGGCGACCTTTCCGCGCCCAGTTGCGCGTCGTGCCACGGCAACCATGGCGCCAAGCCGCCAGACGTGGAATCGGTGGCGGCGGTGTGCGGAACGTGCCATGTGACCTTCGAAGCGTTGTACGAAAAGAGCGTTCACCAGGCGGTTTTCTCGGGCGCGGGAGGCGGAGGCGGGTGCATCGTGTGCCATTCCAACCACGGAATACACCAACCCTCCACGGCCATGCTGGTTGGGCCGAATGCGGTTTGTTCCGCATGCCACGACGCGGGAACCGGCCCGGCCAAGACCGCCGCGCAGATGGCCGCGTGGATCGACGGCCTGGATGGGGCGCTGAAACAATCCGAGACCGTGCTGGCGCGCGCCGAAGAGTACGGGATGGAAGTCTCCGAAGCGCAGGTGCGCCTGCTCGACGGCCGCGAGAACCTGGTGAAGTCCCGCCTGGCCTTGCACGCCATCGATCCCGGCCAGATGCGCCAGCCCATCGACGCCGGTATGGCGATTGCCAGGGAAACGCTCGCCGCCGGCCAGGCAGCGTTGCGCGAGAAGGATTTTCGCCGTTGGGGCCTGGCCGTGTCGGTGATTTTGATTGGCATCGCGATTCTGGCCATCCGCTTTCTGATCCGCCGCATCGAAGCCAATGGAAGCCGCGAAGCCCGCGGCCCACAACAAGGACCATTATGAAAACCATCGCCATTGCAGCACTCTCATGGATCGTCTCCGCCGGCCTGCTCTATGCAGGCGCTCCGGAGGGGAAAGAACTGTTTGCCGCCAAGTGCCAGGCTTGCCACGGGGCCAACGGCGAGGGCCGGGCCGCCATCGCCAAGATGTTCAATGTCACCATGCCGCCGCTGGCCTCGAAAGAGGTCCAGGCCAAGCCGGATGCGGAGTTGAAGAAAGTCATTCTTTCGGGCAAAGGCAAAATGAAGCCCGTCGCCGGAGTCACGGAAAAACAGGCCGACGACATCGTGGCCTTCCTGCGCACGCTGAAGTAGCAGGCGCGCGCCCCCTCACCATCCGTTTCAGCTTCATCCGCTAGGAGTGTCGAAACTTTCCACAGATAAAAGATTTTCGGGCCTTCAAGACGATTCTTCTTGACTCGCGCGCCAGAATGGGCGCAGAATATTTCCACAGGATGTTCAAAACGGCAGTCCTGCGTAAGAACCGAAGGAGGGCAAATATGCGAGTTCACGTGTTGCTGCGCTGGGGGGCGCCGGCTCTGATATGCGTCGGCTGGCTGCTCGTTGGCACGCCCGCGGTGGCGGGTATAACGCCTGCATTCGGGGTCAGCATAAACGCCAGCGGCGGCGCGGGGGACGCCTGTTACGCACCGTATAGCACCGAGGAAGGACTCAGTTACAGCAATACCGCCAGCTACAGCCTCCAATATACTGGCTCCGCGGTCGGATATGACAACGGATGGCCCAACTTCAACGATACCGCCACCGGGTGTGAGTATTCGCCTGTCTTTGCCAACATCAACGTCTTCGGGAGCGCCGCGCTTGGTGTCCTTGAGGCCAGTGCATTCGCCGACATGTATACCCAGGGCCTGGTCGAGTCCGCGGACGGCATCACCGTCGCGTGGAACGATACCTTCACGGTTCTTACCAGCGGAACCTTCGTGCTTACTTTTGCGCTGAGCGACAGCGTGAGCGTCTCCCCTAGCTCCGCATGCTCTTCCTTCTACTACGCCCCCACCGCCCTACTGCAATACGACGTGAACGTATACGTCCCAAATAATGAAAGTGTTCTGGATTGGGACACCTCGGCCTGCAACCCCACCTCCGATCCGACCTATCTGTACAACGCCACGGAGAATGCCGACAAAACCGCCTCCGCCTCCTGGTATATGACTGCCGGTCAGACTTTTACCGTGACCGCATCGCTACAGGCCCATGCCGGCGCTAATCTCGACCAATCGGCCACCGTGGACGCAAGCGACACCGCCACGTTGGACATTGTCAGCCAGAACGGCGGCACCTACTCCTCGGCGAGCGGCACGAATTACGACTTCACTTTAGCTCCGGAGCCGGCTTCGTGGCTGCTGGTAGGCTGCGCCCTCGCCGCGCTGGGGCTGCGGGTACGTCGCCGCTTCTCATCGTGACCGGATGTTAGAATTAAGTCTCCCGCATGCCCCCTCGTGCCGCCAGCCGCCCGGCGCCGGTTGTGAAGAAGCCGCCCGCGGCCGCACCTCGCTGGTTGCGGCCCCTCATCCTGGCGCTCTCCGCGCTGGCGCTGATGGGCTGGTTCTCCAGCGAAGTCTCCGATCCGGATACCTGGTGGCTTCTCAAGAGCGGCCAGTACATCTGGCAGAACCATAAGCTGCCGGTCCCCGATCCCTTCGCCTATACCACTTACATGGGCAAGCCGGCTTTTCCCGGCGAAGAGCAGATGCGCGATTTCGATTTGACCCACGAGTGGCTGTCGGAAGTGGTCTTCTACCTGGTCTACGCCGCCGGGGGGTTCGCCGGGCTGGTTCTGTTCCGCGCGGCGTTGCTCACGGGTTTCTGCGGCGTGGTCGGGCTGGTGGCGTTTCACCGGTCGAGGGGCTTCTATCGCGCCCTGGGCGCGGCATTTCTGGCCGCCAGCATCGCCGATAAGTTCCGCTCGGACCGGCCATTCCTGATCGGTTTCCTGCTGCTGGCGCTGGTGATGCTGGCCCTGGAATACCGGCGCTGGCTATGGTTGCTCCCTCCCCTGTTTGCGGTGTGGGCGAACTTGCATGGCGGGTTCTTCCTGGGCTGGGCGCCGCTGGGGGCCTGGTGCGCCGAAGCCTTGTTCCTGCGATGGCGCGGCAGGGGCCCAGGGGGCACCCCGGCCGATGAG
>Ga0326728_10024028_pt1 | contig 11090 bp, 10 predicted proteins | sample MB3enrmetagenome_FD_207602 | JGI IMG/M metagenome (GOLD analysis project Ga0326728, IMG submission 207602) | Lab enriched peat soil microbial communities from McLean, Ithaca, NY, United States - MB31MN | ecosystem: Environmental > Terrestrial > Soil > Wetlands > Peat | place: USA: New York... | reverse complement strand
AGAGCCTCGGTCATGGCGACAAAGCCCGCTTCATCTCCAATCTTGTGCCCGAGGTTCTGCGCGCCCCAGCGCCAGGGTCAAATCCTAAAAAGTGAGTTTTGTGAATCCCTATCCAAAATGAGGAGGTAGGGCGGCGCTGCCGCGCCGCCCAAAATCTCAGGGCAGAGCAGCAGCAGGAAGGTGAAGATTTTTGTCATGCACCCCGGAGCCGGAAACCGCCGCCCAAAACAGTGACAGGCCAAGGCGAATCCATTATATTCAGCGTCCTCAGACTCATCCCGACTTTGATTTGCAAGGGACTATGACTTTCGCCTGATCCCGAATCCTCTCAAATATGCCTGAAAATCACCAAACAGTATCAAATTGCAGTATTAGATTTACCGCAAAGCGCCTGTAATCACCTGCCTTGACTGACGGGTCCCGAAATCGCGCCTCCCCGCCTTGTCCGCCGTAGTCTTGACGAAGGCGGATGCGCGTTCCCGTGTTGCCTGTCCCGCCATAGTTTTGACGACGGCGGATCATCCAGCTTGCTCAAACCATGAAGGCCAAGCCAACTTGTCCGCCGTAGTTTCAACGAAGGCGGAATGCCAAACACGCGAACGCTCCGCCCCGACAAGTGCCTGGTCGTGTCGTCATTGCTTGTCCCGACGTAGCTTCTGAGCGTAGGCGGATCCCCAGCATTGCGCCCCGCCTGCCCCCGCAACACCGGGGCCAATGCCGCCACCACCACGGGGCTTGAGCCATTGGAATCATTCCGCTTCGCTCCATTATGGGCAAGTCGCCTGTGTCGCGCCCAAACACCCCTCGCAACACAGGCGACATGCCAGCGACTCAATTCGGGTCATGCTTGCGCAGATTGCGCCCGGCGCAAAACCGCGAAATGGGGGATTGCGACGGACGCCGGCCCGTGATATACGGGAAGTATGAGCAGACCAAGTGGAGATCTTTTTCTTCAAAGCCAAGACGCAACGGTAAAGTTTGATTATTTTATCTGTACCGCCGCTGGCGCATTATTTGCCTATGTCGGACAATCTTATTCTCCCCATAAATTCAACTGCTTTTCTGCGTGCATTGAGCCGCTTGCCATTCTGCTTTTCGCGGCGTCTTTTTGGTGTGGTTTACAGCGGGCGAAAAAGCAAATTTATATCGTACAAAGAAACCAAAAAATGCTAGAATATAAGGAGAATGCTGGCGATATGGCGAAAAAGCTGGAAGCAGAAGAGGCGAACATTGATGCAAAGCAAGATATGACGCTTCTTGTTAATGGACAGGCGCTTACAATTCCCCAGTTTAACGGCCTTTTAAACCAACATTTGCAGGAGTCGGAAAAGATCAGGGTGGAACTGGGCGCGGATGTAAAACACTCGAATACACTTGCCTCCCGAAGGGACAGATTTCTATTCGCTGGATTTTGCGTCCTGTTAGCCGCCAGAATAGCTCAACCCTACATAACCAACCCCGCCCCGCCAGCCGCTCCCATATCCGTGACCGCGAACATACCGGCGCAATCATTTCCCGCCACAAATTCACCGGGCACCGCAGCAACAGCCAAACCCTACCCATGAACACGCCAAAACTTGTCACCTGCCCTTGCCAGAACTGCAACGGACACATTCAATTCGACGCCGTCACCCTCTCCAAAGACAACGATAGAATCGCTTGTCCGCATTGCGGCTTGGAGACGATTCTTTTCGTGCCGCCGCCCACCAACGCCAAAATCAAGCCGATTCTTTCCGGAGCGCCACCGCCGTCACCCAGGAGGCGTCCATCATGGCGAAGAACCTTGTCCCGGAGCGCTCTCCTGCTCACCATCATTCTTGCACCCATTCTCGCTCTGTTCGCTTACGCGCAGTGGAAGTCTGCCCAATGGAGCGCGAAATATGACGCAATGCGCTTGCGCCACGGCCTCATGATGACCAATGCCGTCCTTCAAGGCGCCACCAACGCCGTGCCAGGCATCACCGCCATTGTTGAAATCCTGCTTGCGGATTCAGATCCCAATATTAGCAACTGGTGGGCCACCGTCGAGGTGGATTATATTCCGCCCCTCGGAGGCATGGCCCGCACTAACATTCCGTTAAAATTCATCGGCTATGCAACCCACAGTGACGTGGTCGCCGGGCTGGTCTATGAAGACGTGGTCGCCGTGCTGGATTACGAAAAGCTGGAGAAGGACGAAGCCCGCCGAGAAAAGTTCTAAGCCGAAGACCCCGACCCCAAGTGCAAATGAAAACACTGTTGCTTCCATCCGCAAAGCCATCAAGCAGAGGTGGCCTAAACGCTCTTGAAAACCAAGGGCCATTGTGCCGCCATGACAAATTTTCCAATGAAAGACAAGAGTATGATCGCTAAAGAAATAAAATACGTGGTTAATCCACTCGAAACTTACTTTACAAATGTAAGGCGCTCTGGGGCTAAATGGACCATAAAGGATAAGTCAAAAGGGCCTGGGGAAACTGGATGGGATTTGCAAGTTGCGCGCAAAAATCAGACCCTTGTAATTGAAGCTAAACATATAAAACAATCGTTTAAAGCTGCTATGGAAGGTCTGACACTATCCCCTCTTGTAAGGCATTCCAAACAAATGAAACGCAACCCTGTTATTTGTTGGGCGATTGGTGTTGGTTGGCGAGGTGGTTGGAGCCAAGATGATCACATGGCCCACATCTATCAAATCTTATTTGATTATTTTGCCAGGAATTTACAGTTTTGGAAATTTTATTCAAACATTCTGAAAGTAAGATACATTTTCTTTATTAAGAACAAAGATGTGGCAAAAATCAGCTTTATTAAAATGCACAGCCATCCCACAGAAAATCCAAAAAAAGTGTTGGCTTGACGGTTTAAACCTGCCACACGGCAGGCATGAAAAAGAAAAACACAATCAAGCCAGCACGAGGCAAGGTTCCTATTTTGCGCCAGATTTGCAATCTTATTCCAGCGCATGAAGTTTCCAAGATAGCGCGCGAGACCGGAGTAGAGGATAAGTCGCGCACCTTCAGTCCCTGGAGCCACACCGTGAGCTTGCTGCACGCGCAACTGACCCATTGCATCGGACTCAACGATCTGTGCGACTCCCTGCAACTGCATGCGGGGCCGCTGTCCACCATTCGCGGGGCCACAGCCCCCAGCCGCAACGGTCTTTCCCACGCCAACCGGAAGCGTTCGCCGGCGATGGCCAGAAAGCTCTTTTGGCGGACCTTGGAGCGCCTGACGCAACAAACGCCCGGCTTTGCGACGGGCAAAGGGCGGGGGCGGGCGTTTCGTTTCAAGATGCCCATCCATGTGATCGACAGCACGGTGATGGAACTGGTGGCCAATTGCCTGGACTGGGCCAAGCACCGTCGGCGCAAGGCGGCGGCCAAGACCCACATGCGCTTGAACCTGCAAAGTCTGTTGCCCAATTTCGTCATCGTGGACACCGCTGCCGAGCACGACAACAAGCGGGCGCGCGAACTGTGCGCCGATTTGAAGAGCGGGGAAATCGTCTTGTTCGACAGGGGGTACGTGGACTTCGGCCATTTGCGGGATTTGGACCTGCGCGGGATTTTTTGGGTGACGCGGGCCAAGGAAAACATGGTCTATGAGGTGGTGCTCACGATGCCGCCCTCCAAAGACGCCAAGATTTTGCGCGACGAAGTGATCGTCTTGAGCAACGAGAACACCCCGGCTCCGGAGTTGATGCGCCGTGTCGTCGCGTTGGTCGAGATCGACGGAGAGGAACGGGCAATGACCTTTCTGACCAACAATCTGGAGTGGAGTCCGCGTAGCGTGGCCGATCTGTATCGCTGCCGCTGGCAGATCGAAGTGTTCTTCAAGCAAATCAAGCAGACCTTGCAGTTGGGCGATTTCCTGGGGCACAACGCCAACGCCGTGCGCTGGCAGGTGTGGACGGCGCTGCTGACCTATGTGCTGTTGCGTTATCTGAGCCATCTATCGAAGTGGGCGCACAGCTTTACCCGGCTGTTCACGATTCTGCGCGCGGCCCTGTGGGAAAAATATGAGGTGTTCAAGCTACTGGCGTGCTATGGGACAGCAGGTGGCAGCTTTCGCAACCTAGCCCGGCCCGAACAAGCCTATTTCCCCGGCTTCCTATGAGCTGCGAACCTATGGGACAGCACACGCGCCGCCACAAGACAACGCCATGGGCGCCGTCGAAGCCGATCAGAATTCCAAAACACGATGTAGGCTAAAAACGCCCAAACCCCTTGGAAATCAACGGGCCAGCGTCACAATTCTCTCGTTATGGGATGGCTGTGATTAAAATGCTTCATCTTGCTAAACGATACGACCCATCTTTGGGAGACCCTGAGAAAAAGCAAAGGGCGGTCAAATTGCTAAACTTGCACTTCAGGTAACACCGAGTGTAAACGTCCTGGTAAAGAACGAGGCCAGCAAGGGTGTAAACGGACGGACGCTCAAGAAACGGAGAAAGCTGCTTTATCCGTCAAGATGGATGCTTTGCAATCTGTTCTTCAATGAACTTGTAAAGGTCGAGAAGCCTGTCGAAATCCTTCAAGACGGCCTCATAGTTGATGGGGCCAACACGCGTTCGTTTACCGAGCCACACCTCTGCCCCTTCTATGATCAGATTGTCAGGTATCCGCCTCGGCGGATAAACTGGGCTCGGCTGCTCTCCTCGCCTTTGATAGTGCCACATGCACATGTCTGGGTAGAGACCGGGGTGAAGGCGCATGAATGTGTTGAAATATTTCACCCTTGCCCTCAAGACTTTAATTGGATTCGGCAAAGTCCTGCTTTTGACGAAGCAAAAGCCTACACCATGCCTGATGATCTTGCCCGCATCCTCCAACCAAATGTTAAATTGAAGCTCGCCCAGCCCACCGAAATGGTAAGCCCCTCCATAACGGTAATTCTCGCCATCAAAGGTCGTTGGAAAGGTCGTTTTCGGCCTGAAGATCTTCAATCCGGTAGATCGCTTATGGTGAAGCTCAGCCCGCATAATCTGAAGATTCCCAATTCGGTGGGTAAGCGCCCCTTCATTGAGTTTTTCCGTTATCCGATTCATGTCGTATTTCATGATGTCGTATTTCATTTGGCGCAGGCTCTCGCCCCCTACACCCAAAATCAAGCCTTTTATGTCACTAATTCGGAAATACGGGCAGACCGCACGAGAGCCGTCTCGAACTGTGCATCCACCAATTTCATCCGGGCAGAGTTCATCTTCAAGCGAGCCACCACACCCGCCGCGCTCCGTGCGGCGGGTGTGGTGGCGCCGCCTTGCATCAGTTTCACAGGTGGCAGATATGCCGCAGCCTTGGCAGCGTTCTATGGCCCTTCCCTTGACGTTTACGGCCCCGTTTGAGGTCGGCTTAAGAGCTTATCAAGAGTTACTGAAAAGTACGTGGCATAAACTACAGGCGGGGCCAGGTGAATAGCCGCGATGAAGCGCAAAAGGCGCACAACCACAAGACCTTCTGCGCTTCTTGTGCCTTTTTGCGGCAATATAATTGAATTCGAGCCTGCGGCCTCCTGTGTAAGAGGCGTTTGGCCCGTTATCGCCGGTCCAGTGACGCGCTCAGAAGGAGACGCCTTTCCCAGGAAACCGGGCCATCTTTTGCGTTGTGACGGCCTTGCATGACGGCAGTTGAGTCATGCTCATTGATCGGGCTCCAATATCAGGCAAGCGAGGTCCTTGTGGCCTGTAAAACCGGAATCGAAACTGACGAGCCGCAATCCGGCGCATCGGGCAAAGGCGGCCAGGTAGGCGTCGGTCCAGAAATCCCGTGACGCCTTGGCTCGCGCGGCAAGTTGCTTCAATCGCCCGTCCAATCCCGCCGGCTCCTCCACAAATTCCACCACGCCGCTCTCCGCCAATTGTGCGTATGAGGCCCAAGCCGCCTCCGGTTCCAATACCGCGCCGCCCATGACATGCGCGTTGCACAACAATCGAAGAAACCCAAGCTGGGTCAGTCGGCAAAAGCATGGCCGCGTCAACTGGCTCCAAGCCTTGAGGGCCGCTTTGTGCTGTGGATGCCCCTCGACGGCCAGGGCCAGCCAGACGTTAACGTCCAAAAGATCGGCGGTGGCGCTCAAAATCATCCTTTTCCTGGAGCCTGGCGATGGTTTCGTTGTTCATCTGCCTCATCATCGCTCCGGTCTTCCCGCGGACAAGCGGAAAGGGGCAGGGCTTCGCCCCGTTTTTCGAATGCGGCCGCGGCCGGATCAAATAAGAGGTCAAGGCCGAAGCGACCACGTCCTTTAGCTTCAGTCCCTCCATCGCCGCCTGGGCTTTGACCCGTTTGAACAGCCCGTCCGCTATTTCCAGCGTTGTTTTCATATTCCCATATTCCCATAAAACCAGTTTTCGGGCAACCCAAATCCATCGTTTTTATGGTGGCCTTTGTTTCCCGCGCGGCTAAACTGCGCGTGGCGGGCCCGTAGCTCAGGGGTCAGAGCAGGCGACTCATAATCTGTCAAGACTGTTTTCACGAATCATCAGACTTCATCCCGACCCTGATTTGCAAGGGTTTAAAACTTTTGCGTCATCCTGAATAATCCCCAATATGCCCGAAAAACAGCGAACAGTATCAGATTTCAGTATCAGATTTGCCGCAGAGTGCCGGAAATCGCCTGCCTTGAGTGAAGCGTCCCGAAATCGCGCTTCCCCGCTACGCCTTCCCGTGTTGGCATCCGGCTTGCTGAAAGCACGAAGGCCAAGCCAAATGCCAACACGCGAACGCTCCGCCCCGACAAGTGCCTGGTCGTGTCGTCATTGTCCCCAGCATTGCGCCCCGGCTGCCCTCGCAACACTGTGGCCAATGCCGCCACCGCCAGGGAGGGCTTGCGCCATTGGAATCATTCCGCCTCGCTCCATTATGGGCAAGTCGCCTGTGTCGCGCCCAAACACCCCTCGCAACACAGACGACATGCCAGCGAGAAGGCTTGGGTATTGCAAATTCGGCGGCTCTGTGCTTCAATCCGGCCATGTTCAACCTGTTCAAGCGCGATTCGGCTCAGGAAAAGCTGAGGATACCAGTCCAGCTCTTCTCAGTGACGGCGGCGGGCGCCTCCAACGCCTGCAACATACTCAACGGCGCAGGCCTCATGGGAAAGAAGTTCAGCAGAGAGGACATATTTGCCGAGATTTGCGGCGCACACGTGAAGACCGTGATCGCAACGATGAGCCGAATGGAGGGTTTTGTTGGCACTATTGACGAAAGGTTCGACAAGGGCGAGCAGTTCCTGTTGGAGACCCTCCCCGCAGTATTGAACAGGCTGGACGAACCAAAATTCTCGAACCGCCTAAAGTCCCAAGGTTTTACGCTCACCGACCTGACGTTACTGAGACAACTTCTGATTGCCCACAAGACGTTTACCCTAGCCGCTTCTTACTATATGGGGACGGGGCTTGATGTTACCGATGAGGACGTGCTGGACTTCGGTCGGAAATACAACCCAAAATTGTTAGCCCTCACCAGCGAGGACCGATCCAACTCGATATTCGCCTACATCGTCCGATGCGTGAGACTGTCCCATCTGGAGGACATCCCGCATAAGGAGTTCAGAACTTCTTTCGTTATACGGTTCAACGATACGCTCATGCAGGCCGTTTTGGAACTGGAACGGAACGTAGAGAAACTTGTACCGACGGGCTAGACGGTACTCAACAAGAACATATACAAATATGAATTATCACGCGCACATTTACATAGAATTCTCAGATGCCACGAAGCGGCAAAACAATTTGCAGGAATTGATTGCCGCCCTAATTGAAGCCGGATGGAAACATCCTAACAGAAGATCGTTTGTGCTTGATAGCGACTCTTTAGATGAAGTCCTCGGCGGGTTTGGATTGATAGCAAAGCAAAGCAGAGATTTAGGGCCGATTTCATTATGCCATCTTCAAATTGAAGGCCCCCCGTATAGGGAGTCTGAAAACAGCGTGGTCAAAACTCGCCCTAAGGCGTTGCAAAACATTGATTCAAAGCCATATCCAAACATTCCGGCCAAAAAGTCACAATAATAAAGGCGTCACTGCTACTTGTTGTCCCGTTTCATCGAGGACAATGCCATAACCGTGATTATTAGACAGAACGTGACAACTCCACAGATAACGGCATCCCAAAAAGTAATTCTGTCAGCCAAGCCTATTCCAATTACGGTGCCTATTGAGCCAATCAATGCAATCAGGACCTTTCTTTCATTCATACCTGTATCGGCTCGTGGTTTGCGCCAAAGGTGCGTAAAGGCTGGCCACTGGGCCAGGGGCTCCCATGCCCCCGCACCGTCGGGGCGAACCCGTGTCTGCAAAGTGATCACGCCAGCGTGAAAGCGCTCTGCCACTTCCTCCTCGGAGACAGGTCCAACGATCTGTCCGTTTTCCTCATAACACCATTTCATCGGTTTCTTCGCAATGGATTGTTGTGGTCTATTATAAAATCTAGTGTGGAAACCGTTCAGTCCCACAGAATCGCATTTTTATCGTTTTCTTTCTGCATCGCACGAGAGGTTTGCCCAGAAATCGGCAGCAGTCAAGTTTAATCCCTTGGCGACTTTTTAACCCCATCATCCCCGGCACGCGGGAAGGCCCACGGGAGGCGACTTGGAGTGTCCATCCTTCAATTTCATTGGGGCATAGTTCATCTTCAAGCGAGCCACCACACCCCGCCGCGCTCCGCGCGGCGGGGTGTGGTGGCACCGCCTTGCATCAGTTTCACAGGTGGCAGATTTGCCGCAGCCTTGGCAGCGTTCTATGGCCCTTCCCTTGACGTTTACGGCCCCGTCTGGGGCTGGCCTTGAGCCGGTCAAGGGTTAAGAGGCGTTTGGCCCGTTATCGCCGGTCCAGTGACGCGCTCAGAAGGAGACGCTTTGCATTTTGCACTGTGCTCAACGCCGTGTCTGTCCCCCTCGTCTCGTGCCCGCCAATCCCGCGCCAGCCGGAACGACTCCGGTTGCGCAGGTGTCGGCAAATCCAGCCGGTCTTGGCGGGCCAACCGGCGCCCGAAGGGGAAGATTTGTCACTTTGTCTATTGCAGTCCCACCAAACAGTGGTAATATGGGCCTTGTGTGGCGCTCGCGCGCCTGTTCTTTGACATTTTGCAGGGAAGGGCGGCCCCGGCCGGAAATGACCCTCACCCGGCCTGACGGCCACCCTCTCCTCGAAGATCCGCCAAAGCCTTGGCGGCGGCGGACCGGAGAGGTCAGAGCTCTGAGGTCGTCCGTCAAGGGTTTTTGTTGAAAGTTATTCACCGTTGGGTCTTCCAAAGTTATTCATCGGCGGCAAGGTGAGCGCAGCGATTTTAGCACCTGGTTTTGGTCACGGTCTTGACCAAGGTGCTGCCGCGTTTTTCCAAGCTGTTGACATAGGTGTTGGGGTCATAGGTTTTTCTGTCTCTCCAGCAAACGAAATAGATGCGCATCAGTTTGAAGGCCAAAGCCCGGACGGCGGCGTGGTGTTTTTTGCTTTTCCGCTGCTGGTCATAATAGGCCCGCGCCCAGGGTTCCTTTTTGTAGGCTTGGCCGGCATTTTCATGGAAGCTTTGCTTGCCGAACTTGGGGCAGCGATAACGCATGTGAACCAGTTCGCTCTGGCCGCTGGCTCGGGTGACCGGGGCAATGCCATAGAGTTGTTGCACCTCTTGGGCGCTCTGGAAGCGGTCGCGCTGGGTGCCAAAGGCCGCCAGCAACCGGGGGGCCAGGGCCGGCCCGGCTCCGGGAAAGCTGCGGAAGATGGGGGCGTCGGGATGGGCGTCCATGGCCCTTTCAATTTCCTGCTCCAAGGTGGCGATGGAGTCATGCAGGACTTCCAGCAGGCCCGCCAAAGTCTGCACGGTCAGGCTGGCCGGAACAATCAGCGCCGGATCAGTGGTCAAAGCCACGGCGCTGGCCAAAGCGTCCAGACGGGCTTGGAGCTTTTTGGCGCTGCGGCAGTTGTGGCCGTAGAAGAAGGCCCGCACCTTGTTGGCGCCAGCTTTTTGCAGGGCTTCCAAGGTGGGCCATTTTTTGAGAAAGGCCGCGGCCAGGGGCGTGGTGAGCTTGTCCAGCAGGGTGGGCGCCAGGGGATAATACATTTTGAGTTCGGCGTGCAACTGGTTGACCAATTGGGTGCGCAGATCAACCAGAGAGCGCCGCTTCTCCACCAGGCCGGCCAGTTGACGGGTCGGGACGTTGTCCGGGCAAAGGGGTTTGAGTTGATCCATGTAGTGACGCAGATATTGCTCCAACAACAGGGCGTCGGAGCGATCGTCTTTGGCCCCGCTGACCCGAAAGGAGTCCCGGTAACTGGACAGCGCTTTGGGATTGACGGGGAAGACGGTGATGAAGTCGTAGGCCAGGAGGGCGCAGAGGACCGGCCCGCGCGAAGTCTCCAAGGCGATAGCGACAGCTTGGTTTTTAAACCGGGCGCGGATTTGGGCGATCCATAGGTGCAACGCCTCCGGCTGCTGCTCCAGGATGAGGTGTTCGGGTTGGCCCCCGCCGGCGGGCTGGAGCCAAAGGTCGTGGTGGGTGTCCGCCCAATCCAGGCCGATGGTGGCGGCGAATTTCTTTTGAGTTTGCATACGATTGTTTTTGCTTCAGTTTGTTAACGGGCACGCGGGCCTGGACGGATGGAAAACCTTATAGTGGTTCGTCTCCGCAAAGAGACTTTGCGGGCGAAAGGCTCTTGAGTATTCCTTTGCGTCCAAGCACTTGGCCCGGAGCGAAACTCTGCCCTTAAACGTCGAGCGTTTTGGATGAGGCATTCGTCTTCCGGGCCAAGCGTGCCCACCCTTTTTGGGGTGAAACTTGAGTTTTTTACAAAACATTTTTGCCGCCGCGGCAAAGTTATTCACCGTCGGCTGCGGTGCTAAAATCGCTGCGCTCACCTTGCCGCCGATGAATAACTTTGGAAGACCTATAAGGGTGAGGGCATCTTTGCGTCGTTGCGCCTTGGCGCCTTTGCGTTCATGCCTTGCGGGTCCGTTTGGGGCTGCCGGCGGTGGAGTCGCGGCACATTGCCGTTAATATCCAGTTGTGTTCGGCTGGTTTGATGCTGCGAGTGCGCGAGCAGCGTCCGGTTGCGACGGGACTCCGACGCGGGTTCATTGTGACTTTTCGTAACAATTCGTAACACGATTGTAACTTGT
>Ga0326728_10024027_pt1 | contig 11090 bp, 9 predicted proteins | sample MB3enrmetagenome_FD_207602 | JGI IMG/M metagenome (GOLD analysis project Ga0326728, IMG submission 207602) | Lab enriched peat soil microbial communities from McLean, Ithaca, NY, United States - MB31MN | ecosystem: Environmental > Terrestrial > Soil > Wetlands > Peat | place: USA: New York... | reverse complement strand
TCTGGTGTTTGGTTCGTAAGAGAGGATCTGGATTGTGATCCAGCTTCTTGGTGATCGCCTTTGATTTCTCCGTAGTGCGCGGTAGAATTCAAGGCAATTATATGCCCATCCCCCTTTCGCAACTCGATACTTGGGCCAATCAAGGTGGAACTACAGCCTCATCCGCCGCTTATAACAGCATCCGCACTGCCCTCCTGAAATCCACGTCGCCACTGTTAAATCGCGGCGTGGACATTTTCCTCCAAGGTTCGTATGCGAACGCAACCAACATATACGGAGACAGCGACATAGATGTTGTCGTGCTTTATGACAAGACTTACTACTGGGACGCGAGCGCTCTGACGCTTGCCGAGCAGCAGCTACACGAATCATTCTTCGTGCCGGCCACCTACCCGTGGTCGAGCCTCCGCGACGATGTCCTCGCTGCGCTTCGGTCACACTACGGATATAACGGGGTCAGGCTGGGCAAGAAATCCATTAAAGTGGAGACGGGTACCGGACGCAGGACCTCCGATGTCGTTCCTGCCGTGCAGTTTCGTCGCTACGCAACGTTCATCAATCACAACAATTGCACCGCACACTGGGGGATTCAATTCTTCGATTCCTCAAACAACCCGATCGTGAACTACCCCAAATACCATAAAGAACGTGGTGAAGAAAAGAATCAGGAAACGTGCACGCGGGGGCAGTACAAGGCAACGGTCAGATTGTTTAAGAACTTTCGCAACCATCTCGTGGACCACGGTTTGTTTGCAGATGGCACTGCCCCGTCGTACTTCATTGAGTGCGCTTTGCACAATGTCGCGGACAATCTCTTCATAGGGAATTTCACGGATACCGTTCCTGCGATCCTTAATTATCTTTTGCAGACGCCGTATGCAGGATTTCTTTGTCAAAACGGAGTCGTACAACTGATTGGCAACGGTCCGACGCAGTGGTCAGTGGGCAACTTTGCAACATTTCTCGTTGCCGCAAAGAACGCATGGGATAATTGGCAATAATGGCACACACATATTCAACGGATTCGACCGAACGACGCTACATTCCTTTTTTCATCGCGGCTGCGGCCATCGGTGGAACGTTTCTCACATTCCACTTTACCAGCAAATACCGTCTCACTCTGCCGTGGTGGGCAAGTCCGGCTGTCGATACAATGGCGTTTTATGGTCTCTTCTACGGCCTCTTCGATCGATACATCTGGAAATTGCCCGTTTTGCATCGGCTTCGCATCACGAGAATCCCGGACCTGTCCGGCACCTGGCATGGCCGCGTCCATCCGATTGAAACGGGGGGAATCTCCGCAGGATTGAGGGTGGACACCGACGTAACCATATATATTAATCAGACTTGGACGACTATGCTCATTGTCGGCCACACAACGCTATCTAAATCTCATAGTTTGTCTGGCACCTTGATCACGGCTGACGAATGCACGCTAAGTTACGAATACATAAATGAGCCATCAGCGTCAGCGCCAAGCACGATGCATACCCACCGTGGCGTCGCCAGATTGACCATCAACGACAGGGGTACCGTATTGGAGGGGGAATATTATTCGGGCCGAGACAGGCAAAACATCGGGACTATCCGCTTAATCCGGACATAGGGCTGCCACATGACAACCCCAATTGCAAACCAAAAGACCAAAGGTGATCGACTCGCCAGGAAAGTCGAGGTACTGAAGGCTAAGATCGATAAGCTCAGTGATCCCCTCTATAACCTCAATGCACGAGATCCCGAATTGCGTTATGAAAAACTCAAGACGTATCGTGCTGAAGTGATACGCGGGTTCGTGGTCTACATGCATCTCGCGATCGAGGACCTTTTGACGGCGCTTTTCTTTGACTTTCTCGTGAGACTGAACCGGTCCTTACCCGAGTAGAGAAGCAAAACGCATCGTGGATAACATGAAGCCTGCTGAAATCATGCATTCGTGCAGAACGCTGAGGTTGATAAGCGAAAAACAATACAATCGCCTCATGGCAGCCCTGGGCCGTTTTTGTAGGCGAACTTCTGACTCAGGACACTAACGGGGCTTCGCCCCGGCCCGACGGGCATGTGCGAACAGCATTTTCATAATGTGAAAACTTGACTCATTTGCATCAAGTTTCGCAGTTCAAGATTTCTGGTGTAGTGCGCCATAGATGTCCTTACTTTCCCGCGCCCCCGTGACCCGACCCCTGACGCCTGGTACCTGCCCTTTTGTCTCCTGCACTTTTTTCTTGACAAGAGAACCGACCTCTGGTAGCCTATCCTCGTTGTCTCAAGAGAGCGCCGGCAGGCGGCTGCGGTAAGGCAAGGCGAAAGGGACCCGGCAAGGGGGAAAAAGGCACTGAAATGGGAAAAAGATACTAAAATAGAGGGAACGAACTCAGTCATCTGTGGCAAATAAAGGACTTAGCATTTTCTGAGCGCTCAAAACGAACTGGTTTTTGATGCAAACGAACTCGAAACGAACCCCAAAAAGGGGCCAAAAAACCGCCTTTTGTGTGGCCTCGAACCGGAATTCGCGAGTCGAAAGGCGCCCGCGGGTGGGCGAGTACCAGGGGGGCTACACGAGCTTCGAATTCGCAAGCTCCGCTGCCGCACTCCAAGGCGCTCACTCGTAGCGGAGAGCTTCGACGGGGTTGAGGTGAGAGGCGCGGATGGCCGGCGCCAAGCCGCTGAGGAGTCCCACGAAGATCAGGATGGCGGTGGAAACACCGACCGTGCCAAGCGAAATATAAAGGTGGATGTCACCTTTACCGGATGTGTCTTCGTAAAGAGGGCCGTAAAGGGGAAGCGGTCCGATGGCCGCCGACGCAGCGTAGGCGAGGCCAATGCCAATGACCCCGCCAATGGCGGTGATGACCAGCGCTTCGGCCAGGAACTGCAACTGGATGTGCCAGCGGCGGGCGCCCAGGGCGCGGCGCAGACCAATCTCCCGGATGCGTTCTTCCACGCTCACTAGCATGATGTTCATCAGCCCCACGCCGCCAATGCCCAGCGTGAGCGCTCCGACGAACGTAAACAGGGCCTCAAAGCCAATGGTGATGCCATCGATGATGGGCCGGAACTGCTCGCGGCCGAACATCATGATGGCGCGCTCATCCGTGGGTGAAAAGCGCTGGCGCTTGGCCACCTCCGCGCGTACCTGCCTCATGGCCTCCTTTTCGAACCGGGGCGCGAGAGGCTCAAACACCAGTACGGAGGCGTAGCGAGTGTTCCAGATATCCCCGGCAGTGGAATACGGGATCCAGACGGATTCGTCGTCGCTGGTGAAATAATTGCTGTCCTGAATCTTCCGGTCCATGGTTCCGACCACGGTGAACCGGGTACCGCTGATGCGAACCGTTTCGCCTACGGCAGGTTGGCCACTGAAGAGCTTTTCCCGGAGACGGGCTCCGAGGAACACCACGCGCCGGCGCTCGAGCACGTCCTCAGGGCTGATCCAGCGGCCGGCGGTGGGCACTTCGTTGCGCATCTCGCCATACTCGGGGCAGACCCCGCGAATCGCCGTATTGCCCAGACGGTCACCGTAAGAGATGGGAAGCCAACGCACCGTTTCCAGGCAGGCGGTCCTGACCAGCGTGACGTTTTCCCGAACCAGATCCAGGTCCGCTTTTTCGAACACCACGTGCTTGCCGGCGCGCTGGCCTCCCGCCTGCTCGCTGGTCTGAGCAGGCCAGCATATCACCGCTCCCTTGCCGAAGGCGTCGAAGGCCGCGACGACCACGGACCGAAGCCCTCGGCCGTAAGCGATCAGGAGGGCGACAGCGGCAATCCCCCACGTGATCCCCAACATGGTGAGGAAACTACGCAGCGGTTGGCGGCGGAGTGCGGACCAGGCTTGCACGAATACTTCTCGGATCATGGCTTCACGTCCTCAGTCATCAGTTCTCAGTTATCAGTTATCAGTAAGAACCCCCCCCGCCGAGTCTCGCAAAAGTCGTCTCGTCTTGCACTGACAACAGACGACCCAGCTGATAAGTGACTCCGGGGTACTCAGTCATAGTAGAAAGGCTCCCCGCCGAGTCTCGCAAAAGTCGTCCTGCTCTTAAACTGACAACTGATAACTGACGACTGACAACTGTTATGTCCTCAGCTTGCCGATGAAGGCGGTCAGCATGCGTTTGACCTCTACAACCTGGCCTTCCAGCAACCTGTACTCCGGTTCACCTAATATGGCGAGGTCGTGAGCGAGAAGAAGATGGTATTGAAGCTCGCTGGCCGAGCCCATCGCGACTTGAAGAAAGCGGCCCAACTCTGCCCTCCCGGTTCTCCCGCAGCCCTCCGCAATGTTGGCTGGGATGGACGCAGACGCTCGTCGGATCTGGCTTGTTAGCCCGTATAGTTCATCCTTAGGAAACCGCGCCGTCGCTTTATATACAGCCAGCGTTAGTCTATGGCCTTTTTCCCACACCGTGAGCTTCTTGAAGTCCTGCAACTGGTCCCTCCTATTCAGTTCTCAGTTCTCAGTTATCAGTTACCAGCACCAAACACCCTGCGAAATCCCCTACCGCGCTGAAATCTGCCGGCGCTCGCCGCGACTCGCAGAATGGTGCTTCGTCTTGCAACTGAAACTGAAAACTGACAACTGACGACTGAAAACTACCCGCCCGGCTCATACCGCAGGGCATCGATGGGATCCACCATGGCAGCGCGGCGCGCCGGGTAAAGCGCCGAGAACACGGCGATGGTGCCCAACATCGCGAATGACAACACGGCGGATTTCCAGGTTGGCAACAGGCCCGCAAAGAAGGCTGGCATGGGGAAAAGGTCGACGAGCGCGCAGAGACCGTAGGCGATGCCCATGCCCAGACCACCGCTCATTAGGACGATGATGAGTGCCTCGATGAAGAACTGGCTCAGAATAGCCCGGGCGCTGGCCCCCACCGCTTTGCGAACGCCGATTTCACGGGTGCGTTCGCGCACCGCCACCAGCATGACGTTCATCACGCCGATTCCCCCCAGCAACAGTGTGGTGATGCCCACCGCTCCTAAGAAGAGCTTCATGCTGTCCATGATCTTCTGAAATGCCTTGGACTCCTCGACCGTGTCCCAGATGGGAGCGGCTTCCTTGTCGCGAGGGTCGAAGTTGTGGATGCGTCCGAGCGCGCGGCGCACTTGCCACTTGCAGGTTTCGTGCTCTTCGAGCGACTTCGGGGCCACCAACAATTGATCGACGCTGGTGGAAAGCTGGGGAGGTTTGTTGGGAAAATCGCGCAGCATGGCGCTGAACGGGACGAAAATCTTATCCACGTCCCAGCCGTCATAACAACTGTTCTGGTCTTTGCTTTCCATGATTCCGATCACGGTGTAAGGCAGGTTGTTGATGTAAATGCTCTCACCCACGGCGGGGCGAGTAGAGAAGAGCTGCTTCTTGATATTGCTGCCAAGGAAGGCCACGCGGCGCCCCTGGGCATTGTCGCCCCAGTCATAGAACCGGCCTTCCGCGACGCGGATGGACCGAATCTCAGCGAAGGGGGGAAGCGAACCCGTAACCAACGGCGAGGCATTGTTGTATAGACTGCGCGTGGATAAGTTTCCCCGCTCGAGCTCCGGCAAGACGTACCGGCAGGCAGTAGCCTCCTCCGCCACGGCGGGCGCGTCCGAGTCCTGCCAGGTCACTTGGCGACCCGCCCGCAGCCCGCCCGCTTGCATGCTGGTCCGGCCATTGAAGATGATCATCAAGTCCTTGGCGAAGGTCTCCTGCTGCCTCATTTGGCCGACGCGCAATCCTTCTCCGGCGGCAATCATCAGGGTGATGGAGACGATCCCCCAGGCAATGCCGAACATGGTGAGGAAGGTCCGCAGCTTGTGAGACCACAGGGTGCGCAACGTGTCGAGGATGAGATCGCGAAGGACCATTGTTGAGTTCGTCCTGAGTGCCAGAGACTTGAAACAAGTGACAAGTGACGAGCGGAAAAGCAGAAGTCAGAAATCAGAATTCAGGAGTTGGTTTCTACAAACTTCCGCCTGTTCTTCACTGACACCTGAAACCTGACACCTGGCACCTGCACTTTTGCTCGTCACTCGTCACTCGTCACTTGTCACTGTAGTATCACCTGCTGGCCTTCTTTCAGGCCTTCAACAAGTTCTGTCTTTACGCCATTAGAAATGCCCAGTTTCACCGAGAGTTTGCGCCGGCCAGTCTTGGACCCAGGATCGGGAGTCTCCAAGAAAGTGCGGTGGTCCTTGTCGTAGATCACCGCCGCCTCAGGCACCATCAGTACTTTCTGTTTCTCCTCGAGGATGATTTCAGCATTGGCGCTCATGTTTGCTTTCAGCTCCCCGGTGGGGTTCTGAATTGAGACGCGGACCTCGAAGGTTGTAACGTTATCCTTCTCGACGCCTAGGGGGGAGATCTTCGTTACTTTACCCAGGAACTTCTTTTCTTTGAGGGACTCGACCGAGATGCGCGCGGGCTGACCAAGGTAGACCTTGCTGATGTCGGCTTCGTCCACTTTGCCTTTGACGTAAACTTCGCTCACATCTCCCAGGGTCATGATGTTTGTCGCCTGCGATCCCAGGATCAGGATTGAACTGATGGCGTCACCCACTTCCACATCCCTGGACAGCACCAATCCATCCATCGGGCTGACAATGGTGGAATTGCGGAGGTCCTCCTCGGCGTTTTCGAGGGCTGCTTGCATTTGGGCCACCTGGGCCTTCGCGCGCGCGACTTCGGCGCGGCTGACCGCCACATTGCGCTGGGCTGACAACTGCTTGTTCAGCGCCATCTGATAGGCTTTTTCACCGTCATCCAGTAATGAGGCGGAAATCAGTCCTTCGGCAGCCAGCTTCCGGTTGCGCTCGGCGGTGGATTTCAAGAAGGGCAGGTCAGGACCTAGCGCGTCCACAACGTTGCGCTCAAAAGTCGCCTGCGCCGATTGAACGGCGGCCTCTGCGGCCTGCAAGTTGGCGCGGGCCTCAGCCACCTGGGCGCGCAACTGCTCTTTGTCCAACTCGACCAACACCTTGCCCTGCGTCACGCGGTCGCCGTACTCGGCAAAGATCTTCTCGACGATCCCGCTGGCCTTTGATTTGACGTCCACTTTGGCCAGAGGCTCAATCTTGCCTGTGGCGACCACTGAACGAGCCAAGTCTCCGCGTTCGACCGCGGCCAATTTGGAGGCATCGATCTGACGATTCGGTCGTAATGCTGCGGCAATGCCGAATCCGCACCCAACCAGGACAATGAAGGCGACTCCCGCGACGATCCAGCGCCGCCGCTTCTTATGGTTGTTGTTTGCCATCGGTTTTCCTCGGACCCAGGCGCTACACCAGGTGTCTGGTTTCAAATACGCGACAACGGCAGGAAATGTTCCATCCCTATAGGGGGCAGTCGGCCCTGCGGCTTCCCAGCAACTTTGGACAGGCAACCTGCCCTTAATCCGTAGGTTCTACCCAGGAGATTTAGACGTGGAAGGAACCCGAAGGTCACCTGATTGCAGGTGCTTAATGCAGAACATTGACAAGAAATCGTCGGCCTTGCATTTCGCTCCAAGGCATGTTGCATCAAAGCGCTCGGCACCGTTCTGAGCATGGATAGCCGAAAGCGGCTATCCCGTGATGTCAGAAACGGGATGCCGCGGGCTAAGAGCGAAGGGTAGGTTTTTCGTGCCCTGCAAGGGCACAGGATAGTAGCCGGGGGCAACGCCCCCGGAAAGCGCCAAGCTCATTCCCCGCCCCTGGAGGGGTCGTACCACCCTGAGCCGCGGAACGCAAGACCGGCATTACGCCGCCTCGATTCGACCCGTCAGCTAACGGGTCGGGCTTGGTTGGGGGCGCGTTTTCCGGAGGTTGCCCCGGCTGCTCTGTTGATCCCCTCAGGAGGTCAAGGGTCGAAACCTGTTCGGAGGAGTGCGGCGAGCAGGTCAATAGTCGGTCTTGGCCACTGGTAGTGAGAGGGACCATTTTGGATAGGTTACAATTTCCACACGAACCGGCGCAATGCCGGAGTGGACAAATCCCAGGCGCCTAGCGGCTGCCCACGAAACGTCAATCAGACGCCGTCCGATGTGTGGCCCTCGGTCGTTCACCCGCAGCAGTATGTTCTTATTATTCTTGAGGTTGGTGACTCGGATGGTCGTTCCAAAGGGGAGCGTTGGGTGCGCTGCTGTAAATCCATTTAAGTCGTAAACCTCTCCGTTCGCCGTCGTATTCCCCTGGAACTCTTGGCCGTACCAGCTTGCTACTCCGATTTGGTATTTTTCCTCCGCTATTACTGCCAAGGGGGATAGTCCGATCGAAGTGGACGACCTTGCTTCGGACTTAGCTGACAGTGCAATTAACCCCGCCACCGCACAGCCCATAATAAGTCTCTTCATTCATCCTCCAATCAGCACGCGCCCTCTCCGGGCGGAACTGGCCAAATCTATGTGCAACTGGTTACGTGATGGAATTGCCTACTTTAGACAATTTGGGATAGGATGTCAAGCGAAAAGCTCCCCTTGTGAAGAGCTCCCCTTGAAAAGCCGTCTGCGTGGTCTAACTACAACTTGGCTGGCAGGTTATTTCAGACTACCCAGTCGAAATATCTAAAAGGGCAAACTGGCCCTCATCCGAATTTGAATTGCCAGTGATATGGCTGGATTTTCGAGCGTCCAATACCGTTACTGCCTCAGTGCTGGCTCAAGTGGGCTGCCTTGGGAACCGGAGGGCTGGGCCAAACCAAGGGTTGCGGCCAATGTCGCAACAAGGTCGATTGGCTGACATTGGCTGAAGTAGACGCCCGGTTTGAACGCACTACCCCAAAGCACCAAAGGTACTTGCGAATCGTAGTTCCAAGGGCTCCCATGAGTAGTTTCTCTGGACCCTGAAACAGGCACCACGTAGGGATCCAACACTACGAAGACGTCACCCCCTCGCTTGGGGTTGAAACTGTTCGACACTGCACGGGCGAAAGGCGACGAGGGTAAACTGCCGGTCAAAAGTTGCGTACGTGTAAAGGCTGCCATCACTCCGGGCGCGGAAGCAGCAGCCGTGGCCGCCACCTCTTCAGCCTGAAGGGCTTGAATATGGTGGTTTTTCAATGCGTCGTAGTCGAGGTAAATATAGGGCCCATCCATTCCCTCAACCCATTGCCCCGGCCCAAATGCCACAGCCATCGCTTTTTCGACAGCGTTGCGGATCAAGGCAGGCTGGGCGTTGCCTGGACCCCACTTGTGGTCCTGAATGAATCCCGGGTTCGGAGCAACGCCGTGGTCCGCTGAGAGGGCGACCCAAACGTTATCGAGCCCGACAAGTTTGTCCAACTCCGCAAAGAACGAGGCCAGATAGCGGTCCGTTCGCAAAGTCGCATCAGCAACTTGAGGGCTGTAGGGGCCAAAAGCGTGACCGATAGAGTCGTTTACGCTGAGAGATAAGGCCAACAGGTCGGGATCGGTTCCCTGGCCAAGACGTTCGTTCCGAACGGCTTCACGTGCAAAAGCCAGTTCAAATTCATTCATAAAGGGAGTGTACTGAAGCCAACCCAGGAACTTCGGGCCAGGGCACGATTCCTCGGGCATCCCGCGATATTCCCCTAGCGTTTGGCCGTTTGCCTCGATTGTTTCTGGCAAAGCTGTCCATTTCCCGCCACAGTATTCCTTCACCGGCGAATTCCGGTTGAATTCCGCTACCCAGGAAGGCAGCGCCGGCATGTAGTAGGTGCTTGTAACAAAACGGCCCAAACCGGGGTCATACCAGTACACGGCGGACGGTGAGTGGCCACCCATGAGCACTGCCGCGCGGTCTTTGAGCGAGATGGCCACGACTTTGGAACGAAAGTCCGTGGCGGCCCGCAATTCGTCCCCCAGAGTGCTGCCGATAAGGTAGTGCGGCGAAAACCCCGGGGTCGCGCTGGCCCGGTCGGGCTCGCTGACTAACTTTGTGGTTAGATCCTCGACGCAATTGACCGTTCGGCGAAGCGTTGGCTCGTACCATTCGTTCCCGATGATTCCGTGTACGTTTGCGTACGCCCCTGTTAACAGAGTGGCATGGCCGGGGCCAGTGGCGGTGGTGGCGTAGTCGTATCGACAATTAGCAAAGTTGGCACCGCCGTTCAGCAAGAGGTTGAATCCGCCCGCAACGAATCGCTGCTTAAAGCGCACCAAGTAGTCATATCGGAATTGATCGATTATGAGTATCAGGACCAGTTTGGGGCGGTGGGGGTAGTCAGTTGCTTTCCCTGCATTGGCGAGGGGGAGCAGGAAAAGCATCAGCAAAACCGCTGTCAATACACTAATCAGGGGCCTCTTCAGCACAAGAATCCTCCTCGAAGAGTCTATAAACTGAATCAGGATACCAGAATCAGGCGCTGGTCGGCACGACATGGTGGCGGGGGGTGCTGTCCTAATTTCGGGCGTAGCGCCGGCTTCCAGCCGGCAAAGAGCCGCCAAGATGGCGGCGCTACGTTCAAATCAGGACAGCACCTCGCGGGGCATGGTATGTGTGACGTGGAAGGACTCGGCCCTCGTGCTAGACTGAGTCTATGTCACACAAAAGGGGATATCGCCCATGCAGCGTCGCGTTCTGATTTCCCTGTTCCTGGCTTTCGTTGTGTTCGCACCGGTTCGATGGAGTCTTCCCGCAGAAGATGCTCAGACGGTTAAATCTAAGCTTCTGCAAGCTCCTGCGGGCCGCCTACCGGTGAAGATTGATCCCAGAGGAATGACCGTTCTTCCCAACGGGCGCCTTATAACCCCTTTCGGCAAGCAAGTGAAGGTAGCGCCTCATCCCTATGGCCTCGGGCTCAGCCCGGACGGCAAAACCCTTGTCACCGTTAACAGCGGTACGCATCCTCTTTCGGCAAGCATCGTGACCGACATTTTCGGGCTTGCTCCCCAAGTGGCCCAGATTCCCCCCGGCTTCAAATCTTCAGACGCTGATCTGGAGAGCGTTTTCCTGGGCGCCGCCATTGCTGGCGACAATCGCACGCTCTATCTCTCCGAAGGCAACAACGGGAAGGTTGGCATCTTTGACCTGGCAACGCACCAACGGCTGGGCTCTCTTAGCCTGGATGGTGAGTTCCAGAGCAAAACCTACAACCACAGCCTCAGCGGAGAACTCCTGCTCTCGCAGGACGGCAAAAGCCTCTATGTCCTGGATCTTGCACATTTCCGCTT
>Ga0326728_10024026_pt1 | contig 11090 bp, 8 predicted proteins | sample MB3enrmetagenome_FD_207602 | JGI IMG/M metagenome (GOLD analysis project Ga0326728, IMG submission 207602) | Lab enriched peat soil microbial communities from McLean, Ithaca, NY, United States - MB31MN | ecosystem: Environmental > Terrestrial > Soil > Wetlands > Peat | place: USA: New York... | reverse complement strand
CTCGCGCGGCCGGTCGAGCTTGAACTTTTCCAGCGGCTCGCCGCCGGTAAACACGACCGTATCGATGGGAAATCTCTCCGGCCGGAAGTGCGTGTTGAAGAAGTGCACGGTGAAGATGAATCCCACTGCCAGCAGCGCCTCGTCACTGTGGATGATGGTTGCCACGTTGATCATCGAACCGGGCAGCAGCCGCGTGAAGAATTCCGGGAACCAGAGTAACAACCCAGTGGTGCCGATGACCGCCACGCCCCAAAACACCGCGAAGTAATCAAACTTCTCCCAGTACGTCCAGCGGCCGTAGTCGGGGCGCGGCCCTCTGCCCACAAACCATTTGAGCGAAGTGATAAACTGCCGCCAGTCGTTCCGATTGAACACCATGCTCTCGGAGTTGAAGATGAACTGCCCCCAGCTTTTACCGCTCGCCCGGCGCTGGCGGGCCGCGTCCCAGAGGTGCAAGCCAAAATAGGTGAAGGTGAGCACAGCGCAGAAGCGGTGAATGACGCCGGCACCCTCGAAGCCTCCCAGCAGGTGCGCGACCACCTGCGCCCAGCGCGTATAAGAGAACTTCAGCATCATGCCCGTCAGGGCCAGACCCAGGAAACTGGCGATGACCATGAGATGCAGATTGCGGTCAAAGGGCCGGAAGCGACGCACGTAGGCCGCGCCGGTCGCCTTGCCGTTGGCCTTCAATTCCCGGCTGTACTTCAGCGAGCGCGGCAGCCAAGCCACCGTATGCATACCGGCCACGACCAGCGTGCCCATCAACAGCGAGGTCATTCCCCAGAAGGTGAGGAACAAGATGGGATACTTCTTGGGATCGTGGTGAGTGGCGTGGGTGAGATATCCCGCAAAGCGGCGGTTGGAGCCTGGATGGCACTGGCCGCAGGTCTTCACCACATTCGCTCGGCTGAGGCGGGCGGCGGGGTCGGTAACCGCGCGGACGTCATGAGCTCCGTGACAGTCGTAGCACCTGGCGGTTTTTACGTAACCCAGCTTGGAGACCTTGCCGTGGTAGGTCTCGAAGTAGGTCTTGGCGATGGCCTCATGACAACGACCGCATTGCTCCATGATGTGGAGACGGAAGTCCGAGAGGTCGGTCCGCTTGATGGTGTGCGCGGAGTGGCAGTCGCTGCACACCGGCAGGGGCTTGGCCGTTTTGGTCACCGCTGCCGAATGGACGCTGGCGTTGAAAGCCTCATAGATCCCCTGGTGGCACCGGCCGCAGGTGGTGGCCACATTCTTGGGATTCACGCTGGAGCGTGGATCGCGACGGGGCAACTCATCATGCGGCGTATGGCAGTCGGCACAGTTCGCCGTCACGGTCAGGCCACTTTGCAGCAAACCCTTGCCGTGGATGCTCTCCTCGTAATTTTCCACCACGTTGGTTTGCGTCCCTTCATAACGGAGCGCCGCCCGCTGCCCCGTGCGATGGCACTTGCCGCACAGAGCGGGAACATTGCGGGAAAAGGTCGGCGAGCGGGAATTGTTCCTGCTCAAGACTGCATGCGTGCCATGACAGTCCGCGCAGGCGGGCCCATCCGGGCTGCCCTTGGCTAACAACTGTCCATGAACGCTCTGCTGAAACTGTTCGACGGCATTGGCGTGGCAAGTCGAGCAATCGACCCGGGCTGTTATAGTGGCGCAAGGCCGGAGCAGGGATGGGTCACCGCCTGTATGGCATTGCACGCAAGCGACCCGGGCATGCCGCGAGGCGGAGAGTTCCTGCTCGTTGACGAATAGGGAGCGCATGCGGCCACCACTGGCGGTTTTCAACTCCGCCTTGCCATGGCAGCGCTGGCAGTCGCGGTCTGACATCCCCTGCGCATAAAAGACCCGCCGGATCTTGTGAGGCTCGTGGCAGTCCACGCAGGCGGGGATCAGGTGGGGCTGCTTCTCCCACAACTCGCCGCGGATGACTTTGCGATGCACGATTTCGATCTGCGCATGGCACTTCGTGCAGGTCCGGGTGATGTTCTGTTTGGAAATCGAAGACCGGGGGTCGGTGTGGGGCAAAACGAAGTGCGCAGTATGACAACTGGTACAAACCGCCGTGACGATCAGGCCACGGCGGAACAAGCCCTCGCCGTGGATGCTTTCGGTATAGTTCTCCAGGATCTTGTCCTGGGGGATGTTGTGAGTAAGCTGGACGGGAGTGCCTTCGTGGTGACAACGGCCACACAAAAGAGGGATCTGGGTGATCGCGGTGGGAGAACCGGGATCGGAAGGCCGCAGGATGTTGTGAGTTCCGTGACAATCCGTGCAGCGAGGGGCCAGCGGGTCACCGCGTCTCGCCGCCTTCCCGTGCAAGCTTTCGGCATGCTGCTTTGCTTCATCGGCGTGGCACGTGCCGCAGTCAACCGGCCGGAGCTTTTCGGGATGGGGAAACTCCTTTCCAGCCAACTCAGCGTGGCAACTCGTGCACTCGAGTGTAGCGTGCGGCGAGGCTCGCAGGGCAGCCTCGTTGAAGGGGGGCGGCACTCCCGGCTGCCGCTTGCCCGTGCGGGGCCCGGCTTCGTGGCAGCCCATGCACGGCTCGCTTCCCGGCAAGGGCTTGGGGTGCTGGGCTTGCAGGGACACAGCAACGAGAAGGACAGCAGCGAGGCCAGCAGCGCCGATAATGACCAAAAGACGCTTTTGCCCTCTGAGACTCATACCATTTATCCGAGGTCGCGCGCAATCATGGTGGAATTTCGCAGCACCTCATACCTTCAGCAGTGGCGACAGTGACCAAAAGACGCTCTAGCCCTCTGAGACTCATCCTATTTGTCCGAGGCCCAGCGCAATCATGTGGAATTTCACAGCAACACCTCATGCATCGTGCAATTCGGTTACCAGCAAATTCGCGCCGCGCATCGGACACTCCTTTCTGATCCAACTTCCTGCACTACCCTTGTTGCGAATGACCTTGACGCTCTTTTCGTTTGTGAGCTAAGGTCTAGCGGAGGTGCTATTTGCGGGCGCCTCCTGACAAACTTAAGACCTGGAGTGGCGTCCCGCATCAAACAAGCGGAAGACAAATGGGATGGAAATTTTTGAACTCACTAAGGCCTTGATCAACATCGAATCCGTGACGGGCCACGAGGGCGCCTGCGCCGAGTTCCTGCGTGGTTATCTTGTGGCGAGAAACTTCCAAGTGGAGTTCCAGCCGGTCTCACGAGATCGCTCCAACGTGTTCGCGAAGACAGGAAAGCCGGATGTTGTTTTGAGCACGCACATCGACACTGTCCCTCCTTTCCTTCTTGCCCGCGAGGACGAGGAGTTCATTTATGGGCGCGGAGCGTGTGACGCCAAGGGGATCCTGGCCGCGCAGATCGTGGCGGCTGAACGGCTGGTGAGCGAAGGGGTGACTGACTTCGGCCTGCTTTACCTGGTCGGGGAGGAAACCACGAGCGATGGCGCGCGAGAGGCGAACCTTCATCCACCCGGCTGCCGCTACATTATTAATGGTGAGCCCACGGAAAATAAACTGGTGGTGGGATCGAAAGGAAACCTGCGGCTGGACATTCGATGCAAAGGCAAGATGGCGCACTCGGCTTACCCGCACCTCGGTGAATCCGCAATTGATAAGTTGCTCGATGTGCTCGTTGATTTGCGGAAGGTCCCGCTGCCCCATGATCCCTTGCTGGGCCCTGCCACGCTGAACATCGGGGTCATCTCCGGGGGCAGGGCTGCAAACGTTGTACCGGACCAGGCCGCGGCCCAGATCCAGATTCGGACCGTCAACGGCTCGGAGGAACTGCGGCGCAAGATTTCGGAGTTGCTCGGAGGACGGTGTGAGTTTGAGTTCGTCCGCGATACGCCGCCCCTGCGCATGGAGAAACTGGACGGCTACGAGACCGACGTGGTGTCCTTCACCACCGATCTGCCGGCCTTGACCCGGTGGGGCCGGCCCGTGTTGCTGGGGCCGGGTTCGATCCTGGTAGCCCACACCGAGCATGAGTGTGTTCCAAAGGCTGAGTTGGTCAAGGCCGTCGACCTTTATTGCCGGCTTGTCCATGAGCTGAAAAAGACAGTCGAGAGTCGAGGGTCGAAAGTCGAGAGTTAATACCGGGGCGGGGCCAACCAGAATCGAGCTGGTCCGGAGGGCTAAGCTGTCATTCCGAGCGGAGCGAGGAATCTTGCTCTGATCTTTCCTTCGCGATCCAGCCGAAGCAGAGCGAGATTCCTCGCTCCGCTCGGAATGACACGGTTGCCTAAAGTCTCTGGAGAGCAGCCAGGCGGAAGGGTTTACTTTCGACTCTTGACTCTCGACTCTTGACTTATCTGACAAAGGAGTTGTTATTGAATGGTAAAGAAGATTGAAGTCGGCATCCTGGGCGCGACGGGAATGGTCGGCCAGCGCTTTGTGAGCTTGCTCGAACACCATCCCTGGTTTGAAGCCCGATGGCTTGCAGCCTCGGAACGGTCGGCAGGGAGGACTTATGCGGAGGCTTGCAACTGGCGCTTGCGCGAACCCCTGCCCAAAGCCGCAGGCGAGCTTCCCGTGCATGAATGCAAACCGGGCCACGCGCCGCAGTTGCTCTTCTCCTCGCTGGATTCCAAGGTTGCGGGTGAAGTCGAAAGGGAATTTGCGCAGGCGGGCCACGTGGTGGTCTCGAATTCCAGCAATTACCGCATGGAACCGGACGTCCCCTTGTTGATTCCGGAAGTGAACCCTGAGCATCTGGCTCTGGTGCGAATCCAGAGAAAACGGCGCGGGTGGAAGGGCATGATCGTCACCAACCCGAACTGCACGGCGGTCGGTCTGGTGATGTCGTTGGCTCCCTTAGAGAAGGCTTTCGGCCTCGAGAAGGTGCTGATGACCAGCATGCAGGCGGTATCAGGCGCTGGTTATCCGGGCGTGCCCACGCTGGATATTCTCGGCAACGTGATCCCTCATATTTCGGGGGAAGAGGAAAAGGTGGAGCGCGAGACGCGCAAGCTGCTGGGGAAATTCGTCGATGAAACGGTCCAGCCCGGCGACTTCGTGGTGAGCGCCCACTGCAACCGCGTGCCGGTCGAGGACGGCCACACCGAGTCGATATCGATTTCTCTGAAGTCCAAGGCGTCTGTGGAGGAATTAATTGAAGTCTGGCGGAAATTTCGCTCGCTTCCTCAGGAGCGAGGTTTGCCGTTTGCCCCCGAGCATCCCATTATCGTTCGCGAAGAGCGGGATCGCCCGCAGCCCAAGTTCGACCTCGCGGTCGAGCACGGGATGGCCACCGTGGTGGGTCGCGTGCGGCTGTGCCCAGTGCTTCAATTCAAGTACACCGCCCTCAGCCACAACACCATTCGCGGCGCTGCTGGCGCGGCTCTACTGAATGCGGAATTGATGAAGTCGGAAGGGTATCTCGACTAGGTGTCAGGTGCCAGGTGTCGGGTTTGAGGGAACAGGGAACAGGGAACAGGTTACAGGGAACACCGTGCCGGTGACAGATTTTGGTTTGCCTGTTCCCTATTCCCTATTCCCTACGTGGTGAAACGTGAGTAACGCTTCCTCTGAATCCCCTGGTGCGGGACGTATAAACCTCGCACTGCTCGGCTACGGGAAAATGGGCAAGACCCTGGCGCAGCTTGCGCCGCAGCGCGGCTTCGAAGTGCGCCTGGTGATGGATATTGACGTCAACGCGCAAGGCCGGGGCATCACGCGCGAGAAATTCCAGGGTATCGACGTCTGCGTGGACTTCACCACACCGGATGCGGCTTTCGAGAACATTCGCCGAGTCGCGGCGCTGGGTGTGAATCTGGTGGTGGGGACTACAGGATGGCATAACCGGCTCGAGGAAGTCAGTAAGATCATCGAGAGCGCCGGCGTGGGCATGGTTTACGCTGCGAATTTTTCCATCGGCGTGAATCTGTTCTACCGGCTGGCCCGCGCGGCGGCGGAAATCTTTGTCCCCTTCGCAATGTACGACCCTTACCTCACCGAAGCTCATCACAAGTTCAAGAAGGACGCGCCCTCCGGCACGGCGCTCGAAATCCAACGCCAGATTCAACCCGAATTCAAAAGCCGCGAGATTCCCGTGACCAGTGTGCGCGCGGGTTACATTCCCGGCACGCACGAGTTGGGTTTCGACTCCGAGGCGGATACAATTATCCTCCGGCACACGGCCCGCGGCCGCCAGGGATTCGCCGAAGGCGCACTGTACGCCGCGCGCTGGGCGGTGGGCAAGAAGGGCTTGTTTAGCTTTGGAGATGTCCTCGAATTGACCGGTTGAGGATACGCTATTCGAACCGTCCCTGCTCCCCGAAGGGGAGCTACATGAGTAGCCGTGGGTGGAACCCACGGTAACGGTGTACCGAAAACCTTCTCGGCCCTGAAGGGGCCGAACAATTCGACCCCTGCGGGGTCGGTATAACTGGTGGCGGCGTGGCCCGTGGGCGGCGGGCACAAAAACCGTGCCCTTGCCCACGGCTACTCAATCAGAACCCCTTCGGGGTTCCGCGCAACAAGGAGGCGGCATGAATCTGGAACTTCGCGGTTGCGGCACGGCGCTGGTGACCCCCTTCAGGAAGGATGGCTCCCTGGACCTTGATGCCCTGCGGCGTTTGGTTCAGTTCCAACTCCGCGCCGGCATCGACTTCCTTGTCCCCTGCGGTACAACGGGAGAAGCCCCCACGCTCGAGCACGCTGAGTATCTCGCCGTCGTCCGCACTGTGATCCATGAAGTGGCGGGGAGGGTTCCCGTGATTGCGGGAGTGGGCGGAAATAACACCCGGAAAGTGATCGATCTTGCCGCCGAGGTGCGCGGGCTGGGCGTGCAGGGAATTCTTTCCGTAACCCCTTACTACAACAAGCCTACCCAGGAAGGCCTTTACCAGCACTTCCAGGCCATGGCGGAATCTACCGACCTTCCGATCATTGTTTACAACGTTCCGGCACGCACCTCGTCGAATATCGAGCCCCCCACCATGGCTCGCCTCTCGAAAATCCCAAACATCATCGGCATCAAGGAGGCCTCCGGAAGTATCGTGCAACAAATGGAAGTCCTGGCCGCCGTCCCGCCGGGCTTCCGCGTGCTTTCCGGCGACGACTCGTTCACCTTCCCGCTCATGGCGCTGGGTGGCGTGGGTATCATCTCCGTCATCTCGAACGAAATCCCGGGCCAGATGACCAGACTCGCGCACCTGCTTCTGGAGGGAAAACTCGAGACAGCGCGCCAACTCCACTTCAGCCTGTTGCCCCTGATGCAAGTAAACTTCATCGAGACCAATCCCATTCCCGTCAAGGCCGCACTCGCCATGATGGGCATGATCGAAGAGGTCTATCGCCTGCCCTTGGTTCCCATGAAACCCGAGAACCGCGCCAAGCTTGAAAAGGTGCTGGCCGCGCAGGGGTTGCTGAAGGATCGCAGAGACGCCGCGTAGAGAGGAACCGCTGAATTTTCCGTTTTCCGAAAAACTCCGTGGGGTATAGGGCTGTTGGTTCTGCAGTTGGGGCAGTTCACGCACCACCGGATCTTTCTGATGCGTGGTGAAAGGAGGGAAGCCCCCGTAGGCTGCATCCACCAGCACCACCCCCTGACCCCTCCTCGACCGAGGAGGGGAGTTCAAGTTCCCCTCCTTTGTTAAGGAGGGGGTTAGGGGGTGGTTGAGCGGGCCAGGGGGCGGTTGAGCCGGCCATGCTCGAGACAAAGTGATAACTTCCCGAACCGATTTCGTTTCGTGTTTGCGCCCGCCAGAATATGGTGTGTGCAAGTCAGCGCATCATCTTATGCCCCATAATGTGACCGTAGGCGTCGTGCGACACAAGCTCGAAGCCGGCCCCGTCACCTCGTATCAGGCAACTAACGCATTCGGAGCTACCTTCGACGGCAACAGGCCTGCCCTCTTTAGTCGCATGGAAGTAGACAGAATTGCGCAGCATATGACGTTCGAGAGACTTGCAGAAATGCCTCTGTCAGCCCGTGGCAGATTCAATGCGAAGGTCCTGAATTTTCTGAAAGTGGCTTCGATTGTTGGTCAGAAGCGTAAGATTGTGGACCAGCGCAGTCGCTGCAATGAGTAGATCGAAATCACCCATGACTTCGTCTCGATTTCGCAGTTCGCCTCGAAGTTGACCAAACCGGCTACAGGTCTCCTCGTCGAGACCGAGAACGATAACTCCCTCCAGAAACTTCCCCAACTGGGCTCGGCTGTGGGCGGGATCTCGGGAGAAATGAACGCCCTCCCACAGCTCCGCAATTGAGATGATGCTGACCGCAAGGCCCTGAGGTTGAAGCTCTTGAAGACGGCGCGTTCGATCCACAATACCGTTGAAGTGATCGATGATCCAGTCGGTGTCGATGAGGAATGCAGGCACGTTAGAAGCGAGGTTCCGGGCGGGTCACCAGGAGGCGACTCTCTTCGATACGCCTCTTGAGCTCGTCGGCATCGATCAGGCCCTTCCAGCCACCCGCGGTCTCTTCGAGCCAAGCGAGCCCAGGAGCCGAAGAAAGAGGCTCGATCCTAACGACGACTTCGTCGCCCTCATTAAGGCGCGGGTCCTCAAGCGGCTCAAGCACCCCGTTTGCGAAGCGCGCACGAATCGTCGTGCTCATGAAATGCTCTCCACTTCTCGATCTATCCCCTGGTGCATTCTACCACGACTCGGAAAACGGGATTGGGAGAACTGAATTCCCGTCAATCGCCATCGGGCGGAGGAGTCGGGGGACTGGCCGTGGTCCCGCCGCGGCGGGAAGATTCTACTATCTCGGAGACGTATTGCTGTCGACAATGGACCGGTGCCGTCGCGCTGCAAGAGCGCTTAAGGCGCTGGAATACGAGGTGACTCGCCAAAGCGGAAGTCATAATTCCATATCGAACGCCAGGTACATTAATGTTCCCTGGCGTTCGATCTGCAGCACGACGGGGTCGCCATTTTTCAGCTTGTCCAGGGCCTGGCGAAGACCGTCGAGACTAATAATGTCAATGCCGTTCAGCGCGTGGATAATATCTCCGGATTGAAGACCGGTCTCCACGGTGGCGGCGTAGGCGGCTCGGGCGGCCACGATGACCCCAGAGGCCATGCGAAGTCCCGGCAGCGCTTCGGAAATATTCTTGTTGATTGCGACCCCCACGATTCCCAGCTTGCTTATCAAATTCCCTTCGGGATCCAGGTCCGCCATCCGGTGAACTTCGTCTCGGCGCTCCGCGACCTGGACTTCTAAGACAAGTCTTTCCGAGCCTCGAATGACGTCGAACTTCACGGTTTCGCCACCCGCGCGCAGATACATGATGGCGCCAAACTGAGGCAAACTTTCCACCGATCTGCCGTCTACAGCCCCGATCACGTCCTGGATTTTCAGGCCTGCCGAGTCCGCCGGGCCTCCCGGGGCGATGTCCGACACGATGACACCATGATCCTGCGCGAGTCCCAGCCCCGCAGCCAGCGCAGGGGTGACGGTCTGAACGTTGATGCCGATCTCGCCGCGATGCACGTGCCCATACTTGCGCAGTTGTGGGTAGGCGAACTTCACCACGGTGCTCGGAATAGCAAAACCCAAGCCTTCGCTTCCACCACCCTTGGTCAGAATGAATGTGTTGATCCCCACGATGTTTCCTTCCACATCCACGAGCGGGCCGCCACTGTTGCCCGGGTTGATGGGAGCGTCCGTCTGGATGTACACCATCGGGCGGTTGGGATCGGGTTGGCGGGCGACGGAGCTGACCACCCCCATAGTCACGGAGTTCTCTAGCCCCTCGGGGCTGCCAAAGGCCAGAACCACTTGACCCTTCCGGAGCGCGGCATAGTTACCCAGTGGGAGCGCCCGTAATCCCTCAGCCTCAACTTTCAGAAGTGCGAGGTCGATGTCTTTATCCAAACCGATGATGCGCGCATCAATAGCGGGGGCGGGAGGCCTGGTCGTCGCCCGAGGCGACCCGCTGGCCGTTCGCGAGGGTATGATCACCCGAACCCGTTGCGCCCCTTCCACCACATGAGCATTGGTGATGATGTACCCACTCGCGTCAACGATCACGCCCGAGCCGGTGATGTGCTGCTTGCCGATCAGGGCGGTATTGGTTCCCTCCTGCTCTTCCACAGGTCCGAACCCCGTGACCAGAATCTGCACGACCGCTGGCGAGACTCGCCTGGCCAGCGCCTCGAAGGAGTCGCTCAATTGGCGGAGAATATCCGGTGCTTCTTTTTCCGGAGGCGCCTGGGCCTGAAGCCCGGTTGTCAGCAGCAGCAGACACGCGGCAGCCAGGACCCAGCTCGCGAGCCTTTGCCTTCGGCGCGGATTTGAATTGGACCTGAGTTGATTGCTCATCTGGACGTGATACTCCTCCCAAAACTCAAAAGCTCGATCTTGCCCATCATCTTTTTGATGGCGATCTCGGTAAGGCCTTTACTGGGCAGCCGCCTTATAGGTTTTCGTCATTCCGTTTCGGCCGTTGGTCACGGTGAACTGGCCGTCCGGTTCCGCAGAAAGCCTGATCCAATACCCCTGGCAATGTTCTTCCAAGTTGGCGATGAAGGCCTCGGGCGCGTTGTTCTCCTTGCCGGCTTCAAGCGCATAATGCAGTTGCCAGATGTCTTCGAGTCCCGGCGAAGTGCGTATAGTTTGCCACGCTTCGGGTGAGCCACCCTTCCTTGCGCCGTTGTTGATGATGGCTACCAGGGGATGCAAAGCTTGTACGAGAGGGGGTGCACCGGAGAGGTCCATGCCGTGATGCGTGCTCAGGTACACATCGACTGTTCCGACCACATTAAACGGACAAGCCAGTCCAAGTTCCTTGTTCCACGTCAAATCCCCCAGATCGACCATGCGGAACTTGCCATAGGTGATGAGCAACCCAACCGACTGGGCATTCTCTGAAGTGTCATTGGCCTTTCGTTTCATTCCGGCACATAACGGGTTGAGCGCATCCACTCCCCCCAAGGGCTCTGAAATCTCATTGCCGGCGGCGGTCAGGACCTGAACGTTGATCCCCTCGATTGGAAGCCAGTCACCGGGTTTCGCCAGAAGATGTTTGGCTTTGTCGCGCACACTCGAATATGCCGAAAAAAGCATATCAGCTTCCATACTGGTTTCGACACTCGGCCCGTGGTCCACGAAGGTGCGGATGGGGATCCGGGCTGCGAGTTGCGGCACGCCTCCTACGTGGTCGGCGTGGTAGTGCGTCACAAC
>Ga0326728_10024025_pt1 | contig 11091 bp, 11 predicted proteins | sample MB3enrmetagenome_FD_207602 | JGI IMG/M metagenome (GOLD analysis project Ga0326728, IMG submission 207602) | Lab enriched peat soil microbial communities from McLean, Ithaca, NY, United States - MB31MN | ecosystem: Environmental > Terrestrial > Soil > Wetlands > Peat | place: USA: New York... | reverse complement strand
GAGCAAGAAGCGCGCGTCGTAGACTCCATTGACTCCCCCTTTCGGCAAAAGCTATAGTTAGGTCCGAGCTGCTCGAACGCCACCAAGATCAAGCGAAAGCGGGACCCTCCCTATGAGTAATCCCACGATGAGAGTGGGAGTGTATGCGGCCCCCGGAAAGTTAGCCGTTCAATCCCGTCCCATTCCCCAGCCCGCTCCGGGGGAAGTCCTCTTACGGGTCCGTGCCTGCGGCATTTGCGGCAGCGATTTGCACGTGCTGCACGCCGATCCTCCCTTGGCGCCTGCCGGCCGGACGCTAGGACACGAGATGGCGGGGACCATAGCCGCTTTGGGCGAAGGCGTCTCCGGCTACCAAACGGGTGAAGCGGTGGTGGTCGAGCCGCTGCTTACCTGCGGCGTCTGCAACTGCTGCAAGAACGGCTGGGATTCCATCTGCCCGCAAATGCAGATTCTGGGAGTTCATACCGACGGGGCTTTTGCCGACTACCTGTGCGTGCCGGCACACCGCCTGTACCGCATGCCCAGCGAGGTGGATTTCCGCACCGCCTCCCTTACCGAACCGGTGGCCGTGGCGGTGCATGGCTTGCGGCGCGCCCAGTTTCAACCCGGTCAACGCCTGCTGGTGCTGGGCGCGGGGGTAATCGGGTTGTCGGTGGTGGCCGTGGCGCGCGCCTGGGGTGCGGGAGAGATCCTGCTTACGGCCCGCCATTCGCACCAAGCCGAGCTGGGCCGACGGATGGGAGCCAACGTTGTCCTGAGTGAGAAAGAGTCTACGTTGGAGGCTCTGACTGCCTTGGGACTCGAGAATCCGGTCGACATGGTGGCGGAGACCGTTGGAGGAAAATCGAATACCCTGATGCTGGCGGGCGCGGCCCTGGCGCCTGGCGGTACGGTCCTGGTGCTCGGGATAAATTTTGCGCCGATACCAATTAATGCCTTTTCTTTCTTGAACAAGGAAGCGCGCCTGCAGTGGTCGAATTGCTACTATTCCCGCTACCCGGGCGGCAGCGATTTTGCGGAGTCGCTGCGCCTGATTCGCGAGCATCGTTCGGTTTTCGGACAGATGCTGACCCACTGCGTGCCGCTGGAGGAAGTCGATCGCGGGGCGGCCCTAGCCAGCGACAAGAAATCCGGGTCGGTGAAAGTTACGGTCATGATGGAGCCGTAGCGTACAAGGAGAGGGTATGCCACTAAGCCACGACCAACTGCTCGATGCCTACCGGCGCATGCGGACCATCCGCGAATTCGAGGATGCGGTGAACGTGGAATTCAGCCGGGGCCATATCCCCGGTTTTGTTCACCTCTACGCGGGGGAGGAGGCCAGCGGGGTCGGTGTTTGTATGCATCTGGACGACCGCGACTACATCATCTCGACCCATCGCGGCCATGGGCATTGCATTGCCAAAGGCTGCGACGTGAAGGCCATGATGCTGGAAGTCTTTGGCAAGGCGGGCGGGCTGTGCGGCGGCAAGGGCGGCTCCATGCATATCGCCGACCTGCAGCGCGGCATGCTGGGGGCCAATGCCATCGTGGGCGCCAATCCTCCGTTGGCTTTGGGGGCGGCGCTGAGCGCCAAGGTCCGCCATACCGACCGCGTCTCGGTCTCCTTCACCGGCGACGGCGCCTCCAATCAGGGAACCACGTTTGAAGCGCTGAACATGGCGGTGGCGCTGCAACTCCCCGTTATTTTTGTGGTGGAAAACAACGGTTATGGGGCGGCTACCGGCGTCAGTTACGCGGTGGGCTCCAAAGACATTGCTGGGCGCGCGGCCGGCTTTGGCCTGCCCACGCTCGTGGTGGACGGGACGGATTTCTTTGCGGTTTACGAGGCGGCCCAAGGGGTGATCGAGCGGGCCCGTTCGGGGGGTGGTCCGAGCTTGCTGGAAACGCGCTGTAACCGTTTTTACGGACACTTTTGCGGGGATGCCCAGGGCTACCGCTCGAAAGAAGAATTGGCTTCGGTACGCAAGTCCGCCGATCCGCTGACCATTTTCCGGGCCCGGGTGGTGGGAGAGAATCTCCTGACCGAAGCCGAACTTGACGGTATCGATAAGCAGGCGCGCGAGCAGATTCCAGCCGCGGTCGCGGCGGCCAAAGCGGCGCCCGCTCCCGCCGAGAGCGAACTGACCACGGACGTATACATTTCCTATTAGTTCCAGGAGGGTCGAGCCATGTCGCGCAAGTCCTATCGGCAAGCCATCAACGAAGCGATTCGGGAAGAAATGCGGCGCGATGCCACGGTCATCCTGGTGGGCGAAGACGTGGCGGGAGGAGAGGGCGGTTCCGGCGCCGTCGATGCCTGGGGCGGCGCCATGGCCATCACCAAAGGATTGGTGGGGGAATTCGGCAAGGACCGGGTGATCGACACGCCCATCTCGGAAAGCGCCATCCTCGGGATGTGCGCCGGAGCCGCGGCTACCGGCTTGCGCCCCATCTTCGATCTGTCGTTCCTGGACTTTTTTGGGGTGTGCTTCGACCAGATCGTCAATCAGATCGCCAAGTTCCGCTACATGTTCGGCGGCAAGTCGCGCACGCCGCTGGTGGTGCGGGCCATGTTTGGCGCCGGCTATCGCGCTGGGGCGCAGCACTCCCAGTGTCTCTATCCCATTTTGACCCACATCCCCGGGCTGAAAGTGGTGATTCCCTCGTCTCCGTACGACGTCAAAGGCATGCTGATCCAGGCGATCCGCGACGACGATCCGGTTTTCTTCCTGGAACATAAGACGTTCTACGACATGAAAGCGGAAGTGCCGGATGAGAGCTACACCATTCCGTTCGGCCAGGCCAATATCCTGTGCGAAGGCAAAGACGTAACCCTGGTGGCCGTGGGGAAAATGGTGCACGTGGCCTCGCAGGCTGCTGCCAACCTGAAGAAAGCCGGGGTGGACGCCACGGTGATCGACCTGCGCACTACGTCTCCGCTGGACGAAGACGCCATTGTCAGGAGCGTTGAGGCTACCGGGCGCCTGGTGGTGGTGGATGAAGCCAGTCCCCGCTGCGGCTTGGCCAGCGATATTGCCGCGATCGTCGGGGAACGTGCCTTCACCGCCCTGCGGGCTCCGGTGCGGCGCATTACGCCTCCCCATACCCCCGTGCCGTTTGCGCCGGTGCTGGAAGACGCCTACATCCCCAGTGCCGCCAAGGTGGAAGCCGCGGTACAAGAGCTGATGGCTTTCGGCACGGCGCCGCGCTCCGCACAGGCCAGGCAGGTATCGAGCACCAACTGAGGACGGGGTCAACCTTTACAGGAGCGAACCATGGCTATCGAAGTGGTAATGCCCAAGCTGGGCATGTCTATGGAAGAGGGCAGCATCGTGAAGTGGTTTAAGCAAGAGGGCGAAGCCATCGCCACGGAAGAAACCTTGCTGGAAATCGAGAGCGATAAAGTCACCATGGAGGTGACCTCTACGGCCACGGGTAAGGTCTTCAAGCTGCTCTGCGCCGAAGGCGATACCGTCCCGGTCGGAACGACTATTGCCCTGATTGAACCCGCCTAGAATCGCAATCGGGTAATTGCGTAATCGGGCAGTTGAGGAACTCCTGCACTCCCTGGGCATCGACTCTCCACGATAAGGGGTCATCCTGAGCGAAGCGAAGGACCGGTTTTTTTCTTCTCCTCCGACGCTGTTGAGGGTGCACGAAAAAGCAGATCCTTCGCTTCGCTCAGGATGACCCTCACGACGTGGATCGACGCAATACTCCGGAGATTGATTGGCTGATGAGTGAGTTTTTCCTATTGTTACGGCGAAACCGGAATTGCCGGTATGTGTGGTTGGGACAGATCGTCAGCGAAATTGGCGATCATTTCAACAACATCGCGGTATTCGCCCTGGCCATGGCCCTGACCCACTCCGGCCTGGTGGTGACGGGTATTCTGCTGGCGCGGGCGGTGCCGGCGGTCGCCATGGGACCGATCGCCGGGGTGCTGCTGGACCGCTTCGACCGCAAGCGCATCATGATCGCCAGCGACCTGACGCGTTCGCTGCTAGCCCTGGGATTCATCTGGTGCGTGGCGCCGCACCGCACTTGGGCGCTCTATGCGTGCAGCGCACTGTTGATGAGCGCTTCGCCCTTCTTCACCGCCGGGCGCTCCGCCATCCTGCCTACGATTGCCAGCCCGGAAGAGATTCATACGGCCAACTCCCTAACTCAGACTACGCAGTGGACCACGCTGGTGATTGGCACTTTCCTGGGGGCAACGGTAGTGGCGGTCGGGTATGGCTGGGCCTTCATCTTTAACGCTCTATCCTTTGTGGTTTCGGCGGCCTGCATTCTGCAATTGCGCGCCACCGGCAAGTCCGGCTTCCGGGTGGCCCGCCGGCACGAGGCGGAAGCGGAGGTGCTTCAGCCCTGGCATGAGTATCGCGAAGGCTTGCGCTACCTGCGTTCGGTGCCGCTGCTGTTCGCCGTCGCGCTGCTGTCGGTGGGCTGGGCCACCGGGGGCGGAGCGGCGCAGATTCTGTTTACGCTGTTTGGCGAGGTGGTGTTCAATCGCGGCGCCGCGGGCATCGGTGTTGTTTGGGGCTGTGCGGGACTGGGGCTATTGTCCGGCGGAATCTTCGCCACCTGGCTGGGCCGGCGGCTCTCGTACTCGGCCTACAAGCTTACCGTCTTCATCGATTACCTGGTACACGGCGCCACTTACGTGCTTTTCAGCCGTATGCACCGCTTCGGCCTGGCGCTGCTTTTCATCCTGGTGTCGCGCGTGGCCATGGCGGTGAACTCGGTGCTGAATTACAGCTACCTGCTGCGCGCGGTGGAGAATCGTTACCGCGGCCGCGTCTTCGCCACAATCGAAACTCTTACTTGGGCGATGATGATGGTCTCCATGATGGGAGCAGGGATCGCGTCCAGCCATTACAGTCCGCGTACCATCGGGACCGTGGCCGGCTTGCTGAGTTCTACGACGGCAGTCTTCTGGGGTTGGGCGAACTGGACCGGGCGCCTGCCGCTACCGAAAATGGCTGAGCCGGAAACCGCGAAGGGAAAGCGGGTGAGTGCGTAGGCGGGAAGTTGCCGAACCCCCTGAGGTTAAGTCCCGGGTCCCTTGTTTTCTCGCACAGGGGGATATCTGCGCAGTCAGACAGCGCACAACCTCAGGCCTTGTCAGCCCCTAGGCCGAACTGCACCCTTTTTGGTGGCCAGGAAGGGGCAAACTTCGGGTAACCGGATCCCGGAGGCACGAACTCTGGGGTCCCTGCGTTCACGCTACCGGGTGGCTACCGGCGTCGCCCTTTTTCCCCAAGAGCGCCAAGCCGTCCTCCCGCGTTAACCGGTGATGTCGAGTATCTTTCGAAAGCCGGTTGTTGCGGTATTCTACCGCCCCTCCGAGGCTTGGTCCTATCTGTGGCGGCTTACCCCGGGTTCCGCTCCGCTCCACCCGGGGCTACTATCTGCCGCGCCTCCGGCGCTGAGTATGTAGCCCCCTGGTTCCTGTTGCATCACCAACAATCAGGGAGAGGCGGGACGAGGGCCGCGACATTAGGCGAGCACGCCAGCGCTGCGCTCAGGTGACCCTTATAATGTGGGTATTGCATCCATGTTTCGACGATTTCTAACGTGGGGCGGGCGGGAGAGAAGAACGGTGCTTACCGAAGAGGAGATCCGGCGCAACCTGCGAGCCGTTGACCACGCGATTGGGCAGCAGGAACTGGAGGGCTTGACGGTCTCCGAGGCAACCGCCGAAGACATGCGCCGCGCCGCGCGTGGCGAGATCGATTCCGACGAGGTCATCCGCAATATCTACGCCCGTTATGCCGGTTCGCAGAATGTCGAAATATTCCGGCCATGACCATTATCTCGATGCGGCTTCCGGCATCCTGAAGAACCGCTTCGGGATTACCGACGCGGCCACGCTCGAAAGAACCGAGGCGGATCTGGTTGCGGCCCGCTCCAGGGAGCTTGCCCAAACGCCGCTCAAAGGCCGTTTCGACCTTGCGCATCTGCAAGCCATTCACCGCTATTTATTCGGCGACGTTTACGAGTGGGCGGGGCAGTTGAGAACCATCGACATCAGCAAAGGCGGCAGCCTGTTTGCCCATCACGCCCACATAGCCAGCGCCGCCGAGCCAATTTTCCAGCGGCTTGCGGAGGAACAGCACCTTGCCGGGCTTGGTGCTGACGCCTTCAGTGAGCGCGCAGCCTATTATCTCGGTGAATTGAATGCGCTTCACCCTTTCCGCGAAGGGAACGGCCGAGCGCAACGCGAGTTTGTCAGCCACCTGGCTGGCGCAGACGGCTACTACATCGCTTGGGAAAACATCAAAGCGCCGGAGCTGTTGGCGGCTTCGATTGAGTCCTTCTCAGGCAGCACTTCGAAACTCGCTGCCCTCGTCCTTAGCAACCTTCACAGCCCCGACCGTGGGGCGCCAAGAAAGCGGCGATGAGCGATCGGTTCTGCGGCGCCGTCCCCCGCCCAAAGACCGCCAGACCCGTCTCTATCACATTAACCGACGACGTCGGGTCTCTTCCAAATGCTATGGTCGGGGTATTCTGCCGCCCCTACGGGGCTTAACCCCTTTCTTTGGCTAACCCCGGGTTCCGCTCCGCTCCCCCCGGGGCTACTATCTGCCGCGCCTACGGCGCTGAGTATGCAGTTCCCGGTCCCCGTTGCGTTTCCTCCTAACGACCGGGGCGAGGCCGGACAAGACTAGGAACATTGGGCGTGCTCGCCCGGCGCCGTGGTTGCTTTCCCGGATAAGAGCCGCGCGTCTGCGCAAAGTGGCGCTGGCGGCTTCATCGGTCGCACAGAAAGGGCCCGCCGGCGAGGGCGCCGGCGCTACGTTCTTCAATTACCCGATTACCCAATTATGCAATTACCCGATTACTTGGTCTCGCTGCCGGCGCCCTCGAACAGAGGCCATAACTTGTCCGAGCCGACCCGATAGAGAACGTAGTCGTAGCCGTCGTCGTTTATCCGGCGAAATAGCATTTGTCCGCTACCGGAGCCTTCCGCATCCACTACGTCGATCAGCTCCAACCGGGCATAAGCATCGAGATGGCCGGTATCGGTGACGCTGGCCAGCAATTGACGCGTCTCGCTGTACATGTCTACCCGGGCCACGACGGTGACGAAGTAGCGGAAGGCGGAAGTGGCGCCCGGGGGCAGCCGCTCCGGCAGAGCCGCGGTGAATACCAGGTCGGGTTCATTGTTGTCGTGGACGTCATACACTGCGAAATGCGAGTCTTCGATCCGGTCGACGCTTGCCGGCTTGTTGGCCGGCCGGCTGGCGGCGAACTTGACTATGGCGTCGAAGGCCATCTGCCGCAGGGAGCGTTCGTACTTGTCGCGCTCCTCCGATCTCAACTCCATGACAAAGGGATGCGGCTTGGGTCCGGCAGCATCGGAAATGGCAGTCAGCACTTCGACGGCGCCGGCGGGGACTGCGGTGGCGCTTCCCGGAGTGCTTCCGGCGGCGGTAGCCGAGGCGGCGCCGGGGGTGGAGTGGCTGGCTCCCGGCTTGGCTTCAATGAAAGGCGCAAGTTCATCGGTGTCCTGGCGCGCTGCCGGTTTGCCTCGGCGCAGGATGGGCCGGGAGGGGTCCTGGTCGACCGACGACGGTCCGGCGGAGGAGCTCGGGGCCGGTTTGGACGCCGTCGGCGTAGGGCTCGGCGCCGGAGTGGCCGCGGCCGCGGCTGGAGACGGCGTCGTCGTGGCGGTGGGAGCAGGTGTAGCCGTCGGAGACGGAGACGGCTGGCTGGCCGCGGGCTGATGTCTCTTTAGAACTGGCCGCTCGTCTTTTGCCGGCGCCCGCACCTCGGCGACCTTCTTTTCCGGTTCCTCGGCGCCGCCGGGCCGCCATTGCCCCAGGCCTACCCAGACGTCCTTGGCTTTTTGGGCCTGCGTGACGGTGAACAGGCCTACGGGGTTGCCGGCGCGTTCCGCTTGATAAACTACGCCGGAATCCAGCGCCAGGGGACGGGGGGAGGCGCGGTACAGGCTGGCGTCGTAGAACTTGTCTCCCACCTTGAGAGCGATCGGCACCAGGCGGGCGCGGCCATCGGCGGCGACTTCCAGCAGCGCCAGGGCACGCATGCTACTGGTGGCCACGGGCTTGGAACGTTGTTGCGCCACCACCAGGGCAGCGCTCATCAAAATAAGGGAGCCGATTGCGGCCGCAAGCCGGGTCCGCCCGCCGCTTCCGTTCAGTCGTTTGGGAGACATGGCGGAGCGATGGAGGGGGCCCAGGTTGCCATTCTTGCACTTGAAGCGGAGGACTGCGCTCATGGAAATCAATGATAGAGCACCGGAGTTCACTCTGCCCGACGAAAACGGCAAGCCCGTTTCCCTGGGCGATTACCGGGGCAAAACCCTCGTCTTGTACTTCTTCCCCAAAGCCGATACCCCCGGTTGAACCATAGAAGCGCGCGGGTTCCGCGATGCCTATAGCGAAATCGAAAAAGCCGGGGCCACGGTCTTGGGCGTATCCGCCGATACCCCGGAAAAGCAAAAGAAATTCAAGCAAAAATACGATCTCAACTTCACCTTGCTGGCGGATACCGAACGCCAGGTATGCGAGCGCTACCAGGTGCTGAAAGAGAAATCGATGTACGGCAAGACGAGCATCGGCATCGAGCGCACGACCTTTCTCATCGATCCCCAGGGCAAGATTGCCCGCATTTTCCCCAAAGTGAAGGCCGACGGGCACGCGGAAGAAGTACTGGCCGCCTTGCGGCAGTTGAGCGATGTAGCAGCGGACTGAAAGTGGGTCCGCAGCCCCGGAAGGCATTAACCACGGAATACACGGAAAGCATGGAAGGCGGGGATGGGTTTCGCCACGCCGAATTCCTGGCCTTCCGCTTTGCACTTTCCGTGTATTCGGTGTCTTCCGTGGTTGCTTCGGGGCTGCTGTATTCTGGGCGAGAGCGCTTATGCCCAGGCGGCCGAATTCGGCGAGTACAGCTATCGCAGTGGCGCGCCCGTTAGCACGGGAATTCTTTGCGCGTGACCCCCGGCTGGTGGCGGGGGAGCTTCTGGGTAAATTGCTGGTGCGGCGGGAGGCTGAGGGGACGCGCGCGGGAAGGGTCGTGGAGGTGGAGGCCTACCTGGGCGCTCACGATCCGGCGGCCCACGCCGCCGCCGGCCGTACGGCGCGCAATGCGGTGCTGTTCGGTCCGCCGGGCCATGCCTATGTTTATTTCATCTATGGCAATCACTTCTGCCTGAACGTTTCTTGCCAGCCGGACGGCGAGGCCGGTTGCGTACTGTTTCGCGCCCTGGAGCCGGTATCGGGCCTGGAGTTGATGGCCGAGGCGCGCGGCCTGGACCACAGACATCCTCACGGCAAGGCCGCACGCCAGCTTACCAGTGGACCGGGGCGGCTGACGCAGGCTTTTGCCATTACCCGTTCACGCGATAACGGCAAGGACCTGACCGCATCCGAGTCGGACCTGGTCTTGATGGATGATAGGTTCCGGCCGGGGGCCACTGCCGTCACTCCGCGCATCGGCATCACCAAAGCCGCCAGCGAGTTGCTGCGGTACGCGATTGCGGGAAACGAGTTCGTGTCGGGGCGGGGAAGGGTCGCCGGGGAAACCACGGACGACACGGAGGACACGGACAAAGCAGAAGTTGATTAGCTATTGGGGATCATCCTGAGCGCTCCGGTCCGTCTCCGGGTCATGCTGAGCGAAGCGAAGCATCTGCTGTTTCTCTGGACCCGCGATGGTGGGCGATCACGAAAAAAGCAGGTCCTTCGCTGCGCTCAGGATGACCCCGCGCTTGTTGCACTCAGGACGCCCCCGTGTTTCCTCTGCTTTCTGTTTGTGCCCGTTGAACGAGTCTCCGGCTATAATCAGACCTCATGGCGACCACGAGCGAACTCAGTGCGGCCCTGCGGGCGAAATATGAGCCGGTGATTGGGTTGGAGGTGCACGTCCAGCTCCTGACCAAGTCCAAGATTTTCTGCTCCTGCTCCACCCAGTTCGGCGATCCGCCCAACACCAATGTCTGTCCGGTTTGCCTGGGCATGCCGGGGTCCCTTCCGGTGCTGAATCGCCAAGTGGTGGAATTTGCTGTGCTGGCCGCGCAGGCCTTGAATTGCACGGTCCGAGAACGCTCGATTTTCGCCCGCAAAAACTATTTCTATCCCGACCTGCCCAAGGGCTACCAGATTTCGCAATACGACAAGCCTTTGGCCGAGCATGGCTGGATCGAAGTTCCTTCCGGTGCTGGTCGGAAGAAGATCGGCATTACCCGGGTGCATCTGGAGGAGGACGCGGGCAAGAGCCTGCACGAAGTTCCCGGCGGCGCCAGCGACTCCAGCTACATCGACCTGAATCGTACCGGCGCTCCGCTGATCGAAATCGTCAGCGACCCCGAGCTGGCCACGCCGGACGAGGCATGGGAATACCTGACCCGGCTGAAAGAGATCGTCCTCTATACCGGCGTAAGCGATTGCAACATGGAGGAGGGATCGCTGCGCTGCGACGCCAATGTCAGTGTCCGTCCCCGAGGTCAAGAGAAACTGGGCACCAAGGTGGAGGTCAAGAATGTAAATTCCTTCCGCTTTGTCCGCCAGGCCCTGGAATACGAGATCGAGCGCCAGATCCTGGTTATTGCGGATGGGGGCGCGGTGGTGCAGGAGACCCGCCTGTTCAACTCCGCCGAGGGACGCACGTATGGCATGCGCTCCAAAGAACAGGCGCACGATTACCGCTATTTCCCGGAACCGGATCTCCTGCCCTTGGTCGTGGATGCCGCGTGGCAGAGCGCCATCCGCCAGCGCATGCCGGAACTGCCCGAGGCGCGCCGCCGCCGCATGATTGCCGACTACGGCCTTACGGAAGGCGATGCCGCCACTTTGACCGGCAGCAAAATGCTGGCCGACCAGTTTGAAGAAGCGGCCCGGGCCGCCAAGAATCCCAAACGGGTGGCCAACCTGGTGCAGAGCGAATTGCTAGGACGGCTGAAAGCAAAGGGACTGGAGATTGAGCAGTCCCCGGTCACCATGAAAGGCGTGGCGCTCTCCGCGGACCTGGTGGAAGCGGGCACCATCAGCGGCAAGATGCTGAAGGACCTTTACGACAAGGCCTTCGAGACTAACGAAGATTTTGCCGCCGTCTACGAGCGCGAAAAGCCGCATCAGATCA
>Ga0326728_10024024_pt1 | contig 11091 bp, 7 predicted proteins | sample MB3enrmetagenome_FD_207602 | JGI IMG/M metagenome (GOLD analysis project Ga0326728, IMG submission 207602) | Lab enriched peat soil microbial communities from McLean, Ithaca, NY, United States - MB31MN | ecosystem: Environmental > Terrestrial > Soil > Wetlands > Peat | place: USA: New York... | reverse complement strand
CACGGCGAAGCGCGCCACGGCCGTCGCCTCAAGCCGATCTACCTCCGGGCCTGAGCCAACAATGACGACCTGCACGGGATCGAGCAGGAGCCGCTCCGCGGCCAGCCCGTAGCTGCCGGCATACAGGCCGAAGTGCTCCACGATGCCGGCAAAGCACGCCAGCGCACCTTCGGCGATCTCGCGATAGTCCTCGCGTCCGCTCAAAGCCTCAAGCCGCAGCAGGGCCGCAGCCGCCGTGGGATTGCCTGCGGGTGTGGGCGCATCCTGCAATGGCTTGCGGCGCGCCGTCAGTGCGCCCAGCGGAATCTCCGCCGGCTCATCGTTGAGCGGCGCGGAAGTGTCGAAGAATCCGCCGCCGGAGGCGTCGTGAAACTGCTCGATCATGGCGTCGGCCAGCTTGATCGCGGCGCGATAAAACTTCATCTCTCCGCTCGAAAGCCATCCGTCGATGCAGGCGTTCACGGTGAATGCGTAGTCGTCGAGCGTACCGGGAATGCTCTCGCGCGGCGAGAGTCCGTCAGGATAAGCGATCACGTGCCTGAGAGTTGTCCTTCCGCCCCAAGCCTCGTCGAGCAGCCGGTCGAGCGTAAGCAACGCGAACTCCCGCGCCTCATCCATGCGCAGCACGCGCGCGGCTTCCAGATATGCCGTCACGGCCATTGCGTTCCAGCCCGTGTAGAGCGTGCGGTCGACAAACGGCGTAGGCCGCTTTGCCCGCGCGGCCAGCAGCTTGGCGCGGGCCGAATCGCGCAGCTTGCGCAAAGACTCCTCGCTGGCCCCGGATTGCGCGGCCATCTCCGCCAGAGTTTGCTTCACGTGCAGCACGTTCTTGGCCGGGTTGTGGTGCATGTCGCCCAGCTCGCCAATGTCCCAGTACCTCGCCGCAAATTCCAGCTCTTCGCCGCCGAGAACCGCGCGCGCTTCGTCGAGCATCCACGTAAAGTAGTCACCGTCATCGTCCAGACCCACATCGGCATCCTGCGAGGCATAAAAGCCGCCGCGCTCGCGGTCCGTCATCGTCGCGTCCAGCCAGGCCACAATCTCTCGCGCGGTCTCAGCAAAATCCTCGCGAACGCGCGTCTGGTAGCCATGCACGTAATTACGCAGCAGCTCCGTATTGTCGTAGAGCATCTTCTCGAAGTGCGGCACCACCCAGCGCTCGTCCACACTGTAACGATGAAATCCGCCGGCAAGCTGGTCGTAGACGCCGCCGCGGGCCATCTTTTCGAGCGTCGTGGTGAAGGCCTCGCGCGCCCGCTCGTTGCCGCGGCTCACGGCCACTTCCAGCAGCAGGTCAAGCGCCGCCGGGTGAGGAAACTTGGGCTGCGAGCCAAAGCCGCCGTTGCGCGCGTCAAACTGGGCAACGATCGAGGCGGCGATCTTGTCTACGAGAGCCGGGTTCAACGCGGCGCTACGACCGGAAAAGCTCTCATTGTGCTCAATCGCGGCCATCACGCTGTTCGCCGTCTCCAGAGCCTCATCGCGGCGCTCGCGCCACACCTGCGCCATCGCCAGCAGAACGCGTCCCATCCCCGGCCGCCCGTAGCGTTCATCGCGGGGAATGTACGTGCCGCCGAAGTAGGGCCGCCCGTCGGGAGTTAAAAATGCTGTCAGCGGCCAGCCGCCCTGACCGCTGATCGCCGAGACCGCTGCCTGGTAGCGAGCATCCACATCGGGCCGCTCATCGCGATCCACCTTTACGGCCACAAAGTACTCATTGATGAGCGCGGCGATCTCAGGATCCTCGTAGGACTCGCGATCCATCACGTGGCACCAGTGGCACCACACCGCGCCGATGTCGAGCAGAATCGGCTTATCTTCAGCCTGTGCGCGTGCAAACGCGGCCTCGCCCCACGGACTCCAGTGGACGGGCTGATGGCGCGCCGAGCGCAGATACGACGAAGCTGCGTGTTCAAGCTGGCTGCCGACGCCGGCAGCTGGGGAATCGCCCTCGTGCATGCCCAGAGCATACAGGTCCCGCGTCTCGCGCCGCCAGCGTGCCAATGCCTGCCGCGCCTGCGCGAACATCGCTATCATTGAAGAAAGGAAAGCGATGGCAATCCCAGCAGGCGCCCCTGCGCGTACAGGCGCCAGAAACAGCATTCCAATCACCATCGGCGTGCTCGCCTTGCAGGGCGACTACGAGGCACACGCACGCGCCTTCAAGTGCGCCGGGGCGCGCACTACCCTCGTGCGCAAGCCCGCGGAGCTGGCGGGCCTCGACGGGCTGGTCATGCCCGGCGGCGAATCGACCACTATGCTCAAGTTTCTCGAGAAGGATGGATTCTTCGACGCGCTCGGCAGGTTTGCCTCCACCACGCCCTGCTTCGCCACCTGCGCCGGCGTCATCCTGCTGGCACGCGAGGTTCTCAACCCAAAGCAGCGCAGCCTGGGCGTGCTCGATGCCACGGTGGAGCGCAATGCGTACGGCCGCCAGATCGACTCCGCCATCCTCACCCTACCCACCGAACTGTCCGGCGGGCCGCTGGAAATGGTCTTCATCCGCTCGCCGCGCATCACCCGCGTGGGCGAGAGCGTTCAAGTGCTTGCCCGCCGGGACGGCTTCCCTACCCTGGTGCGTCAAGGCCATCTGCTCGCCGCTACTTTCCATCCCGAGATGACCGCCGACACCCGCGTGCAGGAGTTGTTCCTCGACATGGTGCGCGCGCACAAGGGCCGTTAACCGCCGCTGCGTGAGCCGTTCGCTCTACCCTTGCAACACCAGATCGATGGTTTGAATATCGACAAGACCCTTGCAGCCATAGATGGCGGGGAGCACGCTCTCCGCGGGATAGGCGCGGCGAAGCTGAGCCACTTTTTCCGTGCCGCAGCGATACGCAGGAAGATACATGCGGCCCAGCAGCGGATGGCGTCCCCATGCGCCGGAGAGCTTGTTGGCTCGCTCTTCCGATACCAGAAAATCGCGGCGCAGCGCTGTGGCAACTTCCTGCTGGGCGCGCCCTTCGCCCCAAGTCATATACGAGGACTGATTCTTGGCATCGTCCTGCAGCAGCGCGAGGAGCACGCCGATCTGGAGATCCTCGTCAGGCAACTGCTCGACCTCGGTAACGCCGTGCGCGATGAGGATGGCGTTGTTGGCCAGCCCCTCAAAAAGCGTGGCGGCGCGAGTGTTCATGGTCAGAACTGTGGCTTCGAAGCCGGCCTTACCGCGAACGTAGTGGTCCTGCAGGTAGGCGAAGGTGGTTACGTGGCCGGGAACCACTTCGTGGCTGACCAGCTGCTCAAACTCCGGGTAGGAGATTTCAAGCGAGGCATTGATTTCATAACTGGCTTCGTACTTCGGAGCTCCGGAGCTGGTGCGCGCGCGGCCGATGTAGTTCATGGAGCCGGAAAACCACGCGTCTTTGATGGGCATGAAGTCGATGTTGGCGCGGGGCACGCCTGCGAGCTCTTTAGGAAGGTATGGGGCGAGATGTTCCGCGCTCAGTGCGTCGAACTGCGCGATGACCGCAGCGCCCAACGCTCGTACTGAGGCCAGCGGACTCTTGCGGTCGCGCCGCCAGGCATCGACGGCAGCCAGAATTCCGCCGGATTGCGACGACGGATATCCGGCGCGGTCAAGCAGTTCCGCAACGCGCTCGCGCTTGGCTTGTGGGCGCGACGGTTCAGGCGGCTTGCCGGTGGAGGCTTCGACGGCTCGCGTGTAGGCAACGGGATCACCCTTGCAGAGCACTTCCATGGCCAGGTCCCACATCACGTCGAGGCTCAGCGCCAGCCCGCTGAGATAGGAACGGCGCAGCTCGCCGCAACCGGCGGCCTCCCGGCGAAAGCCCGCGATCGCACCCGGAATATTCACATCCCGCAGGTAGGCTTCAATGGCATCGCGGTCGATGGCCTTGGCAGCCACGCCGCCGGACTCACGCAAGCGCGCAGCCGCCGGATGTGTGTAGGCAGCGGGCAGAGGCTCATCGGAGAACCAGGTATCGGCGATGAAGCGTCCCGTGCCCGAGGGACACATCACGTCCCCGCCCCACAGCGTGTCAATGCCGAGGATCGCGTCAGCGATGTGCATCTCAAGTTGGTTCATGACTTCTCCTTTTCCTTTTTCGAGGCGCCGAGCCAGATATACAGACACAGGCCAACAAAAAGCAGCGCGGAAACGGACTGCGAAGCAGGATCATAAGAATAAAACGGCGTTTGAATGAAATCTTCGTGAAATCCCGGGAAAAGCCGCAGAGCCGCGCCAAATACGCCGCCGAGCGCGCCGCCCGCCATGAGACCCGAAGCCAGGATGATACCGCGCTCACGGATCCCGTTGCCGGGTTCGCCGCCGGTCTTCTGCGCATGGCGGTTGACAAGATGCGATAAAAAGCCTCCGGTCAGAATGGGAGTGGTCAGGGCCAGGGGAAGGTAAATGCCGAGGGCGAAGACAAGGGAAGACACCCCGAGCATCTCCATGACCAGCGTGATCAGGGCTCCAATGCCGAAGAGCAGATAGGCAACGGCCTGGCGGCTCATGAATCCCACCACCAGAGCCTTCATGATGGAGGCCTGTGGCGCGGCCAGAACGGGTCGCACGTCGCCGGTTGCCGCTTCACCGAACTGAAAGGTATGCGCCAGCAGCACGATGGTGAGTCCTGCCGCGGCCGCAGCCACAAGAACGCCTAGAAACTTCACCTTCTCCTGAGCCGCTGGAGTGTTGCCGAGCCAGTAGCCGGTCTTGAGATCGGTGATGAATTGGCCGGAGATGCAGAGCGCCGTGCACACCATGCCGGCAATCGCCATCACGAAAAACATTCCCGTGGTTCCCGAAAGGCCGAACCTCAACAGCACCACACAAGAAATGATCACGGTGAGCATGGTCATGCCGGATGCCGGATTGTTCGCAGTGGTGGCGATGGCGTTTGCCGCTACTGAAGCGAAGAAGAAGGCAAAGAGCAGCGTCAGCAAAAGCCCCAGGGCAAGCACCGTCCATGAAACCTGAAGGTGCCCGAAGAAGATGGCGATCGCAACGGCGCCGGCAACGATGCCGAGAAGAATGGAGAGTATCGGTATGTCGCGGTCAGTGCGTTCGGATTGAACCGTCGAGCTCACATGAAAAGCGCGCAGCGCGATGCCGAAGGAGCCGGCAATCACGCGCAACGACTTGACGATGCCGATGAGGCCGGCAGTGGCGATAGCGCCAACTCCGATGAAACGCACGTAATTCGAATAGATCTGGGCCGCGGTCATTTGGGCAGCGGGCACGGTTCCGGGATAGACAGCCATACTCATGTGGCTGCCCAGGAACCAGATCAGCGGGACAATTACGAAGTTGGCCAAAACTCCGCCGGCGCAGAAGATGAGAGCGACGCGCAGGCCCATGACGTAGCCGAGGCCGAGAATGAATCCGATGGCGTCGAAGTTCAGGACCATGCGGCCGCGGTCGGCGAGATTGCGCAGGAGCGGAATGAACTGCAGGTTGAGATATTCCCGCCAAACGTGAAACGTGGTGACGAAGAAATCGTAGAACCCGGCGATAACCGTTGCTTGCAGCAGCAGCTTGGCCTGCGAGCCGCCTCGCTCGCCCGTCACCAGCACCTCGGTGATGGCAGTGGCTTCAGGAAAGGGAAACTTGCCGTGCATCTCGCGCACGAAGTAGCGCCGCAAGGGAATGACGAAGAGAACGCCGAGACAGCCGCCGGCAAGGCAGATGAAGACCGTTTCCATCGGATGGGGATTGAGGTGAAGAATGTAGAGCGCGGGGAGGGTGAAGACGGCGCCGGCCACCACGGCGGCCGACGCTCCGCCCATTCCGGTGATGATGACGTTTTCCAGCAGGCTGGAGCGGCGTTTGTAGACGCGGGCCAGGCCGAGGGCGAGGATGGAGATGGGGATGGCGGCCTCCATCCCCTGCCCAACTTTCAGCGTCGAGTAGGCCGAGGCAATGGTAAATACAACGCAGAGAAAAGCGCCCCAAAGAATCGCGCGCGCCGTAAGTTCCGGTGCTTGCATTCGGGCCTCAATCATGGGCGTGTAGGTTTCGCCGGACTTCAACGCCTGGTAGGCATTCTCAGGAAGAGACTTGGTTTCTTGCTCGCTCATCGAATCGGTTCCTTAATCGGCAACGCACGGCACAAGCGGCCAAAGATCAAACAAGCCGGCTCCTGGTTGAATCCGTGAGATCGAACGCGAGTTTCGAGTCGCGCTCGCCGAGAAGTCAATCCAGGCACGAAATGGTTGCTGTTTCGGATAGCAAGAGTGTACCGCGTGCGGCGCTGTTTTCTTCAATCGGTTCTCGATAGCTTCTTAGGGAGTCCATTGCTTCTCGGGCGCTGACAAAGGTCGTAGTCCGGCCCGCTCGAATCATCCGCACAGTCGAACCGCCGCGTGATCGTTGAGAATTCAGAACTCCATCCGTGACCTGAGCAACCGCACGCGGTTCCGCGCGACGGGTAACAGCGTGCCGCGCTCATCTTTCAGCAGGATCGTCACATTCCCCGCAAAGAAGACGTTTGCCTCTCTGACCCAGTCCAGATTCAGCAGCACAATGCGGGAACCGCGCCTGCCGCAAATAGATCACTGCCCACCCCTTCGTCCCACGTCAGAGTTGATATAGTGCATTCATGCTCAACGTCATCATTCAAAGTGCTACCCCGCCTCGGGGACATAGCGTTACTGCGATGCTCGGCCACCTGGGAGCCTTGGGGCTCTTCTTTGTGGCGGTCGTTGATAGCTCTCCGCTGCCGACATTTGGCGGTCCCGACATCCTGACGGCAATTCTCGCTGGCCGGCAAACCAATCCCTGGTACGAGTATGCAATTGTGGCAACAATAGGGTCTGTCTTCGGAGCCTACCTCACGTTCAAAATCGCCAGAAAAGCCGGATCGGCTTACCTGCACAGCAAGTTTGGCAGCCGGAAGGTTGATACCCTGCTCCACTTTTTCCGGAAGTCGGGCACCGGTGCTCTTGTCGCGTCAACGGCGATACCGTTTCCATTTCCTACGAGCTTGTTTTTCGCGGCAGCAGGTGCTTCGGACTACGGTGTCAAGAAGTTTCTAACGGTAGTCACGGTTTGCCGCGGCGCGCGTTACACACTCGTCGCCATCATCGCCGATCACTACGGCCGCCATTTTATTCGTGTTCTGCGCCATCCGGTCCAATACTGGGGCTGGTTACTGCTGTTCGCGGCGGTCATCCTTAGCGTGATCCTGGCTGGAATCGTAGTGAATAAACGAATTGCGGCTGCAACAGCGGCTTGAAGCAGGCGCGGTCCAGTTGTTATTGCCCGGGCGCTCGCACCTCAGACGGCGTCAACAGCCTTGCGCTCCGGCCCCAGCGCGCTTCTTCAACGGCTGAATCCTCCGCCCTCACGGGCGTAGAATTCCGACAACTGTGTTGCGCGAATTCCGACTGTGATTTGTGGCACAGACTGAGCTGGCCGAACGCGCCAAGTATGACCTAATTGGGAATTCTTCGGAGCGTCAAGCCGGCGTCGTGAATGCTCTCCGTCATGGGCTGAGTTCACTTCAGGGTAGGAGCCAATGCAATCGAACAGGGGCAGCGGTCGTCTCACGCGGCGGCAGTTTGTGACTGCCGGAGCCATGGGCGGCGCGGCCCTCGCCGTTGGCTGCCGCGCACACAGCCACGGAGGCTGGGATTTCCTCCGCGATGCTCAGGCCTCGACGCTGGCCGCGCTGTGCGATCGCATCATCCCCGCGGACGACTTTCCCAGCGCTTCCGAAGCCGGAGTGGTCACCTACATCGATCGCCAACTCGCCCGGACTTACAGGCGCTATCGCAATGCGTACTGCGATGGATTGGAACAGGCCGATGCGATAAGCAGAAAGCGCTTTGGCCGGGATCTGGCGGCGCTGACTGCACCGCAGCAGGATGAGATTGCGGGCGCCATCGAGAAGCAGAATCGCAAGTTCTTCGAACTTGTGCGCAACCATACTCTGGAGGGCTACTACGGCACGCCGCGACACGGCGGCAATCGCGATGCTGTGAGCTGGCGGATGCTCGGCCTGGCTGAGCCGCCCATTCTGGGGCGCGCACAGTACGACCTGAGAAAGGGTCCGCGCTCATGAAACGGGTGAATGCAGTTGTCGTGGGCGCAGGCGCGGCCGGCGGGATCGTGGCCAAGGAGCTGTCGGCTGCAGGGCTGAGCGTGGTGCTGCTGGAGCGCGGCAAGTGGTACACGTCGAACGATTGCCGCAAAGACGATCTGCGCAATCAGCGCACCACGGTGCTGGGCAACGCTTTCGGACCTGAGGATCAAGGCAATCCGCGCGTTCTGGTCGACGCCGATGGCGTGGCGAACATCATGCTGCCCAGCGAAGGCGGCTACCAGAACAATGCCGCTTGTGTGGGTGGTGGAACGCTCAGCTATGGAGCCATGGCCTGGCGCTATCTGCCTCAGGACTTCCGCATGCGCTCAACCTACGGAGCGCCTGCCGGGAGTTCGCTCGAAGACTGGCCCATCTCCTACGACGATCTGGAGCCGTATTACGAGAAGGCCGAATATGAGATTGGGATTTCGGGAGACGATTCAGGCACACCCTTTCGCGGTCCGCGCCGGCGTCCTCTGCCCATGCCGCCGCTCCCGCCCAATCGCGAGTATCAAATCCTCGAGCCGGCAGCCAAACGCCTCGGCCTGCATCCGTTTCCCATTCCCATGGCCCGCAACAGCGTGCTCTACAACGGCCGCGGCCCGTGCATGCGCTGCCGCTGGTGCGTCGGATTTGCGTGCGAAGTCGATGCCAAGAACGGTTCGCAAAACACCGTGATCCCGGTAGCGCTGGCTACGGGAAACTGCGAGCTGCGCACCGAGTGCATGACCAGGGAAATCCTCACTGACGACCGGGGCCGGGCGCGCGGCGTCGCCTACTACGACGCCGAGGGGCATTTGCAAGAACAGCTTTCCGATATCGTGATTGTGTCGGCCTGTGCGATCGAGTCCGCCCGCCTGCTCCTCAATTCAAAAAGCCGGCTCTTTCCCAGCGGTTTGGGAAACAACCGCGACCAGGTGGGGCGCAATCTGCAAGGCCACCACTACACCGGCGCGCTCGGATTTTTCGATTTCGATACCTACGACGATGTGGGCCCCGGCGCCAGCATCGCCGTCTCCGACTACAACCACGGCACTCCGGGCCTGTGCGGTGGGGGCATGCTGGCCAATGAATTCATCCGCCTGCCTATTCAAATGGTCGACCGGATGCCAAGCGGCACGCCGCGCTGGGGCCTCGCGCACAAGCAGGCCATGCGCTGCAACTTCAAGCGCAACATCGCCGTCATGGGGCCGACCCAGCAGATTCCCACCGCCGACGCCAGGGTCACTCTCGATCCAACGGTTCGAGACAAGTGGGGAATACCGGTAGCGCGCATCTCCGGCAATGTCCATCCCGTCACCTTCGAAATCGGCCTTGTACAGGCCCAGCGCGCGGAAGCGTGGCTGAAGGAGGCTGGGGCGGCGAGCACGATCATTAACGCGGGCAAGCCCACAACGGTATCGGCCGGCCAGCACCAGGCGGGCACCTGCCGCATGGGCAACGATGCGCAAGATTCGGTGGTCAACCGCAACTGCCAGCTTCACGACGTGGACAACGTCTTCGTAATTGATTCGAGTGTCCATGTCACCAACGGCGGCTTCAATCCGGCGCTCACCATTATGGCCATCGCCTATTTTGCCTCTGAAGCATTGGTCCGCAGCTGGAAGGGCACGGGATTCCGCTCATGAAGCCATTCCTCAAGTTCGCGGCAATCGCCGTTGGGTGTGTGGCCTTGCTTGCGGTCGGCGGCATCTATGGCGCGTCCTATTACTACACATCGCAATTCGGCCAGGGCTGCGCGAGCTGTCACGAAATGGCCGCTTACGTCAGCGTGGCGCATGCAGCGCCCCACCGGACAGAGAACTGCACCGATTGCCATAATGAAAGCCTGGCCACCAAGCTGCGCCACGTGCGGATTCATCTCTTCGGCGACCTTCCCGAGAACATCCGCCTGCGGGACGCGGATGTGGAGGAGATGACGGCGAACTGCCGGGCCTGCCACGAGCAGGAATATGCGAGCTGGCATGCGGGTCCGCACAGCGCTACCTACAGGCAGGTTTTTACCGATCCTGTACAAAACTCCAAACAGATGCTCATGGACGATTGCCTCCGCTGCCACGGCATGTACTTCAACGGATCGATACGCGATCTGGTCCGGCCCGTGAACACCAAAGGGCCCTGGCGACTGATTCGCCCGGGCCTGGCCGATCAGCCGGCGATGCCCTGTATGACCTGTCACCAGATCCACCGCGAAGGCGCGCAGGAAACCAGGCCTGCCTCGCGCATCTCCGTAGCCGGCTCGGCTGTGCCCGCTTCGCTGGCCTTCTACGACCGGCGGGAATCCCTTCACTTCGCTGCCACGGCGCTCGCCATTCCGCAACTCTACGACGGTGCTCGCTTGGTGACAGTCAGTCAGGACCCGCGGCAGGCGCTCTGCTACCAGTGTCACGCGCCGCGAATGTCTGAAGCGGGTTCCATCGCGGCAGCGAATGCCTGGGGGCCCCAGGTGGGTTCAGGCGACGATCGCACACCGATGGGCGTACACGAGGGCCTGAGCTGCATCTCCTGCCACGATGGACACAACCAGAACACACGGGCCTCGTGCAAAACATGCCATCCACAAATGTCGCACTGCGGAATCGATGTGGAGAAGATGGACACCACCTACGCAAGCGCGACCAGCGCTCATAATATCCATTGGGTCAAGTGCACCGATTGCCACCAGCACGGCATTCCGAAGGCGAAGGCGCACCCGGCGATCAAAGCAAAGCTGCCAACTACTCCCGGCATGAACGGCTGACCGGCCGCGAACCGCGGATACGCAGAGAAGAATGCTGCGGTATTCCGTAACCGGGAGCAATCTCCCCTTCCCATCGTAGATTCGAAATGCCGGAGCCGATGAACTCGGCGAAGCTCATCCAGTGTTTTATTTGTGACCCGTGTCCCACTCGCCCCGGGCGCGGAGCTGTGCGATCTCCTGCCGAGCCATTTCCTGGGCGCGTCCGTAGTCCGGCTTGACCACCCGGTTCAGCGGCATCTGGCCGGGTTCGAGAATGATCCAATGCCGCGGCCGCATGTAGGATGGCAAGGAACGCGCGTG
>Ga0326728_10024022_pt1 | contig 11091 bp, 8 predicted proteins | sample MB3enrmetagenome_FD_207602 | JGI IMG/M metagenome (GOLD analysis project Ga0326728, IMG submission 207602) | Lab enriched peat soil microbial communities from McLean, Ithaca, NY, United States - MB31MN | ecosystem: Environmental > Terrestrial > Soil > Wetlands > Peat | place: USA: New York... | reverse complement strand
GCCTCGACGCAATTCGCCGACGGCGGCGAATTCGGCTTCGGCGCGGAAATCGGCATCGCCACCGGCCGCATGCACGCGCGCGGCCCCGTCGGCGTCGAGCAATTGTGCACGTTCAAGTACCGCGTGCGCGGCGACGGCCAGACGCGGGCGTGACGCAATTTCCACTCGAGTGGCGCGCCCGCCCTCGTGCTCTCATCCGGCGCTTCGCGCCGCCTCAGTTCAGCGCCAGGGCGACGAAGCGGACGTCGCCGGCGCCGTTGGACACCAGCAGCAGCGCCGACTTCTTGCCCGCTTTCTTGAGCGCATCGATCGACTGAGACACGTCGGCTGGCTTCTCAACCGCCTGCTGATTGACCTCTTCGATCACGTCGCCGGCGCGCAGGCCCTTTTCGGCCGCGGCGGAATTCGGCTCGACGGCGGAAACGACGACGCCCTTCACGCTGTCCTTGATCTTGAAGGTTCTGCGCGCTTCGTCGTCGATCGCCGACAGCGCCATGCCGAGCGCGCTGGCGTTCGCTTGACTGTCGGGGGCGCCGCTCGACTCCTCCGCGGCCTGCGCCATCGCCTTTTCGCCGTCCTCGAGGCGGCCGAGGGTCACCGACTTGGTCAGCTCCTGACCCTTGCGCACGACGACCACCTCGACCTGCTTGCCGACCGGCAGGGCGGCGACCATGCGCGGCAGATCCCGCGATTCCTTGACCTCCCTGCCGTCGAACTTGACGATCACGTCGCCCGCCATCAGGCCGGCGGGCTTGCCCGGGCCGCGCTCGTCGACGCCGGCGATCAGCGCGCCGCGCGCGTTGCCGAGCCCCAGGCTTTCCGCGATTCCCTCGTCGACCGGCTGAATGCGCACGCCGAGCCAGCCGCGGCGCGTCTCGCCATATTTCTCCAGCTGATCGATCACCGGCACGACGCTCGCCGAGGGGGTGGCGAAGCCGATGCCGATCGAGCCGCCCGAAGGCGAGAGAATAGCGGTGTTGATGCCGATCACTTCGCCCTGCATGTTGAACAGTGGGCCGCCCGAATTGCCTTTGTTGATCGAGGCGTCGGTCTGCAGAAAATCGTCGTAAGGGCCGCTGTCGATGTTGCGGTTGCGCGCCGAAACGATCCCTGCGGTCACCGTTTCGCCCAGGCCGAAGGGATTGCCCACCGCCATCACGCCGTCGCCGACGCGCATCTTGTCGCTGTCGCCGAACTTGACCGTCTTTAATGGCTTGTCGCTCTCGACCTTGAGCACGGCGACGTCGACCTTGGCGTCCTTGCCGACGATCTTGGCCTTCAATTTGCGTCCGTCGGTGAAGATCACCACGATGTCGTTGGCCTCGCCGATGACGTGATTGTTGGTGATGACGACGCCGCTCGGATCGATGACGAAGCCCGAGCCCAGCGACGACGTCTTGTGGGGACGCGGCGCGCCATTGTTGAAACCGTGGTTCTTGAAGAACTGCTCGAACATGTCGTCGAGGGGGGCGCCCTTGGGCAATTCGGGCATCGCCTCGGCGCCCTTCTCTTCGACCGTCTGCGTCGCCGAAATGTTGACCACGGCCTCGGCGACGCTGTCGACGAGGTCAGCTAGATTCGTCGGGCGCGCCTGCGCCGACGCGGGCGTGGCGGGCGCGAGCAGCCCCAGCGCTCCGATCGCCATCGCCGCGACGCTCGAGACCAGCGCGGCGCGGCCGAAGCGGCGCGAACGGGTCGTCGCTTTGACGTGGTCACAACGCATGGCGTCCTCTCCCCTGATTCTTCGGCTCCGGCGGCCTCAACGGGCCAACCTTGACCGGCAATCGTGTCCGTTGCGCGGCGGGGCCGGCGAAGCGTCAAAGCAGCGTCCGCGCCGCCCAGACGATCGGCGACCCCAAACCGCGCCGCGCAGGCGACGAGGGTTCCGCCGCGCGGGCCTCGGCCATGCGCTTGCGCATCGCCTCGGCGAACCCCGCCAGCAGCAGGCCCTCGATGGCGAAAACGAGGCCGATCGGCGCGCCGAAGTCGCGCGCTTCACTTCGTCGCGGGCGCGTTCGTCGGAGCCTCGCCCGCCGCCGCCGGCTCCGGCGCCGGGGCCGGGTTCGGCGTCGAGAAATAGCGGAAGAAATCCGACCTCGGGCTGAGAACCGCCCGCGTTTCACCCTTGAACCCCGCCTCATAAGCCAACATCGAGCGATAGAAGGCGAAAAACTCGGGGTCTTTGCCGTACGCCTCGGCGAAAATGCGATTGCGCTCGCCATCGCCCTCGCCGCGGATCTGGTCGGACTGCTGCTGCGCCTGAGCGATCGTCACCGTCACCTTGGCGTCGGCGTCGGCCTTGATCTGCTGGCTTTGCTGCGAGCCCTGGGCGCGGAACGAGGCGGCCAGCCGCTGCCGTTCGGCCTGCATGCGGCGGAACACCGCCTCGGAGTTCTCCGCCGGCAGGTCAGCGCGCTTGATGCGCACGTCGACCACCTCGACTCCGAACCGCTCGGCGCCCGCCTTCACCTGGTCGCGAATCTCGGCCATCAGCGCGTCGCGCTTGTTGCGCACGATATCGATGATCGAGGCCTCCGACAGCGTGCGGCGCAGCGCCGAATTCAACATGCCGCCGAGTTGCGCGTCGACGCCCCTGACGTTGAACACCGACTGGTAGAACCGCAGCGGGTCGGCGATTCGGTAGCGCACGAAGGCGTCGACCTCGAGCCGCTGATTCTCCGCCACCAGCACTTCCTGGCGCTCGTTGTCGAGCTTGAGAATGCGCTTGTCGATATAGACGACCGTATCGATGAACGGGACTTTCGCGTACAGCCCCGGCTCGCCGATCAGATCGCGCACTGGCTGGCCGAAGCGCAGCACCAGCGCCTGCTCGGTCGGATCGACGGTGAAGAAGGTGTAGCTCGCCACGACGATCGCGACGACGATGATGGCCAGGAGCGCAAAGCCGCCGAGGGGATTTTTCATTTGGCGGCTCCCGACGATTGTTGTCGCAGCGGATCAAGCGCGATGTACGGCACCGGCGCGCTGGCGCCGTTGGCGTCGAGGATCGTCTTGCTCATCGGGGCGAGCACGCGCTCCATCGTCTCCAGATACATGCGCTCGCGGGTGACGCCCGGCGCGTTCTTATATTGCGCGAAGATCTGGTTGTAGCGCGACGTCTGACCCTGCGCTTCGAGGATCGTCTGCGAACGATAGGCCTTGGCCTCGGCCAGGATGCGCGCCGCCGCGCCTTCCGCTTCGGGCACGACGCGATTGGCGTAGGTGTCGGCGTCGTTGACGGCGCGCTGCTGATCCTGCTGCGCCGCGGTCACGTCGCGATAGGCCGGAATCACCTCGTTCGGCGCGTCGACCGACTGCAACTGCACCTGTTTGACCAGAACGCCGGCGTTATAGCCTTCGAGCACTTTCTGCATGCGGTCGCGCGCGTCGGGCTCGATCGATTTGCGGTCGCTGGTCAGCACGCCGTCGATGGTCTTCAGGCCGACGACTTCGCGCATGATGCTTTCGGCGACCGCTTTGACGGTCTCCCTTGGATCGAGGATGTTGAAGACGAAATATTCGGGATGCGCCGGATCGATCTGCCAAATCACGCGAAAGCGCACGTTGACGATGTTCTGGTCGCCGGTCAGCATCTGGCTTTCGGCGAGAATGTCGGAGCCGTCGGCGCGGGAGCCGACCTCGGTGATCTGCTGATCCCAGACGGGAACATGGATCACCGTGCCCACCGGCCACGGCCAGTTGGTGTTGAGGCCGGCCCCGGTCTTGCCGGTGTAGCGGCCGAAAACCAGATTGATGCCGACCTCGTTGGGCTGCACGGAATAAAACGAGCCCAGCGCGAACCAGAACAGCAAGGCGACGAGCGCGAGCAAGACGACGCCGCGCATGCCGAAGCCGCCGAGGCCGCCGCCGCCGCCCGCAACGACGCCGCGCAGCCCCTCTTGCAGCCGACGCAGCCATTCCTCGAGATCGGTCGGCGGGGGCGAGCCGCCCGGCCCCTGGCCCCACGGCCCCTGCCCCGGCGGCCGCCACGGACCGCCGCCTTGATTGTTCCAGGACATGAGACTTCGCCTCGGCGCGCCACGCGCCATGCGCGTCTATATACGGGAGACCCGCGGCGAGGGCAACGCGAGCGGTTCGGCCGCGTTTCAAGCCTCGTCGGCCGGCCCCTCGGCGCTCGGCGCTTTCGCGGGGCGCGCTCGGCGCGGCGCCAGAGGCGCAATGCGCAGCGCCGCGATGCGGTTGCGCTGTTTGCGCAGCACTTCGAAGCGAAAACCGTGGAAACTGAACGTCTGTTTCGGCTCGGGGATCGCCCGCGCCTCGTGGATGACCAGGCCCGCGATGGTCGCCGCTTCCTCGTCCGGCAGGTTCCAGTCCATGGCGCGGTTGAGGTCGCGGATGGTCACCGAACCGTCGACGATGACCGAACCGTCGCGCTGCTGGCGCAGGCCTGGCGCGAGCACATCGTGCTCGTCCTTGATGTCGCCGACGATCTCCTCGATGATGTCCTCGAGCGTCAGCAGGCCGAGCACCACCCCGTATTCGTCGACGACCAACGCCGAGTGGGTCTTGCGGCGCAGGAACGCCTGCAATTGATCGCGCAGCGTCGTCGCCTCGGGAACGAACCACGGCTCCAGCGCGATGTCGGCCGCATTGACCCGGCTCGCGTCGCCGCCCGCCGCCGCGAAGGCGCGAAACAGATCCTTGACGTGCAGCATGCCGATGATGTTGTCGGGATCGCCGCGCCACAGCGGCATGCGGGTGTAAGGCGAAGCGAGCGCCTCGCGCACCAGTTCGTCGGGGGGCAGGTCGGCGTCGATGGTGCGCATCTTGGTGCGGTGAACCATCACGTCGGAAACCGGGATCTCCGACAATTCGAGCAGGCCGCCGAACATATCCCGCTCGTCGCGCGCGACGCCGCCCTCGCGATGCAAGATGTCGACCGCGCCGCGCAATTCGTCGTGACCGGAAACGCTCGACGCCGGCGCCGCCAGACTGACGCCGCAGAGGCGCAGCAGACCGCGCACCAGCGCTTCGACGGCGCTTACCACAGGTCCGAAAACGGTGACGAAGAAAGCGACCGCCGGCGCGATCAGCAGCGACGTCCGATCGGGATAGGCGATGGCGATGCTCTTGGGCAGAACCTCGCCGAAGATCACGATCAGCGCGGTCATGATCAAGGTGGCGTAGACCACGCCGCGATCGCCGACCGCCGCGATCAGCACACTGGTGGTCAGAGCCGAGGCGGCGACGGTGACCAGTTGTCCGCCGAGCAGCATCGCGCTGATCAAGCGCGCGCGCGTCGCGATCAGCTTGTTGGCGAGCGCCGCACGCTTGTCCCCGCCCATCTCCAACGCGTGCAAGCGCGCGCGCGACGCGGCGGTCAGCGCCGTCTCGGCTCCGGCGAAGAACGCCGCGGCGACGAGGCTACAGACGATCAGCAGGGCGGCCAGCGCTGGCGACATGGCGACATCTTAGCACGGGCGGCTGAACTGCGAGCAACCGGACGAGCCGAGAGCGCCGCCACGCGGCGCCTCGACTCCTCGCCTGTCACAATTGACGCGCCTCTTTCGCGCGCTTCGCCGAGCGGGCCGAGGGCCGCCCTTCCTCTTCCAACGCCCGCCGAACGTCCGCGGCCGAGTCCCGGATCAACTCGGTCATGCACGCCTGCGCCTGTTCGGGCTGCCGGGCGGCGATAGCTTCGAGAACGGCGCGGTGCTGGTTGAGCCGCGCCTCCTTCATCGTCGCGCCCCGCCAGCCCATTCGGAACGTGCCGACCAGCGCCGTCTTGATCAGGCCGCCGAGCGCGCTGATCAGCCGGTTGCCGGTCGCATCGAGAATCTCGATGTGAAAGCGCACGTCGGCGCCGACCAGGCCGCCGCCGCCGTTCTTGAACCGCTCCATGTCGGCGAACGCGGCGTTCATCCGCTTCAGCGCCGCCGCATCGCGCCCCCGCGCGGCGAAAAACGAGGCCTGCGGCTCGAAAATCCGTCTGAGCTGAAAGAGGTCGTTGATGAAATCCTGCGTCGGCGCGGCGCGCATGTGCCAGGCGAGAAAATCGGAGTCCAGCATGTTCCAATCCGACTCGGGACGGACCAGAGTGCCGACCTTTTGCCGAGAGACGATCAACCCCTTGGCCTCGAGCGCGCGGAAGGCCTCTCTCAGGGTGGGGCGCGAGACGGCGAAGCGCCCCAGCAGGCGCGCTTCGGTCGGCAGCCGCGACCCCGGGGGATGAAGCCCGACGATGATCTCGCGGCCGAGCGTCGCCGCTAACGAATCGCTGGCGTTGCGCTTATGCGCAAGCCCGCCGTGGGCGAAGTCGGTCTCTTCGTCGCGGACGCCCGTCTTGGCTTTCGGCGCCGTCGCCGCACGGCGCCTGTCGAGTGTCGTGTCAACCAATACCTCGCTCCAGGAACAGCGCTCAAGCCATGGACATCCCCGCTCTCATCACTTTCGCCATCGCCCTTTGCGCCACGGCGGCAGTAAACGTCTTGGCGCCGCCGAGGCGGAGCGGCGCCGAAGCCATCCATCGCCGCCCCCTCTCGGCCTCCTATATGGCGCGCCGGGTCATGAAGGTGGTCATGATCGTCCGCTGGGCGACAATGAAGACGAACAGCAGCACGCCGATGATGATCGTCGCCCCTTCACTGGTCAGCGTGCCTTGGAAGTTGACCAGCGTGGTGATGAGCCCTTGGATCAATCCCCCGAACAAGGTGCCGAACACCAGGCCGACGCCGCCGGTCAGCAACGTCCCCCCGAGCACCACCGCCGCGATCGCGATGAGCTCGTCGCCGAGCCCCGCCAGGGGATATCCCGAACCGGTGTAGAGGGCGTAAACCACACCGCCCAGGGCGCTGTAAAAGCCCGCCAGCGCATAGATCGTGACCGTGGTGCGGCGGATCGGCACGCCCATTAACTTCGCCGACGCCGGATCGCCGCCGATAGCGTAGACATTGGTGCCGAAGCGGGTGAAGTGCGCGATGATCACGCCGGCGGCGAGCACCACCAGCATCACCATGGCGGAACTCGATAGTCGGCCGCCCCCGCCGAGGTCGATGTGCCAGTCGGAGAAGTCGCTGACGAAGGGATGCTTGACGGGGACCGATTCGAGGCTGACCAGGAAGCAGCTGCCGCGCAGAAGGAACATCCCCGCCAGGGTGATGATGAAGGGCTGGATCTCGCAAAAATCGATGACAATGCCCTGAAACGCGCCGAACGCGATGCCGAACGCGATCAGCATCGCCCCCGACGCCAGGGGATGCCACCCCAGCGTGTCGAGATGGGCCATGACGACGCCGACGAAGCCGATCATCGAACCGACCGAGAGGTCGATGCCGCCGGAAAGGATGGCGAAAGTCTCGCCGATCGCCGCGATGATGATGAACGCGTTGTCGGTCAGCAGATCGCCCACCACGTTCGTCGACAGGAAATGTTTGAACATAACCGCGCCGACGGCGAAAACGAGCACGAACACGGCCACCGTCGCGAGGAGGGGAAGGTATCTGTCCCTCATGACTTTCTCCTCAGGAATAGACCGACGATGCTCTCGCGGAGCCGACGCGACTGCAGCAGCAGCACGATCAACACGACCACGCCCTTGACGACCATGGTGAATTGCCACGGTAGCGGGCTCACCAAAATGGAGGTGGTCAAACCTTGGATGACGAGGACGCCGATGATGGTCAGTCCGAGATAGAAACGGCCCCCCGCCAGCGAACCGCCGCCGATCACCACCGCGAGGATCGCGTCGAGCTCCATGAACAGGCCGGCGTTGTTGCTGTCCGAACCGCGGATATCGCCGCAGATCAGCATTCCCGCGATGCCCGAGCACAGCCCGGACAACATGTAGGCGCCCATCTTGACCAGCTTGGCGTTGATGCCGGCAAGGTCCGCCGCAGCGGAATTGGCGCCCACCGACTCGACGAACAGGCCGAGCGCCGTGCGCCGCAGCACCAGCCATAGCGCGAGGAAAGTGCCGGCGCAGACGATGATGCGCGACGGCACCGTGAGGAACTGGCCGGTGCTGATCGCCGAAAAGAAGTCGCTGCGGAAGGTGACGATCAGGCCCGAGTCGATCAACAGCGCGACGCCGCGGCCCGCGATCATCAGGATCAGCGTCGTGATGATCGGCTGAATGTCGAGGAAGGCGACCAGGAAGCCGTTCCACATTCCGCACAAAACGCCCGCGCCGAGCGTCAGCACCAGCACAGTGAACGGCGACATGTCGCGGTGGATCAGATTGCACATCACCGCGCCGACGATGGCGACCACCGCGCCGACCGACAGATCGATGCCCTTGGTGCCGATCACCACCGCCATGCCTAACGCCACCAGCGCGCCCGGGGTGCCGCGATAGAGCACGTCGATCAGACTGCCGAACAGACGCCCCTGCACGATGCGGATCGAGAAGAATCCCGGCGAGACCACGGCGTCGACGAGGAGGATCAGTCCCAGCGCCACAACCGGCCACAACCAGGTTCGACTGGTCAGTTCGCCGAGCGACCATCGGCTCGGAGCAAGCGCCTGGGGATTGTCCGCGTGATCCATCTCAACTGCCCGCGATCATATGGATGATGTTTTCGCGGGTGACGTCGTCGCCCACGATCTCGCCGACCTTGTGCCGGTCGCGCAACACTTCGACCCGGTCGCTCACCTGCACGATCTCGTCGAGTTCCGACGAGGCGACCAGGAGCGCCAAGCCTTCCTCGCACAGCCGGCGGATCAACGCGACGATCTCGGCGTGGGCGCCCACGTCGATGCCGCGCGTCGGCTCGTCGAGAATCAGAATGCGCGACTTCGACGCCAGCCAGCGGGCGAGAATCACTTTCTGCTGGTTGCCGCCCGAAAGTTGGCTGACGAGCTTGTCGGCGTCGGGCGTGGCGATGCCGAGCGTTTTGATCATCTCCTGCGCGATCCGTTCCTGCTCGTCATGCGGCAGGCGGGCCAGCCATCCGCGCTTGACCTGGAGAGCGAGGACGATGTTTTCGCGCACGGTGAGTTCGGGAATGAGCCCTTCGGCCTTGCGGTCTTCGGGGCAGAAGCCGATATCCAGCCGCACTGCTTGCCGTGGCGACCGAATTGCGATCGGCTTGCCCTCGAAATGAACATGGCCGGAGTCGGGATGCACCGCCCCGAACACCAGCTTGCACGTCTCCGTTCGCCCCGATCCGAGCAGCCCCGCGAGTCCGACCGCCTCTCCGGCGCGCAGTTGCAGATCGAAAGTGCCCATATAGCGCCGCCGGCCCATGCCCTCCACGTTGAGGATCGGTTCGCCCGCCGCGACGATCGCGCTGGACGCTCGCACCCCTTCGGTGCGCTCCAACTCGCGGCCGAGCATCAGCGAGATCAGTTTGAGGCGGGGCAGCTCCGCGGTCGGCGCCGTGCCGACCATCCGGCCGTTGCGCAGCACGGAGATGCGGTCCGCGACCTGGTAGACCTGGTCGATAAAATGGGTGATGAAGATGATGGCGATGCCGCGCGCCTTGAGGTCGCGCATGATGCTGAACAGCAGTTCGGCCTCGCGCGCGTCGAGGCTCGCGGTCGGCTCGTCGAGCACGAGAACCCGCGTATTCTCCTCCAACGCCCGGGCGATCGCGACGAGCTGCTGGATGGCGACCGAGTAAGACAACAACGGCCGCTCGACGTCGATGTCGAGATTGAGGCGCTTGAGCCGCTCGCGCGCGCGTTCATTGGCTTGCCGCCACGAAATGAGCCCGTAGCGCCGCGGCTGGCGCTCAAGCGTCAGATTCTTGGTCACCGACATCGTCGGGATGAGATTGACTTCCTGGTAGACGGTGCTGATGCCCAGCGCGTGGGCCTCGGCCGGGCTGGCGATTTCGTACGGTTTGCCGTCGAGCATCATTGTGCCCGAATCGCGCCACACCGCGCCCGTCATGACCTTGATCAGCGTCGACTTGCCGGCGCCGTTTTCGCCGAGCAGAGCGTGAATTTCCCCGGCGTTCAGCCGGAAATCGACGTTCTCGAGAGCCCGCACTCCGGGAAAAGATTTCGTAATGCCTAGCAATTCGGCCCGTGGCGCCGTCGCTTCCGTCACCCTAGTCTCCATTGGCAAAAGTTGTTTAAGGGTGCGTTCGCGCGAGACCCCCGCCGCCTCGTCAAAGAAACGGCGCCCAGTCAATCCAGGCACTGGGCGCCGCTCTTTTTAGGCCGCAGAGGAGGAAAGTGCGACCGCTAAAGGAGGCTTAGCCGCCCTTCTTCTTCAGCACTTCGGCCGCGTCGGCGATCGTGTGCAGAGCGCTCGGGATCACGACCCACCGCGGCCAGTCCTTCTTGCCGCCGAGGTAAGCCTTGACGACCGCATAGATGTCCGGCCCGATGTCGGAGCGCAGCTCGACCGAAGCGTTCGCGTCGCCCGCCAGCATCGCCTTGAAGATATCCGGCACGCCGTCCACCGACACCGTCAGGATGTCCTTGCCCGGCTTCAATCCGGCTTCCTTCATCGCCTGAATGGCGCCGAGCAGCATGTTGTCGTTGTGCGCCCAGACCAACTTGATGTCTTTCAGGCCATCGGTCGCCTTGATGAAGCTCTCCATCACTTCCTTGCCGCCTTGGGTCGTGAAGTCGCCGCTCTGCGACTTGACGGTCTTGATCAGCGGGAACAGCGCCTGAACGGCCGCGAAGCCGGTCCTGCGATATTCCGCCGCAGCGGAACCGACCGTGCCAACCAGTTCAACGATGTTGCCCTTGCCCACGAGGGCCTGCGCGGCCCATGCGCCGGCCAGACGGCCTTCGAGGTTGAAGTCGGCCGCAATGCGGCAAACGAACAGCGACTTGTCCTGGGTGTCGACGTCACGGTCGACGACGAAGACCGGAATATTGGCGGCCTTCGCTTCCTTGAGCACTTGATCCCAGCCGGTGACGACGATCGGCGCGATGATGATGGCGTCGACCTTCTCGGAAATGAACGAACGGACCGCCTTCAGTTGGTCCTCTTCCTTCTGGTTGGCGTCGGAGAATTTGAGGTCGATCCCCTCTGCCTTCGCCTCGTCCTGCATGCTCTTGGAGAACGCCGTACGCCAGTCGCTCTCGTGCCCGACCTGGGAGAAGCCCACGGTCAGCGCCGAAGCCGACACGGTGAGGGCCGCCATGGCCACGGCGCCTACCGCCGCGCCC
>Ga0326728_10024021_pt1 | contig 11091 bp, 10 predicted proteins | sample MB3enrmetagenome_FD_207602 | JGI IMG/M metagenome (GOLD analysis project Ga0326728, IMG submission 207602) | Lab enriched peat soil microbial communities from McLean, Ithaca, NY, United States - MB31MN | ecosystem: Environmental > Terrestrial > Soil > Wetlands > Peat | place: USA: New York... | reverse complement strand
CTCGATCGCCTTTTGGCGGAACTCGGCCGGATGCTGAGCCACTCGTCGTCTCTGTCTCACTTGCAGATCCTTTCGCTGCAGAGTTTCTCAACTGCGAGTGTCTCACTTCAGGGGTTCAGTCCAGCCAAGATTGCCAAACTTCCCCGCATCGGATTCTGGCAATCTTGCGCTTCCTGGGAACGCCGGGCGCCTGCCCCGGCAAGCCGTGGGGCCAGCCCGCAATTCCTTGCACACAGGTGCGCCCTGGCATCCAGCGTTCCCAGGAGCAGACGCCGGCAAATCGGCTTCTAACTCCTGACTCCTGACTCCTGATTTTCAATGATCCCTCTACCCGCTCCCCCTGAGGCGAGCCGGCCGGCGGCCGGCAGTTACCGATTCCCAGCCATCGGCAGCGTTGATTCTCCAACGGCGCAGCGCGGAAAGCAATAGTGTGGAAACGGGTTTTTTTGAGCGTGAAACTTGAAACTTTGCTCCCAACTCCTAACTTCTAGCCACCGGCTTTTCGCCCCTAAGCTACGCTTGCACAAGACATCCTGATCTTTGCAAAGCCGGCTTCGGCAGGATAGCCACCCTGCGAAAGACCGCTGCGTTCCGGCTCAGGCTAACCGCATTTGTCGTGGTATCCGGGGCGATACGGGGGGCCGCCTTTGCTCAGTGCAGCAAGCCGAAGACGGCGACGCCGTTGGTGGTCCCCACAAAGACCTTGCCGTTCACGATGGTCGGAGTTATGAACTTATTGCCCGGGCCGAAGGAGTCGCGCGATCCTGCCTGATTGCTGTTGTATAGTTCCTGCGCGATATTCAGGGCATTGTAGGCGTGCAAAGCGCCGGTATCGCCGTTTTCCACCGCCCACAGGATCGCGTTCGCGGCGCCGTTGGCCGAAATGGCGGGCGTGGCGCCGGGATAGGGGAAACTGTTGGCCGTGGCAGTAGTGGCCGTGAGCGGCAGCCGAGCGTTGGCAATCGCGAAGGCCTTGATCTGATCGCCGACGGCGCCAAAGTAAACCGTGTTGTTGAAGTACGCCGGCATCGAAAATACCTGCCCGCCGAGGGCGCCGGTGATGTCCTGAAAGATATTGTTGCCGGAAGAATTGAATTCCCCCATGGCATCGCGGTCGACCACATAGATGTGCGCGTCCTTGCCGGCTCCTAGCGCCAGATGGTGTATCTGGCCGGAATTGTCGGTCAGGTCGGGCAATACCAGGGCCCCGCCCGAGCCCAGGTCCTCATCCATGCCGGACTCTTGCAGGGTATTGAACGGCTCAAAATAATCCGCTACGGAAAGCCCGCCATTGGCCGTCGAGAGCTTGATGAAAGCGTTGCCGAAATCGCCATCGACAGGGAAGCCGTTGGCGTTGAGCGCGGTGTCGAAAGTGCCGTTGGCGTCGAGAAAATAGATGTTGGCGGCGGAATCGGCGGCCGGGGCCGTGCCGCTCATCCAGATGGAGCCTTCGCCGCCGTTGGGCGTCAGATTCAGCACGTTGGTCTGGCGCAGGGTGTTGGCGTTGTAGCCGAGCACCCAGCCGGTGTAGGGCGCGATGTCGCAGTGCGACGTCCACCCCAGGTAAATGATGCCGTCCAGCAGCAACAGGCCGACGCGCTCCGCATATTGGCCGGGAGAAAATATGACCTGCCCGCTCGAGCTGTTGGCGCCGGTGCCGGGATAGCTGGCCTGAATCTCGGTGGGTCCGCCGAATAGTTCGGCGCCGGTCGTGAGGTCGAGGGCGTGCAAGCGCTGGTGGTAGTTACCGGCGGGATCCTTGGACATGCCGACTACGTACATGACGCCGTCAGGCCCGCGCTGCCGGTCGATAACCGGAGTCGAAGTGATGCCGATCTCGGGCGTGATCTGGTCGCACCCGTGATCATCGCTCGTGGTCTCACCCGGGCCGAGCACCGATATCTTCCATATCTGCGCCGCGCTGTCGGCGTCGAAGGCGAAGACGCTGTCATGCTCGGTCACTACAAAGACGAGGTTGCGCGCTTGACCCGCCACGGTAACCGCGGAGAGTTCCAGCGGCTGGCCGTCCACTTTGCCATCCACCGGGAGAAACGCGACTTTGCCGAAGCTGGAGACGTTGACGTTCGCAGGAGTGAGAACGGTTTCCGTCAGGTTCTGGCCCGTGCGGGCGAGGTCGTTGTGGTAGGTGACGACATCCGTTGAGCCTGCGGACGGCGGCGGGGCGGAAGGCGAATTTCCTGTGCTACCTCCGCTGCAGGCGAACCATGCCCCGGTGAGCGCCAAAGCCCACAGCAAACCGAGATTCCGCCCCTCGCCGATATGCAAACGGCACCCCATGCGGCAACAGATGCCGATTAAGAAAGATGGTCCAGCGCGGTTGCGGGGTTGCGGATGTTCCAGAATGAATTCTGTACGGCGCACGTCGAAATCCGAGGAAATCGGGGACGGCCTCAGGATATGTCAAACAGAGGAAATTTACCCGATGACGAGTAAGCTGGTATCAGAAAAATGCGGAAACCTTTCGTCTGGAACATGTGAAAAAATTGATTTTTTGAGAGATCAAAAACCGAGTGCGAAAAACATCGCGCATAAATTCCTTATGAGCGATCTTCAACACCTCGGGATACATTTTCCTTCACTTCCAAAACCGCAAAAAATCGGGCAAATCAATTTCTTCACATCTTCCAGTCCTGGGCTTTTTGTCTCGCTTCATTCTTGACATTCGCTTTTTCTTCGCCTAGGCTAGTTTGCGAAGGGAATCAGTCCCTCTGCTCGAATGATCAGCGGAAAGCAAGCCTTGAACGATGAGGTGAGAGCGAATATGATAACCCAAACTGGGTTATTAGGGCCAGCGGTGGCCAAGCAGGCAATCATGAAGTGGAATCCGAGCCATTTTGATGTAAGACCGTTCGTCATGAACGGAACGCGACCGGATTACACGACGGCGCTTGGTGCACTGTTTGCCGGCGATTGCGTAACGGTTCTCAAGAACTTTCGGAACGCGGTTGTGGACACGGTTTTTGCCGACCCGCCGTTCAACATCGGCAAACAATACCGGGAGAACACAAATGACGACCTCCCCGACCACGAATATCTCAATTGGTGCAAGACTTGGCTGGCGGAATGCGTCCGTGTTCTGAAGCCCGGCGGATCGCTTTTCATCTACAACCTGCCCAAATGGAACATTCCCATCGGCGCCTATCTCGGGGAACTCGGAATGGAATTCCGGCATTGGATCGGCATTGAAATCAGCGCCTGTCTACCGATACCGGGTCGCTTGCATCCGAGCCATTACAGCCTGCTTTACTACTCCAAGGGCAAGCCGAAAACGTTTCGCAGAATCCGCACCCCGATCCTGAAGTGCCGCCATTGCGGAGGCGAGGTCAAGGATTACGGCGGCCACCGTGGCGCCATGAATCCAAACGGCGTCACGTTGAAAGACGTATGGACCGACATCCCGCCGGTCCGGCATTGGAAATTCAAATCCAAGAACCGGAAAGCGAATGCGCTTTCGACCAAAATCCTTGATCGTGTCGTCGAGATGTCCACTGTCCCTGGCGATGTGGTGCTCGACCCCTTCGGCGGGAGCGGAACAACGTTCGTGGTTTGCGAGGCGAAGGAACGTCGCTGGCTGGGAGTCGAGATTGACTACGCTCAAGAAATCATCGAACGCCTGGAGACCGACGATATTCAAGCGCACAAGAACGGTGACTTTGTCGAAGGCTAAGCGAGAGCCCTGCCTGCTGTCATTTTCTTAATCCTGGGAACGTTGGTGCTGGTGGCGTCGTGTTCAACGGCGATGATTTCCAGTACCCCGTTCTTGCATGGAAGCGACCGCCAGAGCTTTAGGTACGGCTCCAACTCCTGCATATTGCCGACGCGGTCGGTCAGATAGTTGTATAAAACCCGCGTGGGCACGATGAGCGTTCCGGCCGCAATTTTCCCCTCTAAAAGAAACAGTGCCATCTTATTCAAGGAGCGATGGCTGGACGATATGTTGCCGGTTTCCCACTCGACCACCGCTGGTCCGTACTTGGTATCGAATACAGCATCGAATCTACCGAACCTCAGATTACCCCCCAAATCGGCGACGGCTTCGAGCCTATAGCCCTGTTCTTTTAGATCCAGCATGAGACCAGATTTAATTGGTACCACGCCATTTCCCATGCCGCGCTGCTTCCCGCTTTCGGGATAAATCGTAAATTTCCCGCTTCCTTCCGGCCATTCGACCTTCTTGATGGCCTTGTGGAGCTTCGTCCGGGCCTTCTTCCACTCTCCAGACTCGGCGAACTTACCGCACTCTATTAACCTTACCTCGCGCACGATTTTCACGACGGGCACTCCCTTCCCGTAACCCGTCCGCGGCATTCAAGGATTTCAGGAATGCAAAAGGGTCGACGCCAATGGCTTGGGCGAACTCGAAGAACTCAACCACATCAAGCCTCCGCTCGCCACGTTCAACTTTGGACACAAATGATTGGGGGCGGGACAGCCGCTCTGCCAGATGCACCTGTGTTAGCCCCGACTTCTTGCGGGCATCGACGAGCATCTCCCGGAACCGATCATGTTTCCCTGTAAAGACGGACTTGGTCACGCCGAATACCCTAAAACCTGTTTTGGAATAGACCAAAACAGGTTATCGCTGGAAGCATCGACGGAAGGAGTGCACCGAGGAAGAGGGCGCACCATGGCCCGCAGTCGAAGCGCTTTGTGCCACGTTCGTGAAAGCGACCCTTTATCCCAATGATCCAATTGAAATCTAAAACCGGCTCGTGCCTGATGAAAATGCGATGCTCGCCTCACTATAAAAATACGGATGTAGTGCGGTTTTGTGGTATAACTTCGGCTATCCGCGAGAACCGCTGTCTCGGGCCATGTCACAAATGCTGGGAGGGAAGTTCGTTCCAGTGCTTCATCGTGTCGCGCCTGGCGCGAATGCCCACCCTGCAAGTATCTGAACAGCTCGCGCAGATCACTCACGGCCCGTGGTTACGGCCTCTCACAAATCTAAATGAAGAAGTGTGCCAGATGGCAAGAATTGAATATGCTTCAGCACTACCTCGGAAGCAGTTTTTTCTCGACATGTTCACGCGCGATCTCTCGCTCGAGGATTGCACGCTCGATCTTATCGACAATTCGCTGGATTCGCTTATTGAAAAGAATCACATAAACATCGCGCAGTTGGTCTTTGAGGAAGGTGCTAGCCAGGGACCGGGTAAACTTTCGTTGGTCGATCTTTCGTGCACTGACCAGCAAGTTACCATTACCGATAACTGCGGCGGAATCGACTACCAGCGGGCACTGGATGAGGTCTTCTGCTTTGGGCACAAGACAAATCAGCGATCGGGAGCGCTTGGAGCCTATGGGATTGGCCTAAAACGCGCGATGTTCAAAATGGGACAGCAGGTTTATATCAAATCGCAAACGGCCAGAGATGGCTTTGAAATGTCACTTGATGTGCTCGCTTGGTCAAGGGATGAAGAGAACTGGACAATTCCGATAACGCGCACGCAAAGAGCATCCAGTTCAGCAACGGCGGGTACAACCATCCAAATCACGAAGCTACACAAACAGGTTAAGGCCCGAATCAACGACGGGTCGCTGCTTACGAAACTGCTCCGCGACATCGGTCAAACATACGGGTTCTTCCTGAATAAATGCGTTCGCGTGCGGCTCAACTCAGAGGATATTGCACCCGACCCGATACCAATCGGAGGGTCCTCCGAACTAGAACCCGCTCAAGACTCATTTCAGCAAGATGGAGTAACAGTGACCATCTTTGCGGGTCTTGCATCGCCGGGACCTCAGAGAAGCAGCGAGAAAGCTGGCTGGAATCTTCTGTGCAACGGCCGCGTTGTGGTCAAGGCGGACAAATCTGAATTAACAGGTTGGGATGCGGGACTACCGAAGTTTCACAGCAAGTACACGCGATTTGTGGGCCTTGCGCTGTTCGAGTCTGATGACCCGTTAAGACTGCCCTGGACCACAACGAAGCGCTGGGTTAATGAAGAATCGATGGTTTTTCAGCAAGCCCGCAACCGAATGATTTCACTGACACGGCCGGTGACAAAGTTTATCGATGAGCTGTATCCTAGCGATCCTGCGGAGAAGCCAGAGTTCAGGGGAATGCTGAATTCTATTGTACCAATTCCCTTAAGGAGATTTCAACCCTCCGAGGTTCGGACTTTCGGAGTCAAGCGAACATCCGTTCCGGCTGCCGAGCAAAGGGCCAGGATCGTGTACAGCGTTCAGAAGGAGGATGTGGAGCGCGTCCGGAACTGCATTAGGCGGCCTTCGTTCACCGACAGTCAGGTCGGAAGATATACGTTTAATCACTTTCTGAAAACGGAGTGCCCCGAATGAAAGCGGCAAGTTCAAGCTATAGGGTTCAGTACGACCTGCGGCCAGCGAAGCAGGTGGAGCGCCGAATGTTCATCGATGCCCTCCAGCGGCTATCGGCAGCAGGCTTTCCGATTCACGACTATGAGTATACGGGATTCGGGGCGATATATTTTGTTGACTTTATTCTTTTTCACAAGCTGCTTGGCTTCCGATACATGACCTCTATCGAAGCGCAAAAGGAGCTTGAGAGTCGAGTGCTGTTCAACAAACCTTTTGAGTTTGTGACCGTTACAATGGAAACCGTGTCGGCTGTGATTCCCAGTCTTTCGAGGGACAGAAGGCATGTCCTATGGCTCGACTATGACGGCGCACTATCCGCTGATAAGATCGGCGACATATCGACTGCGATGACTTACCTTTCGCCCGGTTCAATTGTTCTAATAACCGTAGATGTCGAGCCTCCCCCGATTAGCAGTGCTGCCTTGAAAGCTGCCCGCAACAGCCTTCCTGCAGCTTGGCGAAAGTACTTCGAGCGCGAGGCATTTCAGTTCGTCGGACCGCAGTTTAAGGATGAGGATTTCACGAAGTCCCGGATCCCCAGAACAAATACCCGAATCCTCGATTCGGTCATTAGGAGTGGCTTGGTGGGAAGGGCCGACGTTGGTTTTGCACCCCTGTTTCATTTTCTGTACAAGGATGGCAGCAACTTGATGCTCACGCTTGGCGGGATGATTGCAACTCCTGACGACCTAAGAAAGATTAAAGGAAGCACACTCAGCGAGGGTGAAGCCAAATATGTGCGGCGCGATTTCAAGATGTCACCTTATCGTATTGTCGTACCGAAACTGACCCGAAAGGAGAGAATTTATATGGAAGCCGCGATGCCATGCGCTAATGGCTGGCGGCCTGCTGAATTTGACATTGAGGACGAGATAGTCTCCCAATACAGGGATATTTATAGGTTTTTTCCGGCTTACGCCGAGATTTTACTTTAGGAATATTGGCGACGGACCTGAATTGCGTGATTATTGTGCGGCAGGTTTTGTAGCGGCCTATTCACGCGGGCTCAAAAACATCGCTCATTTGAAGCCGCTCCCAAGTCTTTCTGGTTTCCAAAAACCAAGGGGCGATTAAGATAATTCCGCAAAATACCCGGTGACAGGTCAGACGTTCCCATCCACTCCCGCCGGCCCACCATCAATGCGGCTGTTGGAGCTTGCGGCGTACGCGTCCGGGTGGAGCGCGGAGAACCTTAAAGATCCGCAGTCGAAACTGCTTCACACTCCTGGCGTCACAACCTGGCAGGGGCCCGTCAGGGATGCCGCGGACATGGCCAGCTGCTGCCGATAGCGCAGATGCCGCAGGCGCGTTATTTCGAACCATGGACCTCAAACCGCGTTGACGAGCTTGTGCTTGATTAATTGAGAAATGTCAGGCGAAATTTACCCGATGGCGAGGAAGCTGGCATCAGAAAAATGCGGGAACCTTTCATCTGTCCTGGCCTTTTAAGGTCACGCGGTCAAACGGGAAGTATTACCTGGCATTTCCCGAGCCGGAGACGATGAATTGAGGTAGTATGTGCCGGGAGGATGAGCACGTTTTGCTGAGTGGCGCAGTTTTCGTTTGGTGTGCTCGGCGGGTGCATCTGCCGATTTCTGTATAAGAGGTCTAGATGACTTGGACTGAAGCAATAAAACGGGGCCGTGGTCGTTGGGCGATGTGGATCGTTATAACCGCAGTTCTTGGGCGCGGCGCTATGGTTAAGGGAGGAACGTCCTTCGAACTCTGGTGCGCAGTCATGATTGGGGCCGCCGTCGGAATCGCGCTAGGCTTTGGGCTCGGTCCCGCTGCCGAGAAAGGTGCAACGGTCCTTTCAGGATTTCTAGCTGGAATTCCGTTCTATTTCATTGGCGGTTCATTTCTTGTATCCGAACTGCAAGATGTAAGAAAGTGGCACCGCTCAATTCCTCCCGATGCTTTGGCGATTATCTGGACGTTTGTATGTTTTGGCGGCATTCTCTCGCTGGCGCAGGGTTTCCGAGTGCGGAAGTTGGTCGGACAACGGCACGCCAAATCGGTGAATTGATCGGTACGCACACGCTCAGACAGAAAACATGGTGACAGTTTAGACGCTTCCATCCACCCCCACCGGCCCACCATCAATGCGGCGGTTGAAGCTTGCGCCTTACGCGCCCGTGTGGAGCGCGGAGAACCTTAGAGATCCGAAAGCGAAACTGCTTCACACTCCTGGCGTCACAACCTGGCAGGGACCCGTCAGGTAAATGGGGTGAGCCTGAACGCAGCAGTTTTTCGCGAGCTCGCCACTTTGCCGCAAAGTCGGCTTTGGTAGGAATTGCAGCCGCCGGGAATTCCGGAATGGTTGCGCATGCTGCATGTCGTCCCACGCTTGCGCCGCAAACGTTTTGGCGGGTTCAGGCGGCAACCGGGCGCAAGCATGGGGCACCCATTGCCTTGGTCGATCCGGAAATCCGAAGCGCAGGGCACCCGGCCCCAATTGTGAAGCTCCGCGCCATCCGGATCGATCAGGTATTCTACGGTCATGAGCGACTCCTGCTACGTCCATGGCTATTCTTCACGCGAGGCGGGTCGGCTGGCCGACCAGGCCAATACGCTGAGCCAGCTCCTGCACCATGACACTCGCTATCCGGCCGGCAGCCGAATCCTCGAATGCGGCTGCGGAACCGGGGCGCAGACGGTCCATCTGGCCCGGAGCAGCCCGCAGGCGAGCATCGTGTCGGTGGACGTGTCGCCATCCTCCCTGGAGGCCGCGCGCGCCCGCATTCAGGCCGCGGGTTACGCGAACGTACAGTTTCAAGTTGCGGACGTATTCGACCTGCCCTTCGCCGAGCAAAGCTTCGATCACGTCTTCGTTTGCTTCGTGCTGGAACACCTGTCGCAGCCCGTCGAGGCATTAAAGAAGCTGGGGCGGGTGTTGCGCGCCGGTGGTTCCATTACGGTTATCGAAGGGGACCACGGTTCCTGGTACTGCCACCCGCAGACGGCCGAATCCTTGCGTACCGTGAACTGCCTGATCGAAATTCAGGCGCGGATGGGCGGCGATTCTCTGATTGGGCGCCGTCTCTATCCGCTGCTCGTCGAGGCCGGATTTGAAAATGTGCACGTGAGCCCCCGTATGGTTTATGTGGACGATAGCCGGCCGGAACTGGTGGAGGGTTTTTCGAAGAAAACCTTCATTGCCATGGTGGAAGGCGTCCGGGAAGAGGCGCTGTCTCTGGGCCTGATCGACACCGCTACCTGGGACAAGGGCATTGCCGACATGTACCGCGCCACCGAGCCCGGTGGAACTTTTTGCTATACGTTCTTCAAGGGGCAAGGGGTCAAATAGACTGGCGCTTCGGGCTTAGTTGCCGTGCCTTGACTGCCGAGGATGCTTCGATTTTATGCTTCTCCAACGGAATGCCGCGATGAACAGGAAGGTTCCGGCGATGACTGCCAAAGCACCGAATACCCTGTGGCGTGGACCTAAAGCTGGTAGCAATGCAGCGCCCAAACCCATCAACGCCATGCCGAGCAGCAGTTTGGTCCGATGCAAGACGCTCGGAGCCGGCAGGCTGTCGCAGGTCTCTTTCGCGACGTAATGCACGGCCCGAAAAACCTCCTCAGGAGTGACATTGTGTTGCCGCTCCCAGAGTTCCTGCTGCCATTGCTCCCGGGACTGTCGGTGTTTGGTCATTCAAGCGTCCAGAATGCGATTCGTCCGACGGAGAACTGTAGCACTTTCAGGGTCGGATCGGAATCACAAATGCGCTACCGCAGGATAAATGGGCTCACTGAACGCAGCAGTTTTTCGCGCGCCGGCCACCTTGCCGCAAGCCGGCTTTGCTCCGATAAGGCGCCGTGGAGCGACGCCGGGATTCATAGCCGGGGGTGGAGGGCGCAGCCCGTAACCCCCGGATATGAAATGTCAGAACAGACGAAACGTACCCGATGGCGAGGAAGCTGGCATCAGAAAAATGCGGGAACCTTTCGTTACCGGGATTTAGTCCCAATAATTCGATTTCTGGTCATAACCGGAGGGTGCGTTAGGAGCTGGGATGGCGGGCTGGTGTAGCGCCGGTCTCCAGACCGGCTGTCGTGGGGACGTCCACGTCCGCACACCCAATCCATACCCACTCCCATGCCGTAAGCCCTGCCTTTGTAGGATTATTCCGCACGTAATCAACCGCCCGCTGCAATTCTCCGGCGTCACGAATCAAGTGGTCATAGTATTCACGCTGCCAGAAAGTCCCCCTCCGCCCGAGAACTCGATTCGCCATTCTGGCGGAATACGATTTCCAGCTCTTCACAACCTCATCCAATACCCCTTCGCCCAAAATGCGGAAAATGACGTGAACATGATTGGGCATAATGCACCATGCCAATAGCCGGTATTTCCGCCCGTCCCAGAACCGGAGCGCATCCGCTACCAAAGCGGCCACGCGACGATCTTTCAGATAACAAGCGCCCCTACCCGCATCGAGATATTCTTCAATCTTCCTGGGGCTGTACCGGGCCACAAGATTCTCCTCGCGCGGCGAAAGCTTCCTGCCGAAACGTTGCCAGGCCAGCAATATTCGCGCCCGCTCCTTAATGCGTTCGAGCGTCTCTCTGGGCAGGGAATCGCCGAGGCGGAAGGTGACAAAATACAACCCGGACTCCACTTCCCAGTGCGGCAGACGGCCGCGGCTGCGAATTCTTACGTCGCCGAATTCAGGCGCGTTGGCACCCTGTATCGCAGCCAGGAGTTCAGCTGCGCTTTTTGGCGGA
>Ga0326728_10024020_pt1 | contig 11092 bp, 6 predicted proteins | sample MB3enrmetagenome_FD_207602 | JGI IMG/M metagenome (GOLD analysis project Ga0326728, IMG submission 207602) | Lab enriched peat soil microbial communities from McLean, Ithaca, NY, United States - MB31MN | ecosystem: Environmental > Terrestrial > Soil > Wetlands > Peat | place: USA: New York... | reverse complement strand
AGGCGGTCAGGCCGGCGAAGACGCCGATGCCGACGATCGAGAGCGCCCATTGCAGACCGCTGCTCTGCAGGAAGAGGTTCACAACGCTGGCGATGATCAGCCCGAACAGGCCCATCATCATGAACGAGCCCATCGCCGAAAGGCTGCGGCGCGTCGTGTAGCCGTAAAGGCTCAAGGCGCCGAAAGCCGCCGCGGTCTCGAAGAACACGCGCGCGATCGAGGCCTCCGTGTACACCACCAGGAGCGCCGACATCGACAGGCCGATGAGCCCGGCAAAGACCAAAAACGCGGTGCGCGCCGCTGCGACCGACATCGTATTGAGCCGCGCCGTCAGATAGAACACGAGCGCCAACGGCGAGAGGACGACCAACCAGCGCAGCTGCGAAAAGTAGATGGCCTGACCGAATGCGCTAGCGGAAATCGGGCGACCGCCGGCGAACGTCACATCCGCCAATTCGAAAGCGCCCCACGCGATCAACCCGGTCATCCCAAGACCGAGCATCATGTAATTGTATACGCCGATCATATAGGCGCGCAGGCCCTGGTCGATTACGGCGGCGCCGGACCGGGCGAGGCCAGCGCCGTAGCGGGCGTTGGCGGAGCGGTCATAGTCGGACATGGAAAACCTCGTCATTTCGGTCGCAGCGTCAGAAATCCGGCCCCGGGCCGGCGCGCCACGCCTAGCGCATAATATGGTCGGGACCGCCCGCGCGCGCAAGGGCCCGTCGGCGCGGGCTTGCGCGCTTGGTCAATGGCCGCCGCCGCCCGCCTCCGCCATCTGCGGGCGGCGCATCGCCGCCGCGAACCCGACCAGCGCGAGAAACACCAGGGTCAGGGCGAGAAACACGTCGCCGAGCGCCAGCACTTCGGCCTGTCGGCGCACCATCAGAGCCAGCGCGCGCGTCGCCGCAAGCCCGGCGTCGGAGCCGCGCGCCGCCAGCGCCGCCGTCATCTCGGCCAACGCCTCGTCGGCGGCGGAGCGGCCCCACACGACCGCCTCGCGCAGACGCTCCAGGTGCAGATCCATGCGCTTGTCGAGCGTGGTGTTGATCAGCGCCAGGCCGAAGGCGCCGCCGAGGTTGCGCGTGAGGTTGAACAGGCCCGAGGCGTTCTTGATGCGGTGCGGCGGCATGGTGCCGAGCGCGAGATTGTTGATCGGCACCATGCACAGCATCAGCGAGAAGCCGCGAAACATCTGGGGAACGAGCAATTCCCAGAAGTCCCAGTCGGCGGTGATGAACGACGCTTGCCAAGTGCCGACGGCGAAGCCGACGAAGCCGACCGCGATCATCAATCTTGGATCGACCTTGCCCATCAACCGTCCCGAAATCGGGGCCATGACGAACATGCAGACGCCGGTGACGAACATCGTGTTGCCGATCATCAGCGCCGAATAGCCGCGCACCGCCGCGAGGTAGACGGGATAGATGTAGGTCAGGCCGTAGAGGCCGATGCCGAGGACGAAGGCGAACAGCGAGCCGAGCGAGAAATTGCGGTCCGCGTAGGCCGTCAGATCGACGATCGGCTGTCGAGCGGTGAACGCGCGCCAGAAGAACACGACGGCGCCGAGGCCCGATATGACGAGCGCGGCCGTCACCGGCCCGTTTTCCAGCCAATCCTTCGACGGGCCTTCCTCCAACGCGTATTCGAGCGCGCCGAGAAAAGCGGCCATTCCGAGGAGGCCGGCCCAGTCGAAATTCTTGAGCAGCTTCAGGTCGGGCTCGTCGAAGTCGATCAGCAACCAGGTCGCGACGGAGACGATGATCCCCGGGATGATGTTGATCAGAAACAGCCAGTGCCAGGAAAACAGGTCGGTCAGATAGCCGCCGACCGTCGGCCCGATGGTCGGCGCGAGCGTCGCCACCAGCCCGATGATCGGCGCGATGATCGGCTGCTTGCTGCGCGGAAAGATGGAGAACGCCGAGGAGAAAACGGTCGGGATCATGCCGCCGCCGATGAAGCCCTGCAACGCCCGCCAGACGATCATTTCGTCGATCGAGGTCGCGCGGGAGCAGAAGAAGCTCATCACGGTGAAGCCGGCCGCCGAGACGACGAACACCGTGCGGGTGGAGAACGCGCGCGACAGGAACCCCGACAGCGGGATCATGATCACTTCGGCGATGAGATAGCTGGTCTGCACCCAGGTGATTTCGTCCTGGGACGCCGAAAGTCCGGCCTGAATTTCCGACAGCGAGGCGGAGACGACCTGGATGTCCAGGATCGCCATGAACATGCCGAACACCATGAAGATGAAGGCGACGAGGCGGCGCGGCTCGAAATGCTCGACCGCCGCCGCAGGCGCGGGCGCGCGCTGGGGAATCGCCGAGGCGACCGCGCTCACGGCTTGTCGTCTTGTTCCCCCGCCGTCGCGCCGAACCCGAACAGGCTCAGCAGGGTCGGCTTGGGCAGGCTTTCGTCGCGCGTGTGCACCGAGGCGATTACGGAGAGGCCCGGCCGCAGCGTTCCCTCGGCGAGCGCCTGCGGCGCGACCGCGATGCGCACGGCGATGCGTTGCACCACCTTGGTGAAGTTGCCCGTCGCGTTGTCGGGCGGCAGCAGCGAGAACTCGGCGCCGGAAGCCGGCGCGATCGAGGCGACGACGCCCTGGATCACCCGCCCGCCGTAGGAATCGACGGCGAGGTCGACCTTCTGGCCCGGGCGGATCGATTCGAGCTGCGTCTCCTTGAAGTTGGCGTCGACATAGGCGCTGTTCAGCGCGACCAGCGCCAGCAGCCGCGTGCCGGGTTGCGCGTACTGGCCGAGTTCGACCGCCTTGTTGCCGACGACGCCGTCGAAGGGGGCGCGAATCTGAGTGAAGGAAAGGTCGCGTTCGGCCTTTTCCTCGGCGGTGACGAGTTCGCCGCGCATGCGCGCGGCCTCGGTCTGCTCAGCCTTCAGCACTTCCAAGTTGTCCTTGGCCCCGGCGAGCGCCGCTTCGGCCGAGGCTTTGGCGGCGCTCGCCGCGGTCATCGCCGCGGCGGTGCGCGAGCGGTCGGCGGCGGCCTGTTCCAGGCGCTGCTGCGAACCGAAGTTCGTTTCCGCGAGTTTTTGCGAGCGATCGAATTCCAGCGCCGCGCGCCGCTGATCGGCCTCGGCGCCCTCCATTTGCGCCGCCGCCGAGCCGACCTGCGCCTCGGCCTGCGCGATTGTCGCGCCTTGCGCCTCGATCTGCCGGCCGATGCGCGCGATCGTGGCGTCCTGCGTCGCGATTTTGCCCTTGGCGGCCTCGACCGCATTGCGATAGTCGCCGCCGTCGAGGCCCACCAGCAGATCGCCCGCATGCACGAAGGCGTTGTCGACGACCGCGACGTCGGTCACGTGGCCGGCGACCTTGGCCGCGATGATCGCCGTGTCGGCGCCGACATAGGCGTCGTCGGTGCTGACGAGGAAGCGCCCTTCGACGAACCAATCGTAGGCCCAATGGCCGCCGTAGCCGAGCGCGGCGAGGACGACGACGAGCACAATGAAGCGGCGCGGCGAGCGCGAAACGCTTCGGGCGGGCGGCGCGAAGGCCCCCGGCGGCGCGGCGACGTCGCGCCCGACGACGGGCCCGATCAGCGGATGCTCCGGCGGCGGCGCGAGCGCCAGCGGCGAGGTTTGGGTCTGGTCCTGCGACATAACGAAGCATCCAAGGGTCAGACCGAACCGTTCGGTCGTTTTGGTCGGCCGTTCCTTGTTGACATATCTGGGCGCTGCAACTAAATCAAGGCCGAACTGAACGGTTCGGTTATTTTCAGGCGAACCGGCTCGCGCAGAGAGGCGAACGCGGCGATGGAAGCCGAGATCATTGGCGAAGGCGACGCGCAGCCCGGCGACGGCGGCGTCAAGCGGCGTCAAGTCCTGGAGGGCGCGCGCGCGGTCTTCTTGAGCGCCGGCTTCGACGGCGCCAGCATGAACGACATCGCCCGCGCCGCCGGCGTCTCCAAGGGAACGCTGTACGCCTATTTCGAGTCCAAGGAGCAATTGTTCGAAGCGCTCATTCGCGAGGAACGCGACCAGCAGGCCGAGCGGCTGTGCGCCTTTCCTTTCGACCACAGCGATCCGGCCGCCCAGCTGCGCGGATTCGGACGTCGCCTCGTCGAGATGATGGCGCGGCCCGAATCGGTCGCGCAGGTGCGCGTCGTGATCGCCGCGACGGGGAAGTTTCCGCGCCTCGGTCGAGCCTTTTACGAGGCGGGTCCGCGCTACGGCGCGCAAAAACTCGCGGCGCATCTCTATGGCTTCGTCGAATCGGGCGCGCTCGAAATCGCCGACAGGGAACGCGCGGCGCGCCAGTTCATCGACCTCTGTCTTTCCGGCGTGCACAAGCGGCTGCTGTTCGGCGTCGTCGACGCCGTGACGCCGAGCGAGATCGACGCCGCCGTCGACGCCGCGGTCGAAGTCTTTCTCAAAGCCTATCGCCCCTCGCGCGCGGCTGCCCCGCCCCGGGCCTGAAACGGCCTTTGCCTCGCCTGTCCGGGTTCAGACGGATGCGAGACGGGGAGTTGGGCAAGGGCAAGGAGTCTTTGAAGCCGAGCGTGGCGGATCAACCAACCTCGGGAGACCGCGACGCAGGTCTTTGCCCGCCCGGTCATGGGATCCGCAATGGCCGGGCGGCGCCGCGCGATGCGCCATCGCGTCGACAAGCCGCAAATCCTGGTCGACGCCTTCGCCCGCCGCTTCAACCGCCGCGGGCTTCGTCAGGCCCTTGGCCACCGAGCTTCGGCACAACGTCGCCAAGCCCTCAGCCTCGAGACCCCGGCGTCTCATATGATGTGAACCCGGACACGCTCTTGTCGAACGCACGCAATTGCGGTTATACAGCCGCCCCGCAGGCACGGCGCCGTTTCATCCCAATGGGACGCGCGCGAACATGAGGAGAATTCGGGGCCATAGCTCAGTTGGGAGAGCGCTTCAATGGCATTGAAGAGGTCGTCGGTTCGATTCCGTCTGGCTCCACCACCCATAAGCGACTGATAACACTTACTTATCTAGCGTCCGCGTTTCCTCTGGGCGAGGGCGATTCGCACCCGTCAGGTTCCATAGAGGTTCCAACGACGGTCGGCGTAGGTCATTTTTCGTCGACGACGGTTTGATAGTCGGTGGGTAACGAGATAGGCGCGGACACGCCTAAACCGGGTGTCAAACCGGCCGAGTCTCACAAAGCCCGACACTCCGTCCGATCCTTCCCGGTCTCTAATCCGATTTCACGTTGCTGCGTCCGCGCGCTGAACTGGGGTGCGCCGGATCGCCGCTGGCCCATGGCTGAGGCTAGCGAGGCGAATACCCATTCCTGGGCGAGGCGATCGGCGCTCGTCTATCGGGCCGGCCGCGACCTGGAAGACCGATCACCCTGGGCTGTTTACCTTCTGTCGAGCGCGGCCTTGACAACGCCGACGAACGATCCGCGACAACGCGAGAGCGCGCGCCCGCGGAGGCGGACAGAGAAATTCTTTTTGTCCCGATAGGCCCCCCGAGGGGGGAATTGAACGTCGAGAGGCGGCCTGCACTTTTTCGCACATAAATTTTGTTGATTTTCCTCATTTCAACAAAACAAAAACGTCAATACGCGCGAGAGGCGAGCCCGTCATTGCGCGCTTGGCGCAAACGCCGGCGGGCAATTCAGATCGCTGTGTTACTTGAGTGCGGTGAACCCCCTTATTGGCCTAATCCGACATTCGCCGGATTGAAGGCTGGGCTAGTCCCGCCGCCAACTCGACGACGAAAATCGGCGCGGTCAGCCCGGTGGTCTCGGTGTCTATCAGTACCCAATCTGTATTATACCCATCGTGGGGAATTCTTGAGGAGCTTCCTAACATTGACCGAAGGATCGCACTTAAGCGTACGCTCACGCAGTGCTGTGTTGGCTCTCACGTCGAGCTCGGTAAGCTGATTTCCGTGACACGACAGGTCGGTGAGCCCCGGCACGTTCGAGAGGTCGAGCTCGGAAAGCCGATTATTCGCACAATTCAGGACGGTGAGGTTCGGCACGTTCGAGAGGTCGAGCTCGGTAAGCTGATTTCCCTGACACGGCAGGACGGTGAGGTTCCGCACGTTCGAGAGGTCGAGCTCGGTAAGCTGATTTCCCTGACACGGCAGGACGGTGAGGTTCGGCACGTTCGAGAGGTCGAGCTCGGTAAGCTGATTTCCGTCACACGATAGGTCGGTGAGCCCCGGCACGTTCGAGAGGTCGAGCTCGGTAATTTGGTTCTCGGAGCACCTCAGCACAGTGAGGTTCGGCATGTTCGAGAGGTCGAGCTCGGTAAGTTGGTTCCAGGTGCACCACAGGCTGGTGAGGTTCGGCACGTTCGAGAGGTCGAGCTCGGTAATTTGGTTCTCGGAGCACGACAGGACGGTGAGGTTCGGCATGTTCGAGAGGTGGAGCTCGGTAAGCTGATTTCCGTCACACGACAGGTCGGTGAGCCCTGGCACGTTCGAGAGGTCGAGCTCCGTAAGTTGGTTCTCGGAGCACCACAGTCGGGAGAGGTTTGGCACGTTCGAGAGATCGAGCTCGGTAAGTTGGTTCCGGGAGCAGCGCAGTTCGGTGAGGTTCGGCACGTGCGATAGGTCGAGCTCGGTAAGTTGGTTGTCGGAGCACTCCAGTATGGTGAGGCTCGGCACGTTCGAGAGGTCGAGCTTTTTCAAATTGATGGAACCAATGAATAGCCGCCGAAGGCATGGTAGCGAAATTGAAATATCCGGATGATTCGCCGCTACGCCAAAAACAGCAATCTCCTGAACGGATAGACCCTGTACCCAATCAAATTTCTCTAATAGCAGAGCATCGACATCCCATGCCAACGAAACTATAGCGCCTTGCTCAACGGTAAAGATAGTTTTTCGTTTGCTGGGGTATTTGCTGGGGTAGGGGTATTGGTAATTCTCAAGCTTCTGAACGAGAGCCTCCGGATCAATTTTGAGGGCTTTCGCCCATATCAAAATCTGACTGTAATCAGGCTCACAGAACTCATAATTCCCGATGCGAAAGCGCGCTGCCGCTAACCCCGTCTCGCCTGAACGAGCAACCGTTGCAGGCGCGGCAGGGGCAGGCTTAGTCCGATCCTGTTGTTTGCTGGAAGGTGCAGCAAAGCGTGCCGACGGTTCAGAGTCGGAAAGAGCGGCCTGCGCCTCCGCGACCCCCTGATCGGGGGCGAGCTTGTAAAGGCGCGCGGCCTCGCGATCGTTCTGCGGCAGGCCGCCGCGACCTCCCGCGTAGAACCCCGCGAGAGGGCTCTTTGCCGGCGCGAACCCCCGGTCGGCGGCGAGTCTGTAATAGCGAGCGGCCTCGCCATCATCCTGTGGCAGGCCGCCAAGACCTTGCTCGTAGAAGACCCCGAGGTTGAATTGCGCCTCTGCGTCTCCCTGGTCAGCGGCGAGCTTTAAGTGGCGCGCGGTCTCGCGCTCATCATTTTCAATTGAATTATGCCGCTGCTCTTGCTTCCGTGGAGTGAGTTTCTCGGGAACCGGTGCGGGCGCGATTTTGATGGTTATCAGAGCGTCACCCGGCTCACCGCCGACGGCTTCAAGGCCGTTCGCTGTCGCTCTCCACGACAGCGCGGGCTGGCCCTGACCGCGCAGCCTGATCTGCTTGCCCTCTTCAATGCCTGCTGGAATCGTGACGTCGAATGCGCGCCCGGTCGGCAGCACGACGCGAGCGGAGCCACCTAGCGACGCCGTCTCCGGCGGTACCGTGGCGGTCGCCGCCAAATCCTCGCCGCGCTTGGGAGTGTCACAAATCCCGTCGATATCACGCTGCAAATCATCCAGTGTGGATTGATCTAGAAGCGATGTCCATTGCGGCCTTAGAAGGTAACCTGATACGAAAGCTTTCCGAAGCTCAGCATCATTATTATCTTTGAAAGCATCATTTATTAAGACTCGGAGATAATAGACTTTTGCGTCGTTAGGATGCTCTTGATAGATCACATACTCAGCTAACGCTGCCGCAGCTTCTGACGGCTCCATGCTAACGAAAGGTGCGACTTCCGCAAATAGTGCAATCTCTGAAATATTCTGCTTGCGTGCACTATATCGACTGCCCATTGCATTCATCAATGCCTGACCATGGGGATTTTCGTCTCCGTTTCGAGACAAATATTTAAGCTGAGAGTGGTAGATGTCGCGCATCATCTCTCTTGCGCCATCAGCTCCTCCAAAAAGCTTCTTGAAGAGACCCATTTTTTTCCCCGTTCAATTAGGTCGCCAGCAAGGCTAAGGCACGAGGTGGGCGAGCGCCCCGATCGCGAGCCAGTTAACTACCCCGCGCGGTCGGCTTCCATTCGCGCGCCAGCCGCCGCGCCTCGGCAACCTGAGTGGAACTCATACATCCGAGGATAAAATCGAGGTTCTCAGAGGCATTTTGGATGCCATGCACGGCCGCCAGATTGAACCACATGTGCGCGCGGATGTAGTCTTTCGCCACGCCACGCCCTTCAGCGCACATGTTACCGAGTTTGTTTTGTGCATAGGTGTCCCCCTGAGCCGCCGCCAAGCGGTACCACTTCACGGCCTCGCCATAATCCTGCGGGACGCCGAGCCCCTGTTCGTACATGAAGCCAAGGTTGGACTGCGCATTGGCTAATCCCTGATCCGCCGCCTTACCGAACCACTTCAGGGCCTCGCCATAATCCTGCGGGACGCCGAGCCCCTGTTCGGACATGAAGCCAAGGTCGGACTGCGCAGGGGCGAACCCCTGATCCGCCGCTCTACGGTGCCACTTCACGGCCTCGGCGTAGTCCTGAGCCACGCCTTGGCCATTCCGATACATAACGCCGAGGTTGTATTGTCCCACGGCGTAGCCCTGATCCGCCGCCAAGCGGTACCACTTCACGGCCTCGCCATAATCCTGCGGGACGCCGAGCCCCCGTTCGGACATGAAGCCAAGGTCGGACTGCGCACCGGCGTCGCCCTGATCCGCCGCCAAGCGGTACCACTTCACCGCTTCTGCGTAGTCCTGTGCGACGCCTTGGCCATTCCGATACATGTTGCCGAGTTTGTTTTGTGCACCGGCGTCGCCCTGATCCGCCGCCAAGCGGTACCACTTCATAGCCTCGGTATAGTCTTGTGCGACCCCGCGCGCGTGTTGGTACATGATGCCGAGGTTGTACTGCGCATTGGCTAATCCCTGATCCGCCGCCTTACGGAACCACTTCACAGCCTCTTGGTGGTCTTGGGGGACGCCTTGGCCATTGGCATACATGACGCCGAGGTTGTACTGCGCACCGGCGTCGCCCTGATCCGCCGCCAAGCGGTGCCACTTCACGGCCTCGGCATAATCCTGCGGGACGCCTTGGCCTTGATCGTACATCAAGCCAAGGTTGAACTGCGCACCGGCGTCGCCCTGATCCGCCGCCTCGCGGAACCACTTCACCGCTTCTGCGTAGTCCTGTGCGACGCCGCGCCCTTGATAGTACATGAGCCCGAGATTAGCCTGAGCGTGGGCGTCCCCGTGATCCGCCGCCCTACGGAACCATCTCACGGCCTCGGCATTATCCTGCGCAACCCCATGGCCGCCGTCGTACATGACGCCGAGATGGCTCTGCGCCGGCGCGAACCCTTGATCGGCAGCCAAGCGGAAGAATTTCGAGGCCTCGACATAATCCTGCGGGACGCCGAGCCCTTCGCTGTACATAACGCCGAGATTAGCCTGCGCATTGGCTAATCCCTGATCCGCCGCTTTGCGGTACCACTTCATGCCCTCGGCATAATCCAGCGCCACGCCTTCGCCATGCGCATACATGTTGCCGAGTTTGTTTTGTGCGTTGGCGTCCCCATGGTCCGCCAATGGTCGCCAGACCTGCAAAGCTGTCGCGTAATCATGCCGTTGGTACGCAGCTTGGCCGTCCTCGAATGGACCGGCTGTAAGAGTCGATCGCAAGGCAAGTCGCATGGTGGTCTCCTTTAGAAATCTCGCTGTTGACCCGTCTCTTGCTCTGTCCTGAATGCAAATCGCCGTCGGGTTTCCGAGCACGTGTTAAAATATTGTACGGCCTGACTTGCAACGCGGTTAACTCGCTTCGGGATGACCGGCGATCTTGGCCCAAATTGAGCAAATGGTTAACGCCTTGCGCTCAAAAATCATCGAAACTTGGTTGATGCTCGTTGACGACAGCGCGGGGCGAGCGCTCACGTCGGGTTTTCCCGCTTAACAAAAAGTCAACCGGTCTGGGGATACAATTCTCGCTTCGAGATTGTCCTACTTACAAGGAATTGTGTCATGTGGCGCAACCAAATCTTAGCCATTACATTTTGCTCTTTCGCCTGCGTAGGTTACGCGAACACGAGCGCTTATGCAGGATGGTTTGGTCCGAGCGACTATAACGAATGTATGCTCCAAAAAATGAAGGGCCAGCCGGAGTACATGCTAGATATCGCTGCAACTGCTTGCGCATACCAATTCGCCTGCAATGATAAATTCAAGGCGGAATTTGGACAGTGTGTGGATGGTTTACCCGCCCCCGGTGCCGTTTATTGCATGAGAGAGGCTTTTCACTACTGCAACGACCACTAGCGGGTCAGATACCACAGCGCGCGAAAGCCGGCTCCACCACTCCACTGCCGCCGTCGCGTAAACCCCAGATTGCGCAGGGCGGTATGTTCCAGGGGGCGGCCCCTGCTGCTCGACCAGATGTTCTTGAGCACCGTGACCATGTTCGTGGCGGCCGTCGCGCGCTCGGGCTCGGGGATAACCGGATTGGTCAAATGCCGAGTATGCCGCCGAGCGACTCGTCGAGCGGCTACTGAGGCTCAGGGCGGCCTTCTCACTTGGCGACGCGTTCATCCCTCTTTCCGGCGCTCTTGGCCGTCTGCGGCAGGCGGAAGGCCTGGCGCAGGGCTTCTCCGCCGGTTGTGATGGCGATGATCCGGGCGCTGCGGGCGGCGTGACCTATCCTCGCTTGCGCCATGCCGGTCGAATACCGGCATCGCCGCGGTCGCGTACCCCAGCAGGGGCTCAACCACATGGGCCGCGAGGAAGGTGACGACGGGCACGACGACGCCGTCGCCGGTGAGGTGCAACCGTTCACATTCCCCCGTGCATCGCTCGAATGACGCGGAGTCGGTCGCCGTCAGAATCGCGAAGCAGGGCTTGCGCGTTGGCGCGAATAGGATTCTA
>Ga0326728_10024019_pt1 | contig 11092 bp, 12 predicted proteins | sample MB3enrmetagenome_FD_207602 | JGI IMG/M metagenome (GOLD analysis project Ga0326728, IMG submission 207602) | Lab enriched peat soil microbial communities from McLean, Ithaca, NY, United States - MB31MN | ecosystem: Environmental > Terrestrial > Soil > Wetlands > Peat | place: USA: New York... | reverse complement strand
GCGCAGGAAGGGCCGCGGCCGGGCAGGTTCGCCGCGAGGCGTCACGAATACCCCTGCGGCCCAACCCGCGATGAGCGCCAGCATCACCGCTGCGCCCACAACCAGCCAACGCCGCCGCGTGCCCTGTTCGGTTCCGGCAACCGCGCCCGGCCGCTCCAGCGCCCGCTGCGTCGCCTCCAGCATGTGCGCGACGTCGCGCATGGATTGCGCGCGCTCTTCCAACTCCTTGCGCAAACAGAACCGGACCACGTCGTCCAGCTCACCTGGCACGTCGGGCGCAATCTCGCTGACCGGCCGAGGCTCGGCACGCAGAATGTTGGCGGTTGTGCCGGCCTGCGACGCGGCCGCAAAGGGATGCACGCGCGCCAGCATTTCGTAAAGCACAATGCCGAACGAGAAAATGTCGGAGCGTGCGTCCACGCGGAGACCCTGTATCTGTTCGGGTGACATGTAACCCGCTGTACCGGCCACTAATCCTTCCTTGGTCAGAAGCGGTTCCTCCGCCATAGTCTGGGTCGATTCATCCGGGTTGGGTGTCACCGGATCGAAACGCTGGGCAAGACCGAAATCCACCACCTTGACCACGCTCCGGTTGGCGATCATGATGTTCCCCGGCTTCACATCCCGGTGCTGTATACCCACCGCGTGCGCCGCCGCGAGCGCGTTGGCGATCTGAACCGCATAGCGAATCGCCTCCACCGGGCGGAGGACGCGTTCCTTAAGGACGTGGCGTAGCGTCTCGCCTGTCACATACTCCATCGCAATGCACACGTTTCCATCCACATCGACTACGTCGTAAACAGCGACAATGTTGGGATGCTGCAGGGCGGAGGCCGCTCGAGCCTCTCGGATCAAGCGAAGAGCCTGCGATTCAGTTCCACTCTCGCTGGGCCGAAGCGTCTTCAGAGCGACAACGCGGCCCAAGACAAGATGCGTTGCCTGGTAAACTTCGCCCATGCCGCCCGCGCCCAACACGCGATCGATTCGATACTGTCCGATCACTGTGCCGGGAGCAAACGACATACCGGAAAGACATTAGCACACATTTGTTGCGTCTTGCCATGCCTCGCCACGCTCGTCGGTCCGTCTATCTTCATTGCGGCCCGCGCCGCCCTGCGCCAGAATGGGAGGGATGTCGTCCGGGGCGTTGGCGGTTCGGGATCTCACGGTCGATTTGATCTCCGTGCGAAACACCACTCTCCCGGTGCTTTCCGAAGTATCGTTCCAGGTGGATGCAGGTTCCATCGTGGGACTCTTCGGCGAATCCGGCTGCGGAAAGACCACCCTGGCGCTGGCTTTGCTGAACCTGCTCCCCGCCTCTCGCTACCGCGTCCGCGGCTCCGTCCAATTGAGGAATTTCGAGATGCTTTCCGCATCCGAACGCCAGCTCGAACGCATTCGCGGCGCGGAGATCTCACTGGTCTTTCAGGATCCGCTGCTGGCGCTGAACCCCGTGCTGCGCGTGCGGGACCAGGTGGCCGAGGTGATGCGCGCGCATGGACGCCAGGATGGCCTGGAATCGTTATTCGGCCTGGTGGGTCTCGCGGCCACGCCGCGCATGTTCGACGCGTATCCGCACCAGTTGAGCGGAGGCGAACGGCAGAGAGTCGTCATCGCCCAGGCTCTGGCTTGCCGGCCGGCGCTGGTGATCGCCGACGAACCGTTCACGGCCCTCGACGCGGCCAGGGTGGTGGAACTCGCTTCTCTCTTTCGCGAGCTGAGAGAAAAGTTACAAACCTCGTTCCTTCTGATCAGCCACAGTCCCGGAGTTCTGGCAAGAACCGCCGACCAGGTTCTGTCGATGCAGGCCGGCCGCATCGTGGAACGAGGAACTCCGCGGCAGGTGTTTGGGAAAGGAACCGCGCATGGCGGCTGATCCCTTCCTGAGCGTTCGGAGACTCCGCAAGAGCTTCGCCGGCCGTCCGGCGATCCAGGATGTGACGTTCAGTCTGGAGCGGGGCCGCACGCTCGGACTGGTGGGGCCGTCCGGCTCCGGCAAGTCCACCGTGGCTCGGTGCCTGGCGCTCTTTGAAGCTCCCACTTCCGGCGAGATATGGCTGGACAGCCGCAACCTGTGCGCTTTGAACCGCCGCGAGCGGGTGGCCATGCGCGCCGAAATCCAGCTCATCTTCCAGGAGCCCGCCTCTAGCCTCAATCCGCGATTCACCGCCGCCCAGATCGTCACCGAGCCGCTTCTGATTCGCAGAGTCGGAACCAGCAAGACGCGGCGGCAACGGGCAGCGGAGTTGATGGAGACCGTCGGGCTTTCCCGCCAGGCCCTCCAAACACCGGCGCTCGAATTCAGCGGCGGTGAGCGGCAGCGCCTGGCCATCGCCCGGGCGCTGGCCCTCGAACCCAAACTGCTCATCCTGGACGAGTCCTTTGCCGGCCTGGATCTTTCCGTTCAGGCCCAGGTGGCCAACCTGCTGCTGGATCTGCAGGAGCGGCGCGGCCTGACGTACATCCTGATCTCGCACGACCTGGCTCTGGTCTGGCGCCTGGCCGCCGAAATCGCCGTCATGGACCACGGAAGCATCGTGGAACATGCCGGCGTCGCCGACCTGCTCGCCCGGCCGCAACATCCGTGCACCAAAGAGTTGTTGAATGCGGCCCAGGCTCTCAGCCTGGACGGAGCGCCCGCATGAGATACATTGGCCGCAGATTGCTGCACGGCCTGTTGCTTCTGGTAGGGGTCTCGCTGCTGTCCTTCGTGTTTGCGGATCTGGCGCCGGGCGATTACTTCTCGGAGCTGCGCACCAACCCCAGAGTATCCGCTGAAACCATCGCGGCTCTGCGCGCCCAGTCCGGTCTCGACCGGCCCTTGCCGGTGCGCTACGCCGCCTGGGTAGCTTCCGTGCTGCGAGGCGATTTCGGGTACTCGCTGGCCTATAACAGCCCGGTCGGACCTTTGCTGTGGGGGAGGGTTCGCGCCACTCTTCTGTTGACCGGAACCGCTACCTTGCTGGCCTGGCTGATCGCCCTTCCGCTGGGCATTTGGAACGCCACCGCGCGTGGGACGTGGGGCGACGGCGTTTCGAAAGTGGTCCTGTCTTTTTTGCTGGCCATCCCCGACCTGTTGCTGGCCATTGTTTTTCTGATGCTGGCCGTCGAAACCGGCTACTTCCCTGCGGGAGGCATGGTGTCGCCCGGCTGGGCTTCGCTGAGCGGGCCGGAACGATTGAGAGACGTGGTTTGGCACCTGGCGCTCCCGGTCGCCGTGCTGGTGCTGGGCATGTTGCCGACGCTGGTCCGGCACGTCCGCGCGAGCATGGCGGAGGCCATAGATTCGCCGTTCGCTTTGAGCGCCCGCGCGCAGGGCATTCCGCGGCAGCGTCTGCTGTTCCGGCACCTGTTGCCGGCCGCGGCGAACCCGCTCATCTCGCTGTTCGGCTTTTCGCTCGGCACTTTACTGAGCGCCTCACTGCTGATTGAGGTGGTCATGGGCTGGCCCGGATTGGGGCCGCTTTTCCTGGAAGCCATCATGGCCCGGGATTTTGCGCTGGCGCTTGCGGTGGTGATGCTATCGGCGTCGTTCCTGGTGGCTGGGAACCTGCTGGCCGACATTCTGCTGTATCGCATGGATCCTCGTATTCGGATGAAATGACCAGACGGACAAAAATCGCGGCGGCTCTCGCGTTTCTCGGAATTCTCCACGGCCTCGCGATCTTCGCCGGTTTCCTGGCGCCCTATCCCTACGCCGAACAGCACCGCGAGTTTCCCTATGCTCCGCCCACGCGCATTCACTTCCGTCATCTTCGTCCTTTCGTCTATGGTTGGGCGGAGGGCCGCGAGGACACCACGCGATCCTATCCGATTCAATTCCTGGTCCACGGGCGGTTGTTCGGCGTGCAGGAGCCTAGCGTAATTTTCCTTCTCGGCGCCGATGCTTACGGCAGGGACCTGTTTTCGCGCCTGCTATACGGCGGGCGGGTGTCGTTGCTCACGGGGTTGCTGGCGGCGTTCCTGTCTCTTGGCCTGGGCCTGGCGCTGGGGACGGTGGCGGGCTTTCACGGCGGATGGCTGGACCAGATCCTCATGCGCGGCGGCGAACTGGTCATGGCTCTGCCGTGGCTCTATCTGCTTCTCGCCGTGCGGGCCTTTCTGCCGCTCCACATCACCACGGTTCAGGCGTTCTTCCTGCTCATCATAATCATCGGAGGAGTGGGATGGGTGCGGCCCGCGCGTCTGATCCGGGGCGTGGTGCTCAGCGCCAGGGAGCGCGGCTTCGTCCTGGCCGCACGTGGCTTCGGCGCTTCCGACGCTTATCTGATCCGCCGCCACGTCTTGCCGCTGACCCTGGGCGTCGTGCTCACGCAAGCCACTGTCTTGATCCCGCAGTACATTCTGGCGGAGGTCGCACTCTCCTTCTTGGGCTTGGGAGTGAGCGAACCGGTGCCGAGCTGGGGCAACATGCTGGCGGAAGCCCAGCAGTATCACGCTCTGGTGGCACATGGGTGGATGCTGGCGCCTGGGTTGGCCATCATCCCCGTTTTGTTGGGTTACCTGCTGCTCGCCGACACCTTGCTCGAGAGCCGCGGCCAGTGATCGGATCTCATCGCCCCGGCGGGCCCAGCACGACGAGTGGCACAACGGCGCCCACCGCCGCTCCGACGATCAGCGCCCAATTGCCCGCCCCCAGAAAGGAGACCAGCAGCCCGGCCAGCGAGCCGATGCCCGCCCCAACCACGGCGATCATGAGGCGCTTTGCCACCATACTATTCTTGCACCGCGCGGGATAATCAATTCATGAAGGCCTGTGTACTCGCATCCCCCGCCCCCGTCGAATCCAATCCCCTGCGCATCGTCGAACTGCCCAAGCCGAAGCCTGCCGGCGGCCAGGTTCTGGCGCGCGTTCATGCCTGCGGAGTGTGCCGCACCGACCTCCACGTGGTCGAGGGTGAACTCGCTCCGCGCAAATCACCCATCGTGCCGGGGCACCAAGTGGTGGGCGTAGTGGAAGAGAACGGACCCCGCGCGTCGCGTTTCCAACCGGGTGCGCGCGTGGGCATCCCCTGGCTGCACCAGACTTGCGGCGCGTGCGAGTACTGCCGGTCCGCGCGCGAGAACCTTTGCGAGCGCGCCGTCTTCACCGGTTGGATGGTGGATGGCGGCTACGCCGAGTACGTAGTGGCCCCCGAGGATTTCGTCTACGCGCTGCCGGAGGGCTTCAGCGACCTGCATGTGGCGCCGCTGCTGTGCGCCGGAATCATCGGCTTCCGCACGCTGCGGCTTTCCGGCGTGCAGCCGGGCGGGCGCCTCGCCATGTACGGCTTCGGCGCCGCCGCGCACGTCGCCATACAGGTGGCGCGCCACTGGAACGTCGGCGTCTACGCCATTTCCCGCGACGAGCGGCATCGGAAGCTGGCGCTTGACCTGGGCGCGGTGTGGGCCGGCGGATCGGATGACGAGCCGCCCGAGAAAGTCGATGCGGCCATGATCTTCGCGCCCGCTGGTGAGCTGGTGATCCCGGCGCTGCGGGCGCTCAAGCGCGGAGGGACCGTGGCCCTCGGCGGCATTCACATGAGCCCCATTCCGCCGCTCGATTACGACCTGCTCTACCACGAGCGCGCCATCCGCAGCGTGGCCAACAACACTCGCCAGGACGGCGAAGACTTCCTGCGCATCGCCGCCGAAATCCCCATCCACACCGAGGTGCGCGAGTTCTCGCTCGAACAGGCGAACGAGGCGTTGAATGCGCTCAAGAACGACGCCATTCGCGGCGCCGCCGTGTTGCGGGTATAGGGACTGGAAGCTGTGAAAAAATCGGTTGGCAGGCGAAAGCGCCTGCCCCACAAAAACAGAAGCCCTTGTGCACCAATGTGGGACGCTTCCGTCTGTCGATCCCGCGAACTCAGCGATTTTTTCACAGCTTCCAGACTCCATTTTTCGCCGCGAAAAATGGCTGTCTGTCCCAGGGTTTGGTTGTTTGTGTACACTGGTTATTTCCCCCTATGAAACTCCAAAGCTATACCATCACCCAAGGCCGCGACCGCGCGCCCGCTCGCGCCATGCTCAAAGGCATCGGCTTCACCGACGAAGACCTCGCCAAGCCGATCATCGGCGTGGCCAATACCTGGATCGAGACCATGCCCTGCAACTACAACCTGCGGGAGCTGGCCGTCAAGGTGAAGGAGGGCATACGCGCGGCCGGCGGCACTCCCATGGAGTTCAATACCATCGCCATCAGCGACGGCGTGACCATGGGCACGGAGGGGATGAAGACCTCGCTCGTCAGCCGCGAGGTGATCGCCGATTCCATCGAGCTGCTGGTGCGCGGCCACATGTTCGACGGCGTGGTGGCTCTGGTCGCCTGCGACAAGACCATCCCCGGCGCCGCCATGGCCTTGCTGCGCACCAATGTCCCCGGCCTGGTGCTCTACGGCGGCTCCATTCTGCCCGGCAAGTACAAAGGGCGCGACATCAGCATCGGCGACGTCTTCGAGGCGGTGGGCGCCAACGCGGCGGGCCGCATCACGGACGCCGAGCTGCTCGATATCGAAGACCATGCCTGCCCCGGCGCGGGCGCTTGCGGAGGCCAGTTCACCGCCAACACCATGGCCACCGTGATGGAGCTCATCGGACTTTGCCCGATGGGCATGGCCGCGGTGCCGCAAGTGGATAAGCGCAAGGACGAGGTGGCCTACCGCTGCGGCCAGATCATTATGAATGCGGTGCGCAACAATCTGCGCCCGCGCGATATCTGCACGCGCGCGGCTTTCGACAACGCCATCGCCAGCGTGGCCGCCACGGGGGGCTCGACCAACGCGGTGCTGCATCTGCTGGCCATGGCGCGCGAAGCCGAACTGCCGCTTTCCATCGACGATTTCGACGCCATCTGCGCGCGCACGCCGATCTTCGTCGACCTCAAGCCCGCCGGCCGTTTCATGGCCGCCGACGTGGATAAGGCCGGCGGCATCGGGGTGATCGCGCAGCGCCTGGTGGAGGGCAAGCTGGTGGATGGCTCGGTCATCACAGTGACGGGCCGCACGTTGGCCCAGGAAGCCGCCGAGGCCCGTGAAACTCCCGGCCAGGAAGTGATTCTGCCCCTCGACAAGGCCCTCAAGCCGCGCGGCGGAATCGCCATCCTGCGCGGAAGCCTGGCTCCTGAAGGCTGCGTTATCAAGCTGGCCGGCCACGAGAAAAAAGTCCACCACGGTCCCGCGCGCGTCTTCGAGTGCGAAGAAGACTCCATGGAGGCCGTCACGCACGGTAAGATCAAGCCTAACGACGTGATGATCATCCGCTACGAAGGCCCGCGCGGCGGTCCCGGCATGCGCGAGATGCTCGGCGTGACTGGGGCCATCGTCGGAGCCGGCCTTTCCGACAGCGTGGCGCTGGTGACCGACGGCCGTTTCAGCGGCGCCACCCACGGCTTCATGATCGCCCACGTTTCGCCCGAGGCCTTCAACGGCGGCCCCATTGCCGTGGTCGAGGAAGGCGACTCCATCACGGTGGATGCCGACAAGGGCGAAATCGATATCGACATTCCCGCCGCGGAACTGGCCCAACGCCTGGCCGCGTGGAAGCCCCGCGCCCCGCGCTACAAGACCGGCGTCTTCGCCAAGTACTGCGCGCTGGTCTCTTCGGCCTCCGAAGGCGCCATCACCGTTCCGTGGCGCACGCTTTAGCGTGCCGCGTCGGCACTCATGCCGACGCTTGGCTCACAGCACCAACATGCAATCGCCGTACGAATAGAACCGGTACCGCATCTCGACCGCATGCCGGTAGGCCGCCAGGGTGAGCTCCGTCCCCGCAAACGCGCACACCAGCAGCAGCAAACTGGTTCGCGGCAGATGAAAATTAGTTAGCATCGCGCCCACCCCGCGGAACTGAAACCCCGGATAGATAAAGATATCCGTCTCCCCGCTCATTCGCCCCTCCGGCCACGCGCTCTCGATGGTCCGCACGCTGGTGGTCCCCACGGCCACCACGCGCCGGGCCGCTCGCATCTTGGCCGCATTTTCTTCGGCCATCTGGTACCTCTCGGCGTGCAGCCGCCCGTCTTCCACCCGCTCAGCATGCAGCGGCTGGAAGGTGCCGAGTCCCACGTGCAGCGTGACATACGCTACCTCCGCCCCGCGCGCGCGGCAAGCCTCCAGGATCTCCGGCGTGAAATGCAAACCCGCCGTAGGCGCAGCCACCGATCCCTTCTCGCGCGCGAACACCGTCTGGTATCGTTCGCGGTCGGCCGGCTCGTCGGCGCGCTTGATATACGGCGGCAGCGGCACGTGCCCGATCTTCTCGAATTCCTGGAACAAATCCCCTTCGCCGTGGAACCGCACCGTGCGTTCCCCGAATTCTCCGCGCGCAATCACCTCACCCACAAGCCCGTCCGCAAACGCGACCCGTTCCCCTACCGGCATCTTGCGCCCCGGCCGCACCAGCGCTTCCCAGTCCCGCCCATCGGAGCTCACGGCGCGCAGCAGAAACACCTCCACTTCTCCGCTCAAATACTCGCGCCGTTTAGGATTCTTCTTGCCGATGGGCAGCGCGTGAACGCCCGCGCGCCGTCCGAACAACCTGGCCGGAAACACGCGGGAGTCGTTCAGAACCAAGCAATCCCCTTGGCCGAGGAACTCGGGGAACTCGCGAAATCGCCGGTCTTCCCAGCGCCGCTCCGCGCGATGGAGCACCAGCATCCGCGCGCCCGCGCGATCCGCCAGAGGCTCCTGGGCGATCAGCTCGCCGGGCAATTCGTAATCGAAGGCCGCCAGATCCATCTCAGCCTTCACTGTAGCGGAAACAGCTCCCCTTGCTCTTCCCCGTCCCACAATTCCGGCGGATACTCGATGGGCCCCGCTTCCAGCCCGTGCCGCTCGCGAATCTTGGCAACCCTCGCTCGCAGCATATCCTTGTATGCAGGGCCCAAGAACGCGCTGCGCGCGTACAGTTCCCGGTATCGCGCCACCAACGCGGGAAACTCCCGCTCCAGAAGCGGCAAGAATACCTTCTGCGTCGACGGCATCAGGAACAGCGGCGCGCCGTCGAACCACAGTGCTCCGGCGTCGCGCGCCGTCTTAGCCAGACGGTCGAGCTGCCGCTCGCCATCCGTCAAATCCGGCATGACCGGGTTCGCAAACACACCCACTGCAATTCCCGCATCGCTGAGCTTCCGCAAGGCCGCCAGCCGCAGCGACGGCCGCGGCGCGCGTGGCTCCAGCAACCGCGCCAGCCTTTCATCCAGCGTCGTGACGGTGAAGTTCACATCCAGCACGTTCCCGCGCGCAATCTCCCGCAACATCTCCAGGTCCCGCAGAATCAGGTCCGATTTCGTCGTGATCCCCAGCCGCCGCCCGCGCTCCGGCACGAACACTTCGAGAATCTCGCGCGTCCTTCCGAACCGCCGCTCCGCCGGCTGGTAAGGATCGGTGGCCGTTCCGATGACGATGTGTTCTTTCCGCTCCACGCGCCCCAATTCCTGCCGCAGCAAATGGGCCGCCGCTGATTTGGCATAGATTTTGTCCTCGAAATCCCTGGCGTCCATTTCCATGAATTCGTGCGTGTACCGCGCGAAGCAGTACTTGCATCCGAATTCGCACCCCCGGTACGGGTTGATGGTCCACTGAAACGGCATGTGCGGCTTGGTGCGGTTGAGAATGGACCGCGCCGGCATCTCGAAGTACTGAACGCAGCGCTTGGTTTCCAGCAGCTCGCTCTGGGATGCCAGGCGTGCGATGCCCACCAGTGCCATGCATCTATTTTCGCCTTTTATTCGCCTTTGTGCAAGGGGATTGCAGGCTCGGCGTGAAAATGACCCGCGCGGGCTGCTGCGCCCCATGTATCTTTTAGGATACACTGATATTGTGGAGCCGGTCCCAAGGGAGGTCAGACTTTTCGCGGATGCCAAGGGGCGATGTCCATTTGAGATTTGGCTCAACGGTCTGCGGGATTTGAAGGCGAGAGCCATCATTCGCGAGCGGATCGCGCGGCTCATGCTGGGGAACTTCGGCGACGCCAAGGCTGTCGGTGAGGGCGTATTTGAGATGCGCGTGGCGTTCGGGCCTGGGTATCGCAACTATTATGCGGAGGATGGCAAGAGAATAGTCGTGCTGCTGTGCGGTGGAAGCAAGCGCTCCCAGGAGGCGGATATCGGCCGGGCGAGGATCTGCTGGAACGAGTACAAGAGGTTGATCGGTCATGCCTAGAGGTTATCGAGATTACGAAGAAAGCTTGAAGGAAGGGCTGCGCGATCCGGAGGAAGCGGCCAGTTACCTGAACGCCTGTCTGGCGGGCGGATCTCGCGAGGTTTTCTTGCTGGCGTTACGCCAGGTAGCAGCAGCCCACGGCATCGGCCACGTGGCGAAGCAAAGCGATTTGGGGCGTGAGTCGCTCTATCGCACGCTCTCGGCAAAGGGCAACCCACGGCTTGAGACGCTGCTGCGGCTGTTGGATACCGCGGGTCTCAGGCTGTCCGTGGAAGCCAAGAAGCGAAAACGGCGGGCCGCCTGAGCGGGCGGGGATCCGGCCCAATGCGGAGATCCGGACCCCCACCTCCGCAGACGGTCCCCGTCCGTGATACGCTTTCAATTTATGCAGGTTTCGGATGTGTACCTCGGGCTGGGCGAGGAAGCGTTCGGACAACTGGTCCGCGGCATCTCCATCGGCCGCCTGAAAACCTACCAGATCTACGAAGGCTTTAAGGTGCGGGCGCACCTCCACAAGGTGAACACGGAGCTGTTGCGCAAGTCCGTGCCCCGCTTCTGGGCGCGGATCGCCGAGCGGGAGGAAGACTTCGCGAAAGACCTGGCCCAGGCAATACTGGTATCGCACATCGATATGATCACGGCGGTGCTCGACTTCGTCGGGGTGCCGCATGAGAACGGTTTTTTTGCCAAGAAAATGGACCCGAAACCGTATTTTACGGAGGGTTGGGAGGACCGGGTATTCGAGAAGTTTCGCGGCCAGTACCCGGAACCGCTTCTGCTCTTCTATATTAACCATTTGAGATGGGAAACGCTGGACGCCAGCGAACCGTATCGCCCGGCGGCTCCCAATGCGGCTTGACTTCGGCTTGTTACGTGCAGATGAATGTATGAATGATGACTGTTCCCGGACGAAACCGGTTGCCACAGACCCACCGCCGAACGCCAAT
>Ga0326728_10024018_pt1 | contig 11093 bp, 7 predicted proteins | sample MB3enrmetagenome_FD_207602 | JGI IMG/M metagenome (GOLD analysis project Ga0326728, IMG submission 207602) | Lab enriched peat soil microbial communities from McLean, Ithaca, NY, United States - MB31MN | ecosystem: Environmental > Terrestrial > Soil > Wetlands > Peat | place: USA: New York... | reverse complement strand
CACCCCCGCTGATCGTGCGTTCATTCTCTCGCAGGGCCTTTTTTACACTATTCAATTGGTTGATGAAATCATTTAGGCGGACGTCTTCCCGGTCATTGCGGGAACCCTCTAGCTTGACGACGATTTTTTTCTCAGGCATTGGCCCACCTCGTGTGGTACGATCTTAGTGGGTCGGAGAGAAACACTTCGGCGGGGCAGTAACAGCCTTTCGATTTCGGTGCTGATATCACCGAATCCAAATAGGGTTCCCCGCAAAATACAAGTTCAGTTGTTCGGGCCGTGCGGTAACACGGCCTTTTCTTTTTACTGCCCTTACGCCTTGACGGATGAGTCCCGGTACATCAATCGCTTCCCTTTTACTCCTGCGATGGCGAGTTCCGCCCTTTCGCCGTCGGTAGTATCACGCGCATTGTAGCGAAAGTCAAACTCATCCAGGTAGCGTCCAAGGTGCTGTTTGGAAACGTGGTGGAACGTGCCCATGACTCCGCGTTTCAGAATGGAGAAGTAACCCTCGACTGTGTTCGTGTGAACGATCTTCGCGCCTTCTCTGCGGCTGTACTCGCCCAGGGAGTGCTTCACAACATCATGGCTTCCGAAATGATCTCGCATCTGAGAGTACAGGCTGGTGTCGTCAGTCATCAGGCTTGCGCCTTGCTCAATGAATTCCTTCACGATTGGCTTGAGGTTCTTGCCGGAAACTTCTGGAACGTAGAAAGAGCGTGCCCGACCGCCGCGCTCCACCAGCGTCACCACCGGGGCCTTTCTCTGCCGAGCCACGTAGCATCCAAGCCCTTTCGTTTTTCCTCCAACATAAGTTTCGTCAGCCTCGATTGTTCCGCTCAGTTTCGGCGTGATCGTTCCGCCCTCATTCATTGCGTAGCGAATCCGATGCGCCATGAACCATGCAGCACGATATCCCAAGCCAAGCATCCGATGCAATTGATGGGCGCTGATTCCTTTCTTGCTCGCGCACATCAGGTGAATCGCCATCATCCACTTATGAAGCGGAATATGGGAATCCTCGAAAATGGTATTCACGGTGACGCGGAAAGTCTTGCGGCAATTGGAGCACTTCCAGAGTCCAAGCCGCATCTTGTTTTTGCTGTCTTCTTTGGAGTGCATCTCGTATGCCTCTTTGACTAGCCCACACTTCGGGCACACGGGACCATCAGGCCAGAGCTTGCTTTCGAGGAATTTAATCGCCGCTTCTTCCGTGCTAAAATTCTTTGCGAGGTCGGTGAGGTTCATGGTGCATCTCCTCAATGCACCTAAATCGTATCATGGGAAATTGGGTCTGTCAAGGGAATAATTCCGCAAAAAGTCGGCTACAAGAGCTTTGGATTCGACGCGGCAATGCCAAGCAGGTGTGAAAGAATGAAAACAGCTCGCGCCAAGACACTGAGCCGCAAAGAAACGCAAAGTGGAAGTTTTCGTTCTTCTTTGCGACCTTTGCGTGCTTTGCGCCTTGGCGTGAAACCGGCTCGTCCGTGCCGCCCGGCGGCAAGGTGAATTTGCAGTCACTCGACGAAATGTCGATGGGGGTACACTTGAGGCAAACTAAAGAAAACAGGTCTTCGGGTCTTAATACTGCTGTGGTCGCAATCGTGGTCTTGTCGGCGCTGATCATGTCCTCCAACGCGTGGCCGGCGCCGCCGTCGTCTCTGAGATTCCAAATCTCCTTTCCGGCCTCCGCTCACGCTGAGCCCATCACGGGCCGCGTTTTCGTGGTGGTTTCGAACCGCGAAACGCCGGAGCCTCGATCGCAAGTCGGCTTCTGGGGCGATGCCTCGCCGCTCTTTGGCGCGGACGTCGATCAGCTCAAGCCGGGCGAGACCGCTGTGATCGACGGCTCCACGCTCGGCTACCCGCCTGCCCGCCTCGCCGATATTCCCGCCGGCGATTATTACGTTCAGGCGCTCATGAACATTTACACGCAGTGCCACCGCGCCGACGGGCATACCATCTGGGTTCACCTCGACCACTGGGAGGGGCAGCAGTTCAATCGCTCCCCGGGCAACCTCTACAGCGAAGTTCAGAAGGTGCACCTCGATCCCGCCGCCGGGTACGACGTCCGCCTCAGCCTCACGAAGGTGATTCCCCCAGTCGAGATTCCCAAGGACACCGAGTGGGTAAAGCACATCAAGATTCAGAGCAACTTGCTGACAAAATTCTGGGCCCAGCCGATTTATCTTGGGGCCACGGTATTGTTGCCTAAGGGATACGACTCACATCCATCGGTCTCCTATCCGGTGCTCTACGAGCAGGGCCATTTCGGCCTCGGTCCACCCATGCGATTCTCCACGCACGACGAGGGGGTGCCGGAAGGTGTCAAAACACGGCTCAGCCAGTACAATCTCGAAACCGGCTACCAGTTCTACGAGGCATGGAACTCCGACACTTTTCCGCGCCTGCTCATCGTGACGTTTCAGCACCCCACGCCCTATTTCGACGATTCGTACGTCGTGAACTCCGCTAACAACGGTCCCTATGGCGACGCAATTCTGACCGAGCTGATCCCGTATCTCGAAACGCACTTCCGCATCATCCGCAAGCCTTACGCGCGGGTGCTTTCGGGCGGCTCGACTGGCGGCTGGGAGTCGCTGGCGCTGCAAGTTTACCATCCGGACTTCTTTGGCGGCACTTGGACCCTTTATCCTGATCCTATTAGCTTTGAGCATTATCAGCTTGTGAATATATACAAAGATGATAATGCCTTTTTCGAGCCGGGCCACACCTGGCTCCGGGCCTTGCGGCCGCTGATGCGGACCGCCGAAGGCCAGGTGGAAACGACCATGTCAGAGATGAGCCAGCTCGAGGCGGTGCTGGGCAGCCATGGGCGCTCCGCGCAACAACTGGAAATCTGGGAGGCAGCCTACGGACCGGTGGGCGACGACGGTTATCCCAAGCCTCTGTGGGATAAGCTGACCGGCAAGATCGATCGCGCCGTTGCGGACTACATGCGCGATCACGGCTACGATCTCACCGCGTATCTCAAACAGAATTGGTCACGCGTCGGGCCGCAACTGGTGGGGAAAATCCACCTCGACGTCGGCGATATGGACAACTTCTATCTCAATCTGGCTGTCTATGATTTGCAGGACTTTCTCAAAACCACCCACGATCCGCATTACGAAGGCAGCTTTGAGTTCGGACGGCCTGAGAAGGGCCACGGCTGGCAATCCATGACCCAGGAGAACCTGATTCGCACCATGGCCGATCACATCACCAAGAACGCGCCCACAGGCGACGACACCGCGGCGTGGAAACACAACTGAAAAACGTGGTGGAATGAACCAACCACCCCTGCCCCTCCTTTCCACGGAGGGGAGCGGAAGCAGGATTCCCTTCCTCTCTGAGGAGGGGTGAGGGGTGGTGAATGCCTCGCTCAAATCGGGTGCGTGAAGTACCAGCCCGCCAGAAGCACGTCGTAACCAATCGCTACTGCCAGGCAAGTCCAGAACGTCTTTCCGAGGAATTTCCCGGTCACCTGTTTGCGCCAGGCTCGGTAGCAAACGACGACAAGCAGAATCTCCATCAGAATTGATAAGCCGTGGAGCGGGGTATCCATCGGCGGCGTAGGCTTTCCGGTCAGGGAGCCGAATAGAACGCCGAACTCGCCGAAGAAGCCGCCCAAGAGAATAGCAAGGATAAACCGCAAAGGCGGCGTGACGATCCCCAGCATGTAACTGAAGCGATCTTCGCCGAAGAAAACAAGCAAGGCGATAGCCAGGTAGATCAAGGATTTCAAGATCTCAAAGCTGAAGTAGTGGGGCATGGCGAAAGCCCCGGCGACGATCACAATCACAGTAAGAAATGCGATCAGGAAAACCCATCTGTCAGACATGGTAGCACTCCTTCGCGAGTCGATAGTGCAGCTTGGCCCACAAATCTTCCCTGGCATTCATCTTAGCATTGCAACGGCCTAACTGGCGCGAGTGAAATCTGTTAGTATTGGTCGCTCGGCGAGTCAAAACGGCCTGCCGCAAGGGGAAGGGAATCCAGGCATGTCGATAACCAGGCGTGAGTTTTTAGGCGAGACGGTCGGCGCCGGCGCGAGCATCGCTGCCCTGCAAGTGTTCGGGGCAACTTCGACCTTGCCAACAGACTCCGGCAACCCTGCTGATCTGAATGCCCGGGAGGGGCGGATGGCATTCACGCCCGCGACCGCCTATCGGCCGTACGTATCGAAGCCCGCCAACACGGCGGATGCCGTTACGTGGGTACAAGTGGACCTGCGCGCCTCTCAGCCAATCGAAATGGTGAAGCTATACCCGGCCGTCGCGCTGGGAGAGGAAAGCGGATATGGCACGGGGAACAATGAGGGTTTCCCGGTTCGGTTCAAGATCGAAGCCTCCAACGACGCGGAGTTTAAGGCTGCCCAGATTATTGCGGACTACACCGGCGGCGATTGCCCTAATCCCGGCGATTGGATCACTCGCTACCCTGCGCACGGGATCCGCGGGCGATACGTGCGGTTGACTGTCACCCGCTTAAGAGCCCGCAAACCCGATCTCTTCGATTTCTCCATTTCGAAAATCGATGTGTTGTCCGGAGGGAAGGACATCGCCCACGGCTGTCCCGTGACAGCCGACGCGGTATACGGCAACTCTGGCTTTGCCGTTCTAACGCGCCTGCCGCGTCCCATGGGTGAAGGAATCATCACCGATCATCCCGAAAACGTAATTCCGGCGCGCGACTGGAAACCTGTTGCTAACAAGGCGAGCACGCCATTGAAGGGCGTGCGCCTCGAGGACGGGTTGTTCAAGACGGCTGTGGAGAACAACATCGGCTATCTGCTCCACTCCTTTACAGTGGACGAAATGCTGCGGCAATTCCGCGAGCGGGCAGGCAAGCCGAACCCGCCCGGATTGAGAAAGCCGGACAAGTTCTGGGAGGAAGACCTTGCCGGATCGTGCGCAGGACGGTTTCTGATGGGCGCCGCGAATGCGCTGCGCTGGGTTGATCACCCGGAACTGCGCCGCCGAGTGGATGAGTTGGTGGATGGCATTGCCGACTGCCGCCAACCCAACGGCTATATCATGGCTTATCCCGAGGGTTCGATCTTCCATTCCGAGCGCGCCGCTTACACTCGCTCCTGGGTGACTCACGGACTCATCGAAGCCGGCTACACCGGCAATCCAAAAGCTTTCGGCCTGCTGCGCGGCTACTATGACTGGTACGATCGTTGTCCCTACTTGCCCAAGCTGCTTCGCGGCGCCGCGCAGGGCGTTCAGGGGATGATTGCGAACACGCGAATGTACTTCACCCCGGCCGGCAAACCTGAAGACCTACAGGTTGTGCAGCGCTATTTCCAGGAGGATTACTGGCTGCAAGGATTGGCCCGGCGGGAGGAACTCATGGTGTGGCAATACCCCTACGACCGCCCGCACTGTTATCTGATTACGGATTTCGAGGCCTATCTGGACCTGTACCGCGCCACCGGCGACCGGCGCTATTTGGATGCTGTGCTCGGCGCATGGGATTTATACCACGATAAATGGGAGCACGTCGGCGGCACCATCGCCATCTGCGAGATGGGGGAGTATCCGCCTAAATCCTACCAGTTATATACGAGCACCGGCGAGCTGTGCGGCAGCGTCTTTTGGACCAAATTCAACCAGCGCTTGCATCTGCTTTATCCCGAGCAGGAAAAGTATGTCAGCGAAATCGAGAAGTCCATATACAACGTCGCGCTCGCCAACCAGGTGGGGACGAAAGGCATCATGTATCACGCCAAGTTGGTGGGCCCAAAAGACGACTCAGTTGGAATCTCCATCAACACCTGTTGTGAAGGGCAGGGGACGCGGATGCTCGGGTCGCTACCGGAATACATCTACTCAATCGCTCCCGACGGCCTGTACGTTAACTTATTCGAGCCCTCCATCGTTACCTGGCCGGCGGGCGGGCAGACACTCGAGCTGAAAACGACAACCCGCTTTCCGTTTCATCCCGACGTGCAACTGCGTCTCGCGGCGGCTCAACCCTCTCCTGCCAAGATCCGGGTGCGCGTGCCGAACTGGGCAGCGCAAGAGATGCCGATCCAGATCAACGGGTCCTTGGCCGCCGGCGGCAAGCCTGGCACCTACGTAACACTTGATAGAACCTGGTCCGAAGGCGACACCATCGGCTTCCGCCTGCCCATGGAATTCAAGCTCACTCGCTATGCAGGTGTGGATCAGATCGCGGGCCATGAACGCTTCGCGCTCGAGTACGGTCCCGTCCTGCTGGCGCTTGTGGGTTCGTCGGACGCCCGGCTGGTGGTGCGGGATGGCGAGCGTCATGAGGACCTGCTGAAACAGCTTAAGCCGAAGAGTGGACAACCGCTGCACTTCACTCTTGAAGGAGACCCGACACACGAGTACATCCCCTACTGGGAAGTCCCGTATAAGGCGGCGTTCACTTGTTATCCGATTGTGGACGTCAGGAAAGGGTAAAGGCTAAATGGTAAAAGCTAAAGGGTGAAGGCTAAAGGGCAGTGGGTAAACACGAAAGTCGGCATCATTCTATTGTGGGCGTTACTATCTTTGGTATTGTCCTAGGATTTTTGCGACCTCGCTCCTTTATCCTTTGTCCTTTACCCTTTACCCTTTTCAAATTTCTTCCTGTGTTTGAGCCTTACGCTGCTTCTCGAGTTGAAGCTTGAGTTGCTCCTTCAACTGTTCCTGGACTGCCTGCCGGTACTTCTCAGCAGCGCGACGCATCTGATCCGAGAGCAGCCGCTGCTGATCGCCCAGGTTCTTTTGAGCCTGCTGCAGGGCGAGTTTGGCCGCCGCCATCTGTTTCTTCGCTTCCGCTTCCGCACGTTGCCACTCGCCCGAATCAATCCCGAACGCCGCCGCCTCTTTCCCGTGCTCGAAAAGCTCCGGTTTCTTCAGTTCGACGGGCACGGTCTGCTCGTGATGATCCCGCACCACGGTCAGGCTGAGTTTGCGTGTATCTTCCCCCGATTTCAGCTCAACAGCCTTGCGCAATTCCGCAATCGTCGCCACTTCCTTCCCGTCCACGGCAACGATGACGTCTCCCGCCTTCAGGCCCGCTTGCGCCGCAGGGCTGCCGGCCACCACTTCGCTTACCAAGACGCCCTTGCCCTGCTTGACACCGAAATAGCCCGCAAGCTGGCTAGTCAGCTCTTCGCCAGTTACTCCAAGGGTCGGCCGCCCGCCGAGCATAAAGGTGAAGTTTCGGTTGTTGAAAGGCGCCGCTAAGCCGGGATTGATTTCAATTTGCGGGATGTTCACGTCGGGAGCCTGAAAATAGAAGTTGTTAGTGTGAGCTTGCAGCTTGGCGCTCAGCGTTCGAGCTTGGCCGTCGCGGATGGCCTGCAGGCTGACGGTGCGTCCCGCGGGCGTCTCCCGAATCAAACGGCGCAACTGAGCCGCGCTTCGCACTCTCTCGCCCGCGAACTCGACAATCACATCGCCCTTTTGCAGGCCCGCCTTGGCAGCCGCGCTATCCTCGTCAACGCTTGTCACCAGCGCACCGTACTCGCCGGGCAGTTTCAATTCCCGGGCCTTATCCGCGGTCACTTCTTTCAAGGTCACGCCCAGGTGGGCGGAGCCCCCGAAAGTGGCGCCTTGAGTCAGAACACCTTCGAGTGTAGTATCGGGTGGTTCCGGCGGCTCAGGCGGCTCGGGCGCTTCCTGACTGCGGCAGATACTCACGCTCACCAGCAACATCAACGTTGACAACATTAAACCCATCGCGAAGTTTCGTTTCATGGTCATTCTCCCTTTGCCAAGCTGGAGCCGGGTAGCGCGGACCTCCGATGTTGAGGTCCGCGGCCTTTCCCTTGTTCACCAGGTCACAAATGACGCGCAGCTACCCGCTTCTTCGTCGACTTCACACTAAGAGCCGCAAACTCAAAAACGGAGGTCTGCGCTGCCCACTGCTCTTAGACGCAGCTCCTCTCACTTCGTGATCGAAACTACAACAGATCGTCCCTCTCAGCGACGCGAATCGTGCCCCGCACGGTCCGCAGCGCAACCGTCACACCGCCCAGCCCAAGGCGCGTCCTTCGCGTCGTGTCTCCGGGCACGGAGCTGACCTGAAAGGCGTAGTTACCCTGGATCGATCCGTCAAGTGTGCTGAGCTCGAGATCCGCATTCGGCCGAGGGGGAAGGAGCAGGTCGATGTTGCCATTCACCGTATCCATGAGCAGCGGACGTGTGCCTGCGGGCAAGGCTTTGAGTGAGACCAGGATGCTTCCGGTAAGAGTCCTGGCCGTAACCCGTCCGGTCATACCCATCTCCACGATGTTCCCGCTCAGCGTCCGGGCGTCTACCGAACCTTCAACACTGTGTACCGCGATGTTCCCCTCCAGGGTGCGTAGCGAAGCCAGATGGACCTGGCGCGGGACGCGCAACCGGTAGTCGACCCGCACCGGCTTGTCCATGTGAGGCGGATAGACGGTCCTGAATGCGAGGCTCTGAATCCCCAGCTCGGTGACCACGCGCACGTCTTCCAGATGGTCGTCCTGCCCTTTGCCGATTTTCGCCGCCGTTATCTCGACTTCGGCGCGATCCCATCCCTCGACGCTGATCTCGCCCTGAACGTTCTCGACCGACACGCTACCTCCCGCGGGAAGAGGGTAGCGGCCGTACCAGGCGCGCTCCAGTTGCTGCGATGCCGCGAGGCTGCCGGCGAATGCCGTTCCGAGGCAGAGGAAAAGGCAGGTTATCAGCTGTCTTCGAAGCCGCGTGCGGTCAATCCTGGTCACGTTCATCCTCCTTTTGCCTTTGCCGGCGCTGCTGCTGGCGCTCACGCTCTCGTTGCGCTTTTTCCGCGGCGCGTTGCTGCAGGCGATTCCAATTCGTATCTTCGTGGCTCTTGATTTCCTGCAAGCTGCGCGCGTCGATTTTGCGAATCTCAATGTTCCCGGCCACGGTTCGAATGCGCAAAACCTCACCGCCGCCGTTCAAGGTTCCATGGCCGCGAATCGTGCGCTCGCTGAAATCTTCTTTGTCGCCCAGAATGCTCAACGGAAAGTCGGTAACAATATGGTGGCCGGCGGCGGCATCGATGGCCGCGTCAATCGTTAAGGCCAGACTCATAGGTAAATAGACGTAAACGTCCCCCATCGAGCTCTCAAGCTGCGACGCCACGAAGGTCTTGGTGTTGGCATCGAATTCCGCCAGGATACGTCCGGCAGAGGTGTTGGCCCGGACGCCGGCCCCGAGTTGCAGGAGGTCAATGCTGCCCCCGCTTGTCTCCGCCACCACCCGGCCGCGCGCTCCGCGCAGGACGATGTTTCCTCCGGCGGTCTGAGCCCGCACGCTGCTCCCGGTCGGTCCCACCTGAATCTGTCCGCCCGCCGTCTCCGCCATGACTTGGCCGCCGGCGCCGGCAATCACGATATCGCCGCCGGCCGTCTCCACTCGCAGCGCCCCGTCCACCTGCCCCACTTGGATTTCTCCGCCGCTGGTTTCGATGGTCCCATCGCCCCTTACATTTCCGATATGAATGTTGCCGCCGGCCGTGCGGACTTCCGCGCGGGCGCCCAGGTTCCCCAAACCGATGTTCCCACCGGCGGTTACGACTCGAATCGGGCCGCTGATGTCCGTGGCGTGGATGTCGCCGCCCGCGGTGGTCAGCCGCGCTTCCCCTTGAAGAGCGCCATCGAGGTCGATATCGCCGCCCCTGGTCTCGACATCCAGATTGAAACGCGCGGGAACCTTGATGTCGAATTCCACTCCCATAGAGCCATCGTGATGCCTTGAACCGCCAAACTCCGCACTCACATAGACGCCGGTGCCTTCGATTGCACGGGTGCTTAGGTGGAAGGCGTCGAACACGCGGCGCGCCCTCTCCTCGTTTCCATTGTAAACGCGCACCACCGCGCGGCCCTCGATCTGATTGCCCGTGCCAGCGGTGATTGCCACCGCGCCCATGTCGGCGCGCAGAATCAGTTTCCCACCCTCGCGCGCCGGTGCGGTCCAGGTGTAGGTCTCCGTCCAGGCGTTCCCGCGCCGCACGGGCCCGCCGCGTTGCTCATTGAGCTGGGCAAGGGCAGGCCAGGGCAAGGCCGCCGCCAGGCAGAACAGCAGCAGACCGCGGAAAAGCACCTTTGCCGTGTCATTCCGAGGAACTGCAGGCGACGAGGGATCTCGCAGTGCCATTGTTCTCAGAGCGAGATTCCTCGCTACGCTCGGAATGACAGCACTTAGCGTCCTTCCGTTGCCGGCGAGTCCGAATTGATATTTATTTCTGATTAGCTTGTAGTATTCCATCGCTTCCCAGCTTTCGCAGTGCACTCGCGCACTTCAATCGCACATAACTATTCGAATCGCTTGCGGCAAGACGGGCGAGGGCGCCGAGAGTCGCCTCATCGCGGCCTTGCCTCTCCATTTGGTCGACCAGCAGGTCGACAGACTGAACCCTGACTCCCGCGTTCGGGTCACGTTCCAGGAGATTAATCAGGGTCCGCCGCAAGTCCTCCCCGCCTTGCATTGCTCGAGCCGCGTCCAAAGCTGCCAGACGGTTTCCAATATTCGGGTCGTGTTGCATGGTATAGAGCAGGGCAGCCCGGACGTTGGGACTCTTGGTGCTAGCCCGCAAGGCATCCAGCGTGTCGCGGCGAATCCCCGCATTGTCGTAACTCTTCACCGCGTTGACCAGGAGCTGTTGGATGCGAGGGTCGTCGAGCGAGCCTTCGAGTGTGAAGCGGCGCTGCGCGTCCATGGTAATACGCACGCCGCCTGTGTTCGGATCGGGAGCCACGCGACTGATGTCGTTGATGCGCATGTTTTCCAGGTCCCCTTCGGCAAGGGACGACGAGGTTACGTTACTGGGACCGGAGGGAACAACCCGCTCGGCGCGGGGACGCAGCGTCCAGCCCAGACCAAAACCGAAAACCACCAGAGTGAGAACGAAAGCCAGGCGGGAGACCACTCGCTGCGGCGGGAGCCGAAGGAAGGCCAACCACTCGCGCATCAGGCCGTGCCATCCCAATCGCTCCCTTTCGAGCGCATCCGACAGGGCCAGGCGGCATTCCACCAGAAGATCGGGAGAAGGTTCAAGACGTGGCCGCTGAGCCAGAATCCCGTGCAGGCTACGGATTTGTTCGCGCGCAGCCCGGCACCGAGCACAGTTAGCAA
>Ga0326728_10024017_pt1 | contig 11093 bp, 11 predicted proteins | sample MB3enrmetagenome_FD_207602 | JGI IMG/M metagenome (GOLD analysis project Ga0326728, IMG submission 207602) | Lab enriched peat soil microbial communities from McLean, Ithaca, NY, United States - MB31MN | ecosystem: Environmental > Terrestrial > Soil > Wetlands > Peat | place: USA: New York... | reverse complement strand
CCTTCCGCGATGGATGTGATCATGGCTATTGCGCGGAGGAATAAGTTACTGGTGTTGGAGGACTGCTGCCGGCTCTCGGGGCGCGGTATCACGGGAATCCGGTCGGAGCGATCGGCGACATCGGCGCCTTCTCACTGAACATCAACAAGACCATAACTAGTGGGGACGGGGGCATGGTGATAACGAACAACCAAAAGTTCTACGAAGGAGCCTTCGGGTTCCGCGACCAGGGACACAAGCCGCTGAGGATGGGTCAGGAGATGGGAAAGCGATCGATCCTGGGCATTAACCTGCGCATGAACGAGCTCACGGGCGCTTTTGCCTTGGGCCAGATGGAGAAGCTGGATCGAATCTTAGCAACGTTGAAGGATAAGAAGGCGAAATTCAAGGAGCGTCTGGCATCGGCAAGAATCCCTGGAATGAGCTTCCGGACGATCAATGACCCCGACGAATGCGCCACGCTGCTCACGGTTATGTTTGAGCAACCCAAGGAGGCCCAGCGGATCGCGAATGAGCTAGGTACGAAAACCGTCGCACAGAGCGGGTGGCACGTGTGCAACAACATGGAGCAGATTCTCGCTGTGGCCGACGAGCGGGGGAAGAAACGCTATCGGAAGCATATGCTTCCACGTACCGATGACATCCTGGGGCGGTCGATCGCGCTCAGCGTTGGTGTGGTTGATCCGGGGTTGGGAGCCGGCTTCGGGATCTCGGTGCTTTCGAGTGACGATGAGATTGCGGAGGCGGCGGAAGGGTTGATCCACGTCGCTTAAATTGCATGTCGAAGACGGTCTTGTCGGTTGCCTTCTGGTCCGACGTTCTGAGGCCTTATCCGCAAAAGCGAGATTGGCGAGCCGTTACCCAGGCAGAGTTTCAAGCAGCGAGTAGGAAGGATGGAAAGAAAGGTGTTATGACGTATTTACGATGTAGGCTGTCTCTCACGTCAAGGGTAGCGGTCTTCAGCCATACGAGCTCAGGATGACAACCGCCCGAAACGGCCGGAATTCAGTCGTGGACTCACTCCGGTTGTCTTTGACCCGCTCTGAACAGCGTCCAGGGGCCGGCCTTCATATCGCGCAGTAGTGGCGCTTCCCAGGCGAATTCGGGATGTGCTTTAAGGAAAGGTACAGCTAGAAAATCTATTCCGCAGGGGTGGCCCGCACGCGCGTAAAAGCTCATCGCATCAGCCAACGTGGCATCCATCACCTTTCCCTGCACCGCGCCACCAGGATTGTAAGGCTCGCATTGCCAAACTGGTTCACCACGCGGGGAAAGATCCTCGTGTCCGCAGAGGGAACGCTCGTCAGGTACCAGCTTTCTCCGATAGGAATCGTAATGATCGGCCACGAACTTCTCCGCCATCTTCACGTCTATCTTGCCCTTCGATTCCTTCATCAACCGTTCCCACCTGACCCTGCGAGCGTTGGGGGAAGTCTCGAGGTTGTGGATATCAAAAGTGGTGTCTTTAGCCAACACTTCCGGATCGCGGGCAAAGTTTGAGCCCACGAAATAACCATCCCGGGTGCGCCAGACCTGATGCGCCTTCAGACCCAGCTCGAATAGGGCGATTTCGCCGGTGTGGTTATCCCCCAGCAGCCAATCGTTGGCGTAGCCGCCGTTATTGCCGTCCAGCATGACACGCACGTAATCATCGATGGAGCTCGCGTATTGCAGCGCCTTGCGGGCGCGCACGAACTCCGGTCTGCCTTTCGGATCCCAACCGTGGAATTGCGTGATGGTCGTCTCCGTCACCATGATGCCGCTGGAGTTCACGCCGAAGTCATCGTCGCTGGCAATGACACCGGGAAAGCCGTCCATCAGGATACGGTATCCATACCGGGGCACGATGTCGAAGATGATCCGCCAGCGCTCGCCATACAGGTAGTTCATCCAATTGTTGTGCGCGATGACGATTTTGTGGTCGCGGGTGTAACTGCCAGTGGCGATGAAGGCGCTACAGTTGCCAGGGCTGGTCAGTTGTGGCGCGCTGGCCAGCTTGTGATGTGAGTCATACCAGGGAACATAGTAGTCAGGCAGTTCCTGAAAAGCGTTCAGCGCCACGACGTCGTCGATATCCATCGAGACGCCCTGCGCCTTCAGGCCCTCGCTGATTCCCGTAAGTTCCTTTTGGTATTCCTGATCGATCTTTGGCCAAAGCATCTCGTGCGCTGCCGCACGGAAAAAATCCCAGCCCTTTTTGGTGTGGTGCGTGTCCTCGAGCTTGACGGCTTCAAAGGCATCGGCGATCTCACGGGCCAGCAAGTAACCGTGCTGGAAACCAATCTGGCGGGGCGTTCCCTCCAAGTGAACATAAACCCAACCGCCTTCGCCGAAGCGGTAGGCAGGTTTCATTCGAGGGTCAGCAGGCTTGCCCGCCGCCTGGGCGATCCCTGCGGGGGCACGCAAGGGCGTGCCCCGGCCTGCATGATCAGCGTCGACAGCGCACAAGACCAGAGTCAACCGAGATATGGTTGCAAAGGCAACCAATAGCGAAAAAAAACCGGAGACGGCGAGGAGTAGTCTGCGCTTTGACCAGTCCATTGTAGTCCCTTTCTCCATTGCCTGTTAGACATCGATTGACAAGAAGATCATTGAACCGGAACACCCTTTTTCGATTCTTGGCCGATCGTTGCTCCCCCAAAAACTCGATCATTGAGTGGCGGCCAGAATAGCGGGAGATGATAACGTTGTCAACTTTTTCACGCTAGACTCTCTACAGCTTCCGCAAGTAACGTAACCTCGTCTCATATCGCAGTCCTAACCTGGCCTCAGGTCCTGCTTTAAGACGCATCGCTCATTGCTATTCCACTGAGGTTAAACACCTTAACCATGGTCTCACGCTTCCGGCGGCCCGCAGTCTCGCCCATTTCAATAGGATCAGATTAGCCGATTCAACTCTGGGTGGAAATGCAAACATATTCATTAGCGTGCAACAAATCTCACTGGTTTGATTGGAGCGAATTTCCGCCGAGGACTATTCCGCACAATTCGGTTTTCCCGAATTTCGGGCCCCCGACACCCCGAATTTCGGCCGTGACACCCGTCGTGAGATATGGTGTCGCACCGCCGCTGCATTATCGATGGCTCCGGTCCAGTCTCATGCCCGCCTTTCAAGCCCTGTTAAGACGGTGCTTCACCACCTGATGCTGGCAAGTTTCGAGTGCCAACGGCAGTGACGAGTGACCAATGGCAAGTGACGAGTGGCGGCTTTGAAAAGAGCTCTGGAGGTCTTACCTCAGCTCATTAAGTCTAATCTTATCAGTCGATTCCTGCAGGGGGTCCAGAGGCGACTGAACCACTTGCACAGAGAACTCTTGAAGGTTCTCCGACCAGGAGTTGTTGTCGATTCTGTCCAAGACAAAGTTGTTCTGACGTTCCATGTTGCCGTTCACGCCAACCCGGTCCAGGGCAGGGTTAGCGGCAAAATATTACTTCGGAACCCCTGGTCCAAGCAAGGTAAGGTTGGCATAGCGGCGATTTTTGAGTGGGAGGTCATCGACGAGAACGACACCAACGACATCGCCAACATCTGCCGTGTGGGTGTCCAGCATTGGCTCTGCTGGTGCAGAAATGGGCCGTTTGTCTCTTGACAGGCCCCTGTGGAGAGTGTATTCTGCAAACGTTTGCAATGGCCTCGATCAAAGATGTCGCATGTCTCGCCGACGTTTCTTGCTCCACAGTTTCGCGGGCTCTCCGCAACAGCCCGCTGGTAAGCGCGGAAACTACGGAGTTGATCCGCAAGATTGCTTCCGAGCAAGGATACACAGTGAGCGCGGTGGCACGCAGCCTGGTCACCAAGCGCACTTCCTGCCTGCTTGGCGGGCCCGGGTTCCCTTGGAGGAGAATGATTCCGTGCTGAGACTTCTTCTGGTCCTGATCGCCGTGTTGTCCGTCCTTGCTGTGTCCCAGCCGGCCATGGGCCGATCCCGCACTTCCTCCACGGGCAGCGGACTTCAGGCGCCGGCGGGGAGCCGGCCGGTCGAGATAAATCCCGAGGGAGAAACCGTTCTCCCGAATGGCCGCCTGATCACGCCTCTAGGGAGGCAGGTGAGAGTCGCGCCGCATCCGTATGGCTTGGCGCTCAGCCGGGACGGCAGGATATTGGTCACGGCGAACAGCGGCACGAGCCCGTTTTCCGTTTCCGTCATCACCGAACTGCAAAGCGCTGTGCCTCAGGTGAACCAGATCCCGCCGGGTTTCAAGTCGTCCGACGCCGACCCTGACAGCGTTTTTCTCGGTGTGGCTGTGGCGCCGGACAATCGTACGCTCTACGTTTCCGAAGGCAACAACGGAAAAATCGGGATCCTCGACCTAGTAACGCACCAGCGGCTTTCTTCACTCAATCTCGACGGGACCTATCTTGGCGCGATCTATAACAATAGCCTGACAGGCACCCTCGCGCTCACCCCGGATGGCCGCCGCCTGCTTGCGCTCGACCTCGCGCATTTTCGGCTGGTTATCGTGGATACGGAATCGAAACAAATCCTCTCCAGCCTTCCGGTGGGGCGCATGCCGTTCGGCTTGGCGCTTTCCCCCGATGGCACGCGCGCCTACGTTTCCAATGTCGGGATGTTTCAATACTCACTGGTCCCCGGATACGATCCGAATGACCCCAAGCACACAGGGCTGGATTTTCCGCCCTTTGGTTTCCCGTCCACCGAGGCGAATCAGGGCGCAACCGTTGAGGGGAAGCGGATTCCCGGCCTGGGTGATCCGAACGTTCCCGAGTCGAATTCGGTTTTCGTGATTGATATTCACGACCCGGAGCAGCCCCAAGTGCTGGCGAAGGTCCGTACCGGGATCCCCGTGGGCGATCAATCCGTGGGAGGTTCGAGTCCCGGAGCGGTGGTGGCCGGGAAGAAGCAGGTGTTCGTCTCGAACGCCACCCAGGACAGCATCGCCGTGATCGACGCCCGCACGAACAAGGTGAAGAAAACCATCGTGCTCGAACCGACGGAGTCCCTCAAAGGCTTGCGCGGAGTGCTACCTTTCGGCATGGCGCTCAGCCAGGATGAAAAGCGGCTTTACGTGGCGTGCGCGGGTATCAACGCGGTGGCGGTGTTGGACGCGCCCAACGGGAAAGTCCTGGGATACTTCCCCACCGCGTGGTTCCCGGCTCGCGTAGCCGTCAGTCCCGACAACAAAACCCTTTATGTGGCCAACGCCAAAGGATTCGGCGCAGGGCCCAACGGCGGCCGGAATTTTCACGAGGGACCGGAGGGAACCTACATCGGGGACATTACCAAAGGGGTTGTTTCGATCATCGGGCTTCCCATCCGTCCCCGCGAGGGCACGGATCGAGTCCGGAAGAACAATGGCTTTGAGAGTGGGGCCGAGGTCGCGCGCGGCGCGGACTTCCCAGTTCCTTCTGCCGGGACGGCGAGCACGAAGATCAAACACGTGGTCTTTATCGTCAAGGAGAACCGCACATTCGACGAGGTATTGGGTGACCTGAAGGAGACGGGCGCGGACGTCGAGCCCTCACTGGCGCGCTGGGGTGAGGACGCCGAAGTCAGGGAGAAGGATGAGCCGACGGTGGAGCACGCGCGCGTCACACCCAATCATCACGCCCTGGCGCGGCGCTTTGCCTTCAGCGACAACTTCTACGTGGACTCAGACGTTTCCGTGGACGGCCATCACTGGCTGGTGGGGATTTATCCTAACGAAGTGGTCGAGACAGGCTGGCCGGCGGCTTACGGAGGCCGGCTGGATTTCCGCCTTGACCCGGATGCCCCGGGCCGGCTTGGCATCGGTGATTTCGGCCCTTGGCCGGAGACCTACCTCGAAACAGGTTCGCTCTGGGAACACCTGGCTCGCCGTCACATCAGCTTTCGCAATTACGGCGAGGGCATGGAGCCGGGCGAGGACTATGAGGGCAAGGGCCTCATGCCTACGGGCGTTCGCGAGATAATCAACATTCCCATGCCCCAAGTGCTGTTCGAGAACACTTCGCGCGGCTACGCCACTTTTAACACCAACATCTCGGACCAGTACCGGTTCGGGCAGTTCCTGCGCGAGTTCGAAGTTCGATACGAGAGTGGAAAGGAGCCGTTGCCGCAGTTCATCTACATCTGGCTGCCCAACGACCATACCGACGACCCGCACCCGGAAGATGGCTACACCTATCACGCCTCTTACGTCGCGGACAACGACTTGGCGCTGGGAAAGCTCGTCGATTTGTTCTCCCATAGCCCCTTCTGGAAAGACATGGCGATTTTCGTGACCGAGGACGACGCCCAGGACGGCCGCGATCACGTGGACGCGCACCGCAGCCTGCTCCTGGTCATCAGCCCCTACGCGCGCCGCCGGGTCTCGCACCTCCATACCAGCACGGTGAGCATCCTGAAGACTTTTGATTTGATCTTCGGTCTGCCTTACCTTCATCAATACGACGCAGCCTCGACCGACCTTTCGGATTGCTTCACGAATCAGCCGGACTTCACGCCCTACGACGCGCTGCCCAGCGACCTGCAGATTTTCGACCCTGCTAAGGTGCACGAGCCAGGCCTGGAGTTGCGCGCCCGGCCCGGCGCCCCGCTCGACGACCCTGCCACCATCCGGCGCGAAATGCGCGAGGCGGAGGAACAGCGGGACAACCATTAGCCGATTTCCGTATCTCGACTGAACTTTACGGAAGAAATGAACCAACTGATTTGTTCTGGGAAGAAAGACTTGCGCACAGAGAATCTGGTCGTTTACGTTGGGCTTGCAGTCAGAAAAACTCGGCCCGATGACGCGGTGGGTTGATTGCTGAAATTGAATACGGAACCTGGCTTGAAAACCCACAGGCTCTTCCCCTCCACTGATGTAAATGGAGACTTTACGGTTTCTGTGGTGGGCCGGCGCTACCGCTTTTCCGGCTTTACTTTCTTGGACTTCCACCGCGATATCGGGCCTGAAATGCGAAGCTCCATACGCCGGTGCGGTCGTCAATGGCCACGAGGATGATGCTGAACAGTTCGCGTGGCACGATTCCGATGGGGGGTAGACTCCAGATGGAACAAAGGCATCGGATTTTTTCAGACCGCTGCCCAGGTGATGCCGCAGCAAACTTTGAGCTCTACGGTTTGAGGTGACGATTGAGAATCTCGATGAGCAAGGCGATCTTGACGGATAGCCAGTTCTGGGTTCCCGTCGTTGTGTTGGCGGTGGGAATCGTCCTGCTCGTCTACCTCCACTAAGAGGGAAAATTGAAACTGCAAACGTCGCTTGAGGTTAATTCGGCCCCTACGGTTCGATCCATGCATGTGGTCGGGGTAATCTGTGGCTTGACGGCTGCGACGTGGCTGGCTGGCGCCGAGGCGCCAACGAAGCTGGTGACAGCGGGGCTTTCTCCCTTCCTGATCTCTCTTGCTATGGTAGCGGGTGTGTTCGTTGCCCGGTGGACGCTGCCGACCATCCTCAAGGGGACCGGCTACGTCTTCACCGACCTGCGGCAGAAACCGCACCTGGTGTTTTGGGCTGTTCTCGCTGGCTCTCTCTGGGCAGTGGGGAACACGCTGACGGTGTTTGGCGTTCGCGACGTAGGCCTCTCGATTGCCTTCCCCCTGTGGAACGTCAACAGCCTGGTGGGGGTTTTCTCGGGGTGGTTTTTCTTTTGCGAACTGCGTGGCGCAGGAGTGGCGACTTGGGCGAAGGTTGTCGGAGGCGCGTGTGCCATCCTGGGCGGCGCGGTGCTGCTCGCCTATGCGTCATCCCACGGAGCTTCCTCGTCTCCCCATCGCGCGCTCGCCGGAATCGCCGCTGCGCTGGGTGCGGGCCTGATGTTCGGCACCATGTACATCCCCTACCGCAAGGCGTACCTGAGCGGCATGAATCCGATCTCGTTTGTGACCGTTTTTACGGCGGGAGAACTCATCACCATGTCCAGCCTCGCCATCACCCTCCTTGGAGGCACCGGTCAAGCCCTGCGCGCGCTCACCCAGGCACGACCTGCTCTCTTCTGGCTCTTTCTGGGCGGATTCTGCTGGGTCGTAGGTGATCTTTTCCAAAACTACGCCGCCAAGTACATTGGCATCGGACGCGGTATTCCCCTAGCGAATACAAACCAATTGTGGGGATTAGCCTGGGGCGCTCTCGTGTTCAGCGAATTTGCCGGGCGTGGCAGCGCCACCCAATGGCTGGTGATCATTGGCTCCTTGACCATGATTTTGGGCGCCGTCGCCATCAGCAGCGCTGTGGCGCCGAAAGGTGAGCAAGCCTCCACACAGGAGGCTATCGCTCGGGAATGTGAACGCTACGGCCTGAGCCTTGAAGGCGCCCAGGCCTCGCAGCTTGGCGAAGACGTCGTGGCGCGTGATGCGCCGGGGCACCGCTGGTGGGACACCTTGATTGTGGTATCGGCAATCGGCGTGTTCATCTGGTTGGGCCGGCTTGCCAAGGTCCCGCCGATCCGTATGAACACGGGCTGGATGTTCGCCCTGGTGCTCGCCATGTTCTTGTTTCTTGTCGTGGGCGGTTGGGTTCTCTGGAAGCGAACACGGTTTTCCTAAAGTCTTGGGGCAGACTCGTTGCGGGGGTAGTGTGTGAGTTCGATGCTGAGGCCGTTTCATGCCGCCAAGTGGCGATCCCCCCATGCGGGATCGCCGCTACATCTACCAAACTGATCGATTACCGTTGTGGGAGAATCTTTGGGGGAGAAGGTTGCGCATGCCAATATTTCGGTAGGGCCTAAGCGCCTATGTGGTCGCCAGCCATGTTAGTGGTTCGGACGCCATACGCCGGCGCGACGAGCTGGCGGAGCTTTTCGGCTCCACTATTCCGTCAGCATCAGGTGCCCCTACCACGAGCCCAACGAGACGATGACCGATGCTGATCGCAAGCGGTGGCAACAGCTCGGGCTGAAACCGAGGCCTCTCGCCAGGGATCGGGTATATTACCTTCTGCCAAAAAGAGAACGTACGGACAACATGGGAAGACCTAACAGCCATTCGATCCCCAATATGCCTTACGAAACTTACGCGTATGCTCTCGCCAGTGCGAAAGACAAGATCGATCTGCTGGTAGGCTATGTTCCCAATCTTTGGGAAACGCTGGGCCCATTGACTGCAATCGTACTGCGTGGTCTTGCTGCGGGTCCACTGAACATCAATTGGGGTACGGTGAAAACTTAGTCCGGGCTCTTGGACGGCCCACCGCTTTTCGGTCTCTCCGAGAGGAGGGAGAAAGGGATTGGTGAAGTGCGGGCGGACACTGTCAGTCGCTTTCGCCGCATACTTCAGCGCATAACGCAGACGAGGCGGTCCGGCGTCTTCGTGGATCAACTGGGCCCTAGTCAAATAGACCTGGGCCAGAAGATCAAGGAAATCAAAGGTGGCCACACCTACGTGGTGGACGTCTACAACCTAAGGGACGAGGAAAAGACACTGGTCCTTGGCGACATTCTGCGCACGATTTACCAGCTCTACACTGATAGCAATGCAGAGCACGAGGGGCGACCGAAGAAGGTTATCATCTTTGCCGACGAACTGAATAGGTAAGTTTGGCTGGGTACCGAGGCGTCCCCGATATCCTCAACGGTTGATCGGGTGTTACGACTGCACGGGCCCATCCGTTCGCCGGGCATCGGACTATTTGTTGCCGAGCAATTCCTCAGCGATGATTGTTACAGGACCTTCTTCGGCACGAAATCTTACGAGCGCACTACTGCCGCTGAGCCAGCCTGGAGGCGCTACGAGTTTCGGCCGTGCGTCATGGCGGCTGCCACGCGTTTGGAGAAGGGCCGGCTTATTGTGAACTACGATGGTCGTTGACGACCTGTGATAATCAAGTTTCCCGTGCCACCATACAAGCAATCGTCCTAAGATGCCGGACTTACAGTCTTGCAGTCAGAAAAGGTCAGTGGCGCTCAGCTTCGGGTTCGTTGGCTCGTAGTGGGCGGCGAGTGGGTCCGCGTACTCTATCGAACATTATTACTCGCGATCGACGGCGTGTTTACCGATGGCACTGCCGCCGATTCCTTGTGAAAAATCCCCACCCCACCAGTGATTTTCAGGTGATCGATATTGCGACGAATGGATTGGGAATGAAAAGTCGGTTTCCCGTCTAATGAGCGTTGCTCACTTGGCCATTAGATGGCCTCACTCGAACAAGGGGACTCAAGCCTGTCGTCATTTCCCCATGTGCGAACGCATGGAGCCTCGATGCCGCGTGGCCAGCGTATTTCTTCTTACAGGCCGATGAATCATTCCCCACAAAGAAATCCGCCGGGGATGGGTTTTCTTAACGTCTATCGGCTTTCGTTTGGAAGGAGCCCGGTACCTTGACTGCTTGTTCTGACTGAGGCCGAGTAGCAAAGGGGAAAGAGCTCGTTAATCCGCCAAATACTCAGTCGCTTTTATTTTTTGGATTATTTTTTTGAGATTTGTTTTTTTTCAGAATTTTCTGTGAGGTAGCCCGACGGAATCAAATTCAGACTATGCCGGCCCTCTTAACACCCCCGGAGACCCCCTAAACCGCACTCCTCGAGCTTAAAACGGCTCGAGCGCCGAATGAGGGTTCCATCGTGGCGAACCATGGCCTCCCGCGCCTCCACACTTGAAACACGAGCCGCTTGGCCCGGTCGACAATTTGCGGCGAGGTGTGGACAAGCGGCTTTCAGCTCGCGTACAATTCCCGATGATGAGCGAAGAAACCCCAATCCCGCAGCCTCCGGCCATCAGTGAGGAGCTGAGAGCGTACTTGCGTGAGATCGGCCGCCGGGGAGGGCGCAACCGTTCTGAGAGGAAAATCCGGGCGGCACGGCGCAATGTACGGAAGGCCGCGCGCATTATGGTGGCTCTGTCGATGAAAAGCATGAGGAGAGGGCGGCGATCTGCGGTCTGAACTTAAGGTCGCCAGCCTGCCAGAAACAGCCCCTCACTTTGTGCAGCGACTTCACTCGCCAGCCTATTTTCGGAGAGGGTACCAGTCGGTGCCTCGGGCAAGCTAGGTACCTACCTGCGGTCAAGTTCCGGCTTCGACGGCGCCCGATAGTAAGGCACGTTCCTTCACCTTCATGCGCCAGATCAGTCCGACGAGATCAGCCAATGCGGCGGTATATCTAGAATTGTCTCGCACGCAAGCCTCACGAACTCTGAGGCGCTGTTGATCCC
>Ga0326728_10024016_pt1 | contig 11093 bp, 4 predicted proteins | sample MB3enrmetagenome_FD_207602 | JGI IMG/M metagenome (GOLD analysis project Ga0326728, IMG submission 207602) | Lab enriched peat soil microbial communities from McLean, Ithaca, NY, United States - MB31MN | ecosystem: Environmental > Terrestrial > Soil > Wetlands > Peat | place: USA: New York... | reverse complement strand
ACATCGCTCCGACGTCCGCGCGGCGCTCGCCGGCCTCATCGGGGAGGCGGCCGAGGCGCTCGGGGAAGGATCGGCGAACGTAAGCGTCGCCGTAACGGGATCGGCCGGCATAGGAGAGGCGCAGCGCCTCGGCCTGCCCTTCGTGCAAGAGGTCATGGCCTGCACTCAGGCGGTCGAGACCTTCCTGCCGGACGCGGACGTCGCTATCGAACTCGGCGGCGAAGACGCCAAGATCACCTATTTCGGCGATCAGCTCGAGCAGAGGATGAACGGCAGCTGCGCGGGCGGCACGGGCGCCTTTATAGACCAGATGGCGGTTCTCCTCGCCACCGATCCCGCCGGCCTCGACCTCCTCGCGTCCAATGCCGAGACGATCTACCCCATTGCCGCGCGCTGCGGCGTCTTCGCCAAGGCCGACGTGCAGCCCCTCATCAACGAGGGCGCGAGGCGCGAGGACGTGGCGTCGAGCATCCTGCAGGCAGTGGTCAATCAGACTATATCGGGCCTGGCCTGCGGCCGTCCGATCCGCGGCCGCGTCGCCTTCCTGGGCGGCCCCCTCCATTTTCTACCCCAGCTCAGGCGCCGTTTCGCCCTGACCCTGAAGCTCGGCGATGACGATATCCTCGTCCCCTCCGACGGCAGGCTCTTCGTCGCCATGGGCGCGGCGCTCCAAGGAGCGGCGGCGCTCAAGGACGGGAATGGCGGTTCGGCGCGGACCTTCGATCTCCGAGAACTCGCCCTCTCCGCGCGTGAGGCGCATATAGTCGCGCCCGAGTCCGAGCGCATGCGTCCCCTCTTCGAGGACGCTTCCGAGCTCGCCGAGTTCCGCGCCCGCCACGCGACCGCCGCCCTGCCTCGCCTCGACCCAAAACACCTCGAAGGGCCCGCCTTCATCGGCATAGACGCAGGCTCCACGACTACGAAACTCGCCATGACCGACCGCGAAGGCCATCTTCTGGGCTCCTTCTACGCCCCGAACGGGGGGCACCCCCTCTCGGTCGTCTCTCGCGCGTTAAGCGAACTCTATGCGCTTCTGCCGCCCGGCGCGAAGATCGGCAAGGCCTGCGCCACGGGCTACGGCGAGTCCCTCTCGCGCGCGGCCCTCGGCGCGGACATGGGCGAGGTAGAGACCGTCGCGCACTGCGTCGCGGCGGAGCGGCTCCTGCCCGGCGTCGAGGCGGTCCTCGACATAGGCGGCCAGGACATGAAGTTCCTGCGCGTGAAGGAGGGCGTCATTTCCTCGGTCCTCCTCAACGAGGCCTGCTCCTCGGGCTGTGGCTCTTTCCTCGAAACCTTCGCCTCCTCGATGGGCTACGACGCGCCGGCCTTCGCCTCCCTCGCCCTCGAGTCGCGCGCGCCGGTCGACCTGGGCAGCCGCTGCACTGTCTTCATGAACTCGCGCGTCAAGCAGTCGCAGAAGGAAGGCGCGAGCCCGGCCGACATCGCCGCGGGCCTCGCCTACGCAGTCATTCGCAACGCCATGCAGAAGGTCATAAGGCTACGGAACCCTGCCGATATAGGCACGAAGGTGGTCGTGCAGGGCGGCACCTTCGCGAGCGACGCGGTCCTGCGCGCTTTCGAGCTCGTCTCCGAGTCGAGGCCCGTCCGCCCGGCGGAGACGGGGCTCATGGGCGCCTACGGGGCGGCCCTCATCGCGGCCGCGCATTGGAGCGAAGGCGAAACCTCTTCCCTCATCGGTCCGGCCGAGCTCGGCTCCTTCTCCTTCGTCACCGAGCCCCGACGCTGCCCGGGCTGCGCCAACGCATGCCTGCTCACCATCAGCCGCTTCACTGGGGGGCCGAGCTCGGGATCGATCCACGTGACGGGCAACCGCTGCGAACGGGGTGAAGCGCTCGCGATAGCTCAGGTCGGAGGCTCGGCGCAGATGGCCGCGGCGAAAAGAACCGCAGACGACGCACGCAAGGTGACAGGCGAAGGGACGAGCGTGGTCCATAAGCCCCTCCGAGGAGAGCCCCCCAACGTCTACGAATGGAAGTACGACAGGCTCTTCCGCTACGAAAGCCTCGCGGCCGACAAGGCCCCGCGCGGGCGTATCGGCATCCCCCGCGTCCTCAATCTCTACGAGAACTACCCGCTATGGTTCACGATCCTCACGGCGCTCGGCTTCAGGGTAGAGCTCTCTCCGCGATCCTCGAAGGCGATCTACGAGCTCGGCATGGACACGATACCGTCGGAATCGGTCTGCTATCCCGCGAAGCTCGTCCACGGCCACGCGGTGGCGCTTGCCCGATCGCTCGCCCTCAAGCCTGGCGGCGCGGATGCCTCGCGAACCATCTTCTATCCCTGCGTGCCGCGCGAGAGGCGCTTCGTGTCGGGTTCGAATAACCGCTTCAATTGCCCCATCGTCACCTCGTATCCCGAAGTTATCCTCAACAATGTCGAGGCCTTCCGCGACGGGAGCGTCGAGTACTTCAACCCCTTCATGCCGATAGCGGACGACAAGCGCCTGGCCAAGCGCCTCGCCGAGGTCTTCGACTCCAAGGGCGTAACCCTCGCCGAGGCAAAGACAGCGGTGGCTGCGGGTCGCGCGGAGGAGGAAGCCTTCCGCGCCGAGCTTCGCGCGAAAGGCGAGGAAGCCCTCGACTGGATCGAAAGGACGGGCGGCCACGGCATCGTGCTCGCGGGCAGGCCCTATCACATAGACCCAGAGATCCATCATGGCATCCCTTCCATCGTCGTCGAGCTCGGCATGGCTGTCATAAGCGAGGACTCGATCGCCCATCTCGCAGAAGTCGCGCGGCCGCTGCGCGTCGTCGACCAATGGTCGTACCATTCGCGGCTCTACGCGGCGGCGACATTCGTCTCCAAGCGCGACGACCTCGACCTCGTGCAGCTCGTGTCCTTCGGCTGCGGCCTCGACGCGGTCACCTCGGACCAGGTAGCGGAGATCCTCGGCCGGACCGGCAAGATATATACGGGCATCAAGATCGACGAGCAAGCCAACCTGGGCGCGGCGCGCATCAGGCTGCGCTCCCTTGCCGCGGCGATAGCCGAGCGCGACGCCGCGAAGGTCAAGGCCAAGGTTATAAGCACTCCCAAGCCGCGAATCGTCTATACCGAGGACATGCAGAAGTCGGGCTACACTATCCTCGCGCCGCAGATGTCGCCCATCCACTTCGCTATCGTCGCACCGGCCTTCCGGATGTCGGGCTACAAGCTCGAGATCCCCGTCGTGTCGGACAAGGACGCCACGGACGCGGGGCTCAAGGCCGTGCACAACGACGCCTGCTATCCGACCATTCTCGTCGTGGGCCAGCTCATGGCAGCCCTCCGCTCGGGACGCTACGACCTCGCCAAGACGGCGCTCCTCATCACGCAGACGGGAGGCGGCTGCAGGGCCACGAACTACATCGCCTTCATCCGCAAAGCCCTCGTCGACGCAAGCATGGACCATATACCAGTGATTTCGCTCAACGCGGCCGGGCTAGAGGGCAATCCGGGCTTCAAGATGGGCTTAAAATTCCTCGTGCGCGGGCTGCAATCGGCAATCTACGGCGACGCTCTCATGCGCTGCCTCTATCGCACTCGCCCCTACGAGGCTGAAGCAGGCTCGGCGGATCGCCTCGTGGAGAAAATGACCGAGGCCTGCGTCGCCTCCCTCGAGCGCCCGACGCGCCGCGCCTTCTCCCGCACCTTATGCGATATCGTAAGGGCCTTCGACGAGCTGCCCAAGCGCGATATCCCGCGCAAGCGCCGCATCGGCGTGGTCGGGGAGATCCTCGTCAAGTTCCACCCCGAGGCCAACGGCAAGATCGTCGAGGTCATCGAGGAGGAAGGGGGCGAGGCGGTCGTGCCCGACCTCTACGACTTCCTCCTTTACTCTTCCTACAACGGCATCTTCCGCCATAAGGCCCTCGAGGGTGGATTCACCGATGAGCTCAAGTCGAGGGTCCTCATCGCGTTCCTCGAATGGTTCCGCGCTCCGCTCGTACACGCGTTCTCGCGCGATGCGCGAATTCGCCAGGAGTTCGGCGCGCCGATCCCGACATCCGAGCTCGCAGCAGGCGTCGACGGGATCGTGCAGCTCGGCAACTGCACGGGCGAGGGCTGGTTCCTCACCGCCGAGATGGTCGAGCTCATCCATAGCGGCACGGACGGGATAGTCTGCCTCCAGCCCTTCGCCTGCCTGCCCAACCACGTGACGGGCAAGGGGATGCTCAAGGAGCTCCGCCGGCGCTATCCGCGCGTCCCGGTGGCGGCCATCGACTTCGATCCCGGCGCCTCGGAGGTTAACCAGCTCAACAGGCTCAAGCTCCTCATGGCGAGCGCCAAGCGTGGGCCGCGCAAGGCCAAGGCGGCCGGCCTCCACCGCGAAGTGCGGGCGATCGACCAAGGGGACACGGAAGAGGGCAGCGCTTAACCGCATGAACGCGGAATTCCATTACTACAGCGTCTACTTCCTCTGCCTCCGCGCGGGGCTCGGCGAGGAACACTGCGCAAACATCGCCTTCGCCTCGCAGTACGTCGACAACGCGATCCTCGCTTACGACATCGACGACGACGGCTTTCCCTACAAGACCGAAGTTACACAGAACTATATCTTCTGGGACGAGGCGACGCTCAGGGATATTTACCTCCCCTTCCACTTCGTTCCGGGCGAGCTCGAAAAGGCCCGATCCGAGCGCATCGACGAGGCCGCCTCGAGATGGACGGTCACACCCGACTCTCCTCTCGCCAAGGAAATGCTCATTGGCGCCCTGCGCTCGGGCGACGACTTCCGTATCGGCATAGCCCTCCACGCCTTCGCCGATACCTGGGCGCACCAGCATTTCTCGGGCCGCACGGAAGCGTGCAACGTCGTGGACCCCGCCTCGCCCCTGCCTCCAGCGGGGCACCTTCAGGCCCTTAGGGCCCCCGACGACGCGGCAGGGATGTGGTTCGACCCGCGGCTCGCGGGCCCGCGAGCCGCGGGAGGCCTTGCGAATGTCGACAACGGCGCGCGCTTCCGCGAGGCGGCGCGAAAGATCTACCGCTACCTGAGAACGTACCTGCGCTCGGGTTTCGAGGACGAGGACTTGCATCTCGACGAGCTCTCCGCAGCCTGGGCACGCTACCCAGGGGACTTGAAGGCGCGCATCGCGTCCTTCAGTGTCGACCTCGACGTACCCCCTTACGAGAAGCGCTCCTATCTCGCCCAGGCTGGCATCGTCGACGAGGAGGCCGAAGATTCGCGCTTTTCGTCGGGCTACGACACGATCGCCTGGGCGAAAGCGACCATTGGCCACAGGACCGGCATCGGTTCGAGCGGCGGCCGCATCGCTACGCACGGCCAATTCCGCGGATCGGCGATCCATAGATGGAACGAGGCCGCGCGCACGCACCGCGCGCTAGCGTCCGTGCTGCTCTCGAAGGAAGGACTTATATGATGCGGCCCGTCGCCGCATCCGCCCTCGCGATGCTCCTCGCCCTTTCGTGCGCGGCGCCCATACAATTCTCGAACTCGATCGATCCCCTCGCGCTCCTGGCGAAGGACCGCCTCGCCTATGCCCGCGTCTCGGGAGCTGTCGCGCGGGAGCTCGCGCCCGAGATCATGAGCGCAGCGGACCTCGCGTCGGCCAAGAATCTACTCGCGAGAACGAAGATAGTCGCCCTTGGCCTGGGGCAAGTGGGCGACGACGGGACGGACTCGCTGCAAGCGGTCCTCGTCGGCGACTATCCCTTCCGTGCGGCCTTTTTCTCGCTCAGCGCTAACCGCGCATGGAAGCGCGAGAAGTCTTCGTTCTACAACTCGAGGCTCGGACTGCGCGCTGCCGTCCCCGGCCCCTCCCTCGTCGTCGCGTCGAAGGGGCCGATAGACGGGCTCCTCGAGGCGGCAGCGTCGTGCCAGGCATCGGGGGCACCTCCTTCGCCCATTCCCTCTCGGCTTTCGGGCCTTGCCTCGGCCGAGCTCGTCCTTTGGGTCCCGAATCCCTTCAAGAGTCTCGCTGAAAAGTACTCAGGCGAGGGCATGGACGTTCCGGCGCTCGGCCTTCTCATCGCCGCGTCGCCCGAAGCCGACAAGGGAGGAGGGTACGTCGCTTCCGTCGACTTCCTCATGGATAGCCCCGAGTCCGTCAAGATATATAAGCCTCTGCTCAAGCTGACCTGGTTCGCGATCGCGAGCGGCTTTTTCGCCGACGCTGAGGGGACCATCCCGCACGCCGATTTCGTGGCGAAAGGCGAGCTCTATTCGGCCGAGGGCGTCGCCCTATCGAGAAGCGCCATCGTCCGCGCTCTGAAGAGCTCCTTCGGGAGCAGCCTCGGGGGGCTCGGCCCCGATCGCCCCCTCACCCCGGGCGAAAGCGGCCACGAGCTCCGATAACCCATCGGCGAGGGTTAGAGAGGCGTCGGTGAACGAAGAATAGTTCTTTTCTTCGTCCGTTCCGACCGCCTTGAGGGCGTGGCTCATGCCGGGGATGACGCGATAGGCGATATCGCTCCGCGATGACGCGAGGAGCTCGACTTCATTCTCGCTCGTTTGGAGGTCGCTCCCTCCGGCGACGACCAAGGCCGGGCAAGGCAGCGAGGCGAAGGCCTTGCGAATGTCGCGTGTGAAGAGCGAAGACAGGTAGCCCTGGATGCTCGGCCTGAAATAATCGGCGAAATAGGCGCTCGGATTTGGATAGGGCTTCCCCGCTTCGAGCGCCGATAGTATGGACTCGGCTTCCCCCTTAAGCGCCTCGGGAGCGCTTTCAAGAGCCTCCCGTGCGACCTCCAGCTCTGTCCTGCCCGAGGCGCACAGGGCTACTAGACCGACGACGCGGCCCCTTCCGAGCTTGCCTGCCGCGTAAAGATCGTCGAGGGCGCAGGCTCCGACGAGGGCCCCTTCGGCGAACCCCACGACAAGAACCGAGGAGAAACGCGGATCGGAGGCGAGAGCGCGGATGGCGGTCTTCGCGTCGGCGATATGATCGTCGAAGCGCAGGCTCGCCTCGTTCGCGCCCAGGCGATAGGACTCGCCCGTGCCGCGCTTATCGAAGCGGAGGGAGCAGACGCCGAGGGAAGCGAGGGACTGCGCGAGTTCGGCCAAGGCGTCGCTCCTGCCGGGCACGGCGTAGTTGTTCCCGTCCCTGTCCGCCTGTGCCCCGGAGAGGAGGAGCACGACGGGCGTCGCGATAAAATAATCGCGTGCGATAGAATAATCGCGTGCGATAGAATAATCGCGTGCGATAGAATCGCCGGACACGGCCGACTCGGGCTCGAGGAAGCTGCCGCGAAGGAGGCCCTTTCCGGAATCGATGAGATAGTCGACGCCGAAGGCTGCACCCCTCGATGACTCGCCGGCGAAAAGGAGCGAGAAGCGTCCCTGCGCGAGGACCTTCGCGTCGCTTCCCTGAGCCGAAAGGAGGCGCAGGGTGCCCTGCGCGCCGAATCTCCCCTCAATCACGGTCGGGGATCCTGAGAGATCGAAGGCCCCGGAGAAGGGCGCGTCTCCGAGGAGGTCGAAGCGCAGGCCCTCGGGGCCACGGCGGAAATCGCCGATCGGGTAGCCGAAAAGCCCCCTCGACGGCATGTCGATGAGGCCGCCGGCCCCGTCGCCCGTCTCGCGGTCGGCGGGGAAGAGCCGCAGCTCGAAGCTCTCCTCTCCCTCTCCCAAATCGACGCTTCCGACCCAGAGCCCGTCGAGGAAGAGGCCCGAGTCCTCCGCCCAGGCTTGCGCCCATGAGGCGAGGGCGGCCAGGCAAAAGGCGGCGAAGGTACGCGTTTGTCGATGCATGTCAGTTTTTGCTCAGCACAATGAAGCGCCTCGCCTGGCTGCGTCCCGAGGCGTCGGTCACGGTAAGCACGTGTTCGCCCGCGCCGGGCCGCGCCTCGATCGAGTGCTTGCCGCGCGTCTGGCCCAGGTAGACGCCGTCGAGAGTCCAGAATACGACGGAATCGGCGTCGCGGTGAGCGGCGCTGAAGACGGTCGCACCCGGTCTTCCCGTGATCTCCGTCGGGATGAAGATCGAGGCGCCCTCCTCGGGCGCTATGATCGCGAGGCTTCGGTCCGACGCTCCCTGAGCGGATCCGGGCTTCCATGGCGGCAGCTTCTTGTAGTCGAGGTTGTTCCCGTAGAAGCGCTCGATCGCCGGCGGCAGGACGAAGCGCTTCTCTACCCTGACCGATCCGGGAGCTTCATCCTCGGCGCGGACGCGATAGCGGCCGTCCGCGCTCAGGGCGACGCTCACGCAATAAGGACAGAGCGGAAGAGCCTTGGCCCCCGCCGGGACCAGGACAGTCTCCGTGCGCTCGCAGTCGGGCCCCGCGGCCCAGCCCGAGTCCGCGCAGACTTCGATTTCGCGCAACGCTTTCTCCCGAACCTTGTCGGACGGGATCCCCCGCCCCGCCGGGCCGCTCCCGACGCCGGAGGCGAGGATGCCGAAGAGATCGAAAAGCAGCGGGGCGGCGGCGGCCGAGCCCTTGAGCGAGGGCCTGCCCTCCCCGCTCGCGTTGCCGAACCAGACGCCCGCGACGAAAGTCCCGTCGACGCCGATCGCCCAGGCGTCGCGATAGCCGAAGCTCGTGCCCGTCTTCCATGCTATGCGGCGGGAGGAGGCATAGTCTTCCCATGCGGCCTCCTCCTCGGGCCGCGCCACCTTCGTCAGGGCATCGAGGGTAAGTATGGCAGAGCCTGCGGAGAAGGGGTCGGGCCTCTTCACGCGCGAGGCGAGTTCCGAGCGCGTGAGACCGAGGTCGAAGACCTGGGACGCGCCCGGGCCGCTTCCCGTTTCGGCGCTTCGGGCGAGGGCGGCGAATCGTCCCGCCATCTCCCAGAGGCTCGTCTCGGCCCCGCCGAGGATGAGAGTGAGGCCGTAGTCTTCGGCCCTGCGGTGCAGGGTAGTCATCCCCGTCGACACGAGGATGTCGTGGAAGCGCTCGACGCCGAAGGACTGAAGGAGACGGACGAAAGGCACGTTGAGCGACCTCGCCAGCGCCTCGTCGGCGCGCACGGCGCCCGAGTAGGTGCCCAGGTTGTTCTCGGGTTCGTAGGAGCCATAGCGCGTTGGGAGGTCCGGCAGAAGGCTCCTCGGACCGAGCTCCCCGGCCTCGAGGGCGGCCGCGTACAGGAAAGGCTTGAACAGGCTGCCCGAGCTGCGCTCGGCGCGGATGCAATCCACCGCGTAGCCGCGGCCCGCGTATTCGTCTCGCGCGGAGGGCGCCGCGTTGGCGACGTAGGCGAGGACCTCTCCGGTATCTATGCGCGCGACGATGCAGGCGCCGTTGTAGACGCCCCCTTCCGCGAGAGCCGCGGAACGCCGCTCGAGCGCCTCCGTGGCCCGCTCCTGCATGGGCGCGTCGATGGTAGTGACGACGCGGGAAAGCTCGCCCCCGCCTCCTCCCGTTATCTGCGTCGAAAAGCGCGCGACGAGCTGAGGCGCGAGGGAAGGTAGATCGTAGGGCTCCGAAGGCAGAGGCTCGACCAAGGCGAGTTCTAGGTCCTCCTCGGAAATTCTCCTCTCCCGCAAGAGCTCTCGCAGGAGGCGATCGCGCTTGGCCTGGAGGAGTTCTCGGTTCTTTCCCGGATGGGCGACCGAAGGTGCGTTCGGCAACACCGCGAGGGTCGCGGCCTCGGCCCAGGAGAGCGACTCGGGGCTGCGGCCGAAGAAGCGAAAGCTAGCCGCCTCGATGCCTATGACGTTGCCGCCGAAGGGCGCGTTCTCGGCGTAGAGCCTGAGGAGGCCGGACTTTCCGTGGATAAGCTCGAGGCGAATGGCCATGAGGGCCTCGATCGCCTTCTCTCCGAGTTCGCGCTCCCTTCCCCTCCTGCCGAGCCTCGCGACCTGCATGCTGATCGTGGAGCCCCCGGAGACGATCCTCCCTGCTCTGGCGTTCTGCAGCCCCGCGCGGACCAAGGCGCCGGGATCGAAGCCGGCGTGCGAGTAGAAATGCTTGTCTTCATAGGCCACGAGGGCCGCATCGAAGCGCTTGCTCATAGCGTAGCTCCCCGCGCCGGCCTTCGCGCCCGGGGGCAATCGCCACTGTCCCGATCGAGAGACCGACGCCCCCAAGAGCTCGCCTCCCCGCGCGTAGACGGCGGCCGAGTAGTCGCCGGGGAAGCGCTCGGGCGGCAGCGCAAGGGAAAAGCCGAAGACGAGGATCGCGGCCGCAGCGGCCACGGGCAAACTCTCGTCGCGCGAGAAAGCCCGAAGCGCCCAAATCGCGCAACGCTTAATCTCAAGGATCATCGATGGATCGGCCCCGATCTCAAGGCTGGTTCCATCCACGCCGCGTCTTGATCGGGGCGGAGAGCCAGCGGCCGGGCACAAGGGCCTGGTAGCGGTCCTCGTCGTACATCGCATAGACGGAAGTCGCGGGAAGGAAGAAGCTGCCTTCGTACGCCTTCGTGACATAGAGCTTGAAGGCCTTGGACTCCTTGGCCCCGAGCGAGAAATAAGTGAGCACGCGATCGTCGCGCACGTCCTGATAGTCGTAGAGCGGGAGCGCGACCTGCGGCTTCTCGTCGGCATCCTCTTCGTCCTCATCCCCGTTTTTGGCCTTGGCCTTGGGCTTCGGCAGGTCGGATCCGACACGGTAGTTGGCGATCTCCCAGCTCGCGGGCAAGAGCTGCGTCAGCGCGAGGTTATCGAGGTCCCGTCCGGCGCGATTGCGTACCGTCGCCTCGACGATGAAGTCCGCGCCCATGGCGACCCTGCCTGGATCGATGGTCTTGCCGTCCATATCGAGGTAGCGCAGCGATAGCGCAAGCCCGTTTGCGGTAGCCTTCTCGTCGCCGGCGGCGGGGATGCCCTGCGCGACGACGCGCGCGAAGACCGGGCTCGAGCCCGTGTTCCAAATGACGACAGAGGCCTCGTCCCCCGAGGGCTTCGCGAGGTCGACGCGCGCCATGGGGCGGTCGAGCTTCGTCTCGACGGCGGGAGAGCCATCGAGGGCTACGCTCAAAGTCGGAGCGTCCGTCGAGGAAGCCTGGATCGCGTAGGGCAGAGCGGCGCCGAGGGCCATGCCCAAGTCCTGCGTCGAGAGCCAGCGCCTGGAGCTTAATTCCTCGGCGAGCTTGTTGTAGACCGGCAGAGCGCGGGCGGTGTCGCCCATCGCAAGCAAGGCATCGAGGACGACCGCGCGCTCCCGAGTAGTGCTGCCGTAAGTGTAGT
>Ga0326728_10024015_pt1 | contig 11093 bp, 7 predicted proteins | sample MB3enrmetagenome_FD_207602 | JGI IMG/M metagenome (GOLD analysis project Ga0326728, IMG submission 207602) | Lab enriched peat soil microbial communities from McLean, Ithaca, NY, United States - MB31MN | ecosystem: Environmental > Terrestrial > Soil > Wetlands > Peat | place: USA: New York... | reverse complement strand
ACGCGTCAGAAAACAGTTTCTCGCAAAGTCGCCAAGCTCGCAAAGAAAACCCCGCCGGCTGGGGATCGTTGGGTTGCTCTACATGGCGGCCCGGGAAATCTTCGCGGCGCGCGAAGAATACAATGCATAGTAGTACAAAAACATGTCCGTTCAAGACACTATCGTCGCGATTGCCACTCCCCCGGGACGTGGCGGACTGGGCATCGTGCGCCTGTCCGGCGGGGACGCGCGGCGAATCGCCGAAACCTTCCTGAAGCGCGCCGATTGGCGCCCGTGGCACGTCTTCCTCGCGGAATTGCGCGACCGCGACGGTCACGCCATCGACCAGGTGGCCGTCACCTTCTTCGAGAAGCCGCGCTCGTATACCGCCGAGGACGTGGTGGAGATCTCCTGCCATGGTTCGCCGGTGGTACTGCGCCACGCCGTGGAACGCGCCCTGGCGGCCGGCGCGCGCCTGGCCGGACCCGGCGAGTTCACCCTGCGCGCGTTTCTCAACGGCCGCATCGACCTGCCCCAGGCCGAGGCGGTCCGCGACCTGATCGACGCCACCACGCTGTACCAGGCGCGCATCGCCGCGCAGCAAGCCGATGGATCGGTATCGCGGAGCCTGGCGCCGTTCAAGGAAGAGCTGCTGGAACTGATCGCCCTGCTGGAAGCTGGTATCGACTTCGCCGAGGACGATGTCAGCGTGGCGCCCACCGCGGAGATTCTGGCGCGCCTCCGACCTGTTACCGACGGCATTGCGCGCCTGGCCGCCAGCTTCCAGTACGGTTCGCTCGTGAGCGGCGGGCTCAAGCTGGCCATCGTGGGCCGGCCGAACGTGGGCAAGAGCAGCCTGTTCAATCGCCTGCTCGAGCAAGACCGCGCCATCGTGACGGACATCCCCGGCACCACCCGCGACCTGGTTTCCGAGACCGCTTCCATCGGCGGTATCCCGGTGAAGCTCTACGACACGGCGGGCATCCGCGAGGCCACCGGCACGGTGGAATCTCTGGGGATCGAGCGCAGCTACCAGGCCATGGCCGATGCGGATCTGACACTTGTGGTAGTGGACGTCTCCCAGCCGCTGGAATCCGAAGACCGCGCGTTGCTCGACCGCGCCGCGCGCCAGGGCCGATATCTGGTGGTGGGCAACAAATGCGATCTGGCAGGCGAGGAGTTCGTCGCCTCCCATCCCACCTGTGCGTTGACCGGCAAGGGAATCCCCGAACTCCGCGACGCCATTCTGGAAGCCGTAGCTCCCACCGGCGCCTTCGAACAGGAAGGCGGCTTCATCACCATTCTGCGCCACGAGCGCTTGCTGCGCGAATCGGTGGAGTACCTGGAGAAGGCGCGCGCGGCGGTGATCGCGGAGATCCCGCACGAGATGCTGCTGTTGGATCTCTACGGGGCGTTGCGGCCGATCGACTCGATTACCGGCGCCACCACCGCCGACGATATTCTGAATCGGATTTTTTCCACTTTCTGCGTCGGAAAATAGCGGAACATCAACAGGTATAATCCGTCTAGCTTCTATTTCGACATCAAGGTGATTATGCGCCAGACTTTACGATTGCTGCTTGTAGCGACTCTCCTCCTCACGCCGGTGGCGTTCCCGCAGACGCTGCCCAAAGATGTACGGAAGGTGACTTCCGTCGAGGGCATCACCGAGTACGACTGGCCGAATGGCCTGCGTGTGCTGCTGTTTCCCGATCCGTCCCAACCCAAGCTCACGGTGAATGTCACCTACCTGGTGGGCTCCCGCCATGAAGGCAACGGCGAGACCGGGATGGCCCACCTGATGGAGCATATGCTGTTCCTGCGCACCAAGAGCGGCAAAGACGTTAAGAAGGAGATGACCGACCGCGGCGCCCAGTGGAACGGCACCACCTCGGACGACCGCACCAACTACTTCGAGATCGTCACCGCCTCCGACGACAACCTGAGCTGGGCCCTGGAACTGGAGGCCGAGCGCATGGTCAACATGCGCATCGAGAAGGAGTTGCTCGACAAGGAAATGACCGTGGTGCGCAACGAATTCGAAATGGGCGAGAACAATCCCATCAACGTTCTCTACCTGCGCACCCTGGGCGCGGCCTTCTCATTCCACAGCTATGGCCGGCCCACCATCGGCAATCGCTCGGACATCGAAAATGTGCCCATCGACAAGCTGGACGCCTTCTATCACAAGTTCTACCGGCCCGACAACGCGGTGGTGACCATCGCCGGCAAGTTCGACGAATCCAAGGCGCTGGCCGGCGTGGCCGCGGGATTGGGCGCCGTTTCCCAGCCGCAGACCGCGATTCCCAAGACGTATACCGTGGAGCCGGTGCAGGAGGGCGAGCGCGCGCTGACCTTGCGCCGGAGGGGCGAGAATCAAGCCATCATCGCGGTCTACCACACGCCCGCCGCCACCCATCCGGATACCGCCGCGCTGGAAGTGCTGGCCGACTTGCTGGGCGACACTCCTTCCGGCCGGCTGTATAAGGCGCTGGTGGACGGCAAGAAAGCGGTCAACGTGGGAGCCGGCGAGCAGGAGATGCACGATCCCGGTTTTCTGCTGGCCTATGTGATGCTGCGGCAGGAACAAAACATCGATGAGGCGCGCGCGATCGCGCTGAAAACCCTGGCGGAGGTTTCCCAGGAGCCGCCCGACAAGCCGGAGGTAGATCACGCCAAGACGCGGATTTTGAAACAGATCGACTTGCAGTTGACCAATTCGGAGCGCATCGGGCTGGCCATCAGCGAATTCGCCGCGGCCGGCGATTGGCGCCTGCTGTTCCTGATGCGCGATCGCATCCGCGATGTCTCCCCGCAGGACGTGGCCCGAGTGGCCAAAGCTTACCTCAAGGACACCAACCGCACGCTCGGCGTGTTCATCCCCACCAACACGCCGGACCGGGCCGAGATTCCCGCCGCGCCCGACGCGACGACCGTGCTCAAGGACTACAAGGGCGGCGAAGCCATCTCCGCCGGCGAGGTTTTCGAGGCCACGCCGGCCAACCTGGAGGCGCGCGTGGTCCGCGCCAAATTGCCCAACGGCATGCGGCTCGCCCTGCTGCCGAAGAAGACTCGCGGAGGCGTGGTGGTGGCCCGCATCCAACTGGATTTCGGCGACGAGCGCGCGGTCTTCGGCCGCACTTTCGCCGCCAACATGGCCGCCAGCATGCTCTCCCGCGGCACCAAAACCAAATCGCGGCAGCAGTTGCAGGAGGAGTTCGACAAGCTCAAGACCAATTGGAACGTGGGTGGCAACGCCGTCAGTGCGACCTTTACCCTGCAAACCACCGAAGCCAATCTTCCCGCCGCCCTGCGCCTGGCCGCCGAAGTTCTCCGCGAGCCCGCCTTCGACGAAAAGGAATTCGACGAGGTGCAAGCGCAGCGCCTGGCTTCCATCGAGGAAACCCGGAGCGAGCCGACGGCGATTGCGTCCAACGAAATCCAGCGTCTTCTCAACCCCTATCCCCGCGGCCATTTCCGCTACGTCAGCACGATCGACGAGCGCCTGGAGGACACCAAGAAGGTCACGCTCGACGCCGTGCGCCGGTTCTACGCCGATTTCTACGGAGCTTCCGACGCCAAGTTCGTGGTCGTCGGCCAGTTCGATCCCGCCGCCATGCAGAAACTCGCGGCCGAGCTGTTCGACGATTGGAAGAGCCCCCAGCCGTTTGTGCGCGTGCCGGTGGCGTATCACAAGGTGGATTCCGCCGACAAGAAATTCGAGACCCCCGATAAACAGAACGCCCTGTTGACGGCCGGCCTGACCACGCGGATGGGCGACGGAGATCCCGATTATCCCGCCATGCTGATCGCCAACTACATCTTCGGCGGCTCCGGCGGTGCGCGGCTCTTCAAACGAATCCGCGACAAGGAAGGCTTAAGCTACGGTGTCTACTCCGGTTTTTCGGCGCCCCCCGTGGACGATGGCGGGACTTTGATCATGCAGGCCATCAGCGCTCCGCAGAACACGCCCAAGGTGGAGGCCAGCTTCAAGGACGAGCTGGCTCGCACTTTGAAGGACGGCTTCACCGCGGAAGAGGTGGCGGCGGCCCAGAAGTCGTGGCTCGAAGAGCAAATGGTAAGCCGGGCCGACGACTCCACCTTGCTCGGCGAGTTGGGGCAGCAGGAGCGTTTCAATCGTTCTTTCCAATGGGAAGCCGCGGTGGAAGCCAAAGTGGCCGCCCTGACGCCGCAACAAGTCAACGAGGTCTTTCACCGCCGCCTTGACCCGGCCGCGCTGGTCTATGTCAAAGCCGGCGATTTTAAGAAGGCTGGAGTGTACCAGTAGGAATCAAGCCAGCATCTTGAGCGCGGTCTTGGTCATATCGTCGGCCGTGTGGGCCACTTTGAGACTGGTGTCGACGTCGTTCTTGGATTGCAGCAGCGCCACCGCGTTGTCGCTGAGGCTGGCGCTGTCCGCGGGTTGGGGGTCCGAGGTTAGGGAAATCCGCCGGGCCGCCGCGTCGAAGCTGCTCTCGGCACGCTGAGTGCCTTCCAATGCGGTATTGAGGGCTATCATAGAGTTCTCATCGGCCGGAATTCGAAAGCTTATAAACCCCTGGACACACGGAATAAATAAACCCGGGGACAGACGGAACGTTTCCTAGTTTTCGGGGTTCGCCCATTGAAAAAACGTCACTTAGCCGTTCTTTGCCGCGAAAAACCAGGAAACGTTCCGTCTGTCCCCGGGTTTATTTATTCTCTAGTATCCTGATAGATTATGCCTGACAATGACGCTCCCGCCCGCCAAATGGGCTTTTCCACCCGTTCCCTGCACGCCGGCCATACACCCGACAAAGCCACCAATGCGCGCGCCGTGCCCATCTATCAGACCACGTCGTTTGTTTTCGACGACTCCACGCACGCCGCCGAACTGTTCGCGTTGCAGAAGTTCGGCAATATTTATAGCCGCATCATGAACCCCACCACCGACGTGTTCGAACAGCGGGTGGCGGCCCTAGAGGGCGGTATCGCCGCGCTGGCGACATCCAGCGGCCAAGCCGCGCAATTCCTGGCGCTCGGCAGCCTGGTGGAGCAGGGCGACGAGATCGTGGCCGCGAGCACGCTATACGGCGGCACCTACACCCAGTTCGACGTGAGCTTCCGCCGCCTCGGCATCAACGTCAAGTTCGTGGAGCCGGACGATCCCGAGAACTTCCGCAGCGCCGTCACCCCCAAGACCCGCGCGTTTTATGGCGAAACCATCGCCAACCCCCGCATGAACGTTCTGGACATCGAGAAGGTGGCGGCCATCGCGCACCAGGCCGGCGTGCCGCTGGTGATCGATAACACCATGGCGTCGCCGTACCTGTGCCGGCCCATCGAGCACGGGGCCGACATCGTGCTCCATTCGGCCACCAAGTTCCTGGGCGGGCACGGCACGTCGATCGGCGGCATCATCGTCGACAGCGGCAAGTTCGCCTGGACCGACAAATTCCCGGCCATCACCCAGCCCAGTCCCGGGTACCACGGCATGAAATTCAGCGAGGTGTTCGGGAACCTGGCGTACATCATCAAGACGCGCGTGGAAGGGTTGCGCGACTTCGGTCCGTGCCTGAGCCCGTTCAACGCGTTCCTGTTCCTGCAGGGCATCGAGACGCTGAAGTTCCGCATGGAACAGCACAGCCGCAACGCGCTGCAGGTGACCGAGTGGCTGAGCCGGCATCCCGCGGTCGGCTGGGTGAAATATTCCGGCCTGAAGTCGAGCCCGTATTACCGGCTCGCGCAGAAGTACCTGCCGCTGGGCCAGGGGTCGGTAGCGACGTTCGGCATCAAAGGCGGCTTGGAGGCGGGCCGCAAACTGATCGACAGCGTGAAGCTCTTTTCGCACCTCGCCAATCTGGGCGATTCCAAAAGCCTGATCATCCACCCGGCATCGACCACTCATCAGCAGTTGACCGACGAGCAGCAGTTGGAAGCCGGCGTGACCAAGGACCTGATTCGTATCTCGGTGGGCGTCGAGGACGTGGAAGACATAATCTGGGACCTGGAACAGGCCATCGCGGCGTCGCAGCGGTAGGCGAGCCGCAACCCATGAACCTCACCATCGACATCCAACGCCTGAACGGAGAGTTGGACAAACTGGCGGCCTTCTCCGATGCGCCGGCGCCCGCCGTGACGCGCGTCGTCTACTCGGAACAGGACGCCCGCGCGCGCGCTTACGTGAAGGGTTTGTGCCGCGCGGCCCACTTGGAAGTGCGCGAGGACGCCGTGGGCAACACCTTCGCGCGCTGCGTCGGTAGTGAGCCGGAACTGCCGGCGGTGGCGACGGGGTCGCACATCGACGCCGTCCCGCATGCCGGACGGTTCGACGGCACGGTGGGCGTGCTGGGCGGATTGGAAGCCATCCGCGCCCTGCAAGCCGGCGGTTACTGGCCGCGCCGTTCGGTGGAATTGATTCTGTTCACCGCCTCGACGCCCACGCGGTTCGGCATCGGCTGCCTCGGAAGCCGCCTATTATCGGGCGCCATGCCCGCCTGGAAGGGCGAGCGCTTGAGCGACAAAGACGGTAAAACACTGGACCAGTGGCGGACCGAAGCCGGTTTCCAAGGGCCGCTCGAATCGGTCGCCCTTGCCGCCGGCCACTATGCCGCGTTCGTGGAATTGCACATCGAGCAGGGTCCGCTACTGGAACAGGCGGGGCTGCCGTTGGGGATCGTCACCGCGATCGCCGCGCCCGCCAGCCTGCGAGTCACCGTGGAAGGCGAAGACGGCCACGCCGGAACGGCGCCGATGTCAGGCCGGCGCGACGCTCTCTGCGCGGCGGCCGAAATAGCGCTGGAAGTGGAGAAGGCCGCCCAAGAAACGGGCGCGGCGGACAGCGTGGCGACGGTGGGAGTCTGCGAAGTGTTTCCGGGCGCGGTGGATTGCGTCCCCAGCCGCGTCCGCCTGGAGCTGGACGTGCGAGACATCGACCAGGCGCGGCGCGACGGGATGGTGGCCCGGATCGTGGCGGCGTGCCGCGACACGGCACAACGCCGGCGGCTCACGGTGAAGGCGGAGCTGATCAATATGGACCCGCCGGCGGAGTGCGGCGCGGAAGTGGTGGATGCCCTGGCGCGCGCCGCCCAGGCGCACTCGCTCGGCTATCAGTGCCTGTCGAGCCGGGGGTACCACGATTCGCTGTTTGTATCGCGCATCGCTCCCACGGGACTGCTGTTCGCCGCGCCGGAAGCGATTGCCTCCGGCGTGTTGGTGCTGGCCGAGACCTTGGGACAACTGGCGGGATAACCTCTACCCACCTGCACGCCGCAGCTACTCGAACGGCTTCGGCGGGAGCAGGAACTGCATCCCGAAGTAGCCGACGAAGAAAGGCTGGCCATTGCGCGCGGGCGCCACGCTGCGTCCGGCCATCAGCAGCAGAATGCATGGCGGACGCAGTTTGTAGCGCGCTCCCGCGTCGAAGGTTTGTTGGTTGCCCGAATGATCCCACGTTCCGAGCCCGAAGAACTCGGCGTCCACTTCCAGTTTCTTGGTCACGTCGTGTCCCACCGCCAGCCCTGCGATCCATCCATCCGGCCCCTTATGAACCAGGTTGTAGCCTACTTCCCAGTTCACGTCGATCGGTCCCAGCTTCTTTGTGAATTCCATCGGCAGGAGGAGACTGGCGCCGGGCGGAACGATGCCTCGTTGGACTGAATGATCGGGATTGTTGATTGAAACCTGCGGGAAGACGGAGATTCCGAGGCCCTTTTCGTCGCTGTCGTAATACCGCCATTTCAAGCCGAGTTGATCCTGGCTCAAGCCATATTTTGCGCGGCCGGCGCCGTCCTTCACGCGCAGCCACGCGCCCTCGTAAGTCAGTTGAATCCGTTCGCCCACGCCGTAGTTTAGATCGAGGTCGGGCGTGTGAATGGTGGACGCGCCGCTATACAGGAACGGCATGTATCCCAGATTGATTTCCCAGTTCTTGTCGCCGGGCGTTCCCGGATCGGTAGTGTAGTACGGCGGCCCACCCTGCGCCCGCGTTTGCGGGGGAACAAGCAGAAGAACACTTGTCACCGCGAAAGCGGCGAAGGAGGTTGGGCGATGCGGCATGAGAATATCCAGTATAATCGGCGGGACATGAACGCAGGATGAATGCCGAGCGACGCCAGAACCAAGCTGGCCACCAATGGACGCGAATCAAGAGATTCGTCAGTCACGACAGCCCGACAGCCTCACCAACAGGGGTTTGGCGCCAATCTCAAATGACCTGCTCAATGGCGTGTTCGTGATCGATGTGTTGGAGAACGCCTCTTATAGGGGCGGATATTCATTTCTCATGACCGGCACGGCAGTCTGCTCTGAGACGCAAACATCTGGCGCCTGGTTCCATTCCCGATATCGGCGGGCGGCTGGCAGGGCTGCCGCTGGACGCTGTAAGTAACCGGCGCTGGGGCTGCCATGACAATCGTTCGGCGCGCCTCCGGCACTTACTACAGCACCGGCAGCGTGAGATAGTCTGCGGGCACGAAGAGGCTGCCTTCAGTCGCTCCGCCGGGCGCGAGGCGCTGCAGGGTTTGCGCCAGGTCCCGCGCGGGACGGCGGTCCGCCAGCGTCTCCTCGAAGGCGCGCGTCACGCGGGCGACCTGCTCGGCGGATTCGTGCGCGAATTCCAGGCGGAAGCGGAAAATGCCGGCGGCGCGCCATTCGTCCAGGTGCGCGGCGGCCTGCTGGGCTTCGGCGCCGAAGACCGTGTTGCGGCATCCCACGTCGGCCATGACGGGGTGCGCGCGGCCGGCCTCGTCGCGCAGGGCCACGGTGTGACTCTCGCAGGGACGGCCGCAATCGCGAAAGCTGTGTCCCGTGGAAAGAAAGCGGCAGAAGATGCAGTGCTCGGTGTGAAACACGGGTAGGTGCTGGTACGCCACGGCTTCGATCCGTTCCGCGGCGGCGGCGATCGCCACCGCGGCCACCTGCGCGGCGTTTAGATCGTAAGCGGGGGTCAGCAGCGTGAGCCCTAGCGACAGGAACTCGGCGGCGGAGAGCGCATTGGCGGCATTCAGGCTGAAATCGCCGATCAGCTCGGTTTGCGGGGCTTCGCGCAACGCCTCGATCAGACCCGCGGAACGCACCAGGATGGGGCAGCCGCAGCTTCGCAGGAACTCCACGATGCGCGCTTCGCCCGGTTTGAGCACGCGCGGGCTGGCCACGCGCGGTTGCAGTCCCGCTGCCCGGATTCGATCGAGAGACGGACGCAGGCCATAGAGATCCAGGTAGTCGAGCGTGATGCTGGCCGGACGCAGCTCGATGGCGGCATCCAGTTGCGCCGGTGTGCGCACCAGTAAATGTAATTCGGGATCGGCGGGCGGCGGCGCCTTGCGCTCGGGCACGGGCAGCTCGGCGGGATGTACCGCGATCGCCTTCGGCGCACCCTGGATCTGCTGCAACTGCTCCACGGCTTCGCGGCGCACTTGGTTGAGCAGCGAGCTGGGAGCGAATGGCGATCCTGCGGTCTCCAGTTCGAGTTCCACCAGTTGGTAGGGCGTATTGCCCAGGCGGCCGAACTGCTCGCGTAGGAAGTCGCCATCCAGCGCACGATTGCGGGCGGTCCCCAGGGCGGCCGCCGATTCGACTTGCGCCACCGCAGTGCCGGTTCGCCACTCCGCCACCAGGGGTTCGCCCGCGCGCGCCACCACCTTCACCCAGACCGGCTGCTTGTGGACGGGCGCGGCCGGCTCTAGATAAGCGCGCGCAGCCTTGTCGACTTCCGGATCGTGAGTGCGCCAGATCCAATCGCCGCGGCGAATGCGGCCCGGATTTAGGACCCCATTGCCGAAGCGTAACTCCAGCTTGTCGCCGCGCGGCAGCACCTGGAAAATTCGGCCACCCTCCTCGGGCTCCTCGGGACTGCGCCAGTCGGCCGCGTCGAACACCATGCCGTCGCCGGGCTTGAGCGGCGAAACGCGATGAGCCTCGGCCGGCTCAATCGTCACACCGTCGGCGGAAACCTGCTCCACCGTCCCCATCCACACGCCGCGATGGCGCGGGGCGCGGCCCCGCACCACCGTTTGATGGTCGGTGCCCGCGAGGAAGAACGGCCCAAGACCTCGCGAATAGACCTGTTCGAGTTGCAGTCCGGACGCGGCGTCGAAGCTCGACGCGCGGCCCTCCCAGGCTTCGTCCACAGCCTGGCGATAGGCTCGCGTGGCGAGCGCGACGTAATCGGCGTCCTTGTAGCGGCCCTCGATCTTGAGCGCGGCGACGCCGATTTGCACGATCTCGGGGATCTGACGCAAGGCGTACAGGTCGCCCGGCGAGAGCAGGTAGCGCGCGTCGCCGAGCGGCCGCGGATGGCCGTCGACCATCAGTTCGTAGGGCAGCCGGCAGGCCTGGGCGCACTGGCCGCGGTTGGCGCTGCGCCCGCCCCATGCCTCCGACGACAGGCATTGGCCGGAGTAGGCCACGCACAGGGCGCCGTGGACGAAGATCTCCAGTTCGCAATCGGTCGCGGCGCGGATGGCGCGGACTTCGTCGAGCGAAAGCTCGCGCGCCAGGGTCACGCGGGTGGCGCCGAGGCTTTGCGCCAGGCGGACCCCTTCGGCGTTGGTGACGCTCATCTGGGTGCTGCCGTGGATCGCGAGATCGGGCGCAATGCGGTGGGCCAACCGGGCGATGCCGACGTCCTGCACGATGATGGCGTCGGCGCCCGCGCGCGCGATGGCTTCTAGGGTGCGCGCGGCTTCGGCGATTTCGTGGTCGAAGACCAGCGTGTTGAAGGTCACGTAGCCCTGGACGCCGCGGCGGTGAAGGGTGGCCAGGGCGCCGGACAGTTCGGCCAGCGAGAATCCCACCTTGGCGCGCGCGGTGAAGTGCTTGAGGCCGAAATAGACCGCGTCGGCGCCGGCCTCGATGGCCGCGCCCAACTGCGGCCAGTACCCGGCCGGACTCATCACTTCGGGCTTGCGCAAGGGAGGCATGGACAACCTCAGCGTAGCAGAGCCGTCTGGGGCCATCACGGCGAGCTGCGCTCGCCGAGCCGATTGACAATCGGTCCGCAGGTTAACATCCTGCCCCGCATGGCGGCAAGCCGCAGACGGTGCAGGCGTTTCTCCGAAGGTGTACGTTGTTGGATGACCAAATCCGCAACGGAGGACTCAAGAGAAACGCCATGCAACAGTTTATCGCCAAAT